>Ga0302217_10000521_pt1 | contig 9371 bp, 6 predicted proteins | sample II_Fen_N3_3_FD_198779 | JGI IMG/M metagenome (GOLD analysis project Ga0302217, IMG submission 198779) | Peat permafrost microbial communities from Stordalen Mire near Abisko, Sweden - II_Fen_N3_3 | ecosystem: Environmental > Terrestrial > Soil > Wetlands > Permafrost | place: Sweden: Abisko... | reverse complement strand
CGATGGATCCCTATCTTCCTATCCGCAACTCCGCGCTTCAGTTCGAGCTGGGCGTGAGCCATGTCAGCTCCTCCGGCTACTACGCATCAAAGGACACTTCTGGCAAGAGCGCCGGATTCCGCACCGGGTCCGATGCCACCGATTTCGCCAATGCGCCGTCGATGAATCAGTTCAGCCTGAAAGTGCGGCATGGCTTCGTGGCCAACACGGAAGCTGTTCTGGAATTGCCGGTCTACATGGCTAGCGGTTCGGCTCAGCGCCAGAAGCCGACAAGCGATTCCACGATGGTTTCCTCCGGTGTCGGAGATCTTTCCTTGGGCATCAAGAGCGCCTACGAGCCGTGGGGCTTGGGTGGCTACTTTGGTCTTTACCTGCCGGTCGGCTCTGATGCCTACACGCATGGCGACGGCCAGGTCAACATGGGTATCCTGTGGGACTACACTTGGAATGACCGCTTCACGGTGATGTCCAACTTCCTGTTCGGCTATAATCTGCCGGCCGTCAACGGACGCATCGATCAGCAGCACAACTGGTCGGGCTATCTGCGCTTTCAGGGCGAGTTTGTGGAGCGCAAGTACCGCCCCTACTTGGCTTTCCAGTATGAAGGCCGTGGCGAGTATACTGAGAACGACGTGAAGGTGGCGGACGGTTCCTACCGTTTCGTGGTGGCTCCCGGCATCGATGCCACCCTCTTCGGAGACTTCTCGGCGGAGCTTTCCTTCCCCATTTCGGTGATGGGGTCGGGTAATCAGGAGCTGGCTACGGCCAACGGCTGGAGCGTGAACTTCGCGCTCAAGTACTTCTGGTTCCGCTACTAACCTCGGTGGCAGAATTCGTCAAAAAGGACCGTACCCTGTTCCTTACAGGGGCGGTCCTTTTCGCATTATCGTTGCGCGGCGCAGAGATGCCCGCGGCGCTCTGGCGGTCGACATCGCTGGTGCAAGTGATTCCCCTGCTTGCCGTGATGGCGGGGGCCTGGTTTCGTCGCTTTCCCTTGGCATGGGGAGCTGCCGCTTTGCTTGCGCTTATCCAGGTAGGGGCGCCGCTTTGGAATGCCTTTCAGGTTGGGGCGTTTTCCCCCGACGCCCTGCTTCCGGTGGCACTTTGGGTGTTAGTCCTTGTCGTCAACGCCCGGAAAGAGCGCCGGGAAGTCTATTTTGGCAGGGATGCCTAGACCAACTCGCATCGCCATCGTCGGAGGCACCCACGGCAACGAACGTGGGGGAGTCCTCGTCGTCGAGGAAATTCGCAATCATCCCGAGAACTGGCGCTTTCCAGGGCTGGAGATCGACACCTTCTTCGGCAACCCCGAAGCCATCCGCATCAACCGCCGCTACGTGGAGCGTGACCTCAATCGCTGCTTCGGAGAGCATTTCCCCGAGGCTTCGCCCACGGCTCCCCTCTACGAGCAGCGCCGTGCCTGGGAGCTTTCGCAGGAACTTCGCCCTGACGGCCGCCCCTACGACCTCTTGATCGATTTGCACAACACCACCGGAGCCATGGGCGTTTCATGGATCCTCACCAATCCTCACCCCTGGCCCTGGTATCTTGGCTGGCAGGCATGGCAACAGGATCCCGATCTGGTGCGCATCTACCATACCCCTGAGACACTTGCGAGCAACGTCTTTGTGCCTTCGCTCGGCACTGACGAAATCACCCTGGAGATTGGTTGCGCCATCCACGGAACCTCGCCGCACTGGGCCTACGAAGCGGCTCGCAACCAGACGCGTGACATCCTGGAACGCCTTGCGTCTTTGCCAGCAGATTTTGATCCGGTGGCGCCGCTGCGGCAAACAGATTTTCCACTCTACCTGGAAGGCGATGAGGTGGAATTTCCTCGCGACGCCCAAGGCAAGGTCTGTGGACTGCTTCACAAGGATCTGCTGGGGCGCGACTACCAGCCGGTGAAGGAGGGGGATGCGGTCTTCTTTCTGCCCGGCTCACAAGAGACTGTGCGGCATCAGGGGGAGACGTTCTGGCCAGTTTTCGTGGCCGAAGAAGCGTACGTGGAAAAAGAAATTGCCTTCGTGAAGACCGCCCTGCGCACCTGGGCGGGAGGAAAGGACACGCTCTCGTGAACATGCGCTGCCTCGGACTTTCGCTGTTGCTTGCCGGACTTGCCGGTGCCCAGACGGTGCTTCCTGGACTGGGCGGTGGCTATAGCAGCTACGTCTCGGCCTACGGGCCGCCGGTCGCGGCCGGAGACACGCTGATCGATGCCCAGGAGCGCATCTGGAAGCTGAAGCGCGAAGCCACCTTCGGGGACGTGAAGATGGAACTGCATGCCTTCTTTAGGGCAGGCAAGGCGGTAGAGGAACGCTGGGTGCGTGTGGGCAAGGATCCTTGGACCAAGGAAGAGCTGTGGCGCATCCTTGACGGCAAGGCTCCTGGATTCAAATTGGTGCGCCGTTCCGAAGGAACGCCGTTTCCCTACCAAGCTATGGACAATTCCAAGAGCTTGATCTATTTCGTGACTCCCGACAAGAACTTTGGAGCTCTGCTGCAGCGTTCGGCCCGTGGACCGCAGATTCGCATCTCCGGCCAGGAGTGGGCCGCGTTCCTGAATTCCAACGGCTATGGTGCCGCGCGGCGCAATAAGCCGACCACTTCGCTGCGCGGCGAGGTGCCGCGCTGGGGAGGACTCAAGGAATCCGACCTAGATGACTTCACCCTGAAACTCGGCTCCAAGGGCAAGGCTGCTGGCAAGACGTGGCTGCTGACGGGATCGACAGGTGAAATCAGCTGGAAGACTATCTCGTCCTGTGCCATGGTGACGGTTCGTCTTCATGATCCCAAGCTCTGGAAGCAGTGGACGTCCACTCCGGCTGCCAAGCGTGCCGAGCTCAAGAAAGACCTCTTTACCCACTTCGGGACGATTGCCTACCAGGCGCTCCCTAAGTTGGTGGGAAACATTTCTTGGCGCACCGATCGTATCGAAGGTTGTCTTCCCAGCTGGTCGCCCTCGGGAACGGTCCGGTTGCTGGATGCCAAGGGAAGCATTGGGGAGAGCTGGAAACTGGATCTAGTTCCTGACGGTTACCTATTGCAGGTGGACTGGCCGACGGGCGTCATTCCCGGATCTTGATGCGCGCCATGCGACCTTGGTAAATTGCCACAGGTGCGCGGCGCTGTGCGGCGACAGTTTGTGGGGGTGTCGTGAGGATTTGGCTTTCTCTGCTTCTGTTGCTTGCGGCGGTCCAGGTGTCCGCGTATTCTTCTGAAGATCAAGACCGCAATCACCCTGAAGAGGCGTGGTTCTCGGCCGAAACGCCGCATTTTCGATTCCACTATCGTCAGGGCTTGCGCGAGGTTGCACAGGCCTGCGCGGCCCGCGCCGAGGCGGTTTATCCGGAGCTGGTGGACTTCTACGGAACCACGCCCGGACGCATCGACTTTGTCGTCCAGGACGAGGATTATTCCAATGGTTGGGCCATCGCAAGCCTTGCCACCATGTCCATCTGGTCGAGCGACCTGGGTTTTGCTTTCCGCGGCACTCACGACTGGATTCGCGACGTGGTGGCCCACGAATTCTCCCACATTGCCAGTATCCAGGCCTCCAGCAAAGTCCGATCGTGGCTTTCCGAGCTACAGGTCGGTTTCGGTGACGCTTCGAATGGCCGCATCTCGGCTGGAGGTTGGGGACTCTGGTCCCTCAATCCTTACTCGATGGCGCTTGCCGAAGGAACTGCCCAGTGGAGCTCTGCGCGCATGGGGGGCGATCGTTGGGACTCCCATCGGCAGATGATCGAGCGCTCGGCGGCGCTTGCCGATTCGCTGCGCCCTTGGGAGCGGATGTCGGTTTTCTCGGGAACTGGAGTGGACTTCGAACGGGTAGTCTACAATCAGGGCTTTTCGATGATGCGCTACGTGGAGGCCACGCGCGGCGCTGAGACTATTCCCAAGTGGTGGCATTCCTTGGGAAGCCCGTTGCCACAGGAGTGGGGGGCGGCCTGGAAACATATCGAGGGCACTAGCGGCGATTCGCTGTGGCGGGAATGGAAGAGCGCTGTGACGGCGCACGCCCAGGCCGAACGCGATTCGGCGCGGCCGCTTCTGGAAGGACGACGGCTGGTCGGGGATGCCTACAATACTGGACATCCTCGCTGGCTTAGCAAGGACACTCTCCTCTTTTCGTCGAATCCGGGCGCTGACGAGGGCAACAACCTCTGGGGATACGATTTCCGCGACACCGCCAAGGATTCTTCGCATCGCCGTTGGATGGTGGCGACAGCCATCCGCGGACGCTTCAGCCTAGACACGGCGGCCCGCCGCGTCTACTACGTCTCGGGGCGCAAGAGCGATGCCCAGGATCGGCATGTGCTGGATGCCTGGATGGCGCCGCTTTCGCACAAGGACGGGCCGCTGAAGGCTCCGGCCACCAAGGAACATCATCAGGTGACCAAGACTTGGCACGCTTCGCTTGCCGAGCTCTCCCCCTCGCGCGACACCCTGGCCGTGGTGGTGCGCGATACGCGGCGCTTCCGGGTGGAACTGGTGACGGCCGATGGCTTGGAGCTGCCTCTTGGGAATGGCCGCCAGGTCTTTCCGGCTGGCGACACCGGAGTTCTCGGGACGGTGTTCGGGGTGCGCTGGAGTCCCGACGGTCGCAGCTTCGCGGTGGACTGGTTCGATGGGAAGATCCGACGCTGCGATCTGATCGGGCGCGACGGCTCTCGTCGTCGCTTGGGTGATTCACTTTCCGAGTGGCGGGATGCGGCCTTTGCGCCCGATGGAAAGAGCCTTTATCTCTCCTCCGATCGCACCGGCATCTACAACATTTATCGACAGGATCTGTCTAATGACAGCTTGGCGCAGCTCACCAGCGTCGTTGGCGGCGCCTTCGAGCCGGAAGCCTCTCCTGACGGGGCGCGCCTGGCCTTTGCCGGCTACGACGCCTCGGGGTTCGGGCTGTGGCTGCTCGATTCGCTTCGTCCGATTTCACTTCGCCCGGCCCGACGCCCCGATTCCCTGCCGCCCCCGCCGCAGGAGCAGAGTTACGAGTTCGAGGGGCGCGAGATGCCTTACAGCGCCGTTCCCGACCGCTTCCTGCTCACGCCGCTCGCCTATTTTCAGAAGAGCGCTTCTTTCCTCTATCCGGAAGGGGAGTCGCACTGGTCGGCCATGGGCGGCGCGCGCGTGCAGCTCCTGGATCCGGTTCGCCGCAACATGGCCTACGGGATGCTGCTGCTAGATCTCACCCGCGGCATTGGCTTCATCGGCCCAGGGCAGCCGAATTTTGTCAATCCGCGCCAGGAGAAGATGATCTTGGCCGGTTGGGAGAACCGAAGCTTCCCTCCGACCCTTACGCTTCAGGGCCTTTACCAGGACATGCACGGCGAGGACACCCTCACGACGCTGGGCGATCGCGAAACGCTCCACTCGCGGCAGGACTTCACGCTGCACCTGATGCAGGTTTCGGCAGGTGCCCGCTACAGCCTCACCGAGAATCAGAAGCTCCACGCTGACCTCTCCTGGACCCGCTACGACTACGACATGTATCAGGTGCCGTTGCGCTACACCGGCTACCAGTCGGTCTCGCCCACGCTCTTCTGGACCTACTACGACCGCACCGACGCCCCCATGGGGGTGGACGATGATCCGCGCGGCCTGATGCTGCGGGCTCAGTGGTCAACGGACTTTGCCGATGTCATGCGCACGGGAAGTTCCAGCGAGGTCTTTGAGCAGGACGCCAACGGTGCCATTACCGCTAAGTCCAGCGCTTGGAAGGTGCAGCGCGTGGCGGCGCAGGCGCGCCTAGCTTTCGGCAATCCCCTTTATCCCGACCAGACTTTAGAATTGCAGGGGGATGCCGCCTCCGTGACTTCCTGGTCCGGTCCCTCCGACTCGACGCGACTGAACGATTTTTTCTACGAGAGCTTCTCGCTTCCCGGCTATCCAAGCCTCAGGACGCGCGACACGCGGCTCTTCCAAGGGACGCACGCCGTCTGGGGCGCGATTGCGACGCGTCTTCCTCTGTGGGAAATCGATCGGGGCCTAGGAATCTGGTACGGTGATCGCCTGCTGGTGAACGGTGCTCTGCGGGCCGGTGCCGCTTGGAGCAAGCCGCTCTGGAAGCCCGAGTCCGATTCCATGGGTGTCTCGCTCGACTGGGGACTTTCGCTTTCCGGGCGCATCCATGCGAGCTATCCGCTCTGCCTCTCGGTGAATTTTGCCCGCGCCTTGCGTACGGTGGCCGGCATTCACCAGGAAGAGCTGCGCCTTCCCTGGAAGAGCCTGCCCACGGGCGCCCAGCGCCTCACCTTTGGGGTCAACCTGGGTTTTGATGAATGGTCCATCGTCGACCAGCCACTGCGGCATGCGGGCTTCCTGCCCGGGGCCACGACAATTCGCTGACGGATTTTGTCAGGGAAGCTGGCGCGAAAGCGAACAGGGATCTCCGACCTCGGGGATCTCCTCGCAGGTGAAGCCCTCGGCCCGGCGGCAGCGCGCTCGCGCGCCGAGATAGACGGAGCGCGCCTCCAGAAAGTCCTGGAACTCCTGGGAGGCGATGGTGGTGGCCGTGCCCGCTTGCGGCAAGAACTGAGACGGGTAGGCCTCCAGGGCCTGACGCCGAATTTGCCAGAAATCGTCCACTGACACCACGAAGTCGGGCTCTCCCGAGCGGAGGCCCTGGTAATGGAAGACCCGCGCTGGCCGGAAGGGAATACCGTCCAGCGGAAATTTGGTGAGCCCTGCCTTGAATACGGCCTCGTGCACCAGTTGGCAGGCGGCCTCGTGGTCAGGGTGGCGGTCGACGGGCGGGTGGACTAGGATTATCGCCGGCCGAAGCTCGCGCAGCAGGGCGGCAATGCGGCTGATGGCCTGCATGTCATGCGGAACCAGGAATCCGTCGCGCAGGCCCGCGTTGTGGCGTGCCTCCACGCCCAGGATGCGCGCCGCCTTTGAGGCCTCGGCGCTGCGGGTGTCGGCATCGCCGCGCGAGCCCATGGAGGCGTCGGTGAGGTCCAGAATGTGCCCGCGCCGGCCGGCGGCCACCATCTTGGCGACGGTGGCTCCGCAGCCGATCTCCACGTCGTCGGCGTGGGCCCCGATGGCCAGGAAATCGATTCCGCTCATGCGACCTCCAGGATGGTGTGACAGGTTCCGTCTAAACCTTCCATCTGTTCCGAAAGGCGATCCAAGACCTCTGCTCCCAGATGGTGCGCAAGGGCCCAGGGCGACCACGACCGCTCCTGCAGGCCTCCGGCCCCCAGCCAGGCCCACAACTCCTCTAGCTCCCGAAGCTTGTCGGTGTGATTTCCTGCCAGGGCCTCCATGCGGTGGCGCAGCTCTCGGCCTTCCCAGGCTTCCAGGCGTCGCGCCGGTCCTGAGTCGGGGCGTCCGCCTACCTGGGAGAGGTACGCCTCTCGTAGGGCTTTCCAGCGGCTTTCCAGAGCCGCAAGCTCAGGATGGACGCCGCGCAGATAGGCCTCGCGGAAGGGAGCAGAGGTGGGTGGACACGTTTGGGAAAATTCGTACCCGGCTTCCCGAGCCAGCGAGGCGGTGCCCGAAGGAAGCAGCGTGAGGCTTGGCCGCGGCAGCGCCGGGGCGATGGGGCGCGACAGGCGCCGTTGAGCTTCTCCCAGGCAGGCCACGTAAGCGAACTCTCCCGGCCCCAGCACATGGGCGAGGGTCGGAAATGCCTCCTCGGCGGCGAAGATGCGGGAGGCGGCATCGTGACTGAATTGTTCCGGGGCAGTGAGCACCTGGGCGGCCAGGGCTGCCGGGGCTTCGGGCGTCTGAATGCGGGTGCGGGTTCCAGAGGCAAGCGAGAAGAGTCGGGCCTTGCCTTCCAGGGCACGCAAGGTGACGGGAAGTCCCGCCTCCCGAGCCGCTTGGATGCCTGCAGTGAGGTCTAGGCTAAGTTCGCGGGCATGGGTGGCGACGTCAGCGTAGGCGGGGGCAAAGGAGCTGCGCAGCCCTGGCCAGGCGGCGTCCACGATGGCAAGGCCAGAATTCGGGAACCAGGCCTCTAGGCAGATGCGTGTCAGGTCAGAAATTGTCTTAGCCTGGGATAGGAGGGGGATGGCTGGAGAGCTGGGCCACCAGTTGGATATTTCGGCAGCGGCGCGAGCCACCTCGGCAGGCGGCGGGGCTAGGTTTCCCACTGGCGTGCCGGCCGGAATGTCTCCGAAGTCGAGAGACAGATTCTGTCGAGAAATGGGGTTGCGCAATGCGCGCACCTCGGGGAGGTCGGAGTCGTCTCCGGCGATCCAGAAGAGCGGCACCACTTCGTAACCCAACAGCCGCGAGGCGCGACTGGCCGCCAAAATCGCCCCGGCCGCCTTGAGCCACACGAAGAAGGGGCCTCCCAACACCACCGGCTGCTGGCCAGTCAGTACCACTGGAAACTTTCCCGAGAGCGCCTTTTGGAGGGCCGCCTGGCTGGAGGCGGAAAACCCGGCGAAGGCGGTGGCGGGAACCTCCACGGGGGCAAAAGTCCGCGCTTGAAGGTGTTCCCAGCGATGCCGCAGGAGCTCGGGGAAAAATCCGATGCCGCCGGGAAAGAGCTTTGCTTGCAGATCGTCGGAAAGTCCGGTCCAAGGAGCGCAAGGATGCGGCCGTCGCGAGATCTCCTGCAGCATCAGGCGTTCTTTTTCCAAAGGAGTCCTAGGCGGGGCGACTGCGGGGTCCAAAGATTTCCGAGGCTGTCGCCCAGGCAGGCAATCTCCACAAGGCCCAGCGAGGTTGCCAGAGGTTCCAAGCGGTCGCGTTCCCACAGTCGCACGCGCTCCCAGTTTTCCTGGAGCTTGGTTTCTCCTTGGAAAATTTCGATGCGCTTTTCCACGCGATCCCCGTTCAGAAAGCGGCTCTGGACCACGCGATGGCCGTGAAGCTCCTTTTCATCCCTAGGCACGAGATGGGAGCGCACGTGGGAGGGCTCGGCCAAGTCCAAAAAGAGCAGCCCTCCCGGGCGTAGGATTCTTACGAACTCGGTAAGCAAGGCCGCGTCTTCCTCGGCCGTCTCGAAATAGCCGAAGCCCGTGAAGAAGCTTGCCACCAAGGCAAAAGCGCCGTCGGAAAACGGACAGCGACGCAGGTCGCAGCGCAACACGCGATCACTCAAGGTCCGCGCCCGCGAAAGCAGGTGGGCCGAAAGATCGACGCCGACTGCCTGCAGCTGTCGCGAGAGCAAGGCCGACAAGTGGCGTCCATTGCCACAGCCGGCGTCCAGGACAGGACCTTTGAGAGCACCGCAATGCCTCAGAAGACCGTCTACCTGGGCCTGGGCCTCGGCTTGGGTGCGGTGGACGTAGAGTTCCTCATAGAGAGGACCGAACCATTCCTCAAACCATTCCATTGTAATGGAGGAATCTACACCCGTGCGGGGCTTGCGCCCCGCTCCAAGATGATCAGGCCGCGACGAGACG
>Ga0302217_10000515_pt1 | contig 9422 bp, 8 predicted proteins | sample II_Fen_N3_3_FD_198779 | JGI IMG/M metagenome (GOLD analysis project Ga0302217, IMG submission 198779) | Peat permafrost microbial communities from Stordalen Mire near Abisko, Sweden - II_Fen_N3_3 | ecosystem: Environmental > Terrestrial > Soil > Wetlands > Permafrost | place: Sweden: Abisko... | reverse complement strand
CTGTCTTTACAGCAAAGTTACAAGTGCTCTTTACACTGACAGCGGGTTCCAAGGCCCCCGCGTTTCACCTCCCTGCCGCGGCTCGAAAGAGATTCAAGCCAGCACTGACCGTGCTGGCTTTTTTTTGCTGGATCGCCTGCGGTGATGCGAGTTTCGCAGAGCCAGGCTGGGCATTTGCCCAGCCCGCTTGGTGGCTGCGTCTTAGAGCGTGCTCAGGTCAGGCGTCCAACGACCATCGGGCGTTGGGTCAAACAGTGGGATGTGCCCCACGGCCCTTACCCGAGCGGGCAGGTCAGGATCAATCTCTGACAGCGCAGCACGCCAAGCGTGGCCTTCGGTGAGCACCACCACCAAAGCTTCGACGATGGCACCGACACGTTGCAGCAAACGGATGGCCGCCACCGCGCTGGCGCCGGTGTTGATCACGTCATCCACCAAAACCACCCGTTTGCCCGCGACGCGCGAGAGCAAGCCCGGGTCCAGGTAGATCGACTTCTTTTGAGTCGGACTGGTGGATGAAGACATGCTCTCGGACATCGCTTCGTCGTACCAGAATTTGCGAGACAGGCCCAGTGCCGCGTAATCCGGGTGGCCCAGGCCCTTGGCCACCAAGCGCGCGTAATCCAGCCCCATGGTCGGCACCGCCACAATGCATTCAGGCGCAAATTCGCTGGCCAGCCCCACTAACAGCGGGGCCAGAGCAGCCTCCACCACAAACGGAGTCTGGTTGGACATCAGAAGCGCTATCGCTTTCTGGCCATCCGGCAATGGCCGCAGCGGCAGCGCCAGGGTGCTGCCGTCAATCAGACGAACCGGGTAATGGCTGTCGAAACTGGACGGCCCACTGTCAGGGTTGGCAGCGGATGGTTGCCAGTGCACCAGGTAGGGTGGCAAAGCTGTTGTCTGCATACTTGCAAAATGCGTAGAGCTCACTTGGGCAGAGGGCCTTCTACACCTTTGACCAACCAGTTCATCTGCAACTTGTCGGCATCGGGCAGATCCACACCGGCCTTGACACGCACAACACCAGACTGGTCGACGATCGGGCCAGCAAACACCGGGCGTTTGCCAGAGATGATGTCCTGTTTGCGGGCTTCCACCAGTTTGCGCACGTCAGCGGGCAGTTTGGCACTGTAGTGGTCGTAGTTGATGGCTTTGTCCTTCAAGCCGAGCCAGACATTGCCGGGTTTCCAGCGCTTGGCCAGCACATCGGCCACCACCTTGTTGTAGTGCACGCTCCAGTCCAGGCGGGCAGCGGCCATCTGGGCGTCACCACCCCACTGTGACATGTCGGTATCCCAGCCGAAACCCACAATGCCATGGGCTTTGGCGGTTTGCAGCGGTGCGGCCGAGTCGGTGTTTTGCATCAGTACGTCCACCCCCTGGTTGATCAAGGCGGTGGCGGCTTCGGTTTCTTTCGGTGGGTCAAACCAGGTGTTGACCCAGATTACCTTGGTGGTGACCTTGGGGTTCACCGCTTGGGCGCACAAGCTGAAGGCATTCAGGTTGCGCACTATTTCAGGGATCGTGAAGGGGGCCACCACACCGATCACATTCGTTTTGGTCATCTTGCCGGCGATGGTGCCGTTCAGGCAGGCCCCCTCATAGGTGCGGATGTCGTAGATGCCCAGGTTGGGGCCGGTCTTGTAGCCAGTGGCATGTTCAAAAGCCACATTCGGGTAATCAGGAGCGGCCGCGACCATGCCGTTCATGAAACCAAAAGCACCACCAAAAACCACTTTGGCGCCTTGAGACACCAGATCACGGGTCACACGTTCACCGTCAGCCTCCGCCACCTTCTCGACAAAGATTGTTTGAACCTTGTTGCCAAAGGTTTTCTGCACTTCGCGACGCGCCAGTTCATGGGCATAAGACCAGCCAGCGCCACTGGCCGGGCCAACGTAGATGAAACCAACCTTCAGCGGCTCATCGGCTTGGGCCGACGCGCTCAGGCCCAGGCCGAGCGCTGAAAAGGCCACGGCCGAGGCCAGCAAGGCCCGGCGCGGCAGCAAAGATGGTGCGATAGATAGGGTCATAAACAGTCCATTCTGATATTGAAAACGTCCAACGAAATCACTTGGCTTCTGTCACAGCCGGTGCAAAAAAGCGCACGGGTGTGCCGCCAAGTGTGCAGGCAAGTTACATGCCTGATGCAGGCTGCAGCAACGCCAGCATCAGCGCCACCCTGGCTTTCACCGGCGACAAGCCGTCAGAGTGTGCGAATTCACTGTCGGCGGTGGCCAGTACCCGGCCCTGAGCGCAGCGCGTGGATCGCACCACCTTGACCCCGGCCTGCTGAGCCCGGCGCAGTGCGGCCTCAAGATCCTGGTGCATCGTGCCATTGCCGGTGCCTGCCACCACCAGGCCACGCAGGGGCGCCAGGCCGTGCCGGGGAAGCAACAGAGCATCGACCACCTCACCGCCACAGCCAGCGTAATTCATCACGATCTCGACACGTGGCCAGGCGGTGCTGACTGGTATATCTTTTATAGCTACTTGCCCTTTATTCATAAGGGCTAGAGGCCAATTTCTTGTTAACCTGACTTGCCCTTCCTCAACATACCCAAGCGGGCCAGCGTCACCCGACGTGAAGGCGTCAAGCTTGTAAGTATGGCTTTTTTGCACGTCCAGGCCACTGTGCAGCGTGCCCGCACACACCGCCACCACGCCGTGTGCGCCAGGTGTCAGGGCGACGGCGACGGCGTCCATCAGGTTCTGCGGGCCATCCGGCGTCTGCGCCGACGCTGGGCGCATGGCACAGGTCAGCACCACCGGTTTGGTAGCGATCAGTTCGGGTGGCAACACCGCGTGCAAAAAGTAGGCGGTTTCTTCGAGCGTGTCGGTACCGTGGGTGATGAGCACACCGCTCACATCGGGCTGCGCCAGGTGGTGCGCCACCCGCTGCGCCAGGGCCAACCAGATGTCAAAACGCATGTCCTTGCTGTCCACCTGCGCCACCTGTTCGCTGAGCAAGTCGTGGCCACGCAACACGCCACTCAGCGCGGGCACAGCTGCGAGCAATTGCGCCACACCCACCTGTGCAGCGGTGTAGCCAATGTTGTCGGCCGCGTTGCTGGCCGTGCCAGCGATGGTGCCGCCGGTGCCCAGCACCAGCAATTTTTTAGGAATTAATTCAGATACCACTTGCACACTTTCAAAAACTGATTAAAAATACAGTTACTGGATAAGTAAACAGTACCACCACCACAAGGAGTCACCATGCTCACCCGCCCTAAATTGACCGACCGCCAGCAACAGATCCTGGATCTTATCCAGAGTGCCATTGCCCGCACCGGCGCACCACCCACCCGGGCGGAGATTGCCACCGAGTTGGGTTTCAAATCCGCCAACGCGGCGGAAGAACACTTGCAAGCGCTGGCACGCAAGGGCGCCATTGAGTTGGTCAGCGGCACCTCACGCGGCATCCGGCTGCGCAGTGATGACCTGCGCTCCATCAACGCGTCACGCAGTGCCCAGTTTGCTTCGCCGCTGGCGGCACTGGCCCAGTTGGCACTGCCACTGATTGGCCGGGTGGCAGCGGGCTCGCCGATCCTGGCGCAAGAACATGTGGACAAAACCTATTACGTGGAAAACAGCCTGTTCCAGCGCAAGCCAGACTACCTGCTCAAGGTGCGAGGCATGTCCATGCGCGACGCGGGCATCATGGACGGCGATTTGCTCGCGGTGCAAACCACGCGTGATGCCAAAAACGGCCAGATCGTGGTGGCCCGCCTGGGCGACGAAGTCACTGTCAAGCGCTTCATGCGCAACAAAAACATCATCGAGTTGCACCCCGAAAACCCGGACTACCAAACCATTGTGGTTGAACCCGGCGAGCCGTTCGAAATTGAAGGCCTGGCCGTCGGCCTGATCCGCAACACCATGCTGATGTAACCCCCTTACGGCCCTGCCCACGCATCCCTGTCTCACCCCTTGTGAAAGCCTGCAGCATGAACACCGCGATCAACTCCTCGTCCGTCATGAATTCGTTCAAGGTCCTTTGGCAGTGGCTGATGGCCAAGCCGGGGCAGCCTTTACCTACGGTATCCTGGCCTGGCACCACGTCACATGGCGCTGATGCACCCGCCAGGGCCGATGTCCGCAACCTGTGCAAGCCAGCACACACCACGCAGAATAACAACAACACGACACGCGTCATCCGGCCAGTGCGTGTGCTGCAGGTGATGGAATTGGGTCAAAACCCGGCCCAATCAGGGCGTTTGCGGATTTCCGGGCGCATGGCCGATGTCTGCGCCGAACTTGACCGACTGGCAGCACGTGAGGCGCTGCAACACTGATCACCATCACACCACGCATTCGGGTCGAGGTGCCAGCTCGGTAAAAGTTGGTAATTCCGCAGCGCTGATGCGACTGGCCTGATCGCGCCAAGGCACAATCGGCAGCATGAATATTGTGATTTTGGACGACTATCAAGACGTGGTGCGCAAGCTGGCGTGCGCATCCAGGCTAGAGACTTTTCAAGCCAAGGTGTATACCAACACCGTCAAAGGACTGGGTCAATTGACCGTCAGACTCAAAGATGCCGACGTGATTGTGCTCAACCGGGAGCGCACCCATTTGCCACGCGCCGTGATTGAAAAATTGCCCCGGCTCAAATTGGTGGCACAAACCGGCCGGGTTGGCGCCCATCTGGATGTCAGTGCGTGTACCGAACGTGGCATCGCCGTGGCCGAAGGCACCGGTTCACCGATTGCCCCTGCTGAATTGGCTTGGGCGCTGATCATGTCGGCCATGCGGCGCCTGCCGCAATACATTGGCAACCTCAAACATGGTGCCTGGCAGCAGTCAGGTTTGAAATCCAGCGCCATGCCAGTCAATTTTGGTCTGGGTACCACCTTGCAAGGTCGCACGCTCGGCATCTGGGGCTATGGTCGCATTGGGCAACTGGTGGCTGGTTACGGGCGGGCGTTTGGCATGCGGGTGCTGATCTGGGGCCGGGCGCCCTCGCGTGAGCGCGCTGTGCTGGACGGGTATGAAGTCACCAGCTCCCGTGAAGAGTTGTTTGAACAATGCGATGTGTTGTCCCTGCACCTGCGCTTGTGCGAAGAGACCACCGGCGTCATCACCACCGAGGACCTGTCCCGAATGAAGCCGACCGCGCTGCTGGTCAACATCTCGCGCGCCGAACTGATCCAACCCGATGCGCTGCTCGGAGCACTCAACCGGGGCCGTCCCGGCATGGCCGCAGTGGATGTGTACGAGTCGGAACCCATCCTGCAAGGCCACGCCTTGCTGCGCCTGGAAAACTGCATCTGCACACCGCACATCGGTTATGTCGAACTCGACAGTTACGAGATGTACTTTGGCGCCGCTTTTGACAACGTGGTGAACTTCATCAAAGGGCGCCCCACCAACATCGTCAACCCCGGCGCCCTGCAAGTCCGGCGCTGAGCGTCGCGCAAAAAAAGCAGTTTACGGATTGGGCATGAGCCGCATGGGCTGCGGCGCAAAGCCGTGGTTCAGCGGGCCACTGCCCTGCCCGGTTTTGACCGATGCCCCGGCTTGCATTGCATGGCGCACAAAACCTCGGGCCTGCTGCACCGCGTCAGGCAATTGGCGGCCAAGCGCCAGATAAGCCGCCACCGCGCTGGACAAGGTGCAGCCGGTGCCATGGGTGTTGGCGCTGTTGATGCGCGGGCCGTGCATCCAGACGGGCTCGGCATCCGCCGTCAACAGCAGATCCACCACATCGTTTCCCGGCAAATGTCCACCTTTGAGCAGCACCGCCCGAGCGCCCTGGCGCAACAGCGCCTGGGCCGTTGGCAGCATGTCCTGCGCGCTGCTCAGTGCTTGACCAACCAATAAACCCGCCTCGTCCAGATTGGGCGTGATCAATGCAACCCGTGGAAACAATTCGGCGACCAGCACATGGATGGCGTCGGCATCGATCAGCACCGCGCCACTGGTGGCCACCATCACCGGGTCAAACACCACATGCGGTGGCTGGTGACGGTCCAGCGCTTGGGCCACGGTGCGCACAATGTCAGGTGCGTGCAGCATGCCGATCTTGACCGCGTCGACACCGATGTCTTCCATCACCGCGTCGATCTGGTCACGCAGGATCTCAGGCGGCACACCGTGGATGCTGCGCACACCACAGGTGTTTTGTGCGGTGAGTGCGGTGATGGCAGTCATGCCAAAACAGCCCAATGCGGCAAAAGTCTTCAGATCGGCCTGGATGCCTGCGCCACCACCGCTGTCCGAGCCAGCGATGGACAGCACATGGGGGTAACGCTGCGTCAGTTCAAAAGTCATAACAAACTGTCCTTATGCCACAAGGGCCAGAGGCCAAAAAGGCTTACAAAAATATAAGAAACCCGGGTTCACGCCCTCGCCCCCAGGGAGACGGCCGGGGTGAGGGCCACCCTGAGGCGCCAATCGGCCATTCACTCCCTCTCCCTCTGGGAGAGGGTCGGGGTGAGGGCCACCCTGAGGCGCCGACTGGCTATTCACTCCCTCTCCCTCAGGGAGAGGGCTGGGGTGAGGGCCACGGGCCAGAGCAGCTTTCATGCGTGGGTTTGACATTTGTGCCAAGCCGTAGCCTCAAAACAGCGCCCGAAAAGCCCGCGCCGCAGCCGCCGGGTCGTCCGCCGAACACAGCGCGCTGACCACCGCCAAACCATCGGCCCCGCCTGCCAACACCTCGGCCGCGTTGCCCAGATGGATGCCACCAATGGCCACCAACGGCACATCGGTCATAGCCCGCACGGCCCGCAAACCATCCAGCCCCCAGGGCGCAGCAGTATCGGTTTTGGTGGGTGTCGGGTAAATCGGGCTAACACCTAGGTAGTCCACCGACTGACTGGCAGCACGGTCCACATCGCCAGGTGTTTCCACCGACAGGCCAATAAACACCTGTGGCGGCAGCAACTGGCGCGCCAGTTCCACCGGCATATCCGACTGGCCCAGGTGCACGCCTTGCGCGCCACAAGCCAGCGCCACGTCAATACGGTCGTTGATCACCAGCGGCACACCCAAGGGTTTGAGCAAGGTGTTGAGCACACAAGCCAGCGCCACAAAGTCGCGCGTGCTGCTGGCTTTTTCACGCAGCTGCACACAGGTGGCGCCGCCCTGCACCGCTTGTTTCACCACATCGGTGAGGCAACGTCCGCGCAACGCCTGCTGGTCGGTGACCAAGTACAGCCGCAAACAGGCCGCCAGCTCCGCCCGGCTCAAACGGACGGCTTCGCTACTGATATCAGAGTGCATGGCTCAGGCAGTGATTGGGCTAGAGCTCAATTTAAGCACTGACTCAAAGGTCACCTGATCGAGCAACTGTAACTGGTCCAGCAAGGCGATCTGCAGACTGCCGACGCCCTGCCCTTGCGCCTGAACTTTCTGCGTGGCCACCTGCCCCACCACACCCAGGTACGCCATGGCCGAGACCGTGGCGCGCCAGGCATCGGGCTGCACCGCACAAAACGCTCCCACCAACGCGGTGGCCGAACAGCCGACACCGGTGATGCGGGTCATCCACTCATGGCCGTTGGAAAGACTGGCGTGGCGGCCACTGGCGTCCAGCACATGGTCCACCTCACCACTGACACACACCACACCGCCGGTGCTGGCCGCCAGGTCGCGTGCCGCTTGTAGGGCATCACCAACGGCGGCACCGCTGTCAACCCCGCGCGTCTGCACCGCGCTACCGGCCACACTCATGATCTCTGACGCGTTACCCCGAATCACCGAGGGGCTGGCCTGGTTCAACAGCACCTGAATACTCTCGTTTCTATAGCTGGTAGCCCCCGCACCGACTGGGTCTAGCACGGTTTTGATGCCACGTTGGGCGGCGATGGCCAGCGCCTGGCGCATGCTCTCGATCCAGTACGGCTCCAGCGTGCCAATGTTGAGCACCAGCGCCTGCGCGATGGCCGCCATGTCACGCACCTCTTCGTGCGCGTGCGCCATCACCGGCGAGGCGCCCATGGCGAGCAAAAAGTTGGCGTTGTAGTTCATCACCACCAGGTTGGTGATGGAGTGCACCAGCGGGCGCTGCGTGCGCACCGCGAGCACGTCAGCCCAGATGTCAGAAGGTGTTAAAGCGTTGGAAGAAGTCGTCATGGCCATTACAGGTTAAAGACCCGAAGTCGCACGACGCTAAGCAAGTTTTTGACGCTTTCCTACGCTGGCACAACCCAGATCAGGTGATGGGTCAGTTCAGCACTGCCCCTAAGAGTATTTCTCAGCCACCCGAACCGGGCGGCACCTCTAGCGGGGGGGATTATGACGGATGCGGGGTGGCGTCAGGCGACGTCAGTCTGATGAAGCATGCGTTTAAGCTGCAGCGGGTGGGGTATCGGTGTTCATGGTCAAGATGGTCTGCAGCTTGGCAACAAAGTCTGTGCCCTGCGCCCGTCAACCCTGCGTCGACACTTCTTTATGGCCCTTTGAGACAGAGCCGCATCACTTCCTTTTCGATCCCCGGAAAGTAAATACCCACGGCCCGTTCGAGGGTGCTGAAAAACGATCCCTCATCCACATTGAAGCCCGGCACGCCGAAGAAGACCGCCTTTGGGGGCAGCGGATCAATGGCGCCCCGACCTTGCCGGACCTCGTTCCAGAATTGGTAGGCATCCTTTCCCGATGCCCACTCGATGAATTCATCATCGTGCTTCAAGTACATCTTGGCGCTCTTGTCGTTTGCCGCGTTGTGAATGCAGTACTGCAGCGCGGGCGGCGTCGGCAGAAAGAAGACCTTGATCCTTTCCTCCAGGCAAAAGCGCTTCAGGTCGGCAAGAATCTGATCCTGGTTGCTTGCAATCTTTGTCATGCGGCCACGCCAGTCATCTGCTTCTTCCTGCGTCTTCAAAATCTCCGCGAGAAGCACCATCTGCAGGAGTTGGCAGGTCTTTTCCGCGCCATCACTGTTCCCCTGAAAGAAATACATGTAGCGGATGTTTCCCGCATCGATGTTCTGGCGCACTTGCCGCGCGGGTGCGTAGTCGACATCCAGCGGCTGCACAGAGGCCACAACCACCTGATCCATGAGCAGTTCGCCGCCCTCGTAGTTCCTCTTCGCTCGTTCGAGCAATTTCTGCTGCGACAGTGGTCTGGTCGTCATCGGACCGGCCTTGCGAACCAGGGTCTCCACTCTGGTACTGACCGACAGGACCGACCTTTTGCAGGCCTCCGGGTCTTGCAGATTGGTCGGTTCGGTAAAGGAAAGGTAGATGATCCCGCCCAGATCCGATGGCAAGTCTTGCGCCGCAACGCTGCTGAGGAGGAAGCATCGGTCTTCTCCGAGAGCTCCCATGAACAGCCCAGCCTCGAAAACGCAGTTGTCACGTGCTTTCAGCGTTTCACCGGCTTGGCTCACAAACACGTCGTCCTTCGCGAGGATGATGAGGGCGAAGTCGTATTCCTTGGTTGCCGCCTTGAGCATCGCAAGAATCGACTTTCCA
>Ga0302217_10000513_pt1 | contig 9439 bp, 10 predicted proteins | sample II_Fen_N3_3_FD_198779 | JGI IMG/M metagenome (GOLD analysis project Ga0302217, IMG submission 198779) | Peat permafrost microbial communities from Stordalen Mire near Abisko, Sweden - II_Fen_N3_3 | ecosystem: Environmental > Terrestrial > Soil > Wetlands > Permafrost | place: Sweden: Abisko... | reverse complement strand
GGCGGCGCAGTATCCAGTCGACTTCGGCGCTGTCGCCCGAATGATAGGCGCGCGGCAGGCGGTTGGCTTCGCCGGAGCAGCCACGAAAGTGAGCAACGACGCCACCCCAGCCGATGGCCTTGAGTGAGTGCATCAGCGACAGCGCATAGTGGCTGTTCGAGCTGCCTTCAAGGCCGTGGAAAAGAACAACCAGTGGCTCAAACCCGTGCGTTGCGTCATTCCAATCGAGATCGATGAAATCGCCGTCCGGCGTTTCCCAGCGCTCACGGTGATAGGGGAAGGGGTAAGGCTTGATCAGCAGCGGGTAGATCGACTGGGCGTGGCCGCCGGGAAGCCACGCCGGTGCATGATAGGGTGTCAATGCGGGGGTCAATGCAGCGTGCGCCGTGCATCCTGCGCGCTGGTCGCCTCGACCGCGTCGGCAGCCGCCGACGAGTGATGGGAAAGCAGGCGCCAGCCACTGGCGCCGCGCTGGAACACGTTGGTCGACAGCATCGGGCCGTGCGCCGTCGGTTCTTCGCCGATGTAGAGCGTTTCGATCACGCTATGCACGGTGAGCATGGCGCTTTTCCAGCGCACGCTGTGCGTGATGTGTACGGTCAGGCGTGGGTTGTTGGTAAATATCGTGCGCCAACTGTCGCGGATCGCAATCGAGCCGACCAGGCGTTGCCCGGTCGGGTGGATGCAGATGATTTCTTCGTCGTCGGCCCAGACGTTCATCAACGCTTCGATATCGCCGCGGCCAATGGCTTCGTAATAGGCTTCTTCGGCATCCTCGGCGGTAGTGTAGATGACGCTCATGGCGTGGTTTCTCTTTGATCGTTGGCAGTGATGGTGGTGTTCAGGCAGGCTTCGAGCACGCGCTCTGGCGTCAGTTGGTTCAGGCAGTTGAGGTGGCCTAACGGACACTCGCGCTTGAAGCAGGGGCTGCAATCGAGCTTGAGGCTGATGATCTGCGCGCACGTCGAAAGCGGCGGCGTGAAGACCGGCGAGGAGGAGCCATAGACGGCGACCAGCGGCCGATCTAGCGCCGCGGCGACGTGCATTAGCCCGGAATCGTTGCAGACGACAATACTGGACGCGGCGATCAGATCAATGGCCTGCGTCAGCGACGTGATGCCGCACAGGTTCTTGAGCGCGATCGGGCTTGCCGAAAGGCCAATGATGTCGTCGCCGACCGGCTTGTCTTTCGCCGATCCAAGAAGCCATATAGCATAACTACGCTTGGCCAGTTCATCGGCCAGCGTCGCGAAATGACGGGCGGGCCAGCGCTTGGCCGGGCCGTACTCGGCACCGGGGCAGAAGACGGCAATCTTGTCGGTACCCTGCATGCCGAGGCCGGCGAGTGTTTCGGATTGCTGCGCCGCGTTTGATGTCAGGCGCGGCAGTGGCAATGGCCGCGGCAGCTTTGAGCCGGGCGTTTCAGCCAGTTGCGCGAAACGTTCGACCATTTGCGGCAGAGCCACTTCGTCGAGTGCGTGGCGACGATTGATCAGCCCGTAGCGCGCTTCACCGGTAAAGCCGACGCGCTGCGGGATGCCGGCGAAAAACGGGATCAGCGCCGACTTGAGCGAATTCGGCAGAACGTAGGCGCGCTGATAGCCGGACAGGAGCTGGCGTGCCAGGCGATAACGCGCGCCCAGCGAGAGCTCACCATGCGCAAACGGGTTGTCGATGACTCGCGCTATCTCCGGCATGCGGCGCAGGACAGGTGCGACCCAGGAAGGCGCCAGCGCGTCGAGTTGCAGGTCTGGCGTGTATTGATGCAGGCGCTTGAACAGGGTCTGCGCCATGACGGCGTCGCCAATCCAGGCCGGGGCGACAATCAAGGCTTTCATCGTTTACCGCGCCCGCTGCAGCGACTCAGTGCGCTCCCTTGGGTAGCTCACCCTTGAACACGTAGTGCGCGCTGCAATAGGGGCAGACGACATCGCCAGTATGCGTAATGTCGAGGAAGACACGCGGGTGGCGCGCCCAGAGCGGGGCGTCGGGCATCGGACAGTGCAGCGGCAGATCGTGCGCCGTAATTTCGATGGGTGTCGCGGTGGTGTTTTCAGCCATGGTGTGGAGCCTTGTGATCTGGAATGAATGGAATCAGACGTAGGTCAGCCAGTCTTCGTGTGCCGGCACGCGGCCATTGACGCAATCGAAGAACAGGCTTTGCAGTTGTGTCGTGAGCGGCCCGCGACGACCAGCGCCGATCTGCCGGTTGTCGAGCTCGCGGATCGGTGTGATCTCGGCGGCGGTACCGGTGAAGAAGGCTTCGTCGGCGCAATACACTTCGTCGCGCGTGATGCGTTTCTGCACGACCTTGAGGCCGAGTTCGTCGGCCAGCGTCAGCACCGACGCACGCGTTATTCCTTCAAGGCAGGAAGTAAGATCCGGTGTGTAGAGTACGCCGCTCTTGACGATGAAGATGTTTTCGCCGGCGCCTTCGGCGACGTAGCCGTCGACGTCGAGCAGCAGCGCTTCGTCATAGCCGTCGTGAGCGACTTCCTGGTGCGCGAGGATAGAGTTGGTATAGGTGCCGACCGATTTGGAGCGGCACATGTTGATGTTGACATGGTGGCGCGTGAAGGAAGATGTCTTGACGCGGATTCCCGTTTCCATTCCCTCGGCGCCGAGGTAGGCGCCCCACGGCCAGGCGGCGACGGCGACGTGCGTGCTGATCGCAGTCGCGGCGATGCCCATGGCTTCCGAACCGTAGAAGATGATCGGGCGGATATAGCAGGATTCGAGCTGATTGGCGCGCACGACCTCGATGTGCGCGTCAATCAGCGTCGCTTTGTCCCACGGCATCTTCATCTGGAAAATGTGCGCCGAATTGAACAGGCGCTCGGTGTGTTCAGCAAGACGGAAGATTGCAGTGCCCTTGGCCGCCTTGTAGGCGCGGAGGCCTTCAAAAACGCCCATGCCGTAGTGCAGGGTATGCGTCAGGACGTGGGTTGTCGCATCGCGCCACGGAACCAGTTTTCCGTCGTGCCAGATAAAACCGTCGCGATCCGCCATGGACATGCTTTTTTCTCCCTGCCAGCCACAAATTCCGAAAGCGAAATTCTAGCCGATTTTGCCCGGCGGATGCCTGTAAAATGGCGGTTTCCCAATGTTCCAAGGCTTTTCCCATGGTCTGGAGACCCCACGTTACCGTTGCTGCCGTCCTTGAACGCGACGGCAAATTCCTGCTCGTCGAAGAAGAAACCGATGATGGGATTCGTTATAACCAGCCGGCCGGCCACCTTGAATGCGGCGAGTCATTGACCGACGCCGCTGTGCGCGAAACGCTCGAAGAAACCGGCTATCATTTCGTGCCGAAATTCCTGGTCGGTATCTATAACTGGCGCAATGAAGCCAAGGACATCACCTACCTGCGCTTTGCCTTCGGCGGCGAGATAGTCGGGCACGATGCCGAGCGCCCGCTTGATACCGGCATCATTGCCGCGCATTGGCTGCCGCTTGACGAGATTCGTGCCTTGCAGGATCGCCACCGCAGCCCGATGATCCAGCAATGCATCGACGATTGGTGTGCGGGCAAGCACTATCCACTTGAACTGGTAACGCATTACGCATGAGATGGCTGTTTTTTCTGTTGTTGCTCGTGTCGTTCCCGACCAGTGCGGAAGAACACGTAACGGTGTGCTTCAACTACGGTTGTCGAAGCCAGGCCGACGTTCGCTTCGACGACAGCCAGCTGCTTGTGCTGAGTAAGCTTTTGGGGAGCGCGCAGAATGCCGAGCAGGAGCGCGAGGCAATCAGTCAGGCGGTTGGCCGGATGCTGGCGTGGGCCGGCGAGCAGTCGCCGATTTGGGCCGATCGTGGCGGCAATACGGCGGATGGCGGCGTTAGTGGTGCGATGGATTGTATTGATCACTCGACGACCGCAACGCGCCTGTTGCACCTGATGGCGGACAAAGGCTGGTTGCGCTATCACCGCGTTCTCGACGTGGCGAATCGAAAGCGATTCCTGCTCTTTGATCATTTTGCCGCGCAGATTGGTGAACTTGACGATGCCACAGCGAACTCGCCCGATGATTCCCGGATCGTCGCACGCTACGTCGTCGATGCATGGTTTTTTGATAATGGCCACCCGGCAGCCGTAATGCCGTTGGAACGATGGACGGCAGGAGAAAGTCCCGATGTCAGTGAATAAGCAAAAAGGAAAAACAGTCGTCGTCGGCTTGTCCGGTGGTGTCGATTCGGCGGTTGCCGCCTTGCTTCTGAAAGAGCAGGGCTGGAACGTGATCGGCCTGTTCATGAAAAACTGGGAAGACGACGATGACGACGAGTACTGCTCGTCGCGCGAGGATCTGATCGACGTGATGAGTATCGCCGACAAGATCGGCATCGACGTTGAAGTGGTGAATTTTGCCAAGGAATACCGCGAGCGCGTGTTCGCGACCTTTCTTGCCGAATATCAGGCCGGCCGTACGCCGAACCCGGACGTGCTGTGCAACTCCGAGATCAAGTTCCGTGCTTTCCTCGACCACGCCATGACGCTGGGTGCCGACAAGATCGCCACCGGCCATTACGCTGGCGTGCGCGAATTCGAGGGCAAATTCCAGTTGCTCAAGGCCGAGGACGGCACCAAGGATCAGAGCTATTTCCTGCACCGTCTGAATCAGGCGCAGCTCTCGAAAACCTTGTTCCCGCTCGCCGACATTTATAAGCGCGATATCCGGAAAATGGCTCTGCAAGCCGATCTGCACGTCGCCGTGAAAAAGGATTCGACAGGCATCTGCTTCATTGGCGAACGCCCGTTCAAGGAATTCCTGATGCGTTATCTGCCGCCGAAGAAGGGTGAAATCCGCTGCCTGGACGACGAGCGCGTGCTCGGCGAACACGACGGTCTGACCTTCCACACTATAGGCCAGCGCAAGGGCCTGCACATCGGCGGAACGAAAACCTACGCCAAGGACGGCGAGCACGACGCCTGGTTTGTAGCCGGCAAGGACATGGCCAAGAACGTACTCTACGTGGTGCAGGGGCACCAGCATCCGGCGCTGCTCGGCGACGAACTGAAGGCCGATCAACTGTCGTGGGTCTCCGGCGATCAGGCCGAAGACCAGCCACACACGCACTGGGTCTACGCGGCAAAAACGCGCTACCGGCAAGCCGATGCGCCGTGCGAGATTGAATCCATCGACGGCGACGCTTGCCGCGTCAAGTTCGCCGAACCGCAATGGGCGGTGACGCCGGGGCAGTCGGTGGTGGTCTACGAGAGCCGGGTTTGTTTGGGTGGCGGAGTGATTCTTTAGTTCGCTGCGTTGCTGCGATCCGTGTTCACTTCTTTCGGCGCGCCAGATCATAGATGTCGCGATAGAACACGACCCGTTCGCCTACGGCTTCGGCCGGCCAATAGACCGTAAGCACTGGCATCTTCTCGACGTCGAGCCGCCGCGTGCGGCGATCGAGCAAAGCCTTGTCGATGTCGCTCGCGGTGTTGCCCAGCATCCACGCGGCTAGTTCGCGGAAGCGATCGACGCGAACGCAACCGGACGAGATCGCGCGAAAATCCTTCTTGAAGAGATCGCGATGATTGGTGTCGTGCAGGTAAACGCCGAACGGATTGTCGAGATCGAATTTCAGCAGGCCAAGCGCGTTCTTCTCGCTCGGTGGTTGCAGCAATCGGTAGTCGCCGGCAGCCAGGTCGCTTTGCGTGCTCGCCGAAGCGAGCGGCACCGTTTGCCCACGAGCATCGACCAGCTTCAGGCCGAGTTTGGCAACCGTGCGCAGGTCGATTTCGCCGGATCGGAAGATGTCCTTGGCGAGAATGGTCGGCGGCGGCGCCCAAGACGGGTTGAGGACAATTCCCGTCAATGAGGTCTTCATCAGCGGTGTCGGGCGGGCTGGAGAGCCAATAACGACGCGGCTCTCCAACACTCGCTTGCCCTTGTCGAAGGCGCGCAGCGAGAAGGCGGGAATGTTGACCACGACAAAGCGGTCGTCGCCAGTCGCGGCAAACAGACGCTCCATTTCGTCGAACTGTGCCCGCAGCAGGGCGATCTTGTCGCGGTTCGACAGGTTGAGGTTGAAGCGTGTGTGTTCGTCGACCAGACCGTCGCTCGTGATCCCTGCGCTCTGTTGATACATCCGCACGGCCGCGTCGGTCTCGGCGACAAAATTGCCACCACTGGTGGCGAAGCCGAGTTCAGAGAGCCGGGCATTGAGCTGCGCGACGCGCGGTCCTCGGGAACCGAGCTTCAAGGTAGGCCCGGGCGTGACGCGCGTTGGCTGTGCTTCCGGTGAACGAATTTCCCTAGCGCTCAAGTCGACCAGAGTTTCCAGGATCGGAATCAGTTCGGTCGACGAAACTGACGCGAATGCCGTCTGGGGTATAAGCATTCCGGCAACAAGAATGATCAGCAGTCGTCGCAAAGTGGCTCCCGACTCAGGACCACGTGCGGCGTGGTCAGAGCGCGCTGATGATAGTACGGACGGCAGTCTGGACCAAGCTTCGGGGCATCTCGGTGGTTCGTTTTTTTCGTCAACGTATTCGCGCAGCGCCCGTTTGTGCGGCTTTACTCAATTTTAGGATTTATTTTATGCACGATATTGCGCATTTGTGCGCGATATGCGAATATAGTCGCCACACTATCGGTGACAAAGGAATGACATGAGGAAATCGACGACGCCGGAAGGCGAATGCCTGCCGCAAGAACGGCAGCGCATCATTCTCGAACGTTTGGCCAGCGAAGGGCGGGTTGTGGCGCAGGAACTGGCGCAGCAATTTCACACCTCGGAAGACACGATTCGGCGCGATCTGCGTGAACTCGCCGCTGCCGGATTGTGCCACCGCGTTTACGGCGGGGCGCTGCCGCTTTCTCCGGCCAATGGGTCGCTGTCCGAGCGCGAGGCTGTCGTTCCAGCAAGCAAACAAGTGCTCGGTGAGAAGCTGGCCAGCCTGCTGACGCCGGGGCAAGTGGTCTTTGTCGATGCCGGCTCGACCAATCTCGCCGCCATGCGCTCGCTGCCGGCCGGACTCTCGCTGATCATCGTCACCAATGCGCCGCGCATCGCGGCCGAAGTCGCCGAGCGCGAGAACATCCAGTTGATCGTCATTGGCGGTCTCGTTGACCGGCGTACCGGTGCCGCTTTTGCCGTGCGCGCCTTGCGTGACATCGGCGATCTGCGGCCGGACGTCTATCTGCTCGGCAGTTGCGCGCTCGACGCCACGGCAGGCATCGGCGTCTACGGTTTTGACGAGGCCGAGTTCAAGCGCACGATGTTGGCGCAAGCACACCACGTGATTACAGCGGCCAGTTCGGACAAGCTCGGTAGTTGCGCACCCTTTGCCGTCGCGCCGCTCTCCGTTCTCGGCGATCTCGTCGTCGAGGCCGATGCACCGGCCGATCAAGTCCGGCTTCTGGAACAAGAGGGAGTGACCATTCATTACGCGGCCAGTACGCCGAGGAGTGCATCATGAGTCAGTCCGTTGACGTGAAAACAGCGGGCATCAACGAATCACTCGGGGTGAAACAGATCGTCCTGTTGGTTGTCATCTACCTTGCCTTCATCAGCCTCGGTCTGCCCGACGGCGTGCTCGGCCTGGCCTGGCCGGGAATGCGCGTCAGCCTCGGGCAGCCGTTGGAGGCGCTGGGCCTGGTCACCTTCATCCTGGCCGGCTGTTCGGCGATTTCCGGTTTCATGAGCGGTCGGGTCCTGGCGCGTTTCGGCACCGGGCCGGTGACTTTCTTCAGCGCCTTGATGACGGGCTTGTCGCTACTTGGCATTGCCATGGTGCCCAACTTTCCCTTGCTGGTGGCGCTGGCCTTCCCGCTCGGCCTGGGCGCCGGCTCGGTCGATGCCGGCCTCAACCACTACGTTGCCGAACACTTTTCGTCGAAACACATGAACTGGCTGCACGCCTGCTGGGGCGTCGGCGCAACGCTTGGTCCGTTGATCATGGGCAGCATCCTGGCCTCCGGCGGCGGCTGGTCGCAAGGCTACCTGACGATCGCCGTGTGCCAGCTCGGCCTGGCCGTCGTGCTGCTGTCCAGTCTTCGTCTGTGGAAGGGGCAGGGGCCGGCACGGCACGACCCGGAAAAGATCGTTGCCGGTGGTCGCCCGGATACGCCTGCCTGGGCACCCTGCCTGGCGGCCTTCCTGTTTACCCTCTACGTCGCGGTCGAAATGGGAACCGGGATGTGGGCGGCCAGTATCCTGATCGAATCGCGTCATTTCGAGCCGGGTATGGCCGGTCTCGCGGTCACCTTCTTCTACGGTGCGATCATGGGCGGGCGCGTGCTAATCGGCTTTGTCTCCGAGAAATTGGGCAATCGGCTGCTCGTGCGCATCGGCCTCGTGCTGGCGATCATTGGCGTCGCACTGCTCGTGATCCCTGGTGTGCCGGCTCTCGCGCTGGTCGGGCTGCTGCTGTTCGGTCTGGGTTGTGCGCCGATCTACCCGAGCCTGATGCACGAGACGCCACGGCGTTTCGACCCGGAAACCGCGCGCAAGGTCATCGGCTGGCAGGTCGCCGCAGCCAATATCGGCGGCGCCGTCATGCCGGCCGCTTTTGGCGTACTCGCCGCCGGGTTTGGTCTCGAAGCCGTGTTCCCGGTCATCGGCGGTTTTGCCGTAGTTCTGCTGATTCTCAGTATTCGTCTGGACAGAGCGACCGCGAACTAGAGCCGGCTTGCAAGGTAATGGATACGGGCATCTCGGGGATGTGTTCCTGAGCGCTAGTATCCACGGGCATCTCCAGTCATACCTCTGTAGATCGCCAATTGATGCGTCTTCCAGGGCATGTTGTCTAGACAAGCTCGGCAGCTTCTGGTGGGCGGCGGTCATGACGAAAAACTATCCCGACGCGGCGTATGGGTGGCAATATGGGCGTTCTGCCGGGATGGCGAATCAAGTGGCCAATCGAGTGAAAGGGGAAACTCGTGAAAAAAGTTCTCAAGTATCTGCTGATTACCCTGGGCGGCATCCTTGTCGTTCTGCTCGCGCTGGCGGCCTATCTCGCCGCGACTTTCAACCCAAACGACTACAAGCCGCAAGCCGTGCAACTGGTCAAGGACAAATTTGACCGCACGCTGGCGATCAACGGCGACATCAAGCTGAGCTTCTATCCGGCGCTCGGCGCCGAGCTCGGCAGGATTTCACTTTCCGAACATGGCAGCGCCAAGGAATTCGCCGCGGTCGATTCAGCTCGTGTGTCGCTGCAATTGATGCCGTTACTTTCGCGCGAACTGGTGGTCAGCCAGGTCGAGGTGCGCGGGCTGCGCGCAAACCTGGTCAAGAACAAGAACGGCAGTAGCAATATCGACGATCTGACAGCGGGCGAGGCTAGCAAACCCGCCAAACCCGACCAAACCGGCAAGCCAAGTGAAGCCGAGCAACAGGGGCAGAAGCCAATCGCCTTCAATATCGATCATGTGCTGATCGAGGACGCCAGCCTGTCCTACGCCGACGAAGGCAGCGGCGCGAAATACGCGGTGAA
>Ga0302217_10000512_pt1 | contig 9443 bp, 8 predicted proteins | sample II_Fen_N3_3_FD_198779 | JGI IMG/M metagenome (GOLD analysis project Ga0302217, IMG submission 198779) | Peat permafrost microbial communities from Stordalen Mire near Abisko, Sweden - II_Fen_N3_3 | ecosystem: Environmental > Terrestrial > Soil > Wetlands > Permafrost | place: Sweden: Abisko... | reverse complement strand
TGGGTCAGCATCTGCGTCTCCAGCAGCGGTTCAAACTGTTGGCAAAAGTCATCAAGAAGACAGAACAGCTCTGTGGCTTTATCCATGACGGGGCACCTCCATAGGGATCGGTTTGCCGCTATTTTTCATCGAAAACCTGTTGCCATTCCGTGGTCGCTGATCGCTGCTTATCCAAAACTCAGGTTATTTCTATGCAAATTTACGTTTAAACGTGCATAAAACGTGGATTTCTATGCGTGTGCGCCTCTTCACGCCACCGCAAGCATCAGATGCCCAAGCGCCGTACTGGCCGGGCGCACGCTGATCTCGATGTCGTAGCCCAACCGCGTCAGGCAGTCCATCAGCTTGCGCTCTGACAGGTTGGCAAAATCGCCGCGCATCATGTCAGACACCTTGGGCTGCGTGATGCCCATGCGCTTGGCCGCTTCCTGCTGCGTCAGGCCCAGGCTGCGCATGGCTTTCCTGATCTCGATCACCAGACCGGTTTTGATCTTGAGCTTTTCCGCATCCGGCAGGCCAAGGTCGGCATACACATTGCCCAAACCCTGTTGCACTTCGATGCCATCAATGAGACGTTTTTTCATGGCGCAATTCCTTTGCAAACCAGTGGTATCAGCACTCAAACTGCGGATGAAACTGGCGTATGCAGTTCACCGCCATGCCCGCCGCTGCGGTGCGGGTTTCCACGCCGAGCTTGGCATAGACCCGCTCCAGATGCTTTTTCACCGTGGCCGGGCTGGCGCCGAGGATGTCGCCAATGTCGCGGTTGATCTTGCCTTTGACGACCCAGTACAACACTTCGGCTTCTCTGGCGGTGAGCCTGAAGCTCAGGCTCATCGTTTCGAGCACGGCGTCGTCGGAGATTTCGCGCATCACGATCAGCCAGTCGCTGCCGCCGCTGCTGCCGTCTTCGCTGCTGGCGTCGCTGTCGCCGGTTTGCTGGTGTAGCCGGAAGGTCAGGCGGCGCGGGCCGAGTTCGACCGCCAAGCGCGGCGGCTCGATGTGGGCGCGGGCGTCAGCCAGGTGACGGCGCAGCCAATTTAAAACCGGCTCGGGCGTTTGCGGCGCCGAGGTGCCGTAGTAGCGCAGCAGCAGCTCGCGCGCCAGCGGGGTCTGCCAGATCAGCTTGCCGTCGTTCGGGCTGCCCGGCGCGCCCATGTGAACGGTGATGCTGGCGTAGCCAAAGGCGTCGAGCGCGTTGCGCGCCTGCCCGGCCTGCTGCGCTTCCTGGCGGGCGCGGCGTGCGCCTTGCAGGTGTACGCCCATGCGCGCCATCACTTCTCGGGGCTTGATCGGCTTGGTGACGTAATCGACGCCGCCCGCTTGCAGCGCGGCTTCCAGGTGCTCGGTTTCGGTCAGACCGGTCATGAAAATGATCGGAATGTGGGCGGTTTGCGGCGTCGCCTTGAGCTGGCGGGCGACTTCAAAGCCGTCCATGCCGGGCATCATCGCGTCGAGCAGCACGATGTCGGGCAGCGCCTGACGGGCGCGCTTGAGCGCCGCTTCGCCGCTGGTGGCGACGAGCACGGTGTAGCCGGACTCGTCGAGCGCGTCGTGCAGCATCGCCAGGTTGTCAGGCACGTCATCGACGATCAGCACCACGTCGCTGTGGGCGCGGTTGAGGGTTTGGTCGAGGCCGCAGGCCTGCAAGCGGACGGTTTCAGCCATCTTGTTCATCATCCGTATCCTTGAAAGTGAGCTGGCACAGCATGGCATCAAACTGGAATTGCCGCGCCAGCGCGCGCATCGCCTCGACAAAGGCAGCGGCGCCGGGCTGCTCTTTTTCAATCTCAGCCAGCTTGTTCATGATGCCGCGATAAAAACCCAGCTCAATGACTTCCCTCAAAGCGGCCAGCTGAACCGGGCCGGGCAGCGGCGCGCCCAAGACGGCAACGGCGCCGTCAGGCGGCACGGCAGCACCGGGCACGATGGGCGCATCAGGCGACGCCCCCGCCAGCGGCGCTGCACCGGGCGCAACAGGCGGCGCAGCGACGACGGGACTGGCCGCCTGCGTGGCCGTTGCGCTGGGGCTGGCTGAGGCCTCATAGCGCCAGCGCAAATCGAGGCGCCGCGCCAGCCAGCCGAGCAGCTCGGTGTGGCGCACCGGCTTGACGATGAAGTCGTCCGGCGCAATGCCCACGTCGTTGTCCAGCCCCTTGTCAAAAGCGTTGGCCGAGACGATGGCCAGATGAATCGCGCTGTGCCCGGCGGCGTGCAGGCGGCGCAGCGTTTCCCAGCCGTCAATGCCGGGCATGGCCAGATCCATAAAAATCGCGTCGGGCCGCCAGCCGCTGGCCAGCAGATCAAGGCAGGCCTGCCCGCTGGCGGCGGTGCGCAGTTCAAAGCCCATAGGCGCGAGCAGTTGCACCAGCAGTTCACGATCCGGCTCTTCGTTATCGACGACGAGCAACTGGCGGCGCGGGCCGTCATAGCCCAGCGGCTGGCGCCGGGCGGCGCGGCCCGCCCCGTGTGAAGCGTATGAGCCGTGAATGTCTTGAAAGTCCGCGCCAGCCTGATGCACCTGCGGCAAAAACAGCCGCACGCTGAACACCGAGCCGACGCCCGGCGTGCTGCTCACCGTCATTTCGCCGCCCATCAGATCGGTCAGCATTTTGGCAATCGTCAGCCCCAGGCCCGCGCCGCCAGCGCCGCCCATGCCGCCCGCACTCTGGCCCGCCGCGCCGCCGCGCGTGAAGGGCTCAAAAATCCGCGCCAGCTCGGCCTCGCCCACGCCGGGGCCGGTGTCGGCGATGTCGATGTGCGCCATTTCCCGCGCGTAGCGCACCTTGAAAGTGACTTTCCCGGCGGCGGTGAACTTGATCGCATTGCCCAGCAAATTGATCAGGACTTGGCGAAAACGCTGCTCGTCGGCGCGCACCAGCGCGGGCAATGCGCCGCTGGTTTCAAAGCCAAAACCGAGTCCTTTCGCGGCGGCCTGCAGCTCGAACAGCGCGGCCACTTCCTGCACGCCTTCGGCAAACGGCATCGGTTTGACGTTCAGCGTCAGCTTGCCCGCCTCGATGCGCGCCATGTCCAGCGTGCCCTCGATCAGCGACAGCAGGTGCTCGCCGCCGCGCTTGATGACGCTGACGGCCTGCTGGCGGTGCGGCGGAATCGTGCGGTCTTCGCCCATCAGCTGGGCGTAGCCGAGGATGCTGTTCAGCGGCGTGCGCAGCTCGTGGCTGATGGCGCTGATGTAGCGGGTCTTGGCCTGATTCGCCTGATCGGCGAGACGGCGCGCCTCTTCGGCGACGCGCCGGGCCTGCTGCAGCGCCGCGTCGGTCTGGCGGTGGGATTCGATTTCCTGCAGCAGCAAATGGGTCTGGCGGTTCGATTCTTCCTGCGCGACTTCGCGGCTTTTGTGTGCCAGCACCAGCCACCACGCGACCAGCCCGGCAATCACCAAGAGCGCCATGTACGCCTTGACCAGCCCGGATTGCAGCGCGGCCACCGGGGCGGTTTCCACCTCGCTGTCGGTGGCGGCCTGCGCCAGCGTTTGCAGCTCCTGGTGGTAAAGCAGGCCGAACAGGCTGGCCAGCAGCGGCGCAATCACCAGCATCAAGAGCAAAAAATGCCCGAGTCCGGTGTCCAGATACGGCCAAATCCGGCGCGGCAGCAGCCAGCGCAGCGTCGCCGACCACTGCACCGACAGCCGCGCCTGCGGCTTGCACAGGTCGCCGCAGCGCGCATCCAGCGTGCAGCACAGCGAACAAATCGGCCCCTGATACGCCGGGCAATGCGCCATGTCCGGCCCTTCGTAGTCGCGCTCGCAGATCACGCAGCGCCGGGTGGCGTAGCGCAGATAAGTGGCTTCGGCGCTGGAAAAATCAGAGCGGCGCGCAATGTAATAGCACCCTTTCGTCGCCCAGGCAATCAGCGGCGCCGCCACAAAAGCCGTCGTCATCGCAATCACCGCCGAGAACGCCCGCGCCAGCTCGCCGTACAGCCCCAGATGCGCGGTGACCGACAGCAGCGACGCCAGCGCCATCGCGCCCACGCCAACCGGGTTGATGTCGTACAAATGGGCCCGCTTGAATTCAATACCCGGCGGCGACAGGCCCAGCGGCTTGTTGATGACCAGATCGGCGACGACCGCCATCACCCAGGCAATCGCAATGTTCGAGTATAGCCCGAGCACATCGCCCAGCGCCTGAAACACGTTCATTTCCATCAGCATGAAGGCGATCAAGGTATTGAACACCACCCAGACGACGCGGCCCGGATGGCTGTGCGTCAGGCGCGAGAAAAAGTTCGACCACGCCAGCGAACCTGCATAGGCGTTGGTCACGTTGATTTTCAGCTGCGAGACGACGACAAACAGCGCCGTCGCCGCCACCGCCCAGCGGTAATGCGGAAACACGTACTCATAAGCGGCCAGGTACATCTGGTTCGGATCGACGGCGCGCTCGGGCGGCACCATGTTGGAAATCGCCAGATAGGCCAGCAGCGCGCCGCCCAGCATTTTGACCACGCCGAGCAGCACCCAGCCCGGCCCGCCGACGAGCACGCTGCCCCACCAGCGCCAGCGGTTTTCTAGCGTCTGCACCGGCATGAAGCGCAGGTAATCGGCCTGCTCGCCCATTTGCGTGATCAAGGCGATGCCGACGGTCAGCCCCGCGCCAAACAGGTGCAGGTCAAACGCGGCGCCCACGCCTTTTTCGCCGCCATAGCCGGTGACGCCGGAAAACGCACCCGGATTGTTCGCCAGCACATAAACAAAGGGCAGCACCAGCATCACCAGCCACAGCGGCTGCGTCCAGACCTGCAAGCGGCTGATGACGGACACGCCATGCGTGACCAGCGGAATCACCACCAGCGCGCAAATCAAATAGCCCCAGCGCGGCGGCACGCCGAGTGCCAGCTCCAGCGCGTAAGCCATCACGGCGGCTTCCAGCGCGAAAAAGATGAAGGTGAACGAGGCGTAAATCAGCGACGTGAGCGTCGAACCGATGTAGCCAAAACCCGCGCCCCGCGTGAGCAAATCCATATCGACGCCGTAGCGCGCCGCGTAAATGCTGATCGGCAGCCCGGCCAGAAAAATAATCAGCCCCGTCGCCACGATGGCCCAGAAGGCATTCGTAAAACCGTATTTCACCAAGAGCGTCGCGCCCACGGCTTCGAGGATCAAAAACGAGGCTGCGCCAAAAGCGGTGTTGGCCACGCGCCACTCAGACCATTTGCGAAAGCGCTGCGGCGTGAAGCGCAGCGCGTAGTCCTCCATCGTCTCGCTGGCGACCCAGCTGTTGTAGTCGCGCCGGATTTTGATGATGCGCTGGGGCGGCGCTTCGGGGCTGGAGCCTGAAACGGCCTGCGCGCCGAGAGCGCCGGAAGCGCCGAGCGCATCGGAGGCACCCGCAGGCGCACCCGCTGGCGCGCCAAGCCGGGCGGGCAGCGGCAAAGGCGTGACCGGAGAATTCATAAAGGGGGTGAAAAAGGTGAAGAAAAAAGCGGGGCTGGCAGCCCCCCATCGGTGCAGTTTCCATGCCACCGGGCTGCGTTCACCTTGTCCGGGCGCAAGGCTTGTGGCACCATTCTTGCAGTTTGCCCGCTATTCCCCGCGCAGGCGCTGCCCCCGAAAGAGTCCTTATGGAACTGACCCCCAGAGAAAAAGACAAGCTCCTCATCTTCACCGCCGCGCTGCTCGCCGAGCGCCGCCGGGCGCGTGGCTTGAAACTCAACTACCCCGAAGCCGTCGCTTTCATCACCGCCGCCGTCATGGAAGGCGCGCGCGACGGAAAAACCGTCGCCCAGTTGATGAGCGAAGGCCGCACCATCCTGACCCGCGCCGATGTAATGGATGGCATCGCCGAGCTGATTTCCGACATCCAGGTGGAAGCGACTTTTCCCGACGGCACCAAGTTGGTGACCGTGCATCAGCCCATTGTCTGAAGCCGCGTTTCCCTTTCAAAAAATTCCTTCAGGAGAACACCGTGCGTTTTTTCTCAAAAACTTCTTGCCTGCTCGCTCTGGCAACCACGCTGCCGCTGGCCGCAGCCGCCCATACCGGCGTGGAAGCTCACGCCCATCCGGCTTTCCTGGCGGGTTTTCTTCACCCCTTGAGCGGCGTGGACCATCTGGCGGCGATGGTTTCTATTGGTCTGTGGAGCGCGCTGGCGGCGCGCCGGGCTGGGCCTGCGCTGCTGGCCGGGCCGCTGGGTTTTGCCGCCCTGCTGCTGGCGGGCGCGGTGCTGGGGCTGCTGGGCCTGCAGCTTCCCGTCGTGGAGCCGATGATTGCCGCCTCGCTGCTGGTCAGCGGCTTGCTGGTCATCACGCGCTGGCGTTTGAGCGGCGGCGCGGCGGCGTTGCTGGCGGGCGGCTTTGCGCTGTTTCACGGGCTGGCGCACGGGCAGGAACTGGCGGGCAACGTGAACGCAGCTTTCGCGCTGGCGGGCATGCTGGCCGCGACCGCGCTGCTGCATGCCAGCGGCCTGGGTCTGGGCTGGGCGCTGCGCCGCGCTCCGCTGTGGCTGCCGCGCGCCGCTGGCGCTGGCGTGGCCCTGTTCGGCATGACGCTGCTGACCCGTCTGGCCTGAAGGAAAACCCCATGATTCCCGGCGAACTCATCACCGACGGCCCAGACCACGTTTTAAACGCAGGCCGACGCACGCTCACCCTCGTGGTGCAAAACACCGCTGACAGGCCGATTCAGGTCGGCTCGCACTACCACTTTGCCGAAACCAACGCCGCGCTAGGCTTTGACCGGACCGCCGCGCACGGCATGCGGCTGAACATTGCCAGCGGCACCGCCGTGCGCTTTGAGCCAGGCCAGCAACGCACCGTCGAGCTGGTCGATTACGCCGGGGCGCGGCAGGTATTTGGCTTTCGCGGTCTGGTGCAGGGCGCGCTGTAAACCGTCCGGGCCAAGTGGATCAAAGCCCTTCTCACACTTCACGTAACAAAACTACCGCCCTTCCTTCAACCGGCTCCGGGCGCATGGAAAGCAAGTCTTATGGCAACCATTGGCAGACGCGCTTACGCAGAAATTTTCGGCCCCACGGTGGGCGACCGGCTGCGGCTGGCCGACACCGATTTGCTGATTGAAGTCGAAGCCGACTACACGCTGCGCGCAGGCAGCTACGGCGAAGAAGTCAAATTCGGCGGCGGCAAAACCATCCGCGATGGCATGGCGCAGTCGCAACGCACCAACGCCCAAGGCGCAATGGACACGGTGCTGACGAACGCGCTGATCCTCGACCACTGGGGCATCGTCAAGGCCGACATCGGCCTCAAAGCCGGGCGCATCGCCGCGATTGGAAAAGCGGGCAACCCGGACGTTCAGCCGGGCGTGGACATCGTCATCGGCCCCGGCACCGAGATCATCAGCTGCGAAGGCATGATCGTGACGGCGGGCGGCATCGACTCGCACATCCATTTCATTTGCCCGCAGCAGATTGAAGAGGCGCTGACTTCCGGCGTGACGACGATGATGGGCGGCGGCACGGGACCAGCCACCGGCACTTTCGCCACGACCTGCACGCCGGGGCCGTGGAATATTGAGCGCATGCTGCAAGCCGCCGACGCGTTCCCGATGAATCTGGGCTTTCTGGGCAAAGGCAACGCCAGCCTGCCCGCCGCGCTGCACGAGCAGATCAACGCGGGCGTGATCGGCCTCAAGCTGCACGAAGACTGGGGCACCACGCCCGCCGCGATCAGCAACTGCCTCGACGTGGCCGAGGAAACCGATGTGCAGGTCGCGATTCACAGCGACACGCTGAACGAATCGGGCTTTGTCGAAAACACCATTGCCGCCACCAAGGGCCGCAGCCTGTGCGCCTTCCACACCGAAGGCGCGGGCGGCGGCCATGCGCCGGATATTTTGCGCGTCGTCGGGCAGGCGAACTTTTTGCCGTCCTCGACGAATCCGACCATGCCCTACACCGTCAACACGCTGGACGAGCATGTGGACATGCTGATGGTGTGCCACCACCTCGACGCGGGCATTGCCGAAGATCTGGCCTTCGCCGAAAGCCGCATCCGCAAGGAGACCATTGCCGCCGAAGACATCCTGCACGACCTGGGCGCGATCAGCATGTTTTCATCGGACAGCCAGGCGATGGGGCGCGTCGGGGAAGTCATCATCCGCACCTGGCAGACCGCGCACAAGATGAAGCTGCAGCGCGGCAAGCTGCCCGGCGACAGCGAGCGCCACGACAACTTCCGCGTCAAACGCTACGTCAGCAAATACACCATCAACCCGGCGATTGCCCACGGCATTTCGCACGAAGTCGGCTCGGTGGAAGTGGGCAAATTTGCCGATCTGGTGGTCTGGAAACCGGCGTTTTTCGGCATCAAGCCGTCGATCATTTTGAAAGGCGGCTTTATCGCGATGGCGGCGATGGGCGACCCGAACGCGTCGATCCCGACGCCGCAGCCGGTGCATTACCGGCCCATGTTCGGCGCGTTTGGCGGGGCCATTGCCAAGGGTTCGCTGACTTTTGTGTCACAGGCCGGACTGGCTGCCGGGATTAAAGAACGCTTTGGGCTGGCCAAAACCCTGAGCGCGGTGAAAAACATTCGCGGCATTCAAAAGCAGCACATGATTCACAACGCCTACCTGCCGACAATGGAAGTCGATGCGCAAACCTACCAGGTGCGCGCCGACGGCCAGCTGCTGACCTGCGAGCCCGCCGTCAGCCTGCCGATGACGCAACGCTACTTTTTGTTTTAATCGGGCGATGCTTCAAATCTCCAAACTCATTTCGCAAGGGGCCGGTCTGGCCCCGGTTCTTGTCAAACGCGCCGCCACGGTGGAACTCGACTGGGACGTGCGCCAGAAAAGCCGCTTTGACGCGACCGACTCGCTGGGGCGCATGCTGGGCGTGTTTTTGCCGCGCGGCACGCTGGTGCGCGGCGGCGACGTGTTGCTGGCCGAAGACGGTTCGATGATTAAAGTCATTGCCGCGCCGCAAGCGGTGTTGCGTATCACGGCCTGCACAGCGCATGGCTCGGCGTTCGATTTGACCCGCGCCGCGTATCACCTCGGCAACCGCCATGTGCCGATTGAGCTGAAACCCGATCACCTGAAAATCGAGCCGGATCATGTGCTGGCCGACATGCTGCGCGCCATGCACCTGACCGTGCAGGCCGTCGAAGAAGCGTTTGAGCCGGAAGGCGGCGCGTACAGCGCGGGCGGGCACAGCCACGCGGCAACGCCTGCGCCAGCCGCCGCTCCGGCGCCCCACGTTCACGGCCCCGATTGCAACCACGGCCACGCGCCGCAGACGATCCAGCCGGTGACTATCCAGATTCACCCGCGCAAGCCACACAGCCATTGACAACGCCAGCCGCCCTGCCCGCCGCCAGCCTGCTGCAACTGATCTGGCTGGCCTCGCCCGCGCTGCCGGTGGGCGGTTTTTCCTACTCGGAAGGGCTGGAAATCGCCGTCGAGCGCGCTGGCGTCAGCACCGAAAGCCACGCCGCCGACTGGCTCGCCGACCAACTGC
>Ga0302217_10000507_pt1 | contig 9474 bp, 10 predicted proteins | sample II_Fen_N3_3_FD_198779 | JGI IMG/M metagenome (GOLD analysis project Ga0302217, IMG submission 198779) | Peat permafrost microbial communities from Stordalen Mire near Abisko, Sweden - II_Fen_N3_3 | ecosystem: Environmental > Terrestrial > Soil > Wetlands > Permafrost | place: Sweden: Abisko... | reverse complement strand
TCGCACTGGGTTTTGGCGGCGAAGGCACGCTGAACGCCGCGCCCAGCAACTGCCAAATTGCCTACAACGGCGGCGCTTTTACCGCCTGCAGCGCCGCAGGCAGCACGACGCCAACGCCTCCTACACCCACTCCGACGCCGACGCCGACGCCAACCCCCACGCCGACTCCTACACCAACACCAACGCCGACGCCGACGCCAACGCCCGTCGTCCTGACCGATGAGCCTCAAACCATGAGCGCGGCCAAGGTGGCGATCACCAATCAGCGCGTCTATGTCGGCTACTACCCGAGCTGGAGCGACAACTGGTTCAGCAGCGTCGGCTGGGACGGCGTGGCGCTCGGCAACGACGCCATCCTGAAAAGCAGCATGATGGCGCGCATTCCAGCGACCTACACCCATGTCGTCGCAGCCTTTGCGCAGCCCAACTTCAGCTACAGCACAGCGGGCAACTTCACCGCCAACAACTGGAGCGGCACCGGGCTGAATTTCAATGCCGGGCCGAAAGACATCAAGCGTTCGATTGACGTGCTGCATGCACGCGGCATCAAAGTGGTGCTGGCCGTCGGCGGCGCCACCTACAACAGCTGGGCCGCTCTGGCCGCAGAAGGCGCCGCCGCTGGCCCCATCACCACCGCCCTGAAGCAAATCATGCTCGATGTCGGCTTTGATGGCCTCGATGTGGACTACGAACTCGAAGGCACCAGCGCCGCCCGCATCGCCGAGTACACAGGCGCGATCAACGCCATGCGCCGGGCCGTCGATCTGGCCGGCGGCCAACGCCTGCTGACGCTGGCGGGCTGGTCTATCGGCGCCGACTGCACACTGGAAACCGGCAGCAGCGCAGCAGCCTGCGGCGGCAAAACCTCGTACTGGGGCGGCACCGCCGGGCGCGAGCGCCTGCTGTTCAGCCAGCCGGGCATGGCGCAGAAAATCAACATGGTCAACGTGATGGCCTACGACGCGCGCTACGAGCATTTCGACGGCCCGAAAGCCTGGGCACTGTACCGCGACCTGTTCCCCAGCACGACCATCGTCAACCTCGGGCTGGAAACCAGCCCCGAAGGCTGGGCCGGTGGCGTTCTGGTCATCAACGACGCCGATGCGCAGTGCGAAGGCTCCAAAATCCTGCAAGATCAGTTCGGCAACACCGTGGCGCAGGCCTATTCGGTGGAACGCTACGCCAAGGCGCCTACCGTGCAGCGGCCCACGTCCAACCCGCGTGACGGCGCGATGCTCTGGCAAATCATGAAAACCGCCACCGCCGCCTGTGGCACCAGCAGCGCCGCCAGCCCCGGCACCATCGCCAGCAAACTCGCCACGCTGTACGGCCTGCAACGCGACGACCGAAGCGCCTGGAAATAAGCCCAGCCGCGATTAAGCCGCCCGCAAAGGCCAGCCGCTCACGATGAGGGCTGGCCTTTTTCCTGCAGCATGCGCCGCATGTCGTCGAGCGAGACGCTGCTGTTCGGGCTGACCTTGAACTTGGGCGCAGCCTTCAGCGCGTGGCCGTAAATCACTTCAAACGTCAGGCTCAGGCGGCCGTCTGCGCCGGTCAAATGGCGCGTCAATTCTTGCGCCAGCCGCGCTTTCCAGCCGCGCCCGCGCAGCCCGGAAAAGCGCGCCGGGTGGAAGTTGCGCCCCAGCTCGGCCAGTTCCTGCAGCAGGCGCTCGGGGGTTTCGTAGGTCAGCGTGATGCGCTCCATGTCCATCACCGGCTCGGCAAAGCCGGTTTGCACCAGCATGTCGCCCCAGTCGTGCATATCGGTCAGCTCGTGGCCCGCCGGGGGCCAGCCCAGTTCGGCATAAATTGCCCGCAGCTCCCGCGCCGTGTCCGGGCCGAGGCAGGAAAACATCACAAAGCCATCAACCTTGAGCGCCCGGTGCCAGTCGGCCAGCAGCGCCTGCGGATCAGCCGCTTCGTGCAGCGCCATGTTGGCCCAGAGCATTTCGACGCTGGCGGGCGCGGGCGTTTCAAAATGCGTGGGCGCAGCGCGCCACTGGCTGGGGTTCCACCACGGTTTGGCGATGGCTTTGGCCGCCGCCTGCGTGCGCTCGGGCGTGGCTTCGGCGACCCAGCAATGGGCCGCCGGGTACAGCGCGGCCAGCTTGGTGTGCGCCTGCAGCCCGCCGCGCAGCGCGCCCCAATGCGCCCAAGCCTGCGGCTGCAGCTTGATCCACTGCAGGCGCCCCTGCATGCGGGTGGCGACTTCTTCGTGCAGCCACGGCGAGGCCAGCGGCGCGGCGCGCTGCCAGCGGCTGACAGCATTCGGATCAAGCGTGGGCGGGCGCGAAGTGGTGGTCATGGAAAAAAGTCTGAATCAGGTTGAGCGCCGCAAACACGCAGCGCGGCAAAAAAGCGCCAAATGACGCCAGCGCACGAGTATATTGACGCGGGTGTTTACCCGCCTGTTCCACGCCGATTCACCCCTGCTGCGCCTGCCCGCTTTGGCTAGCCAGTGCGCCGTCTGCCACAGCTGGCCTGCCGGGCAGCAGGTGTGCGCGCCCTGCGTGAGCCACTTCACGCGGCCCGTGCTGCGCTGCCTGTACTGCGCCCTGCCGCTGCCCGCCGCCACCCAGCACCCGGCGGGTGCGAATCTGGAAGAACAGCTTTGCGCCGCCTGCGCCGTCGAACTGCCACCGCTCGATGGCGCGCTGGCCGCCTTGTCCTATGCCTACCCGTGGTCCAGCCTGATTACCCGTTATAAATTCGGCCAGCAGCACGGCTGGGCCGGATTTTTCGCCAGCCTGATGCGCCAGACGCCCGGCGTGGCGCAGCTGCTCGATGAGCTGGAGCCGCAGGACTGGATTCTTCCGCTGCCGCTGTCCGACCAGCGGCTGCAAACACGCGGCTTTAACCAAGCTTGGGAACTGGCCCACGCACTGGCCCAACAAACCCGCAGCCCAGCGCAAGCCGACGCCCGCCTGCTGCTGCGCATGCGCCACACCCGCGCCCAGAGCGAGCTGGGCCGCGAAGAGCGGCTGACCAACGTCAGCGGCGCGTTTCAGGTCGATCCGCTGCGCGCCGCCGCGCTGCAAGGCCGCGCCGTGGTGCTGGTCGATGATGTGATGACCACCGGCGCCTCGCTGTTTGAAGCGGCCCAGGCGCTGCGCGAAGCGGGCGCGGCCAGCGTCACCGCCGTGGTGCTGGCGCGCACCGCCGCAGCCTAAAATTGTCCGACTGCCCGCCAACGCTCAGACGCCCGCACGGCGCCCGCTTTGCCCTTCCCACTTTTCAGCCTTTTGCACCGCCCGCCCATGTTCAACATCGTCCTCGTCGAGCCCGAAATTCCGCCCAACACCGGCAACGTGATCCGCCTGGCCGCCAACACCGGCTGCCGCCTGCATCTGGTCGAGCCGCTGGGCTTTTCGATGGAGGACAAGCACATGCGCCGCGCCGGGCTCGATTACCACGAATACGCCCAGGTGCTGCGCCACGCCAACTGGCCCGCTTTTTTAGCCAGCCAGCAGCCCGCGCCCGAGCGCCTGTTTGCGCTGACGACGCAGGGCGCCAGCTCGATGTACGCCGCGCAATTTCAGCCCGGCGACTGGCTGGTCTTCGGCTCCGAAACCAAGGGACTGGCGCCCGCCGTGCGCGACTCCTTTGCGCTGGCCCAGCGCCTGAAAGTGCCGATGCTGCCCGGCCAGCGCAGCTTAAATTTGTCCAACACCGTCGCCGTCACCGTGTTTGAGGCGTGGCGGCAAAACGGCTTTGCTGGCGTGAGCACCGCCACATGACACACGCCCCCGTCTGGCTCGTCAACAGCTTCATCTACCTGAGCGCCGCCGTCATCGCCGTGCCGCTGGCCAAAAAGCTCGGCCTGGGCGCCATCATCGGCTACCTGGCTGCAGGCATCGCCATCGGCCCGTGGGGGCTCAAACTGGTGACAGAAGTGCAGGAAATTCTCGACTTTGCCGAATTCGGCGTGGTCTTGATGCTATTTTTAATTGGCCTGGAACTCGAACCGCACCGCCTGTGGAGCTTGCGCCGCCCGATTTTCGGCTGGGGCAGCGTGCAACTGCTCAGTTGCACCGCGCTGCTGACCGGCGTTGGCGTAGCTTGCGGCGTCGAATGGCCGACGGCGCTGGTGGCCGCGCTGGGTCTGGCCCTGTCCTCGACCGCGATTGCGCTTCAGTCCATCGGCGAGCGCAACCTGATGCGCACGTCCAGCGGCCAGGCCGGTTTTTCGATTCTGCTGTTTCAGGACGTGGCGGCGATTCCGATTCTGGCGCTGGTGCCGCTGCTGGCAGCCGTCGGCGGCGAAAACGCGGCCGTCGCCCATCCGCACCGGCTGCTTGAAGCGCTGCGCATCGTCGCCGCCATTGCGGGCATCATTCTGGGCGGGCGACTGCTGCTGCGTCCGCTGCTGCGCTGGATTGCCAACAGCGGCACCTCGGAGATTTTCACCGCCGCCGCGCTGCTGCTGGTGGTCGGCATTGCTGCGCTGATGCAGCGGGTCGGCCTGTCGATGGCGCTGGGCGCTTTTCTGGCCGGCGTGTTGCTGGCCGACAGCGAATACCGCCGCGCGCTGGAAACCGATCTGGAGCCGTTCAAGGCGCTGCTGCTGGGCCTGTTTTTCATGGCCGTCGGCATGAGCATTAACTTTGGCGTGCTGCGCAAATTTCCGGTCCACATGCTGCTGATCGTGGTCGGTTTTCTGGGCCTGAAACTCGCTGCCATCTACGCGCTGGCCTGCGCGATGAAGCTGCCTTATCAAGAGCGCCCGGTGTTTGCGCTGCTGCTGGCCCAGGGCGGCGAATTTGCCTTTGTCGTGTTCCAGGCGGCGGCGGGCACCGATGTTTTTACCGACGAAATGGCGTCGCTGCTGATTGGCGCGGTGGCGCTGTCGATGCTCGTCAGCCCGCTGCTGCTGGTGGCCGTGGACAAGCTGCTGCTGCCGCGCTACGCGCAGGCCCGGGCCGAGCAGCCACCGCTGTCGGAAATCTCCGAGCCGCAGGAAGCGCCGGTCATCATTGCCGGTTTTGGCCGCTACGGCCAGATCGTCGGACGCATGCTGCTGGCGCAGGGCATCTCCGCCACCGTGCTGGATCACGACGCCGAAAAAATAGAAACGGTGCGCAGCTTCGGCTACCGGGTGTTTTACGGCGACGCGACCCGGCTCGATTTGCTGCGCACGGCGGGTGCGGCCAGCGCCAAAGTGCTGGTGCTGGCCGTCGATGACATGGAGCAGTCGCTGAAAATCGCCGACATGGTCAGGGAGCATTTCCCACAGCTCAAAATCGTCGCCCGCGCCCGGGATGTGGCGCACTGGGGCGCGCTGCGCGACCGGGGCGTGCTGCGCATCGAGCGCGAATTGTTTGAATCCAGCCTGCGCAATGCGCGCAATGTGCTGGAACTGCTGGGCCAGCCGCCCGACACCGCGCTGCAGGCTGCCGACCGCTTTCGCCAGCACAATCTGGCGCTGTTCGAGCAGATGTACCCGCACCGCAATGACCGCGAAAAGTTCATCGCCGTGGCCAAACAGGGGCGGCTGCAGCTCGAAGCGCAAATGGCCCAAGAGCGCGAGCAGATGGCGCAGCAGGCTGGCAAAACAGCCGATTGAGGCGCGCCCAGAACCCGGTCACACCGCGCTCATCCGCACCTGACACCGGCATGCGCGGCGCCGCCTGCTGGCACGGGCCGCGTGATACGCTTGCGGCCATGTTTACGCCCTCTCAAGCCGATGTCCGGCGCTTTTTTTGCGCCGTCTATGCCAAATCCCGCACGGGCCAGCCGCTCGAAGCGCTGGAAACCCTCGCTGGCCTGTGGATAGACGAGCACCCCGAATACCACGCCGATTTTTCTGACGTTGAAACGGCGCTGGAAAAAATGTACGACGTGGACGGCGGCAAAACGAACCCGTTCTTGCACCTGTCGATGCACCTGTCGATCAGCGAGCAATGCTCGATTGACCAGCCACGCGGCATCCGCCAAGCCGTCGAACTGCTAACGGCTCGGCGCGACTCGCTGCACGAAGCCCATCACGCCACGATGGATTGCTTGGGAAAAATGGTCTGGGAAAGCCAGCGCGCCGGACGCCCGCCCGACGGCGCCGCGTATATCGAATGCGTGCAGCGCCACGCGACGCGGGATTGAGTGCGGGCGCAACGCTAAGACCTTTTTGAGTGACCTGTCTGAAAACGCGTAAAAATGGTGGTTAAGCGTAGCCCAATATACCGGCCAATACTCGTTCCTGGCTTTGCAATTCTTGCAACGCTCTTTGGCTCAATTAGTTGCTCGGCTGAGCAACTTCCCCCCGCAGCTCTTATTGCCGTTAAAGGGGTTTGCCCAAAAGTCACAGATCAGATCGAATCTGCAATGGGCGACCTAAACGGAGACAAAATCCCAGACGCGGCCATTCTTCTCGGCTGCAAATCCCAAGATAACCAAGAAGTCATGATCCTTTATGGGCAACATGGCGGCTCGTACAAAATCGCCCTTCGGTCTCAAGTGTGGCCATTTAACGGGCGGAGTGAAATCGCGCTTCAAATCAGGAACCGAACCCTTATCTTTTCTGAACATTGCGCTTTCAACTGCAATCCAGAGAGTTGGAGTTCTACGTACAAGTTCACGATACGAAATGATCAGTTGATTTTGGTTGGCGAAGACTACATCAGTACTATGCTGTCTGGCAAAGACTATGAAATAGTAAAAACATCTGGAACCAGCATTAACTACTTGACTCAGAAACCAATCTATTGGGGGAAAACGGATGGCAAGGACTACACAGAGACTAGAAATTCTTTCAAGCTGAAAGTCCCGCTGGGTTTCACTGACTTCAATTTTGAAGCTTGTCGGCTTCGACAGTCCTGCATGCCGATATCGGTCTCGTTGCCTAAACAAAAATGAAAGCTCCACCTAATCCTACTGTGTCACTGTTGCATTGAGTTGTTGATTTAATTAAAGAAAATTAAACGTCTTGAAAATTAACTCGACATTGCCAAAATTTCGCCAGGATAGGCGACAGGTTTAAGGAGATGAAAATGACTTCGGTTTCTTGGGAAATTGGCTACGAACCACGGCGGCATGAGCCTTGCCGCTTGTGCTTGATGGACCATAGCTATCCGAAGGTGGAATTCTGGAATATTTCGTCGGATATGTCGGATATCCTGGAAACCCACGATATTCGCCCTTCTACATCACGTTGAGCGTCATGAGAACCACCATATACCGATCAATTTTTCTTGGGCTTGCTCTCGGCGTTTCGGCCGGCGCTTGGTCACGCAACTTGGCAGGACAGTGGGACTTGAAGATCGAGAACAGAGAGCACCATGTCGTCACCGCTCTTGTTATCGAGTTCACTGCTCATCCGGCTCAGACATGTGAAGACGGAATCTGGCTCCGTGTCCATGTGGTATCGTCAACTACAGAGGACAGTAAATTTTTCCCGCTATCAGACCCGCTGTCGTATAACGTCGAAAATAACCGCCTAGTACTAGACCATGGCGGAGTATGCGATGGAGGAGGATTCCTTCCCGGCGCACTTGATGACGAAACCGTTCACGGCAAATACATCAGTGGAGCGCGCGGTCTCCGGCAACTCGGCTTCTTTACATTGACAAAAAGAAAGTGAGTCGTATGACGCACAACCTATCATTCCACCAGACCTGCACGAAAAGCCGCACAGTCTGGTGAATTCAGACGTTAAACACCATGAAGAACATGACTCGACCTTTGTTGACTATTGTCCTAACCTTGGCTACTGCGCCCGTTTTCTCGGAAGAACAAACCCCAGTTTCGTCCATCACGAATGCCACATGGACGCAGTACAGCGGCGAGTATCCGCAAAGCCCGCTCTGCAGCAAGGAAGAGATCACGTTATGGAGCTGCGAAATCGGTAAGCGCATTTATTCGCTGTGCTCTTCGCATACTGTGACCCACACGTCAGGCTACATACAGTACCGCGCTTCTAGTCGCGGCAAAGTCGTGTTTACGTACCCGGCTGAGAGAAAACCACCGTTGGGCTCATTTGTTTACAACTCCTTTGGGAACGGCAATGCATCCGTCGAGTTCACGAGCAATGGGTACGGATATACCCTTTTTGATTCGCTTAGGGGAGGATCGTCCATAAGTGTGTCGGCTCCAGCTCCGTCTGGAAAACAGACCGAAATAAATTGTGGAGGCAACCAGACCCTTCAAGTCAATTACACAATGCGGCTCATGTACGACTCTGGCGTGTGGGCAGGTTATTAGATGTTACATCCCGGACGAACCACCGTCACATGTGCCTTACCGCTTGCGCTTGATGACCATAGCTATCCGAAGGTAGAATTTTTGAATATTTCGTCGGATATCCTAGGAACCCACGATATTCGCCTTTCTACATCACGTTAGGCGTCATGAAAACCCTGTTACCCATACTTCAAGCGCTCCGCACAATAGCTAGCACTTGGCCATTTGTTGTCAGTGTCTTGGTGCTGATTGCCAATGATGCCTGGCTCAAGCAAGCATACCCAGGCCTCGTTTCCGGAAAACTGTCTGACTTCTCAGGTATCGCAATCGTTAGTCTCCTGCTTTTGGCAGCCAATCCGAAACGCAGGTCGCTGATGTATGGATTAATCATCAGTGGCTTTACTTGGTGGAAGAGCCCACTCTCGCAGCCAGTCATAGACGCGATCAATCTGCACCTTCCCTCGCCCATAGGAAGAACGATTGACTACACAGATTTGCTCGCCTTCGCGGTCATACCTATCTGCGCGCTCATTTCTGCGCGTCCTATGACCTTCGCGGTACCCAACCAAACCGTCCGTAGGCTGATGTTGGGTCCAGTAGTCGCGCTCACGACGCTCGGCCTAATGGCGACTTCCGTCATGCCCACTCGGCAGGAATATCAAGTTCGACCTACTGAACGAGCAGCCGACCTTGATCGGTCTGCAATTGCAGAATCGGTAGCCCAAGTCGCAGCAAAACATGGTCTCGTCTGCGACGAATGTTCTGACCGAACGAGTCACGCGCATTACAGAGGAAAAGGGGTCTTTCTCAAATACGCTTTCACCGGGTCTAAAGGCATTTCGTTTGAGGTCGAAGCGTTTCCAAATGGAATTTTCTTCGGAGCAGGTGGAAGAGAAAAGGCAGACCGTCTTCGCAACGATCTGAAGGATCGGCTTGCCTCCTCATACAGAGATCTCGAGTACATCGAACAACTCAAGGGAGGCGAATCGCGGTGACGCCTAAACCATTTAAACCGGACCCGCGACGGAAGGACGCCGCAGGGCCAGAATGAAATGAGGCCCGAAGGCGGCATGCCGTTACGGGTCCGGTTAGCTCAAATGTTTGAGTGTCTCCAGTCTGAGATTATGAAAGTCAGCTGACAGCCTGAAGCGGTCACTTTGATAATTGCATCACCAAGGTCAGCAACTGGCCAAAACCGGCGCGCCCGCCACTCACGCAACAGGCGAGTTCCGCAGCAATACGCCCATCCCACCCCTGCCGAAAAATTCCTGTTCAGCGAAACCGGCTCTGCGGCACCACCTT
>Ga0302217_10000506_pt1 | contig 9480 bp, 8 predicted proteins | sample II_Fen_N3_3_FD_198779 | JGI IMG/M metagenome (GOLD analysis project Ga0302217, IMG submission 198779) | Peat permafrost microbial communities from Stordalen Mire near Abisko, Sweden - II_Fen_N3_3 | ecosystem: Environmental > Terrestrial > Soil > Wetlands > Permafrost | place: Sweden: Abisko... | reverse complement strand
GACTCCGAAGACGTCGAAGACTTGGCCCGCGCCCTGCGCGGTGAGCTGTTCTCGCGGCGCTACGGCGATGCGGTGCGCCTGGAAGTGGCCGACACCTGCCCGAAACACCTGTCGGACTACCTGCTCAAGCAGTTCAATCTCGGCGAGAGCGAGCTGTATCAGGTCAACGGCCCGGTCAACCTGACGCGCCTGTTCAGCATCACCGGCCTGGACAGCCACCCGGAGCTGCAATACACGCCGTTCACGCCGCAGATCCCGAAACTGCTGCAAAACAGCGAGAACATCTTCAGCGTGGTGAGCAAGCAGGACATCCTGCTGCTGCACCCGTTCGAGTCCTTCACCCCGGTGGTCGACCTGCTGCGCCAGGCCGCCAAGGACCCGCATGTATTGGCGGTCCGCCAGACCCTGTACCGCAGCGGCGCCAACTCGGAAATCGTCGATGCGCTGGTAGATGCCGCGCGTAACGGCAAGGAAGTCACCGCGGTGATCGAGCTGCGCGCGCGGTTCGACGAAGAGTCCAACCTGCAACTGGCCAGCCGCCTGCAAGCGGCCGGCGCGGTGGTGATCTACGGCGTGGTCGGGTTCAAGACCCACGCCAAGATGATGCTGATCCTGCGTCGCGAAGCCGGTGAGATCGTGCGTTACGCGCACTTGGGCACCGGCAACTACCACGCCGGCAACGCCAAGCTCTACACCGACTACAGCCTGCTGACCTCCGACGACGCTTTGTGTGAAGACGTCGGCAAGTTGTTCAGCCAGTTGATCGGCATGGGTAAGACGTTGCGCATGAAGAAGCTGCTGCATGCGCCGTTCACCCTGAAGAAGGGCATGCTCGACATGATTGCCCGCGAGACCCAGTTCGCCCTCGACGGCAAGCCGGCGCACATCATTGCCAAGTTCAACTCGTTGACCGATCCGAAGATCATCCGCGCGCTGTACAAGGCCAGCCAGTCCGGCGTGCGCATCGATCTGGTGGTGCGCGGCATGTGCTGCCTGCGGCCGGGCATCGTCGGGGTTTCGCACAACATCCATGTGCGCTCGATCATCGGGCGCTTCCTGGAGCACACACGGGTGTTCTACTTCCTCAACGGCGGCGAAGAGCAGATGTACCTCTCCAGCGCCGACTGGATGGAGCGCAACCTCGATAAGCGCGTGGAGACGTGCTTCCCGGTGGAAGGCAAGAAGCTGATCATGCGGGTCAAGAAAGAGCTGGAAAGTTATCTCACCGATAACACCCACAGCTGGAGCCTGCAGTCGGACGGCCGCTACGTGCGCAACACGCCGACCGGCAACCAGAACCCGCGCAGCGCCCAGGCGACGTTGCTGGAGAAACTGGGTAGCCCGATTCTCTCGGTGAATTAACCCAGGCTGGCTCAGGCCCAATGTGGGAGGGGGCTTGCCCCCGATGGCGGTGGTTCAGTCAAAGTACCAAGTGACTGACACACCGCCATCGGGGGCAAGCCCCCTCCCACATGTGTTTTCGGTGTTCTTTAGTGCACATTCAGGCTGAAGCCCACCCGCGTCAGCCATTCCGCTTCCTGGGCGAAGTCCGCCTGGGTCAGCTGGTTTTCTTCCAGCCAGCCTTCCGGGAACACCACGTCGAGGCTGTCGCCGCTGGCGCGCAGGGTCACCTGGGGCATTTCCTGGGTGCCACGGATGTGGTGGAACAGGATCGCAAAGCGCAGCAGCACGCACAGGCGGATCAGCTTGATGCCTTCGTCACCGAATTCGGCGAACTTGTCCCTGGGGATATTGCGGCGATGGCCGCGTACCAGCAGTGCGAGCATCTGCTGGTCTTCCCGGGAGAAACCGGCCAGGTCGGAGTGCTCGATCAGGTAGGCGCCGTGCTTGTGGTAATGGTAGTGGGCGATATCCAGGCCCACTTCATGCACCTTGGCCGCCCAGCCCAGCAGTTCGCGCCATACGCCGTCTTCCAGGTCCCAGTCCGCAGCCACCTGGTCGAAGGCATGCAGGGCTTTGCGCTCCACGCGGGCCGCTTGTTCCAGATCGACGTGATAGCGCTCCATCAACGAGCTGAGGGTGCGCTCACGCACGTCCTCATGGTGATGACGGCCGAGCAGGTCGTAGAGCACGCCTTCGCGCAGGGCGCCGTCGCAGTGGTCCATGCGTTGCAGTTCGAGGGCGTCGAAGATCGCTTCGAGAATCGCCAGGCCCGCCGGGAAAATCGTGCGGCGGTCAGGCTTGATGCCATCGAAGTCGATTTTCTCGGCATCGCCCAGCTTGAACAGCTTGCGCTTGAGCCACGCCAGGCCTTCGGCGTTGACCTCGCCGGTGCCATGGCCGCCGGCTTTCAAGGCCAGGCCGATGGCGCGGATGGTGCCGGACGAGCCGATGGCTTCATCCCAGGTCAGGCGATGCAGGGCGTGCTCGATGCTCATGATCTCCAGCCGCGCCGCCGTATAGGCCTGTGCATAGCGCGCCGGGGTGATCTTGCCGTCCTTGAAATAACGCTGGGTATAACTGACGCAGCCCATCTGCAGGCTTTCGCGCAGCAGCGGCTCAAAGCGCTGGCCGATGATGAATTCGGTACTGCCGCCGCCGATGTCCGCCACCAGGCGCTTGCCAGGGGTGTCGGCCAGGGTGTGGGACACGCCGAGGTAGATCAGGCGCGCTTCTTCGCGTCCGGAGATGACTTCTACCGGGTGCCCGAGGATTTCCTCGGCGCGGCGGATGAATTCGCCACGGTTACGGGCTTCACGCAACGCGTTGGTGCCGACGATTCGCACAGCGCCCAGGGGCATGCCGTTGATCAATTGGGCAAAACGCTTGAGGCAATCGAGCCCTCGCTGCATGGATTCTTCATTGAGCTGGCGCTCGTCGTCGATTCCGGCAGCCAGTTGGACTTTCTCGCCTAGCCGCTCAAGGATGCGGATTTCGCCGTTCTGGGCCTTGGCCACGACCATATGAAAGCTGTTGGAGCCCAGGTCGATGGCGGCGATCAGGGACAGATTCTTGGCTTGGGATTGCGGCATGGTTAGGGGGTCTCGGTCGATAACCTCGCCATCGTGCCACGATCGACCGCTGGAGCCAACGCGTAGCGCTTCGCTAATTTTCCTATGACTGTCTGTGAGGAACTCTTGTGGGAAATGTAGGGTGGGTTTCTAAAATTGCCCTGAATGAGGTTTTAGTTACGTAGGATTTTTTTACTAGTTGCCGTTGTAAAACTTTTTATGATTTTCCCTACAGGGTTATTGTTTGAATTCCATTGGTTTTTTTGTTTTGGACTACCTCGTATTCGGGCAAAGGCGACTCTTTGTTTTTACAGCTCCCACAGTAACTGATGTGTTATCTGATTCTTTAATGAGGGGCCAAAGCGACAGACTGTCACTCGGCAATATTGCCTGGGTGTTATTTATTTATAGTCGTGCAAGTCCAGAGAAATAAGCCGTTCGGCGCTGGGCTTGCTAAGAAGAAAATAAAGAACGCCTGATAACTTTCAGTGACAGGTCAAATATGAAAAAAATTGTTGGATTGACTCTCGGTCTCGCTTGCCTGGCTGCGGCCATCAGCGCGCAGGCATCTACCGTTGCCCAGTTGACCGTCAGGGGCACGATTACACCCGCTGCCTGCAACCTCAGCCTGACCGGGAGTGGCACTATCGATTACGGCACCATCCGCTCCGGTGAGCTGTCCCAGACGGCGTTCAACCCGCGAGAGGAGAAAACCACCTCCCTGTCTGTCAGTTGCGGCACTACCCCTGCCAAGTTCGGGCTGAAACTTACCGATCTGCAGGCCGGCAGCAAGGTGACAGGCATTCTCGGTGCGGGTTTCACTGAAGCACAGAACTATGGCTTGGGTCAGGTCTCGGGCCGGCGAACCGGTGGCTATTCGGTCACTCTCAGGGACCTTCGGTCGTCGAGCACCGCGCTGTTTCCAATCATGCGTGTCGGCACCGGTACCTGGCAGAACAGTGATGGCAAAGTTACTCAAGCCCCTACCCAGTATTCCTGGCGCAGTAGCACCACGGTTACACCGGCTTCAATCTCTCAGCTGACTGGCACCATCGCTGTGAAGGCAGTGATCAACAAAGGCCAGGACCTGGACCTGAGCCGCGACATTACCCTTGATGGGCGCGCCACCCTTGAACTGAGTTACATCTAAGCGACTCAACAGCAGCCGATCAAGAAACTGACTATTTCTTATCGGCTGTTTTCATGTGAGCGATCAGTTGCCATTTGCTCAACATCATGGTCACGGGGAATACCGAGTGCGTAGTCTTTCAATAATAAATAGTGTGCTGTTATGGAGTGTAAGTGCATGTCTCTGTTTTGCCACTGTTGCAGTAGCGGACGGCATGCTGCCGGAAACCACAGTGGTGGTGCTTTATGAGGAAGATGGCGAGGCCACAATAAATATCAGGAATACCGATTCGGGGCCGGCGTTACTTCATTCGGTAGTGGAAAATGTGCCCGAGGACCCGGAACCGTTATTAATTGTCACGCCTCCCATCACCCGCGTGGAGGCGGGCGAAACGCAGCTCGTGCGTTTCATCAGTACCTTGAAGGAACCGCTGAAGACCCAGCGGTTGAAACGCGTATCTTTCGAGGGGATTCCCCAGGCGCGTGCCGCAGGCGGTGCGACGATCGGTATCACCCTGCGACAGAATTTGCCGCTGATTCTGCACCCCAAAAGCCTGCCTCGGCATCAAGCACCTTGGGAGCTGCTCACCTGGAAGCGGACCGGGTCGCGTCTAACGGTTCACAACGACAGTGCCTACGTGGTGCGGTTGGCGCCCCAGGTGCAGTTATTTCCGCAGCAGGCCCTGGCGACGTTGCCGCGTACCTACATTTTGCCGGGGGAGGCGTTGACGGCGAAGGTTGACGGAACGTTGGACGGCTTGGCTGAAGTCGAGATCCAGCCCGCCACGGTCTACGGGTTTTCAGTGGACAGCTACCGCGCCCCGATCAGTGCCGATGGGGATTGAGCGGCTTATGACAAACCTGTCGAGTAACAAATCTGCGATTTCCATCCGGCCTCGCCGCCCCACGCTGCTCATTGGGTTTGCGACGCTGTGGAGCTTGCCCGGCCTGGCCCCGGCGCTGGAGCTGGGTGAGGGTTTCGACCTCGCGGCACTGACCACCCACGGCATTGACCCTAAGGTCTCCGACTACTTCCGCAGTGCGGCGCGTTTTCGCGAAGGCGTCCAGGTGGTCGGGCTGCGGGTCAACGGGAACCCGCTCGGGTCAGTCGATGCGCGGTTCGACGCCCAAGGGCAATTGTGTTTCACCCCGGGCTTGCTCGAAAAAGCCGGGTTGGTGCAGCCCCGTGCCGTTGTCCGCCAAGGCGCCTCACCGGACCAGGCCTGCCATGACTTCCTGGGGGCCTTCCCGACGACGATGGTCCGGCTGCGGCCCGGCATCGATGAGGTGGCACTGGTGGTGCCGACCCAGGCATTGCATGAACCGCAGTGGGAGGCCGGGCATTTTGCCCAGGGCGGCGCAGCGGCGATGTTCAACTATGACGTGCTGGGTTTCGACAGCCGTTCGCGCAGTGGGCCCAGCCGGTTCGTGTCGGCCTACACCGAAGCGGGCTTCAACCTGGGCGACTGGATTGTGCGCAGCCGCCAGTTTTATGTGTCTGACAATGGTGAGGCCCGTACCGAGCACCTGTATGCCTACGCCCAGCGGGATATCGCCGCGTTGCAATCGACTTTTCAGATGGGCCAGCTCTCCAGCAACAATCCGTTGTTCGGTGGTATCCAGCTGTCCGGCGTCCAGTTTTCCCCCGATGGCCAGTCGCGGGCGCCGGCGGGCAGCAACAACGCAGTCGTCGAAGGCCTGGCCCAGAGTCAGTCGCGGATTGAAGTGCGCCAGTCCGGGGTGCTGATCCATAACACGCTGGTGCCCGAAGGGCCCTTCCGGCTGACGGGGTTGCCTTTGCTCAATGGCACCAGCGACCTCGACGTCAGCGTGATCGATGTACGCGGCGCCAAGCGCAGTTTCGTGGTGCCGGCGGCGTCATTCGCGGGGGCGGCCCCGGCGGCGCCCGGTTATTACTTTTCCCTCGGCAAGGTGCGCGAAAATATCGACGCGCAGGCGCCGTCACCGGTGGTCGCCATGGGCAGTGGCACCTGGGGCCTGGGGCGTGAATCGTCGGCGGGGTTTGGCTTATTGAGTACCGAAGAATACTGGTCGGCAGGCGGCACCCTGAGCAGCGTGTTTTTCCAGCGGGTTGCCGTTGGCGCTCGTCACAATGTGTCCCGAGACAGCCGTAACGCCGTGTCGGGTTCGCGTAGCAGCGTGTCGGCGAGCAGCCCGGTCTACGCCAATATGGACGTGAACTTCAGCGCTACCACTCAGACCCGCGGGTATCGCGAGGTACTTGAAGCGGGTCGCTCGTTCAAGGCCGGCGAACTGGATTCGCGTTTCAAGAACCAGTACACAGCGGGCATGAGCTGGGTTGATCCCACCCTGGGCGTGTTCTCCCTGGGTTATTCGCGCAGTGCGCAATTTGACCGGCAAACGGCCGAACATGTGTTTGCTTCGTGGAACAAGTCGTTCAGTCATCTCGATGTCGCGCTGATCGCCGATTCGCAGGTACACGGCCTCGCCGTGATGTTGCCGTTGCCGGTGACCGGCGCGATAGCGCTGAGGACAATGATCTGTCGGTACGGTTGCAGATCAGTGTGCCGCTGGGCGGCGATCGTCGTGTGAACAGCTACGTCAGTCGGCGTGGCGACCAGTCCCGCGTCGGTACGGCGCTCAGTGAGCGGGTCAATGAGTATGTGAATTACGAAGTGGGCGTCGAACGCGACCTCAGCGCCCGCGAGCAGTCGGTTCGCGGCCATGTGGACTTGCTGCCACGCTACACCCGCGTTGGCCTGGGCGTCAGCCGAGATGCGCTGGGCACAGGTTATACGGGGCAGTTGCAAGGCGGCATCGTCGCGCACGAAAACGGCCTGACATTTTCGCCCTACACCGTGCAGGACACGTTTGGCATCGTCTCGGTGGGGGATATCGGTTCTGCAAAAGTCGAAACCCCGCAGGGGCCGGTGTGGACTGACTTCACCGGGCAGGCGGTGATTGCCGGCTTGCCCGCGTATGCCAATAGCCGCGTCGAAGTGCAGACGCAGTCGTTGCCCAAACGGGTTGACCTGAAGAACGGCACCCAGGTGCTCGCCGCCGGTCGCGGGTCCTTCAATACCGTCGCGTTCGAGGTGGTGACAGTGCGCCGCGTGCTACTCACCGCCAGTGATCAGTACGGTCGGCCGTTGCCCCAGGGTGCTTCGGTGTTCGGTAAGGATGACCGCTTCCTGACCAGCGTGGCGGGCGAGGGCATGATTTTCCTGAATGACGTCAATGAGTCGCAAAGCCTGCGGGTTTCGTTGCCGGACTCTTCCACCTGCCTGCTAAGCCTTGACCCCGGAACCAAACCTGATCATGACAAGTTCTATGAGACCACGACGGCGGTGTGCCATGGCCGGTAAATGGAAAAGTGCATGTTTCACCCTGTTCTGCAGCCTGTTGATGGCCCAGGGCGTGCGCGCTGAAAACTGCCGGTTGTCCGTGAGTCAGCCGCGCATCGACTATGGGGTCATTCGCAGGGAGGCCTTTGTCGAAAGCACCACCTTAGCCCTTGGCATCCGCACGCTGCATCTGAACGTTGCGTGTGCGCAGCCTTCGGTGATGGCGTTGCGGTTCATCGGTGCGGCGGACGGGCAAGGTTTCCGGTTTGATCGCCAGGGGCGTATGCGTATGCATCTCAGGCATGCTCAGGTGGATGGGCACGCCGTGGAGTGGGACGTGGCGCACCTGCCCGGTGAAACCGTCAGCGGGCAGTTGTTACCGGGCCAGGTCCTGGTGGCACGTGCGGCAGGCCAAACGGTGCTCGGCCGGCGCCTGACGGCCCAGGTCGATGTCGATATCGACCTGCCTTCCGATGCCCTGCAGGTACGCAATCAGACGCGGCTGGAGGGGCAGGGCACCTTTGAGCTGGTCAGCCCGGCTGTCCCACTGAGCCGATGAAGTTAGCCAGCTCGGGCGTTCTGGGATTGGCGAACAGTGCCTGGGGTGGGCCCACTTCATGCACCTTGCCCTGGTGCATGAACACCAGCTTGTCGCCGACTTCGCGGGCGAAACGCATTTCGTGGGTCACCATGATCAGGGTCATGCCGTCCTTGGCCAGTTGGCGCACCACGCTGAGCACTTCATTGACCAGTTCCGGGTCCAGCGCCGAGGTGATCTCGTCGCACAGCAGCACCTTGGGCGACATGGCCAGTGCGCGGGCTATCGCGACGCGTTGTTGCTGGCCGCCGGACAGGCGATCAGGGAAGGCATCGAACTTCTCCCCCAGGCCGACCCGCTCCAGCATCTGTCGCGCCAATTGGGCGGCCTTGGCCTTGGGCACTTTCTGCACCACCTGCGGCGCGAGCATGACGTTTTCGCCCACCGTCAGGTGCGGGAACAGGTTGAACTGTTGGAACACCATGCCGACTTTTTGTCGCAGGCTGCGCAGGTCGGCGCGGGCGGCGTCGAGGTATTCGCCGTCGACTTCGATCACACCGTCGTTGATCGACTCCAGGCCATTGAGGGTGCGCAGCAAGGTCGACTTACCCGAGCCGCTGCGGCCGATGATCGCGACGACCTGGCCTTCTTCAACGGTCAAGTCGATGCCCTTGAGCACGTGGTGATCGCCGTAATACTTATGCAGGGCGGAAATTCTAAGCAGAGGCATGCAGTCTCCTTTCCAGGTAGCGCGCACTGAGGGACAAGGGGTAACAGAGCAGGAAGTAACCGAGGGCCACCAGGCCGTAGACCATAAACGGCTCGAACGTGGCGTTGGCGAGCATGCCGCCGGTCTTGGTCAGTTCGGTGAAGCCGATGATCGAGGTCACGGCAGTGCCTTTGACCACTTGCACCGAGAACCCCACGGTAGGTGCTACGGCAATCCGCAGGGCCTGGGGCAGGATCACGTAGCGCAACTGTTCAAGCGGATTCAGGGCCAGGCTGGCCGAGGCTTCCCACTGCCCGTGGGCGATGGAGTCGACGCAGCCGCGCCAGATCTCGGCGAGGTAGGCGCTGGTAAACAAGGTCAAGGCAATCGCCGCCGCCAGCCAGGGCGAGATATCCACCCCAAGCAGGGCAATGCCGAAAAACACCAGGAACAGCTGCATCAACAGCGGCGTGCCCTGGAACAGTTCGATATAGGTGTGGGCGACATTGCGCGTGAAGGCTTTGCGGCTGATGCGCATCGTCATCACCAGCAGGCCGATCAAGCCACCGCCTACAAACGCCACCAGCGACAGCAAGAGCGTCCATTGCAGGCCGATGAGCAGGTTGCGCACGATGTCCCAGAAGGAAAAATCACTCATCGGCTGTTCCTCATCACAAACCGGCGACCGATCCAGTTGAGCAACTGGCGAATCATCAGCGCCATGCACAGGTACACCAGGGTGGTCAGGGCATAGGTTTCAAAGGCGCGGAAGTTGCGCGACTGGATGAAGTTAGCGGCAAAACTCAG
>Ga0302217_10000500_pt1 | contig 9550 bp, 9 predicted proteins | sample II_Fen_N3_3_FD_198779 | JGI IMG/M metagenome (GOLD analysis project Ga0302217, IMG submission 198779) | Peat permafrost microbial communities from Stordalen Mire near Abisko, Sweden - II_Fen_N3_3 | ecosystem: Environmental > Terrestrial > Soil > Wetlands > Permafrost | place: Sweden: Abisko... | reverse complement strand
TGTGCGCCGAACACTACCGCAACACCGAGTCGCAGTACGATGCCGAGGACTACTTCGTGGACGGCCTGGTGCTCATGCACCTGCCGTTGCCGCTGCGGCTGGAACGCGGGCGGCTGGATACGGTCATGAAGGCGGTGGTCCAGCAGTTGCAAGCTCCTGAGAACCAGGAGGACGTGAAGCGCGCCTTCCCGCGCTTCCACACCCTGCGCGCCGAGAAGGGACTCTGGTGGATCCATCTCATGCGCAAGGAGCACAAGGACGCCCTGCCGCAGGACTTTCACACCAACGCCTTCACCGAGGAAGAGCTTTTGGGCACCGCGCCCTTCGAGAATCCCGAGGACGTCCCCAAGGAGCTCTGGTTCGACTGTGACGGTGATCCCATCGAAGGGCCGCCCGACCGGTCCATGGCCTTCCTGTACCAATAATGACAGATCTTGTCATTCGCCCGCTGGAAGGTCCTGATCTCGCGGCCTTCCGGGAACTCCTGCTGCAGTGGGACGACGGCGACGCCATCGTGGCGGAGCCCGAACTCGCCGAGCAGATCGACCGCGCCCGGCGCGATGCCGGCGGCGAGGTGCTCTTGGCTTTCTCGCCCGACGGAAGCCTGGTCGGCTACGCCCAGCTGGGCCTGCACGTCATGGTGGGCATGGGCACGGCCATGGAGGTCGTCGCCCTCTTGGTGCGCGACGATCTGCGGGGGAAGGGAATTGGCGCCGCGCTGCTTGGCCGCTGCGAAGGCTGGGCCCGTTTGCGGGACTGCAAGCTCCTGATGCTCAGCTCCCAGCTTTTCCGCGAGCGCGCCCACGCCTTCTACCGGCGGCAGGGCTTCCGCGAGGCGAAGCGCTCGGCCTTCTTCATCAAGGACCTGTGACGAGCACCTCCATGTGGGATGCACCGTCTCGCTAGATTTTTGAACGCAGTGGAAAGCGTTCAGGATGGCGAATCCGCTCAAAATCAAGGTCCACGTCGAGCGCTGGCCAGTGAAGTGTGCTTGTCCCTTCACGGCGCACATCGGTGATTTGCGCGATGCTCGCTTCTGCAAACCAGGGAAATTCCTGGAAGGAGAGAAAAAACTCTTCTTGACTGGTTCCCTCGAAAAGCCAGAATCCGTGTTTTGAGATGTTGGTGACTTCAAGTCCCGAAGTGCTGGCGCCAAGCGTTGCGGAATTCATTTTCGTGTTCCTCCACGATTGACTGAACGACTTTCAATTGACGTGCATCGATTCCTGTGAACTCGGAAAGGGCAATGACAGGCTCAATCCAAAACTTCGCTTCGCCATCTCCGCACACGACGTGGACGTGGGGACGAAGTTCTTCCCTAGAAAAGAAGAAGAACCGATACGGTCCTTCGCGAAGGATGGTTGGACTCATGCAAGGAAGATACTCTTACACCACGTCGAGGTCGTCGCGGCCGGTCTTGGCGGCGGCGCTGTAGCCCTGGTCCTGGCGGCGCTCGTTGACCTCGTGCTTCTTGCGGTAGAGCCGGATTGTCTCGTCGGCGTCCATGCCCGAGGCCAGCGCCAAGCTGATCCAGAAGTGGAGCATGTCGACCACTTCCACCCGAATAGCCTCCATGTCCAGAGGGTCTTTGGACCACCACTTCCACGGCAACTCTTCGGAGAGCTCGCGGGCCTCGTCGTCGTGGGCCTTCAGGAAGTTGCGCAACCACTGGGCCACGTCGCTGTTGGCGTCCAAGGGGCGCCCCGAGCGGGCCTCCTCCAGGAGCATCGCCATGGACAGATTCTGTCCGTCACGGCCCTTGAAGCTCTTCTTGGCGAAGATCTTGTCGTTGAGCTCGGCCTGCATCGAGAAGAGCTCGGAAAGGTCGCTCATGCGTCTCCCTTGAGGCTTTCCAGGCGGCGCTGGGTGCGCTCCTCGGCATCCCGGCGGTCGGCCTCGCCACTCCAGTCCACCCGCAGGCTGCGGGCAAAGGAGGGAACCAGCGGAAGCGCGGCGCGCGCCATCTCGTGGGCGATGCGGCGGTAGCTGGCGTGCCCCGAGGGGCCGCTGCGCAGCTCCACCAGGTAGGCCCACTGGCGCAGGTCGCAGGCGTAGGTGTAGCGGCACAGGTGACCAAGGCTCGTGAGGTACTCGGCTTCCAGGGGAAGCTCGGGGAGCACCCGCTCGTAGAGCTCGCCCATGCGGTCCATGGCACGTCGGTAATTGTCGCGGGCGGCGGCAAGCGAGGGCTCGTTCAGAACCTCGGGGATGGCGTAGCCAAGCGCAGCGGTGGGGCGGGCGCGCAGCTGCAGCCCTACGCGATGGCGCTGCAGATCGCGGTAGGCGCCGTAGTCCAGCACTAGGTCGAAGCCGATCTGGCCCACGGCCAATTCCCGCGGCCACTCGTCGTGCGGGCCGCGGTCGCCCAGGGCGGCGGTGACGATGCGGTCGGCAAGCTCGGGGCCGCCGGCGCGCACCCGTTCCTGCAATTCGCCGAGGTCCAGCTGGGTGGCTTCGCTAGCCGCAAGCAGGGAAGCAAGCGCCAGCGTCTCCAGGTGCGGGGTGGCCCACAGCAGAGTGGCGCCCGACTCGACGGGCAGTTCCGGAAGCGGCGGGACGATCTCGCGGCAGAGTTCGGCCACGGCGCCGCGGCTGCGCTCCAGGTAGGGGTTGGCGCGCACGTGGCGCAGCAGCCCAGGATTGATCTTGGTGCCTTCGGCCAACATGGCTTCGCCCAGACTGCGGATCTCCTCGTTGGGAGAGGCCAACAGCATCGAAAGCAGCCGCTCGGTCTCGCGAGTGGGCAGCGTGATGCCAAGGCTCGTCTGCACCGAAAGCGGCAGCAGGTAGCGGGCGCTGTCGAAGGCCTTGGCTTGGGCGGTGCGCTTCCAGGCGGCGTCAGAGCGAAACTCGTTGCGCGCTAGCGTAGAGGTGTAGTGCTCCGAGAGGGTGGCCAAAAGTTCGCGGTAGGCCTTCATCATGAGGCCAGCCTGCCACTGCGCCTCTTCGCCGAAGCGGCTCTGCAGCAGCGTCTGCGGGAAAACCAGCAGGTCGCGCGAGAAGTCGAGGTAGCGGGTGGACTTTTCCTGGTAGGCCCCTAAGGGCATCGACTCCAGGATCTTGGTGGCGCGCTGGCTCACGCCTTCGACGGCAAAGCGGTCGATGGCGCCGTCCTTCAGCGAGTTGTGGCCGTATTCCACCGCCCACTTGGACATGAAGCGGGCGGCCCGTTCCAGCGCCACGCCGAGCTTGGGGGCGTGACCGGCGGCGATTGAGTCGGCCAACTCCTCAATGGTGACGGCCTCGTCCTTGCGCAGGCGTCCAGCGGTCACCTCCTCGCGCATCTCCTCGAAGATTCTGAGGAAGCGCTCGCGCATGGTGAGCTGGGAACGACTGTAGCCGCCTTCCAGGAACGCCCACAGCGAGGTCGGCAGACGGTCGGTGGCGCAGTAGACTTGCGCATCGGTGTTGGTGAAGAAGTGCCCCAAGACGACGATCTCGGTCGGGGTAAAGGTACGGCTCATGGACGGTTTCCTGCTTGATTCCGCCAAGCCAGTTCTTCCAGGCGGAATTTGGCCTGCTGGCCCCAGTAGCTGGTGGATCTTGCCGCGTCCTTCCAAGCCTGGGCGGCGAGGTTGGAATGCCCTTGCCGCAAATGGCAGTTGCCCGCCTGGTAACGGGCCCAGGGGGCGTCCAGGGACTCGGGCCAGGCGGCGGCGATGTGGGTGTACTCGTCCAGGGCGTTCTTGTAGGCGCTGGACTGGTAGCTGAGATCGGCCTTGGCCACCGAAAGGCGCAGGCAAGCCGAGGACTTGTCGCAGCCCTTCAAAGCTTCTTGGACGATGGGTAGGGCTTGAGGGCCAGCGTGGACCGCCTGGTATTCCCGGTAGGCGCGCAGTGCCAATGACCGCCGCTGGACAGGATCTGTCTCCTGACCAAAAGCGGTGCGCAGCGTTGAGGCGGCTTCGGCGCGCTTGCCGGAGAGGCTCTGCGCTTGCGCTAAGGCCGACTGGCGCACGGCTTCGGGAGGAAAGCCCTTGTGGGACGGCAGGGCGAAATTCTCCTGCGATTCCTTGGGGTGTCCGCTGCGCAGTTGAGAAAGCGCCTTGAGGAACTTGCCTTGGGCCGCGAGATCGGAGCGCGAGCCTTCCTTCAGAAAAGCGTCGCAAGAGGCGATGACGTTGTCGAAGAGTCCCATGTCGTACTGGATCACGCCGGTTCCCAAGAGCGCCGCCTGCGAGGCCGGAGTGTTGGGATAGCGCACCTGGACTTGGCGCATCACTTCCAGGGCGTCGTCATAGCGCTTGGCTTTGCGCTTCTCGGCGGCGGCGGCGAACGTCCGGGCGGCCGGATCTTTGGCCTCGAGGGCGGGAAACGGCACGGCAGGGGGATTCCAGCTGGAGAAATGCCGCAGGGTGTCGGGGTAGGCGGCGGGACGCGCCTCGCGTTCCGTCGGTTCGGCGACGGCGGGGTGGGACTTGCCGTTGGTGAGGTGCGCGGGCGCGGCGGCATGAAGTCCCGACAAGCGCTTCTTGGCATCGGCGGCGAGATCTGGTTCCAGTCCCATTTCCAGGGCCTTGCGGAATCCCGCCTGAGCCTGGGCTTTGCGACCGGCCTTCTCGTCGATGCGCGAAAGCCAATACAGGGCACGTGGCCGGTAGTAGGGACCGGTGGCGCGCGACAGGTTGAACTTGGCCTTGTCGGCGTCGTTCTTTTCAAAGCGGATCAAGCCGGCGTAGTAGTAGGCCCCGGCATGGCCAGGGTGCTTCTGGAGCACCTTGCGGAAGGTCTCCAGGGCGGCGTCCTTCTTGCCAGTGCGATAGGCGTCCACACCGCTCTTGAATAGCTGATCCTTGTCGGCATCGGGGGCCTTGGCGGTGTTGTGGCCTTCCTTGACCGGTGCCTCGGCGGTGGTGGGCGTGCCCGGGGCGGTGGTCGGTGTTGCTTCGGCTTCGGAAACGCCCAAACCGACCTGCTTGAGCAGGGCGTTGATGTGCGTCTCGGCTTCGGCTTTTTCGGCTCCTTGGCTGCCGGTGGCTACCCGACGCCATTCGAGCAGGGCTCGATTGGGATCGCCGGAGCTTTCCAGGGAACGCGCCAAGCCGCGCATGGCGCGCACGCGACCGGGGTCGAGCGTGAGGGCCTTCTGAAAGTCCTTGATGGCAGGCTTGGATTGGGAGGCCGCCAAACGCGTTTCGCCCAATTCCACCCACAAGGACGGGTCCTTGGGAGCATCCTCGAGAGCTGCTTGGTATTCGGGAACAGCTGCCGCAGGAGATCCGCCGTGCGCCAATTGGCGCGCAGTTTCCAGATGCCCTGCGGCAAAGACGAGCATGGGTGCCAAGACCCAGACTCCCCCTAGTTTTCGCAAAGGAGACATGCCCCTCAATCTAATTGATGGGGCTTCGCTCTTGAGGCTCTTCTGAAATCCGTGGCGAAGCTCATTTGCCCAAGGCGGCAAGCTTCTCGCGCAGGACATCGGGAGTGAAGGGCTTCACGATGTAGTTGGTGGCGCCGGACTGGATGGCTTCCAGAATGCGGGTCTTCTCGGATTCCGAGGTCACCATGATCACCGGAACCGCTGCCGTCTGGGCATTGGCGCGGATGGCCTTCAGAGCTTCGATGCCGGTCATGTTGGGCATGTTCCAGTCCATCAGGACCAGATCGTAGTTGCCCGCCTGGACCTTGGCCACGGCGTCGGCGCCGTCTTCGGCCTCGTCCACGTCGGTGAAGCCCAGGCCGGAAAGGGTGTTGCGCTGGATGCGCCGCATGGTGTTTGAATCGTCAACTAGCAGGATCTTCATGGAACGACCCTTTCTCTTAGGTCAAAGCGATGCACACTTCGACGACGAATTCGCCGTGGGTGCAGCTGAAAGGGATGACAACCGAGGGGATGTCCTTGGGGGTGTTGACCTTGTGATTGGTCCCCACCACGACGCTCGGAAGTGAGATATTCACGTTGAGGCCAGAGAGATCGGCCTTGGCAGCGCCGGCGATGATGTTCGCAAGCTCTCCCACGGCATCGGTCACGTCGGCGTCCACCGTCGTCACGGAGGTGCCGATGAATGCCGAAACTGTGGTCAGCGCGGTCTCCGAAGGAAAGCTGATGATGACAGCCCCCTTGGCCCCTCCCGAGAGGCCGATGATGCCGGAGACATCATGGCTCAGTCCCGGTTCCACCTTTACGAAAGGCTTTCCCGGGGTGGGGGTGGTATTGACCATGGTGGTGAATGTGGACACCGTGGCTTTGAGGAATGGATTGATCAATTCTGCACGCATCGAGAGTTCTCCTTCGGGCTGCTCTGAGCGATTCTAGCGCCTTCCTTGGAAAGGAGTCAAGTTCAAATCGCGCGAAGTCCATTTTCTCGCCAGAGAAGCAAAAAAGAGGAACCACGAAGCCTCTCGAAATTTGGCTCATCCGGTTGGCCCGGCCTTTGCGCTTTCATCTGACAGACCCGGGGACCAGGAGGCTTGCAATGGCAGAAAAAGCAGAATGTATGGCTGACACAGCGACGCAACGTCAGGAATCGGCTGTCTTAAGTTCGACAATTGTTGACAATTCCTCCTTCCCGAGGAAGCAGGCGGGATTATTCAATGATTATCCGAAGTTGCCTGCCTGGGACGAGATGATGGCCGCCATGGGCGGCGCCCGCCCGCATTTCCAGCCGCTGCTGGACAAGCTGGAGTCGCTTCCCAACGAGATTTGGGCGGCTCGTCAGGCCGAGGCCGATCTGCTCTTTTTGAATCAGGGCATCACCTTCAACGTCTACGGGGCCGCCGAGGGCACCGAGCGGGTCTTCCCCTACGACCTCATCCCGCGCATCCTGACTTCCAAAGAATGGCACGTGATCGAGACGGGGCTCGACCAGCGGCTGCGGGCTCTTAACATGTTCCTTTGGGACATCTACCACGAGCAGGATATCCTCAAGGCTGGCATCGTGCCGCGCGAGCTGGTGGAATCTTGCAAGCATTTCCGCCCCGAGATGATGGGCCTCGATGTGCCGCGCCGGCGCTACGTGCAGATCTGCGGGACTGATCTCATCCGCCTGCCCGACGGAAGCTTCGCGGTGCTGGAAGACAACCTGCGGGTGCCTTCGGGCGTTTCGTACATGTTGGCCAACCGCCAGGTGATGAAGCACGTGATGCCGCTTTTATTTGGAAGCTACGACGTGCGTCCCATTGATCACTACCCAATGGAACTTTTGGCGGCGCTGCGCCACCTGGCTCCGGAGCGGGGGAACGACCCCGTCATCGTGCTGCTCACGCCGGGCGTCTACAACGCCGCCTATTACGAGCACGCCTTCCTGGCGCGCCAGATGGGCATTCCGCTGGTGGAAGGCCGCGACCTAGTGGTGATCGACGAGAAGGTCTTCCTCAAGACCACGCGAGGCCTGCATCGGGTGGATGTCATTTACCGCCGCGTGGACGACGACTTCATCGACCCCGAGGTGTTCCGCAAGGACAGTGTCTTGGGGGTACCTGGTCTCTACCGCGCCTACAAGGCGGGGAACGTGGCGCTTTCCAACGCCATCGGCACCGGCGTGGCCGACGACAAGGCGATCTACGCCTACGTGCCGCGCATCATCGAGCACTACCTGGGTGAAAAACAGATTCTGCCCAATATCGAGACCTTCATCCTGGCCGAGCCGGAATCTCTCAAGTACGCCCTGGCGAACTTGGAAAATCTGGTGGTCAAGGCCGTCGGCGAGGCCGGCGGCTACGGCATGCTGATCGGTCCGCAGGCCTCCCGCGAGGAGATCGCGAAGTTCCGCGCCATCATCCAGGAAAATCCCCGGAACTACATCGCCCAGCCCACGCTCCAGCTTTCCACGGCTCCCTGCCTAGTGGAGGGGAAGGCGCGTCCGCGCCACATCGACCTGCGCCCCTACACCGTCTTCGGGCAGCGCCCCGTGACGGCGCCGGGAGGGCTCACGCGGGTGGCGCTCAAAGAAGGGTCGCTGGTGGTCAATTCATCGCAGGGGGGAGGCTCGAAAGACACATGGGTACTGTACTGATGCTTTCGCGGGTGGCGGATTCCCTCTTCTGGATGGGCCGCTACCTGGAACGAGCCGAGCACACCGCCCGGCTCATCGACGTCAACCTCAAGCAGATGCTGGACGAGACCCCCGAGGTGGCCGAGCGCCGCTGGGACCGGGTGCTTTCCTGCCTGCGCACCGAAGTGGGGCCGCGCCATGACCGCGAGGCCTGGGCGGTGGCCGGGACGCTCATGTTCGATCGCGCCCACCACGATTCCATCGCTTTCTGCGTGGCAGCCGCTCGCGAAAACGTGCGACAGGTGCGCGAGCAGGTGACTTCCGAGATCTGGGAGCAGATCAACAGCCTCCATCTCTACGTGCGCGAGGCGTGCGACGAACCAGCCCGCCGACGGGTGCCGCACCAGTTCCTGCGCGAGGTGATTCTCGGTTGCCAGCAGGTGCACGGTGTGATCGCAGGCATCCTGCTGCGTGGCGAGGGCTGGCGCTTCATCCAGATCGGGCGCTCGCTGGAGCGCGGTTGCGCCGTCACGGCGCTTCTCTCGGAGCATGCCGGGGACATCGCTCGGGGCGTACTGGAAGGCAATGGACAATTTTTGTCCTGGGCGGGGCTGCTTCGCTCCTGCACCGCCTTCGAGGCCTACTGCAAGAGCTACACCGCCGACATCCGTCCCGACAAGGTGCTGGAGTTCCTCTTCCTCTCGCCGCAGTTTCCGCGCTCCATCCTCTATAGCGCCCAAAAGTTGCAGGAGGCCCTGGAGGCGATCGGCGCCGACCCGGCCCGGTCTGAAAGTGCCCGGCCCGAGCGGTTGGCGGGAAAACTTGCGGCGCGTCTGGGCTACATCGCCTTAGACGAGGTCCGCCCGCAGGACTACGCCACGCTATTGCAGGAGACAGAGAAGGAACTCTTGGACCTGAACTCGGCCATCCACCACGCCTGGATCGATTATCCCACGCCGACCGTTTCGGACGCGGTCATGGCCATGCAGTAGCCTCCGGGCGCATCCCACAGGAGTTCCATGTCCATCCAGGTCGTCCTGCGCCATCGCACTTCTTACAGCTACGAACGGCCCATCACGCTTGCGCCGCAGACCATCCGCCTGCGGCCGGCGCCCCACTGCCGCACGCCGGTGCTGGGGTACGGGCTCCGCATCGAGCCTTCGGGGCACTTCCTCAACTGGCAGCAGGACCCCTACGGCAACTGGCTGGCGCGGGTGGTGTTCCCGAAGCCCGTGAGCCGCTTCGTGGTGGAGGTCTCAGTCACTGCCGACCTGGTGGTGCAGAATCCCTTCGACTTCTTCCTGGAAGATTCGGCGGTCCGCTGTCCTTTCGAGTACGAGCCTCAGCTGCGACAGGAATTGTCACCGTACCTGGAGATCGAGCCGGCCGGCCCGCGCCTTGAGGCGTGGCTTGCCTCGGTGGCGCGCGAGCCCGAGCCCACCGCAGACTTCCTGGTGGCCCTCAATCGGCGCCTGTGCCATGAGATCAAATACCTGATTCGCATGGAGCCGGGGGTGCAGAGTCCCGAAGAGACCTTGGAGAAGGGCAGCGGCTCCTGCCGCGACTCGGCCTGGCTCCTGGTGCAGATCATGCGGCGTCTGGGCCTCGCGGCGCGC
>Ga0302217_10000499_pt1 | contig 9556 bp, 3 predicted proteins | sample II_Fen_N3_3_FD_198779 | JGI IMG/M metagenome (GOLD analysis project Ga0302217, IMG submission 198779) | Peat permafrost microbial communities from Stordalen Mire near Abisko, Sweden - II_Fen_N3_3 | ecosystem: Environmental > Terrestrial > Soil > Wetlands > Permafrost | place: Sweden: Abisko... | reverse complement strand
TCCTCATGACTATAGAGCTTCACTGAGCCGCCCGCGCGGGTCACGCTGGCCTTGCTCAAAAACAGGCCGAGGCCGAAACCTTTGCCCTTGGTGGTAAAGAACGGTTTGCCGATCTGCTCGGCGATGGCCAGCGGCACGCCGGCGCCGTGGTCACGAATGCTGATGGTCAGGTCTTCGGTATTCCAGTCCAACTGCACTTCGAGGCCTTCGGGGCAGGCATCGGCGGCATTGTTCAGCAGGTTGAGCAGGGCCTGGGTCAAGTCCGGCGGCGGCGCCAAGCGCGGCACGCTGCCCTGCCCCAGCAGGTGGAAACGGTAACTGGCTTCGGGGCGCATCAGGTGCCAGCGGTTCAAGGCTTCGTCGAGCCACTGGGTCACGTCCTGCATCTCTACCGCTAGGCGGCGATTGGCTTCGGCGGCGCGCACCAGTTGCTGCAAGGTTTGCTTGCACTGCTTGACCTGTTCGCGCAGCACGCCGAGGTCTTCTTGCAGCGCCGGGTCGTGATGGTCCTGGGTCATTTCGTTGAGCAGTACGCTCATGGTCGCCAGGGGTGTGCCCAACTCATGGGCCGCACCGGCAGCCTGGGTGGCGACGGCCAGCAGTTGCTGGTCGCGCAGGCCTTCTTCGCGGCGAATGGCACGCAACTCTTCCTGGCGGCGCAGTTCTTCGGCCATGCGGGCGGCAAAAAAGGTGATGACCGCAGCGGACAGCGCGAAGCTCAGCCACATCCCGTAGATCTGCAGGTTTTCCCGGGCGATGGGGAACGTCTGCAACGGGTAGAACTGCGCCAGCAGCAAGGTGTACAGGGTCAGGGCGATGCCGGAAAGCACCACCGAGTAGCGCCACGGCAAGGTCACGGCCGCGATGGTCAGGGGTACCAGGTAATACGAAACAAACGGATTAGTGGAACCGCCGGAGAAATACAGCAACACACTGTGGATAAACAGGTCGCAGGCCAACTGCAGGGCGTACTCCAGCTCGGTCACCGGCCAGGTGGTGCGCAACCGGATGGCGGTAAACACACACAGCACGGTGGAAAAGCCCAGCGTCACGCTCAGTTGCAGCCACGGCAGCGGCAGCAGGTCGAACCAATAGGCAAGCCCGACGGAACCGGCCTGCGCGGCCAGCACCAGGGTGCGAATAAACGTCAGGCGCCAGAGGTTCTGGCGGGTGGCGGAAGTCAGTTTTACGACGGCGAGCATGAGCTCTCCCGGTGAGCGCTGCAGGCGGATCGGCAGGAGTATAAACGAAGCAGACACGCTGGCACGGCGCGTGTGGCTCTTTGACGCAGGCACCGTAAATTACCGTTCGTCGGCGCCACGACAATGTGTAGCAAATGTGTAAACCCGAAGAACCCGACACCACCGTCTACAGTCATATCGACACGAACATCCCAAGGAGCTTCCATGTCCCGTTTCATTCGCAATGCTGCCGCTCTCACCCTCAGCGCCGGGGTCCTGGCCAGCCTTCCGGCCGTCGCCGCCGATGAACTGCATTACAACCAGATTTCCCTGCGGGCGGAGGTCAGCCAGGAAGTGGCCCGCGACCAGATGATCGTCACCCTCTACACCGAATCCCAAAACACCGACCCGGGCAAGCTCGCCGCGGAAATCACCACCACCATGAACAAGGCCCTGGTCCAGGCTCGCGAAGTCAAAGGCGTGACCCTGCGCCAGGGTAGCCGCAACAGCTACCCGATCTATGACAACAAGAACCAGAAAATCACCGGCTGGCGCGAACGTGCCGAACTGCGCATGGAAAGCTCGGACTTTGCCGCGTTGTCCAAGCTCACTGGCGAAATGCTGACCAACCTGAAGATGAACAGCATGGACTTCGCCATCGCCAACCCGACCCGCAAGGCCAGCGAGGATGCACTGCTCAAAGACGCCGTCAACGCGTTCAAGGCGCGTGCGCAACTGGCCACCGATGCGTTGGGCGGCAAGGGTTACAAGATCGTCAACCTGAACTTCAACACCAATGGTTATCCACAGCCTTACGCGCGCGGCGGCATGATGATGAAAGCCGCAGAGATGGACTCGGCGCCGACGCCGGAAGTGGAAGCGGGCACCAGCCAGGTCAGTATGTCGGCGGAGGGGGTCATCGAAGTGCTTCAATAACCCTCCCACGAACCCAAAAAACGGCGCGACCTCAGGCTCGCGCCGTTTTTTTGTGAATGGCAATCAGCAGTAACCCCCGCTGACATCTAGCGTGGAATCGTTTTCTCGATTTTCGGCACACATCAGTACCCTCAGATAAACAAGGAGTGATCTGCGGGCGTGTATCCACATCACTATCGAGAACTCCAACGATGACACTTTCCGTCGTAAACCCAGCGTCGACCCAAACCTTCACCCCCAGCCCGTCAGCCGCCTCGGATACTTCATCCGACTCCGCCACGCCCTCTACCCCGCGCGCGCCTGGCGATAGCCAATTGGTGCAAAACTTCCTCAGTGCGCTCAACAGCACAAGAGGCGAGTACGCCGCCCCGATTCAAATCCCGCCAAACTCCACACTGGGACAGTGGCGAACCCAATTGGCCATCGCGCTAAGCAACCCCGACTTTCAACACTGGCTAAAGAGCAAAGGCATTGCGCCCGCAAGCATCGTCATTCTTCCCGACAGTGGTGCAATTTCGGCCGCCATTCACGGCCAGCGCCGCACGTTCAGCCTGACCGATAACTCCGGCTGGTCAACGGTTGCAGGCCCCATATTGTCGGCGAGCAAGGTCATCGCCAGTGGCGGCGCGGCCCCCATTCACTATAACGATGCCCTGCGCGATACGTTCGAGCTGGGCAAAGTCGCGCATTTCTATGGTTTGCCAGACCTGACAAAGGCCACGACAGACACGCTTGAACGGACCCATGCCTTTGCAGCGCCCGCGCCAACCGACACTTACCGCTCCCCCTCCATACGCGGGGAACAGGCGCTATCAGAGCAGCAACGCACAGTTGCCGACATTTACAAACGCCATGAGGCCACTGCCAACCCTGCCGCACCGGGTGACGCCGCACTGGTGGAAGGTTTCACCCGCGAATGGCAGAAAAAGATCGATGGCCTCCCGGTGGGGCTGATTGCCGTGCCGCCACAGACGGTCCTGGGGCAATGGCTGGGGCACTATCGCAACGTGTTCGAAGGCCCGGTGGTGCATAACTGGTTACGCGAACAGAAAATCGATCCTGCCACGGTGAAAATCGTTCCATCCACCGGCGCCATGTCGGCCAAGGTCGACGGGGTTGAAAAGCAGTTTTCGCTCAACGACACCTCGGGCTGGAGACAAATCGCCGGACCTTTGCTCGACGCCGCCAGCGTCATTGCGCCGGCCCCCAAACAATCCCTGAACCTGAGCTTCGGCACAGGGTTTATCGGCGCCTCAATGAAGACGGTCGCGACGTTTTATGGCGAACCCAATACCGCCAACGTTGGCCAGAGCCAGCAGCGCGTGCTCCAGTTAAATCGCCAGAAAACCTTCGACGCCCCACCCAACGAAAAGCAATCCATAGGCGCGCTTGAAACACAGCGCGCCGCTGCCGGGCAGTTTTATACCCAGGCGCCTCAAAAACTGGCCTACACCAAGCTGGCAACAGGCGTGGCGCAAGCGATGCCAAACCTGCGCGCGCAGGCCAAACAACTGGCGGAGAACATCCTCCGGGAGCATTTGCCCAAGGACCAACTGGCCAAACTGGAACCGTTGGACGCCGACAAACTGTACCTGCATCGCTTTCACGGCGGCGTGACGGAAGCACGCGCGCGGTCAGGTTGGGAGCACCCCGGTGAGGAGCCTCACAACTCGAAAACCCTGACGGAGGCGGTACTGAGTAACTTCTCCGAACATGATTGGGACCCCGGCGAGCTGGATAGCAACGGCGGCATCTATACCGAAGGTCCAGGGCAGAGCAAGAAAAACGGCTACGGCGCGCACAACGAATTCCCCTTCTCCCCTTCCGTCTTCATGCGCGGCGTATGGAGTGCCAACTTCCAGGATATCGCCACGAAAAAAATCGACGAATTCTGGAACACTCACGAAAGCGATTTTCGGGCGGTGGCAAAAGGCGAATTCGTCAATCAGGCCCGCCAGCAGTTGAAGGCTTTTGAGGCCAAGTCCCCGACCGAACAGACGCTGCTGGCCGACGAACATAAATTCAGCCGTGATGACTATAAATTGGTGATGGGGGCGGTCTCTAATGTTGCCGCTGATGAAAATACCCCCATCACCGTTGACCAACTGCGCGCTGAGGCACCGGCAAAAGGCAAACTTCGGGCACATGCCTTCGATATAAACGGTTATCCCAGCAATATCATTCGATTTGCCGATCTGGATGACGGCCAATACAACTACGAAAACAACCGTCGAGACGGCAGGCAAATACTCTGGCTTGCGGGCGCCACCCCGGCGTTTTTACGCTTCGACTCGCTGAAGAAAATGGACGACTGGGTGGTCGATCAAGCCAAGGACCCGCAAAAACGCGCAGCCCTGGCCTCACACTTTTCCGCCTATAACCGCCAGGACGGCGGTGCTTTCGGCAAGTACGGCGTGGACTCTTCACTGGTCCATCTCGCCAGCGGCGACTGGGAGAACTGGGAAGGCAAAACCATCGACCGCGGTGATATTAAAATCGAGAACGACGTCTTTACGCACCTCAAGGACGAGGCGAAAGCGCGCATGACCAGCGATGCCGATACAGCGATCAAGTCCGACAGTGAGGTCAGTCGGGATACCTGGCTTAATGACATTTCGGTGGGCGCGCAACTCTTTGCCAAACTGGCGCCCCTTGGCTGGCCGCTCGCCGCTGCCGCGGTCGGCACCGGCCTTACGGAGGTCGCGTTGGGCGCTGAAAAAGCCGGGTCGGGCGATACCCAGGCAGAACGCAAAGATGGCGCCTGGAAAACCTTCGACGGCACACTTAACACGCTGTTTTCGGCGGGCGCCAGCGGGGCGGCGAAAGATCCGTTTGAACTGCCGCAAGAAAAACTCCCGTCGCCAGAGGCACCGGTTCCGCCCATTGGTGAAAACCCAATCCATACACCGCAGGCGGACGGATCAGGCATCCCTCCCACCCTGAATACACCGCCTTTTACGGCCAACCGCTTCCGGACGCCTTCATCCAGCCTCGTAAAAATGAGCGAGCATGCCGTGCCTAATGGCGAGCAATTCATCGCCAATACCACGCCCGATGCGCTGGGTGTTTATCGAGTGACGGACAGCGAGGGCAAGCGCTGGAACTTTGTCCGCCATACCGATGAAACAGGCAGCAGCAAGGTATTCGAGATCGAAAGCCGTTACCGGATGGGGGACAGCGCAACGTCGATTATCAGCCCCGCGACCGGCAGGGCGGTGATGCGCGTCCATCCTGGCCGTGACGGCGAATGGGTAAGGGCGCCGGCAGATGGCGGCATGAAATGGCCATGGCAACGCTCGGTTTCGCCGACGCCAAGTGATGACCCGAAAATACCTCGCAAACCTTCAGACGGTTTCGAAATCCTGGGCAATCCAAAAACAAGTGGCGCCGACAAGTTTGATGAACTCTTGGTCTCCGAAGGCAGTAGTGACTATCAACAATCGGTGAGTAACCTTGAAGAAGCGGGGGTCCTCAAAAGAAAACTCTCGCTCTCCTGGACCGTCGAGGAGGAAAAGTTCGAAGTTTATCCAAGCGAAAAAGCGCAGGTGACTGAACATAGTTCAACGCCCTACTCGCCAAACTTTATAAAGGACTTGAACCGTGACCGTTATACCGTCCGAATAAAGGAGCGCGATGGCTACACCACTATAGAGTTGAACGGCAAGGGAAGTGCTGAAGGTGAAACCTTAAGCAAACGCCTACGGCAGTTTGAGGATGCCATCAGCAACCCGGCTTTACGAACGCGCATATCCGAAGTGGCCCATCAAGGCAGCGTCGCGCCTATATCAGTGGAGATGAAAGTTAAACGACTGCAAGAACATGTCGGCTTCGCCGGCAAGGACACGCACTATTTAATCACCTACGACCCTGCACTCAACGAGGCTCAGGTGCGACTCGACGCTGAATACCAACTGAGCGATCTGAATAACGACTCTGCTCCTATTCCCAATGTGGATACCACCGCAGAAAGAACCTTTACGATCAGAGAAAACAACGAACTGAGCGACGATGGAAACCCCTACGCCATCGATAAGAACGCTCCATTCACCATCATCATTTCGAGTATTTCTGACCTGAAATAACCCGACAGCTACCTGACAAGCCTGAACGGCGGTAACCTCGGTGACCGCCGTTTTTTCGTTCGGGCAGTGTTATATGCCAACCATCTCAGGGGTATCCATGGACAGAATCACCTTCAAACCACTGCTCTTCGCCGCCGGCCTGCTGGCCTTTATGCCAATGGCCCAGGCCGCCAGCACCCTGGTCTACTGCTCTGAAGCCAGCCCCGCCGGTTTCGACCCCAGCCAGTACACCAGCGGCACCGATTTTGATGCCTCTGCCGAAACCGTGTTCAACCGTTTGACCCAGTTCAAGCGCGGCGGCACCGAAGTCGAAGCCGGCCTGGCGACAAGCTGGGAAGTCTCCAACGACGGCCTGGCGTATACCTTCCACCTGCGTGATGGCGTCAAGTTCCACACGACCGATTTTTTCACGCCAACCCGCGACTTCAACGCGGATGACGTGCTGTTCACCTTCAACCGCCTGCTGGATGCCCAAAGCCCGTTCCGCAAGGCCTATCCTTCTGAGTCGCCCTATTTCACCGACATGGGTTTGAACACCACGATCAAAAGCGTCGACAAACTGGACGAGCACACCGTGCGTTTCAACCTGAACAACGTCGATGGCTCGTTCGTACAGAACCTGGCAATGAGCTTCGCCTCGGTGCAATCCGCCGAATACGCAGCCCAGCTATTAAAGGAAGGCAGGGCCGAAGACATCAACCAGAAACCGGTGGGCACCGGGCCATTTGTATTCAAGCGCTACCAAAAAGACTCGCAGATTCGCTATGTCGCCAATAAACAGTATTGGAAACCCGAGGATGTGAAGCTCGACAACCTGGTGTTCGCGATCACCCCGGACGCCGCGTCGCGCCTGCAGAAACTCAAGGCCGGCGAATGTCAGGTCAGCGGCTACCCGCGCCCCGCCGATATCGAGGTGATGAAACAAGACCCCAACCTGCGTGTGCTGCAACAAGCGGGGTTCAACCTCGGCTTTCTGGCCTACAACGTGACGCATCCGCCGCTGGATCAACTCAAGGTGCGCCAAGCCTTGGACATGGCCATCGATAAACCCGCGATCATCAAGGCCGTGTACCAGAGCGCCGGACAATTGGCGCAGAACGCATTGCCTCCCGCGCAGTGGTCTTATGACCCGACGATCAAGGATGCCCCCTTTGACCCGACCAAGGCGCGGGCGCTACTAAAAGAAGCAGGGGTTGCACCCGGTACTACCATCAACCTGTGGGCAATGACCGTACAGCGCGCCTCCAATCCGAATGCGCGAATGTCGGCACAAATGATCCAGCAGGATTGGGCAAAGATCGGCATCAAAGCCAACATCGTCAGCTATGAGTGGGGCGAGTACATCAAGCGCGCCAAAAATGGCGAGCACGATGCGATGATTTACGGCTGGACCGGCGATAACGGCGACCCGGATAACTGGCTCGGCGTGCTCTACAGCTGTGCCGCGGTGAAGGGCAGCAACTACGCCAAATGGTGTAACCCCGCCTACGACAAACTGGTGCAGCAGGCCAAGGTCAGCAGCGACCGCGAGCAGCGTATCAAGTGGTATCAGCAGGCGCAGAAAATACTTAAAGAACAAGTACCTATAACGCCTATTGCGAACTCGACGGTTTTCCAGCCGCTTCGAAAGGAAGTGCAGGACTTCAAGATCAGCCCCTTTGGCCTGACCCCGTTCTACGGCGTGAGTCTAGATAAGTAACAGCAGCGCCCCAACTGAGTGCACCAAACGCCTCGGTTGGGCGTTTTTGGTGCCCCTGTCGCCCCGAAAAAACCCTCCAAATGTATGCATTTGTGTCGCAAGTTTCATATTTGCGACATTCTTGTACGTTCGTACCACTCTTTCACCCTTGCAACCGTTCAGCGTCTTGCAATGGGTATGGCCCCTGCATAAGTATCCGCAGGTCGACTCACGAGGTCGCCCTCACTACTAAAAATGACAACAAATCATGAGGCCAACATGCTTAAACACGCAGTCATTCCGTTACTTGTTAGCGCGGGCCTTATGGCCGCGGCGCCTTTCGCCCAAGCGGCGACTAACCTGGTGTTCTGCTCCGAAGGGAGCCCGGCCGGTTTTGATCCAGGCCAGTACACCACCGGAACAGACTTCGATGCTTCGGCCGAAACCATGTTCAACCGTCTGAGCCAGTTCGAACGTGGCGGCACCGCCGTTGTTCCTGGCCTGGCCACCCGCTGGGACGTGTCCCCGGATGGTCTGACGTACACCTTCCACCTGCGCGAAGGCGTCAAGTTCCACACCACCCCGTACTTCAAGCCCACTCGTGAATTCTCGGCTGACGACGTACTGTTCACCTTCAACCGGATGATCAACAAAGACGATCCATTCCGTAAGGCCTACCCCACCGAGTTCCCGTACTTCACGGACATGGGGATGGACACCAACATCAAGAACATCGAGAAAGTCGATGCCCACACGGTCAAGTTCACCCTTGGCACCGTGGACGCCGCCTTCATCCAGAACCTGGCGATGAGCTTCGCGTCAATCCAGTCGGCCGAATACGCCGCCCAACTGCTGAAAAACGGTACGCCACAGGACATCAACCAGAAGCCTGTCGGCACCGGCCCGTTCGTGTTCAAGAGCTACCAGAAAGACTCGAACATTCGCTACACCGGCAACAAGGACTACTGGAAACCCGAAGACGTGAAGATCGACAACCTGATCTTCGCCATCACCACCGACCCGTCGGTACGCATCCAGAAACTCAAGAAAAACGAATGCCAGATCACCCTGTTTCCGCGTCCGGCCGACCTCAAGGCACTGGGCGACGACAAGGATTTGAAACTGCCGCACCAGGCCGGTTTCAACCTGGGCTACATCGCCTACAACGTCATGCCGGTGCTCAAGGGCCAGACCGCGCCTAACCCACTGTCCGACCTGCGCGTACGCCAGGCGCTGGACATGGCGGTGAACAAGCAGCAGATCATCGACTCCGTGTACCAGGGCGCTGGCCAATTGGCGGTCAACGCCATGCCGCCGACCCAGTGGTCCTACGACACCACCATCAAAGATGCCCCGCACGACGTGGCCAAAGCCAAGGAACTGCTCAAGGAAGCCGGGATCAAGGACGGCACCGAGATCACCCTGTGGGCCATGCCGGTACAACGTCCGTACAACCCGAACGCCAAGCTGATGGCCGAGATGCTGCAGAACGACTGGAAACAGATCGGCCTGAAGGTCAACATCGTCAGTTACGAATGGGGCGAGTACATCAAGCGTTCCAAAGGCGGCGAGAACCAGGCCATGATCATTGGCTGGAGCGGCGACAATGGGGACCCGGACAACTGGCTGAACGTGCTGTTCGGCTGCGACTCGCTGTCCGGTAACAACTTCTCCAAATG
>Ga0302217_10000495_pt1 | contig 9585 bp, 7 predicted proteins | sample II_Fen_N3_3_FD_198779 | JGI IMG/M metagenome (GOLD analysis project Ga0302217, IMG submission 198779) | Peat permafrost microbial communities from Stordalen Mire near Abisko, Sweden - II_Fen_N3_3 | ecosystem: Environmental > Terrestrial > Soil > Wetlands > Permafrost | place: Sweden: Abisko... | reverse complement strand
CGGTTTCCATCAGGCGCAGGATGTCGCCGATCAGTTCGGCCAGATCGAAGAGGACGGGCACGATCTGCAGCTTGCCGGCTTCGATCTTGGAAACGTCGAGAATGTCGTTGAGGATGCCGAGCAGGGTTTCCGCCGAATCGCGGGCGATCCTGACCAGGGTGCTGCTGTCCTCGTCGAGCGGATTCATCAGCGCGAGGTCGATGGTGCCGATGATGCCGTTCATCGGGGTGCGGATTTCATGGCTCATGTTGGCCAGGAACTGGCTCTTGGCGAGGCTCGCCGCTTCGGCGGCATCCCTGGCCTGGGCGAGGTTTTCCATGATCCGGGTGCGTTCGGCCTGACTGGCAGCGAGGGCCATCTCTGCCGTATTGCGGGCGCCAAGGAATTCGTTGAAGGCGGCGGCGACCGTGCGGATTTCCGGGCTGCCAGATTCGACGATCGGTTCGGCCGGCTGTTCCGGCTGCATCGCGCTGGCCCGCTGACGCATGGCGCCGGCCAGCTGTTCGAGCGGCTGCACCAGGCGGCGCGAGAAAGCCCAGAGCAGCGGGGTGACGACCAGCATCAGCAACAGGGTAATGCCGGCCATGGTGCGCTGGATGGTGGTGATCGTCGCGAAGACCTCGCCGCTCGGGACCACCGAGGCCAGCGTCCAGCCCGTGCTATGCAGGCGCTTGAAGGTAAAGAGCCCTTGCCGGCCGTAGCTGTTGATGCCCTCGCGGGTGCCTTCGAAACCGTTGATGGCGGCATCCAGCGTCGGGTTTTCGGCGGCCGACGGAATCGGCTGCATGATGCGTTCGCGGTCGGGGTGGGCGATGAACAGGCGTTCATTCGAGACGAGGTAGAAATAGCCGTTGTTGCCGACCTTGCGGCTGCCCAGTTCGCCGATCAGGTTGGGCTTGTAGAGATTGAGCACGCCGCCGGCAATGGCCAGCAGCTTGCCGTTGCCATCGAGGATAGGCGCGGCGAGGACGATGATGGGCTGCTTCGTTGCCTTGCCGAGCACGGGTTGCGAGATGCAGCCGCGCAAGCTGCTGCGCACACACTGGATATAGTCGCGTCCCGCCATGTCGAGCCTGCGCCGGCCGGGTTTGAGCGGCCAGTCGACGAGCAGGATGCCCTGCGCGTCGAAGATGTAGAGGTCGTCGAACAGCGTGAGCAGCGCCGTCTTGCCCTGCAGGTGTTTTTCCAGCGCGGCGAGGTCGCCAAGCTTGTCCTGCGGGATCGATCTGGCTGACTCGCTGAGGGCGAGCAGGCGTTCGTCCAGCTTGTCATCGAGGTGGCTGGCCAGGGTGGACAGCAGGGTGAACTGTTCCTGTTCGATGCGGGTGGCCAGGTCGCCGCGCAGCGCATAGAACTGGATAAAGGACTGGACCAGCAGCAGGACGACACTGATCGAGATGGCGCCGAGCGTGAGTTTGAGGCGAAGGCTGAGCGTGGGCATGAGCGGGATGGTCCGGGCGAGTCGGGATTCTAACCCGGATATGCCGCCGTCCCGCGCTCAGCCCGGCGGCAGGATCTTGCCGGGATTGAGCAGATTCTGCGGGTCGAGTGCCTGTTTCAGGGCGCGCATGACCTCGACGGCAACGTCGCCGTGCTCAAGCGGCAGATATTTGCGCTTGCCGAGACCGATGCCGTGTTCGCCGGTGCACGTGCCTTCCATGGCGATGGCGCGTTCGACGACGCGGCTGCTGATCCAGGCGGCTTCGTCCATTTCCCCGGCGTTGTCGGGATCGACCAGCACAACGAGGTGGAAATTGCCGTCGCCGACATGGCCGAACAGGGCGATCGGAATACTGACTTGCGCGATGTCCTCGTAGGTCGCGGCAATGCATTCGGCAAGGCGCGAGATTGGCACGCAGACATCGGTCGGAAAGCAGCGGCAGCCGGGCTTCAGTTGCAGGCAGGCGAAATAGGCGTCGTGGCGGGATTGCCACAGGCGCGTCCGGTCTTCCGGCCGGCTCGCCCAGGTGAAATTGGCGCCGCCCAGTTCGCCGGCGATGGCCTGTACGGTTTCTGCCTGTTCGGTGGCCGAGGCCGGGCTGCCGTGGAATTCGAAAAACAGCGTCGGTGCTTCGGCCAGCGTCGTCTTGCTGAACAGATTGATGGCCTTCAGCGACAGTGCGTCGAGCAGTTCGATGCGCGCCACCGGCACGCCGAGCTGTATGGTCTGGATCACCGTCTGCACAGCCGACTCGATATCCGGGAAGGTGCACACGGCGGCCGAGATGGCCTCGGGAATCGGATAAAGCTTGACGGTCAGTTCGGCCATGATGCCGAGCGTGCCTTCCGAGCCAACCAGCAGTCGGGTCAGGTCGTAGCCGGCCGAGGACTTGCGGGCCCGGCCACCGGTCGTCATGAGCCGGCCGTCGGCCAGTACCGTTGTCGTTGCCATGACGTTGTCGCGCATGGTGCCGTAGCGCACGGCGTTGGTGCCCGAGGCGCGGGTTGCCGCCATGCCGCCCAGCGTCGCATCGGCGCCGGGGTCGATGGGGAAGAAAAGGCCCTTGCCTTTCAGGGCATCGTTGAGCTGTTTGCGTGTCACGCCGGCTTGCACCGTGGCGTCGCCGTCCGCGGCGTGGATGGCGAGAATTTTGTTCATGCCGGAAAGATCGAGCGAAATGCCGCCCTGCGGCGCGAGCACGTGGCCTTCGACCGAACTGCCGACGCCGTAGGCGATGATCGGCACGCCATGTTCAGCGCAGAGTTTGACGGTGAGCACAATGTCTGCGGTGCTTTCGGCCATGACCACGCCTTGCGGTGCTTGTGGCCGGTGCACGGACTCGTCGCGACCGTGTTGCAGGCAGGCGGACTCGCCGCGCGAGAAGCGTTGGCCGAAGTGGTGGGCCAGGGTTTCGAGCAGAGGGGCGGGCAGCAAAGGCATCAAATAAACTCCGTTAATCCGTGAGACTATAGCGCGTCATTATTGACTGTCGCCGGGGTGATCGGGAGAATCATGCTCTTGCCTATTCCCCGTAGCCCTTTGTCCGACCCGAACAGGAGAACCCCCGATGCAAGCCAAGCTTTCCGTAGTTGCCCTCTCGATCGCCGCCGTCTTCGCTCTTGGCGCCTGTGGCCAGAAGGAAGAACCGAAACCGGTCGCTGTTCCCGCCGTACCGGCCGGTAAGCCGGAAGTCGTTGTCAAGCTCGGCCATGTCGCGCCGATGACCGGTCCGCAGGCCCACCTCGGCAAGGACAATGAAAATGGCGCCTTGCTGGCGATCGAGGAACTGAATGCCAAGGGCCTGGAAATCGGCGGTGCCAAGATCAAGTTTGAACTGCTCGCCGAAGACGACGCGGCCGATCCCAAGCAGGGCACCATCGTCGCCCAGAAGCTGGTCGATGCCAAGGTGAACGGCGTCATCGGCCACCTCAACTCGGGCACCACCATTCCGGCTTCCAAACTGTATTTCGATGCCGGCATCCCGCAGATTTCCGGCTCGGCAACCAATCCGAAATATACGCAGCAGGGCTTTAACACGGCATTCCGCGTCATGGCCAACGACGTTCAGCAGGGCAAGGCGCTCGGCGAATTCGCCGCCAAGCAGGGCCTGAAGACGGTCGCCGTGGTCGATGACCGCACCGCCTACGGCCAGGGCCTGGCCGACGAATTCCGCAAGGCGGCCGAAGCTTCTGGCCTGAAGGTCGTCGCCAACGAATACACCGACGACAAGGCGACCGATTTCAAGGCCATCCTGACCAAGATCAAGTCGAAGAAGGCCGACCTCGTCTTCTTCGGCGGCATGGATGCCCAGGGCGGCCCGATGACCAAGCAGATGAAGGAACTCGGCATCAAGGCCAAGTTCCTCGGTGGCGATGGCGTGTGTACGCCGGAATTCATGAAGCTGGGTGGCGACGCGGCCGAAGGCAATTTCTGCTCGCTGCCGGGCATGCCGCTCGAGAAGCTGGCCAAGGGGCCGGAATTCCGCGAAAAATTCAGCAAGAAGTTCGGTGCCGACATCCAGCTCTACGCACCCTATGTCTATGATGCCGTGATGGTCATGGCCGATTCCATGAAGCGCGCCGATTCCATCGATCCAGCCAAGTTCCTGCCGGCCATCGGCCAGACCAAGTACGACGGCGTCACCGCCCTGATCGAGTTCGATCCGTCCGGCGACCTCAAGGGCGGCGCCATTTCCGTCTACCAGTACAAGGGCGGCAAGCTCGAATACGTTGAGACGCTAGGTGGTGGTTCTGTCGCCACGGCCAAGGCTGAGGTCAAGGAAGCCGTCGCCGAAGTCAAGGAAGCGGCCAAGGCCGTTGCCGGCGCCGCCACCGAGGCCGGCAAGGATGCGTTGAAGGCCGGCGCCGAAGCCGGCAAGGATGCCGTCAAGGCTGGCGCGACGGCGGTCAAGGAAGCCGCCCAGGCAACCAAGGCAGCGGTCGAGAAGAAGTAGGCGCCACACCCGGCGAAAGGAAACGGCACCGCGAGGTGCCGTTTCCATGTGCAGTCCCTGAATTACACAAAATGGATATCTTCCTCCAGCAAATCATCAACGGCCTTGTCCAGGGCAGCATCTACGCCCTGGTCGCCCTCGGTTACACGATGGTGTACGGCATCATGGGCCTGATCAATTTCGCGCATGGCGAGGTGGTCATGATCGGCACGCTGGTCACCATCAGCGTCGCCGGGCTGTTGATCAAGGTCGGCATGCCGGTGGCGCTGGCCGGGCTGGCCGGCTTGATTGCCGCCGTGGCCGTGTGCATGGCGCTCGGCTGGGGCCTCGAACGCATCGCCTACCGCCCCTTGCGCAACGCGCCGCGCCTGGCGCCGCTGATCACCGCCATCGGTGTGTCCATCGTCCTGCAGAACCTGGCGATGATGATCTGGGGGCGCAATTACCTGACTTTCCCGCCGTTGCTGCCCAAGGTCCAGTTCGAATTTGCCGGCGCCAATTTCACCTCGGTGCAGGTCATCATCGTGCTCGTTTCGGCGCTGACCATGGGCGGCCTGCTGCTCCTCGTCTATCGCACCAAACTCGGCATGGCGATGCGCGCCACCTCGCAGAACATGGCGGTGGCCAGCCTGATGGGCGTCAATATCAATCGCGTCATCGCCGCCGCCTTCGTCATCGGCTCGGCGCTCGGCGCGCTGGCCGGCGTCATGGTCGGTACCTATTACGAAAACGCCCATTACCAGATGGGCTTCATGCTTGGCCTGAAGGCCTTCACGGCCGCCGTGCTCGGCGGCATCGGCAATCTCGCCGGGGCGATGCTCGGCGGCGTGCTGCTCGGCATCATCGAGGCGCTTGGCGCCGGCTACATCGGCGACCTGACCGGTGGTTTCCTGGGTAGTCATTACCAGGATATCTTTGCCTTCGTCGTCCTGATCATCGTGCTGATGTTCAAGCCTTCCGGCCTGTTCGGCGAGAAGACGGGGGACCGCGCATGAAACAGGCAGTTTCGCGGCAAAACATGCTGATCGTCGGCGGCTTGGCGGCGCTCTTCGGTGTGCTGCAGATGGGTTTGCTGACTGGCAATTACCAGACCATGCAGACCGTTCTCCACCTGCTCGCCCTGGGCGGCCTGTTCGGACTCGGCATGCGCCTGCGCCGGCAGATCGCCGGCAAGCTGCTGATGGCCGGCGTGCTGTTCGCCCTGCCTTTCATCTCGGCAATGGCCGGTCAGGCCTGGGTGCGCATTCTCGATTTCGCCATCCTCTACGTCTTCCTGGCGCTCGGTCTGAACATCGTGGTCGGCCTGGCCGGCCTGCTTGATCTTGGCTACATCGCCTTCTATGCCGTCGGCGCCTACACCTGGGCGTTGCTCGCCAGCCCACATTTCGGGCTGCACCTGCCGTTCTGGGTGATCCTGCCGATCGGCGCCGTGCTCGCCTGTTTCTTTGGCGTCCTGCTTGGTTCGCCGACCTTGAAGCTGCGCGGCGACTACCTGGCCATCGTGACGCTGGGTTTCGGCGAGATCGTGCGCATTTTCATGAAAAACCTCAACGCGCCGATCAATATCACCAACGGGCCGCAAGGCATCACACTGATCGATCCGGTGGCGATCGGCAGCTTCAAGTTCTCCGGCACGACGCAGATTTTCGGCTTCGCGCTGAGCGGCCCGCAGAAATACTATTTCCTGCTCCTCGCTCTGGTCAGCCTGGTCGTCGTCATCAACCTGCGCCTGCAGAATTCGCGCATCGGCCGCGCCTGGCAGGCGATCCGCGAGGACGAGATCGCCGCCAAGGCGGTCGGCATCAACACGCGCAACATGAAGCTGCTGGCCTTCGCCATGGGGGCCAGTTTCGGCGGCATCGCCGGTGGCGTCTTCGCTGCCATGCAGGGCTTCGTCTCGCCGGAAAGCTTCGCACTCAACGAATCGATCATGATCCTGGCGATGGTTGTGCTCGGCGGCATGGGCCATATTCCCGGCGTCATCCTCGGCGCGATCCTCCTCAGCATCTTGCCGGAAGTCCTGCGCTACGGCGTCGGGCCGGCCCAGACGGCCGTTTTCGGCAAGCAGCTGGTCGACCCGGAAAGCCTGCGCCTGCTCGTCTTCGGCCTCGCCCTGGTGCTCGTCATGCGCTTCCGGCCGGCCGGCCTGTGGCCGTCGCCGGAACGCCAGCGCGAACTCGGCGAAAAGCCGGCGGAGGCCAAGCCATGAGTGATGTTCTGCTGGCAGCCAGCGGTATCGCCAAACACTTTGGCGGCGTCAAGGCGCTGTGCGATGTCTCGCTGTCCATCCGGCAAGGCGAGATCTACGGCCTGATCGGCCCGAACGGGGCCGGCAAAACCACTTTCTTCAACTGCCTGACCGGCCTCTACGTGCCGGACGGCGGCGGCTTCAGCTTCAACGGCGCGCCGCTGCTCGCCGACGCGCCGCACCAGGCAGCCGAGCGCGGCATCGCCCGGACTTTCCAGAATATCCGCCTGTTCGCCAACATGACGGCCCTGGAAAACGTCATGGTCGGCCGCCATGTGCGGACGTGCGGCGGCGTTTTCGGCGCCATCCTGAAGAATGCCGCAACGCGCGCCGAGGAAGCGGCGATCCGGCAAAAGGCGCTCGACCTGCTGCATTATGTCGATATCGGCGAGCGCGCCGACGACCTAGCGAAAAACCTCTCTTATGGCGACCAGCGCCGCCTGGAAATCGCCCGCGCCCTGGCCACCGAGCCGAAACTGCTCTGTCTGGACGAGCCTGCCGCCGGCATGAACGGCACCGAAACCGAAGAACTGCGCGAACTGATCGAAGGCATCCGCCAGGACGGGACGACCGTGCTGCTCATCGAACACGACGTCAAGCTGGTCATGGGCCTGTGCGACCGCGTTGCGGTGCTCGATTACGGCGCCCTCGTCATCGAGGATGTACCGGCTGTCGTGCAGAAAGATCAACGCGTCATCGAGGCATATCTAGGTGCTTGAAGTTACCGGACTCCACGTCGCCTATGGCGGCATCCAGGCGGTGCGCAGCATCACCTTTCACGTCAATCAGGGCGAGATGGTGGCGCTCATCGGCGCCAACGGCGCCGGCAAGACCAGCACGCTGAAGGCCATTGCCCGCGTCATCGACACAGTGGGCGGAGACGTGCATTTCTGCGGCGAGAAAATCGACCGGATCGCGCCGCACGACATCATCCGCAAAGGCATTGCCCTAGTCCCTGAAGGCCGCGGCGTCTTCCCGCGCCTGAGCGTCGCCGAGAACCTGGCGATGGGCGCCTTCATCCGCGACGACAAGGCAGAAATCGCCATCGATCTGGAAAAGGTCTACGGCTACTTTCCGCGCCTCAAGGAACGCGAAAGCCAGCTCGCCGGCACGCTGTCGGGCGGCGAACAGCAGATGCTGGCCATCGGCCGCGCCCTGATGAGCCGGCCCAAGCTGCTGCTGCTCGACGAACCCTCGATGGGCCTGGCACCGATCATGGTCCAGAAGATTTTTGAAGTCGTCCGCGCCGTTGCCGCCGACGGCATGACCACCCTGCTCATCGAACAGAACGCCAAACTCGCCCTGCAGGTCAGCCAGCGCGCCTACGTCATGGAAAGCGGCGAAATCACGCTGCACGGGGATTCGGCCGATCTGCTCGAAGACCCGAAGGTGCGCGCGGCGTATCTCGGGGAGTGAGCGGCTGCCCCGGTCCTAGCCGCCGGTGCGCGACATCGGCCGGCTCAGCTTGAGCGGCTGTTCGCTGAATTCGTGTTTTTCCGGCTTGCTGGCGATCGCCGTGAGCAGGGCGGTATCAAGTTCGGCATCGCTGGCGCCGGCGCGCAGCAGGGTACGGAAATCGTGCTGGTTTTCCTGGCCGAGGCAGAGATGCAGTGCGCCATCGACGGTCAGGCGGACGCGGTTGCAGGTGGCGCAAAAGTGTTGCGACAGCGGCGTGATGAAGCCGAGGCTGAAGGCGCCGTCCGGGCTGACCAGGTAACGGGCCGGGCCGCCGCCGGGGATCAGGCCGTCGACCAGGCCGAAGCGCTGGCGCAGTTCCTCGGCCAGCGGTTGCAGGCTGGAACTGCCGAGTTGGCGGGCGCTGTCGCCCATCGGCATGTTTTCGATGAGGCGCAGGACGAAGCCGTGGGTGCGGCAAAATTCGATCATCTGCTCAAGCTCGGCGCGGCTCGTTTCGGCCAGCCAGACCATGTTGATCTTGGTCGCGCGGAAGCCGGCCCGGGCCGCCTCTTCGAGGCCTTGCAGGACTTCCGGCAGGACGTCGCGGCGGGCGATGCTGGCGAAGTGCTGGCGATCCAGGGTGTCGAGGCTGACATTGAGGCGGGTCAGCCCGGCCTCCCTCAGTTTCGCGCAGTGGCGGGCGAGCTGGGTGCCATTGGTGCTCAGGGCGATGTCCTCAATGCCGTCGATGGCGGCAATGCTCCGGACCAGTTCGGGCAGGCCGGCGCGCAGCAGCGGTTCGCCGCCGGTCAGGCGGATGCGTTTCAGGCCGCGCCGGGCAAAGACGCCGACCAGGCGCGTGATTTCCGCAAAGCTCAGCCAGTGGGCCGGCGTCTCGTAATCCTTGAAACCTTGCGGCATGCAGTAGGCGCAACGCAGGTCGCAGCGATCGGTGACCGAGATGCGCAGGTATTCGATGGCGCGGCCGTAGCTATCGACTAGCGACATGCCGGTACCTCGGCAACCAGGAGAATGCTTGCTTGGCTCAAGCGCTCTCGCTTTTGCCAAGGAAGAGCCTTGGCACGCGCAGGCCGGTTGGGCCAGTGGCCGGTAGTTGGACTTTGGGCTGCGGATTCATGAAGGCGTGGGTGAAATTAGATGAGGGTCAGAGGTGGCGGGTGTGCAATTGGTTCCCAGCTTAACCGCTCTTGCTGGCTGTAGGCGACCAGTTGACCCTGGCGGGCGAAGCCGATGAGCAGCAGGCCGACGGCTTCGGCCTGGCGGATGGCCAGGGCGGTCGGCGCAGAGATGGCGACCAAGGTAGAAATGCCGGCGTTGGCCGCCTTTTGCACCATTTCGTAGGAGGCCCGGCTGCTGATCAGGGCAAAACCTGGCGGGCGTGGCTGTTCGCCGCGCGCCATGGCGCCGATCAGCTTGTCGAGGGCATTATGGCGGCCGACATCTTCGCGGCAGCATAGGATGTTGCCGTGCAGGTCGGCCCAGGCCGCAGCGTGCGCCGAACCGGTTCGGCGGTGCAGGTTTTGC
>Ga0302217_10000483_pt1 | contig 9706 bp, 4 predicted proteins | sample II_Fen_N3_3_FD_198779 | JGI IMG/M metagenome (GOLD analysis project Ga0302217, IMG submission 198779) | Peat permafrost microbial communities from Stordalen Mire near Abisko, Sweden - II_Fen_N3_3 | ecosystem: Environmental > Terrestrial > Soil > Wetlands > Permafrost | place: Sweden: Abisko... | reverse complement strand
GAACTTTCCGAAGAAGCGCAATCCACCCGCAGCTTCTTGACGTTTGTCACTGGTTGTCAATTGGCTGTCATCAATTCTTCGAAGCCATATTCCGGTCGCAGCCATCGCATCCACGTTGTCTTCCCGATAGCCGATTTCTTTCTTGCCACTATGTCTAACCATCGTCTATGGACCATCGTCCTCGTTCTTGCGACCATGAGCCATGCGGCATGGAAGACCCTGCGCGACGCCTCCAACGGCTGGGTCGGCGAACTGCAGCTGGTTTCCGCCGACAGCGCGAACCAGATCCTCGCCTTCCCCGAATTCGCCGTTCCTTGGGACGCCACGCCAACGGTGCGCGCAACCTTCCTGACAGCCGGCGACACCCAAGGCACGGCAGTGACCGCCAAACCCTCTTTCGTGAACTGGTCTGGCGCTCGCATTCTGCACCTGGAGCTGAGCCTTTCGGCCGCCCAACGCCATGTCCAGAATCTGTCCGAACATCGCGTGCATCTGACGCTTTCCTGGAAAGGAAGCTCAGGAGCCGCCCTACTTCCCATCGTACGCAACACCATCTTCAACCCAAGGGGAGGAAGCCGTTTCGGGAAATTTTCCGTCGCTTCCCGCGCCTCCAACAACTCCTTGCCGCAGCTCTTCGAGGCCAGCCAACCGACGCTGGCCCTGGACATCGGCGACTTAACCAAGCGCAACGACCGCCAGGTCAGCCGCACCGACGACAACGGCATCTTTCGCCTGACCGGCAAGGACCTGCGCAAGATCTTCGGGAACCTGAATGGAAGCAGCCTAGCCAACATCTCGGTGTATTGCAGCGCACGCGACACCTTGCCGTCTTCGGCAGCGGCAAATCCGACGGCACCGGCACTTCAAGCCGTCGCCGTTCAGAGGATCACCAGCGGCAACGGCGACACCATCCGGGACGATGACGAAATTCGCTTCTACGTCGAAGGAACCTCGGTGTGGGTCCGCGATAGCCTGGCCCCATGCGGTACGAGGTGGCGTCTCTCGGCGAGTCCCTATGCACTGGGCCGCCGCTACCTGGTGGCGCTGCAGCCCGACAACGGCCGGGGACAGCCGAGATCGGCCGACCTTCCTGGAGTCGGAAGCATATCCGGAGCAACGCGCTACACCTCCGTCGGGCAGACTTGGCGACAAGAATACCACATGGCCTTGAAGGATGCCGATTTTGGCTCCTCAAACTCAGACGATTTTGCTGACGAAAAAACCGGCTCCAATTGGTTCTGGCAGACCCAGTCGGGTAGCGCCATGACGATCCAACCTTCCATGGACCTGTCTAGTCTCGTTTCCGATTCCGCCTGCATTGAGGTCTCGATGGCCGGCAATTCGGCAGGCTCGCCAACCATGCTCAGCTCCAGCACGACGATTACCTTGAACGGAACCGCCGCCACAAACGCCGGAACGTCTTTCAATAGCACGTTTTGGAAAGCTTCGGGCCTCAAGAACGCTGGCAACAGCCTGTCCATCGCGGATATCACCGGCGATCGCCTCCAAGGAATCGCTCTCCATAGCCGCATCGTGGCAAGACTCGCCAACGGCTCGCTGGAATTTCCCGCCCCCGCCCTCGGCAGCATCTCCGTCGAGATCCATGTTCCAAACGGATCCGACGCCCCCTTGGCCTACGCCGTGGAAAGCGGAACTCTAGCGCGCCAAGCTTCCATGGTACGGCTTTCCGATACCACGTATCTGCTTTCGGACAGCGTCCGCACCCTTGCCACCCGTTATCGGGTCTCCACCGCAGCGGCCATGCTCTCATCCTCAAGTGCCACGGCCAGCCTTTCGGCATGGAGCGCCAATGCCTCGGCGGTCACGAACTTTTCTACGGAAAAGAGCGACTCCATGGTCGTGATCGCCCCCGACAGCCTGGTAGACATTGCCAAGCAGTACGCCGACTACCGCTCGTCGCAGAGCCCTCGACGCAAGCTCCCCACCAAGGTGGTACGTCTAGAAGACATCTACCTGCTCTACTCAGGCGGCGCTGCCGATCCAACGGCGCTGCGCGACTTCCTGCGCTGGGCGCGCGCCAATTGGGGAACCAGCCACGTGCTCCTCTTCGGCAGCGGCAGCTACGATCTGCGCGACATGAAGAAATCGGGATATGTCAGCGCCATTCCGACTTGGCAAGCCGGAAGCTGCGCCACTGACAACTACTTTGCCTACCTGGATTCGGCAGATTGGTCCAAATTTCCTGGTTCGCGGCGTATCGACATCGCCCTGGGACGGATCCCCGCCCATTCGCGTTCCGACGCCTCAGCATGGCTTGCAAAGTTGAAGGCCTTTGAGATTCCCGCCGCCGGGCAAGACCCCAGTTGGCGCAACACATCATTCCTGGTGGCCGACGACTTCCAAGTCTATATGCACGCGAATAGCAGCGGGGTACAAACTCGGCTAGACGAAATTCACGAGCACGCGCGTCAGACCGAAGCCGTTTCTCAGCAGATCCTCGCTGCTCGCCCCTGGAACTTCCAAGACAAACTTTTCATGGCCAAGTACGCCGAGAACGCCCAAGGCGACAAGCCAGAAGTTCGCAGCGCCATCATTACTCAAATCAACCAAGGAGTCTCACTCTTCAACTATATCGGCCACGGCAGCGCCGCCCAACTGGCGCACGAACGCGTTTTCGACGTCGCCGCCATCACAAGCCTCACAAACACCACCTCCCCCCACCTCTTTTTTGCCGCAGCCTGTGCCGTAGCCCGTTTTGACGATCCAGCCCAGCCACCGCTGGCCGCAACTTTGGTCGTGGCAGCCAATCGCGGCGCCGTGGCTTCAATCGCTGGAATGCGCGCCACCTTCCCGGCACCGAATGCCCTGTTCAACAAGGAATTCTATCGCAACCTCTTCACACTGGATTCCACAGCCAGCCGACGAACGCTCGGCGAAGCCCTGATGACAGCGCGCAACGGCTTACAATCAAGCAGTGATAACAACAACAGCTCCTATACCAATGCCGTCACTAACCAAGACGCCTACGTGCTGCTGGGCGACCCCGCCATGGTCTTCTCTCCTGTAGCTGATTCCATTGCCGGGGTTGCTCCACTCACCGTCAACGCACTTCCTGACACCTTGGCAGCACTCTACCGCTTGCAGGAAACGGGGAAAACGTTCAACCAAAACGCAACATCTGTCGTCTTTCGTTTTCAGGACACGACCTCGGCCGATACCTTGCGCTACACCGCCTTCCCTTGTGACGACTGCACGACTCCTATCGCTCTACCTCCCAAGCAGTTGCTGTCCGCCCGCGTTGTCGGGACCTCGGGACTCTTCTCTATCGACGCACTGACCCCTGCCAAGCTCGACTTCGGGCGCTACGGGTCCTTTGCCGCCTATGCCCTCGACCCGACAACCGGACTTTCCGCTGGCTTATACAAAGGACACGTGCTGCAGCACGGCACCAGTTCGCAGCTCTCCAGCGACATCGACGGCCCATCCATTGCCTTCCGGCCTTGTGATTCTTCCTACAGCGCCGGCCAGCCTTTCACCGGAACCGCCAAGATCATGCGGCCCTTCTGCCTGCAGGTCGATCTCACCGACAGCTCCGGCATCTCTTCGTCGACCGGCCCCGACGAAGGCGTGATCGTCAACGTGCCGGGAGTCCTGGACACCTGGAGGCCGGAACTGACAAACGGCTCGAGCTACCGCCAGGCCTCCTTTCAGATGACCATCGACTCCTCGAACTACGCGGCCGGCACGACCTACACCGTCGGAGTCCTTGCGCACGACCAGATGGGAAACTACAGCCGCAAGAGTCTGCAGTTGCAGATCCTAAACAGCGGGACGAACTCGCTTTACGACGTCTTCAATCGCCCTAACCCGGTCAAGAGCGGAGAAACCACGGCTTTCTTCTTCAAGGTTTCCTCCGATCCGGACACCAACAATGCCATCCCCTCGTCCCTCAAGGCCTCCATCCGCATCCACACCCTGTCGGGAAAGCTTATCAAGGTGCTGCGCATCGAACTCAGCCAGGACGGCACCTTCCTGCCTAAGGCCACATGGGATCTGCACGACCAAGCCGGCAACGCCGTGGCCAATGGCCTCTACCCCTACGTCGTGCTGTTGAGGATTCCAGGGCAGAACGGCTCCTGGAGCCAGGTCGAGCGCCGGGGCGTGGTGGCAGTGTCGCGCTAGCCGCAGCGCTGCCGCAGCGCGCGCAGGAGCCGAATTCGCATCATCGCTCGACGGAGAAGCGGGATGCGGCTTCTTTCCAGGCCAAAGCTCGCATTGCGGCCGTGGCGATAATGGCGCACCAGCGGACGGCGGATCCAATGCGCCGTTCCCAGCCGTTCGGCTACCAAGCCGATCCACCAGTCGTGCATGCCGATCCCGGCCGGGAAGGGCAAAAGGCGGGGCAAAAGATTGGCGCGCAAAGCCATGCAGCAACCGCTGTAACCATTATGCAGCAAATTCTGCCAGAGTCCAGGGTGCGCCCGATAGGTGGCCAGCAACGAAGGACTCAGAAGTTTCCCGTGTCCATCAACGACTTCGGCGTCGCACAATACGAGCTGCGCCTCTGGAGGCGCCTCCTCCAGGGCCGCCACCCGACCAGGAAGCCATTCGTCATCCTGATCAGAAAGCAAGATCCAGGATCCCCGCGCCTGCGAAAGCAAGAACTCGAAGTTTGCGATCGCCCCCCCGAAGCGTCCCTCCCAAAGGCGAATGCGCGAATCCCCAAGAGCGCGCACCAAGTCTGGAGTCCCGTCAGAAGAGGCGTCGTCCCCAATCAGCAATTCATCTTCGGGAGACAACTGCGGCAAGATGGAAAGGACTTGGCGCTCCAGGAAGTCGCGTCCGTCGTGACTAGCCAGGCAAACGCTTTTCACGCATCGGCTCCGGGGAACCGCCCCAGCAGATAGTGATCCCGAAAGGCCTCCAGGAAACGCAACGTCCAGCAGGAGAGTGACAGCTTGACAGCTCGCCCCAGCGCCCATCGGGTAATACGAAATCGGTCACCGGGATTGAGGCGGCTCCAGCCACGGGCGCCGTAGGCAAACCAGCGATAGCGGGAAAGTCGAACGTCCTGCGACACAACAAGAAAGGTCGACAACTGGTGTTCCAGGGAAAGCGCCACCGGCGCCAAGAGCCCACCGGCGCGGCCTAGGCTCCAGCACAAAGCGTAATCAGAAAAATCCAAAGGGCAGCGCTTCAGCGCCGAAGCCGCTTCCAAAACAGCCGCAGCTCGGACCAACAAGCCGGAGTTGAGCGCCAGATGCCCGGATGCAGGAACGATGCCATCCACAGGTCCCTGAGGCAACCCATGCCGTAAGCGCATGGGCGAAAGTCTTTTCGATTCAAAGCGCAACTGCGGCGCCCAAGCAGCCGCCTCAGGACAGGAGGCCACAGCGTCTTCGTAACAACTCCACCAGTCCCCTTTGGCCCCGAAGTCCTGATCTAGCAGCAGCAGGAATTCGCGCCCTTCCTTAAGTGCGGCAGCGGCGGCATCCAAGTAGCGCGGCCCAACACCGGGATTGCGTCCGTCGCGGACTAGGCACCAGGACGGCGAAAAAAAGCCCGGAATCCTCCCGCCTCCGTTGTCGTAGAGACGCACCGAGAGCCCAGGAACTTTTTCCAGGCTAACGCGCGCCGGTACGTCCATCAGCGAGGCGTTCCGCAGCACCAGCACCACCAAGGTGGAATCCCTCAGCGCAGCCACCAGCGAAGCACCTTCCGAGGCAACAAGAGCTTGGGCAGACGACGCAGGAAGGGAGCGCTCCAGCTGGCGAGTTCCGGCAAGCGACGCAAAGCTTCGCGCCGATCTGTCTGGGCCAGTTCCGAGAACCAGTTGGCCTTCCAAGCCGCGACCGCGGCGGCGTACTGGGGATGGTCGCGATGGCTTTCCAAAGCGCCCAGGAAAGCCGAATAGACGCGATCCGTCTGCATGTGGAGGTTCGTTCCGTGGATGCGATAGTGGGTAAATACTTCGGGCAACACGGCAATCGGTCCGAAGCGGCGCGTCAGCCGCAGCCAGATGGGAAGATCTTCCACGGACTGGCCCATGTCATATCCGCCTGCATCCAGGAACTCCTGGCGACGCCACATCACGCTCACGGTGTGCAGTTCCTTGCGGGCCAGGAACAGGTCTTCAAAGGAGACCTCGGGAATCCCCCGCAGGTACTGTTTCATGGCCGTCAAGGAGCCGTCAGGATGAAGCGCCAGCGCCTGCCCCGAGCAACCGACGCGATTGGGATGAGATTCGAGGAAGTCCACTTGGCAGCGCAATCGCCCGGGAACCATGATGTCGTCCGAGCCCATGCTCACGTAATATTTGCCACGGGCGAGGGAAAGCAGCTCCTGCAAGGTGGGCATAAGACCGCGATGCGGCGCCCGGCGCCACTCCAGTCCAAGCTCCCGTCCCACTCTTTCGACAATTTCTGCCGTACCATCGCCGCTGCCGTCGTCGACGACCACGACTTGCTTAGCCGGATACTCCTGCTCCGCGATCGAACGCAGGCACGCCTCCACATAGGCCTCGTGCTGATAGGCCGGAACGACCACAGTGACCAATGCTTCAGGCATCAGTCGCTGACCACCAAACGTCCGCGCACTACCGTGGAACCGTCCTGCACCGCCCAGAAATAGATGCCGGGACGGATCCTGGAAGGCGGCTGCCAGATGAATTCGTCACCAACGATATCCTTGCCCACCTGATGCCCCACCAAGCCCCCGTCAGCCGAGTAGACGAAAAGCTCGGAGTTGGCCGTCACTCCGGCAAAGGCCACCTTGCCATTGGCATGAGCGAGCTTACGAAAGGGGTTGGGGAAAGGATGCACGGAACTTGCCTTGAGCTCATCAGGGCGCAGTTTGAACGAGGATTGGTAAAGGTCCAAGCCAAGGTCGGTCGCAATGACGACCACGCCGCTGCTCGTGTCCAAAGCAAAGCCGTAGACATTGTCGGAAAGAAGTCCGATGGCATTATTGATGCGCTGGCGCAACGTGAAGGCTGAATCGCTGACGGCCATCACGTCAATCCCGGCATCGCCACTGGCCCAAAGATTTCCCAAGGCATCGACATCCACCTGCCGATAATTTTGAGCCTTGATTCCAAGTGAAGCGCTTGAGAATTTTTTCCAGCCGTTAGCGGTGCGGCGAACATATCCAGCTTCGCCACTGGCCGCATAGTACAGTCGATCGCCGCGCCATTGCAGCCAATTGACATCGGAGGCGGTCAGCAACGTCCCTACGACGTGCGTCTTCTGAGAAACGCTGCCGGAAAGCCTTTGGATGCCGCCGGGGTGCGCAATCCAAATGGCGCTATCGCCTTCAGAGGCGATCGCGCGAACGAACAGATTGCCATCCGTCGGCTTGGCGGAGATGATGAAAAGAGGGTTGTGACAGGTGAGCGAATCGCCTCCGGCGGATAAGAAGGCCAGGCGGATGCTGTCGTTGTCCGATCCCAGGAAGCTGATCAAGTTGCCTTTGGACGTAGGCGATGAGACGGCCATGGCCACGGGATAGGAAATCGACGCCACGGCCGTCACTAGGCAGGAATTCGAATCGTTCCAATAGCTCCATTGCGAGCCATTCCAGCGCCACAACCCGTTCCCCCAGGTGGCGACAAGCAGAGCGCCGGACGGGTCGTACTGGAGCGTGGAATTCTTGTCGACCACTTGGTAATAACCCTGGCCGGCGAAGTTCCGCAACAGCGTCTGTTCGGAAAACGAACGGTTGGTCTTCCACAAGGCATCGCCAATCCAGGCGCGTGTCTCGTCCGTCCCCAGCCCCATGACAAGGTGATGCACAGGTGTTCCAGGCAGTCCCGTGGGAGGCGTCAGAACGCGCTTGGAGCCATTACTCTGGAGAATGGCAATTCCAGAATCCGGCACGCACAAGCCCACAGCTTGTCCCACCGGAAAGGCATAGGTCGCGCTGGGGTACTGCTTGTAGCTCACGCCCTTCCAGGAAAGATCCCAACCGGTAGCAATCAAAGGGCCGGTAGCGAGATCCATGCTCGAATTGAAGCTCGAGTCATAACTCATGCTCGCCGTAGGCGTCCATCGAAACAAATTGATGATCGGCACTCCCGAGGAACCAAGCACATGCCACTGCGAAGGATCGGCCAGAAGATGGCCGGCCTTTCCGAGATTCTTCCAATCGGGAGCGGCCCAAGCGGCACCACCATCCAACCCCACCCACACGGTGTCATTTTCGATCGTCACAGCATGGACGCCTTGTTCCTGCAAGTCGCCAAAAGATGTCACATTGTCCAGCGCGATTCCTTGAGTGGTGGAATAGAAGCTCAAACCCTGCGGCCCGCCCACCAGAAGGACAGAGTCTTTGTAAGAGGTCAAGACGCATTGGGCGAACTTCCATCCGCTCTGCCGATACGACCCCATAGCTTCCCAAGTCGCGGAAGCCCCTGTCTTCAAGCGACACAGATCTCCGGAAAGGGTGGTCGCCCACACCGTGCCGTCTGCGTAGATGCCGATGCCGGCCATGTCGACGCTGGGCAGGCCATCAAGGTTGGTGTAGGTCTTGGCCGTCTGGTTCACGGTGTCGTAGTAGACGACGCCGCCCATCGTTGCCGACCAGATGCCGTTTCGTCCCGCCACCGCCATCTTAGGGGAAAGGACGTAGGTCCACGCCTGCCAATCGCCGATTGAAGCGCCGGCCAGTGCGGTGGTTAGGACAAGCCAGAAGAAGAGACCGCGAATCATGTGAACCAAGATACCTAGCGGGGATTCCCGCGACGGGAATTCAGTTTTTCCAGAGGTCTGGATTATCTCGCTCAGACCAAAAATCGCGCGTCAGGTTGTACCAGCGCAGGAACATGGTGTCCACGGTGGCCATTTCAGCCTTGACCTTATCCAGGGCCCCCAAGAAGGCACCAGCTTCCGTCTCATTGCCTAAGCGGGTGTTCAAGACCACGATCTCGTAGAGGGACCAAGCCTCATACTGGGCGCCCGAAGCATTGGAAGTCTCGTAGCTCTGCTTGTAGAATTCCAGCGCCTTTTCCAAGTACGGCGTTTCCTCACCCACGCCGTAGGTGCGGGCAATGAGCGCCTGCTTGAGCGCATAGCCGCCCAGCTTGAAGCGCGAAAAAGCCACGTTGCGGGCGCTTTCTATCTGGGCGCGTTCCATGGCCAACTGATAGGCCACCAGCGCCGCTTGGGGAGTGCGCTCGCGAGCAAAAAGATGTTCCTTGGGGACGTTCAGGCCGGATGATTCGAGCACGCTGGTGCGGCTGTCCGCATCGGCCAGGATGGCTGCAAGCTCTCCTTGATGCAATCGCGCCGGTACCTCGTTGCGACGCGGATCGAGGCAGATGAAGTCTTTCTTGTCGGGGCTGGCGTAGAGGCACTGCGGACAAATGGTGACAGCCACCAGATTGTAGTCCGCGGGGTGGAAGGTCCCGATCGGCTTGTAGGAAGGCATCTGGAAGCGGTCCAGTACGGTGGAAAGGCTGCGCGCCTTCTGCTCCCACAGCGGAATCTCGGCGGCATAGCAGGCCGGGCACTTCACATGGATCTGGAAGAGCGGATCATCGCGATCGGTCTTGGGCTCTTCCGGCGCTACGCCCATCCGCATCTTCTCACGGTACTCATTAGCAAAGCGGAGTCCATTCACCTTAGCGATATGGATGGTGTATCCATAGCGGCGGATGTAGTCGTCGGCCAGCTCTTCCGTGCCAAGCATGATCTTCAGACGGCGACGTACGCCGTTTTCATCGATAATTGCCATTCTAGGGTACCGTCCT
>Ga0302217_10000480_pt1 | contig 9731 bp, 7 predicted proteins | sample II_Fen_N3_3_FD_198779 | JGI IMG/M metagenome (GOLD analysis project Ga0302217, IMG submission 198779) | Peat permafrost microbial communities from Stordalen Mire near Abisko, Sweden - II_Fen_N3_3 | ecosystem: Environmental > Terrestrial > Soil > Wetlands > Permafrost | place: Sweden: Abisko... | reverse complement strand
CGTTCGTACGCGTCTCTTCGTGGAAGTGCCTCTTCCAACTTTTCTCGATTCGCAATTAATTTCATATCGAGCACAAAGAGTGCCAATCAGCCCGCAAGCGGGGCGAGAGTTCTGGAGGGAGAAAAAACCAGAAATCGTCAACAAATCAGTAACATTGTCAGCGCCGCGCGGCTTTGGCAAAGGCCTAAGGCATCCCAGCCGCTCGCCTGACAAGGAACCGAAACGCGCCTTTGTCAGGCCATGTCAAGAAGCTTCAGTGGCGCGCAATCGCCTTGCGAAGACTACTCAGGCCGAACTTGGTATCGAACGGAAGACTCCAGCGAAGAGGGCGGGTCGATGAGGCCCGGCACCACGTTGGCCTTGACGAGCCAGGCGATTCCGAAAAAGAGGAGCAGGGCGCATTCCGGAAAGAAGAGCGCTCCTGGCTGATCGAAAAAGGCCTTCCCCTTGATGGCGACGACGGCGGCAATCCCCGCAAGCACGGCAAGCATCCCGGATCCGCACAGGAGGAAGACCAGATTCTTACTCCGCTTTTCCCGGCTGGGGTCGGCCTTGCCGCGCCGGAAGAAGAACAGGATGTAGAACGAGGCCAGCAAGAAGAAGAAGAAGGCCGAAATCAGGTGAAGGACGCCAGAAGCCTTCAGGCACAATTGGAACACACCGACCCGACCGGAAGCCGGCACCAGCGAATCGACCGGCGTGCAGGGAAAGGTCGCGATGCCCAGGGCGAGAACGCCCGTCGCCCAGGTAATCAGATCGTCAGCCCTCTGGTGCCCGCGGTAGGAGATCTGAAAGGCTCCCATGAGGAAGAGCACTCCCACGAAGAGGTCCCTAGCGTTGGTGTGGTAGTAATCGCTCACGGAGGGAAGCAGAGACATATTGCCAAAAACTGTCCCGAGGAACCACACGGCCGGAGCCAGCGTCATCCCCAAGATGCCGATGGACACCCGAAGCGCGGTTTCGCTGTTCTTCGGGACCAAGAGACGACCGAACCGGCTGGAATCCAGAAATTGCCAAAATCGCACCATGGGTGAACCTCCCGCGGCCGTTGGGGTTTGCAGAGATCCTAAACTTGGCCGCGCTTCAAGATATAGCAATGCCGGCCGCACCCTCCGCAAGGCATGCGGGCAAAGGTACCTTGGGGAAACCAAAGGAGTCTCGCATGACAGAAGTCCTCTCGCGATCCGGACTTCCGGATGCTTCGGAATGGCATCCATTTCACCACATATCACTGGGCCACCTGCTGCCAGGAATCGCCCCCGATGCGGCCATGGGGCATCCCGATGACGCCCACGCTTTTCTGAAAGCGCAGCTTTCCGAATTCGAAGCCCTGCCCCAAAGCATCCCACCCGACCGGGAAGCCTTCCGGTACGCCCCCGGCAAGTGGAGCGTGCGGCAATTGATCGGGCACCTTTCCGACACCGAGCGCATCCTTTCCTTCCGCGCCCTGTGTGCGGCGCGCGGCGACGCATCCCCCATCCCCCCCTTCAACGAGGAGACCTATGCGGCAACGGCTGGCCACGAGGAAATTCCCGTAGCAGCGCTGGTTTCGGAACTCGTCGCCGTGCGACGTGCCAGTCTCACGCTCTTCGCCACATTCACTGCCGAGGCCTGGCCACGCCGCGGCAATGGCGGCGGCCATCCCGTCAGCGCACGCGCCTGGGCCTTCGCCATCGGCTGCCACGCCCAGCTGCACTTGAACACCCTGCGCACGCGCTACCTGGACTAAGTAGCGCTCAGTTCATTTTAGTCCGCCTTCCTTTATGCGCGCGAGTGATACGATTACCTTTCGTGGCCACATTTACAGAAACCCCCACCAACCCCGCAGAGCACTAAGGAGAGAATGAATGCGTATCTCTATTCCCGCCTTGTCCCTGATCCTAGGCGCCGCCTGGATTCCAACCTCCGCCACGACGATTTCCTTATCGGGAACCGTCGTCGATTCCCTCACGAAAGGAAGGCTGCCTGGCGTCGAAGTCTCGCTTGCCAAGGCTGGCCTTTCTATGAAGACAAGCTCGGACGGCCTTTGGTCGCTTCACGGGGACGCTAGCGGCATCGCCGGAAAGCGCAGCAAGGTGCTGGCCACCGGCACGCATTTGTCCCTCCAAGACGGCCACCTGCTCTTACAGTTCGAAGGCCACGACATTCTGGGACATGCGCGGCGCACCACCGCTATTTCCTCGGGAACGGCCTCGCTAGCGCGCACGACAGAAACCGTCCTAGACACGCTGCGCTTCTCTTGGAAGGGATCGGTCCGCGCCCGCATGCTAATCACGAGCTATGCGCAGGATGGCCTTAGCACGCAGATAGACACCACAGGCATCGACAACGCCACGCTCGATTCCACCTGGAACAGGTCCCTCGCCTACGGGAAGTTCACCGACACTCGCGACGGAAACATCTACGCCACCGTGAAGATTGGCAAGCAGACCTGGATGGCCCAGGACCTCGCCTACAAGCCAGCGATCGGCAGCGATTCCGGATGGAGCAACACGCTCTGCCCCTCCTGCGGCCGCTACTACACCTGGTCCGTTGCCGCGGGTCTTTCGGACTCCTGTGCCACCAAATCTTGCGCAACCCTTACCAGCGGAGAAGTGCAAGGAGTCTGCCCGGTCGGATGGCACCTAGCGAGCATCGCCGAATGGGACACCCTGATTGCCGCCGTCGGCGACAGCGCAATGAATAAGCTCGCCGCCAAAACGGGCTGGCCCACCCAGGGCACCGATCCCTTTGGATTCCGGGCCCTGGCCACGGGATACCGATACTTTACGGGGACCTTCGACTTCACCAAGTACGGCTTCTATTGGACCTCCACCGAGAGCATCGAAAGCCCTGCATCCCAGGCTTGGAGCCAGCACTTCGAGGACACGCTCGTCCAGCACAGCAACAGTAAAAACTACGGTTTTCCGGTTCGCTGCCTGCTGAACGCAAGCATCGACAACGCCACACTTGATTCGACTTGGAATAAGTCTCTCACCTACGGGAAGCTCACCGACACTCGCAACAGAAACGTCTACGCCACCGTGACGATCGGCAAGCAGACCTGGATGGCCCAGAATTTGGACTACAAGGCCGGAAGCGGAAATGATTCCGGATGGTGCTACAACGACTCTTCGAAGTACTGCTACACCTATGGCCGCTACTACAACTGGGCCACGGCCGCAGGGCTGGACAGCTCCGACAACATTGCCCTGGCAAACCTTACCAGCGGGGTAACACAGGGCGTCTGCCCGACCGGCTGGCACCTCCCGACACGCGCCGAATGGGACACGCTGGTAGCCGCCGTCGGCAAGGACAGCGCCTACGCAAAACTCGTCGCCAAGTACAGCTGGTCTACGGCCACCGGCGGTTCCGACGCCTTGGGATTCCGTCTGCTGCCCACCGGCTACCACTACTATCAAACGAACACCTATGACCAGACGACCAAGGCCTTCATGTGGACGATTGACGAGTACTCCGCCTCGGTCGGCTGGAGCCAGCACTTCGAGCCGGCCTCGGTGCAGGCAAGCAACAGCAAGGCATACGGATTCCCCATCCGCTGCGTGAAGAACTAAGAAGAACCAACGTTCGCGGCCCCCAACGCAGCTTGCGGGGCCGCGTTCTCACCTCTCCCGGTGATTGACAGAAAACGTCCCCAAAGAATCGACGAGGGCGAAGTCTGGAACCTTTTGGGAAGGCTCCAGGAAGATCCGATGCGCATCGAGAGCTAGGCCCTTCAGGGCCGGATCTGGATCGAGTTGGGTCACCAAGGCGCGGCTTTCAGAACTGGAAAGATAGAGGGTCGCGACGGCTCGATGATCTTTCCGCAGCCGCAGCTTGAACTCTGGCCTTCCCTGAAGCCCAGCAAACATCCAGATGGGAACGACCTCTTTCTCGAGCGTCAGGGCATTTTCCCCAATGCCGTCTCCCAAGAAATGCGCTTCCACCGTCCGATCCGGAGAACGACGTTTCCACTCCGAAAGCCACGGGATGGCACTCACTCGCGCGTCACATTCCCTGTAGGCGGCTTGAAAGCGATCAAAGGAGCACATCAAGCCATCCCGGCCGATCGGCATCCACAGCCACGCAGAATTGACAAGCTTCGATTCCATGGGACGCAACATGAAGTAGACGGAATAGGGAAGCGAATTGATCCTTCCCTGTAGCGTTCGTTGAACCTCGAAGTTGCGGTAGAAGGACTCGCTTCCAGGGGCACGGGCAATGAGTTCGCGAAGATTTTCTGCTTCGCGACGCTGCGCCTCGGCCTTATGCCGGGCATCGCGTTTGGCACTGCGTTCGGCGCTTACCGCCACAGCAGTCAACCACTTGCGCGCCACTTTCTGGCTGCAACCAGAGTACCCCGGCGCACCAGAGATTCCCCGTTTCCAGCCTTCGCGCAGGCGCAGGAAATTGGAGTCCAGGCGTTCCGGAGCGCGATCTTCCTGGTAGCGGGAAGCCGCTGCCATCTCCACCAGACGTCCGCCGTCCAGCCGCCAGAGAAAGATCGAATCCCCACCGCTGCTCCCCAAAGACTCCGCCCGGAGCACGCCAGAAACCCACCGCGCCGGCACCTTGCCCTTGCGTCCGAAAAGCCTCCGCAAGGGAAGGGATTCACTCCCCACCTCCGCCCGCTCCAGGTAGAGGAGAGAATCGGCAAGACTCCACCAAGAAACGATCCCCGGAGTCCCAGAAGGAAGGGGGGAGCCGCAAAGGACACCCTGGGAATAGGGACCTAGGGGCGAAGGAAACGCCCCTGCCGGGACCAGCCGTAGTTCACTCCCCCGAAAAAGTAGCCGTTCAGATTCTGTGGCAGCAGCAGGACAGAATCTGACAGCCAGCGCGAAGAGAAGGGTGCCGATTCGGATCTTCCGGCAGCAGATCAAATAGAGGCTCTCAGCCAATCAATCGTCCTTGTTCCCTTGCGACGGATCTTCCATGCGTTCGTCCTTTCGCGACCAAACGCAGAAAAGGTGCATCCTCGGCACCGCTCCGTGCAGCACCAAGAAGGACCATTGCCCCGCTCAGCCGATGCCGAGAGCTTCGCGAGGCAACGTCGTCGTAAGATCCTTGACCGGTCGTGCTCCTAAGGAGCAATCAGCAGGCGCTGCGAGCCTTCCGGCAACCGGACAAACCAGATTCCGGCAGGGATGCCCCTAAGCGGTGCCGTACGTCCTCCCGGCACCACTTGCGTGGCAACCTGGCGGTGCCTTCCAGCGGCGTCGGCCAGGGTCAGGAATTCTTCATCAAATCCTTGGATCAAGAGCGTCTTTCTGTCCGAGCCTGACAGAAACCGGATCCGAACCGGTTTCTTCGCAGCAGAGATACCCGTGGCTGGAGGCTGGAAACTGCCGGCTTTGGCTACGGATGTCCAAGTCCAGACCACAGGCGTAGCAGCGACGGTATCGGATCCCGAGATGCCGACGGGCCACAGGTCCACCTGATACACGAAGTCAGACGAAGGGGACATGGCGATAGAAATGACGGTATCCGTGGGCTGGAACGGCTGGACCGCCGATAGCTTGACGTTCGCCGCATATTCAGGAATAAAACACTTTCCGTCAGCATCGAGATCGCGGTAGGTGACCTGGATTCGACGCGCAGCCATGCCATCCAACTTGGTCTCACTGGAAATCGACACCGGGAGACGCAGCGTCGAACCGGAGAACTGCGGCATGCCGCGGGCGCGCAAACGCACGGGCACATGCGTTCCCAGCGCACCGCCGGCCCCAATGGCACCGCGATGGCCTCCGACCGTATCGCGCTCCAGCAGGCTCGCCTTGATCAGCTTCGACGAGGAGTCGGGAACCAGGAAGTCGGCAGAAGAGGAATCGAGCGAAGTGAAGGGGCAGAAACGGCAGAGCCAATTCGCATGTTGGAGGCTCGTAGCGGTATCCTGGCCGGCATAACTGACCTGAAACGCGCTGTCCATGGTCGTCTCGGAGACGCGCTCGGTGTGAACCAAACTATCAGGCCCCTTGACCTGGACCTCGTAAGACTTGACCGGCCAGATCAAACTCCATGGCGTAGATATGTAATAGGGAAGTGCTAGCGGAGTCGTCAACTTCAGGTCGCAGCCAGCAGCGCAAGTCTTGTCGCCAATCACAGTATCGTAGGCGATACTGTCGACAATCTTACCGTTCTTCAGGATCGCAATCGTATCCCTCGGAGTCACGACCGGCCCCTTATAATGAAGGCTCGAATCGACGATCCAGGCAGAGGATTGGCTCGTCAGAAAGTCATATTTCCAGTTGCTGAAGAGCGTGTTGTTCCAGACGTGATTGCCGCTGGCATAGTAATCGTCGAGCGCGTGGTAGGAGGAGTACTTCGTGGAATACTGGCCGATCGAATCGGGAATGTGGATGATGTTGTCCGACCAGAGCGCCGTTCCCGTGTAGCGGTAGAGGTCGAATCCCGAAGGAGAGGTGCTGCTGTAGATGGTGTTGTGCGTGACGACATGGGCCGGCATCAGCACGTCCTTGGCGTAGAGAAAGCCGCCGACCACCTCTTCGTTACTGCCCCACGCCGCGATGCGTGCCGGAGCGACGGATTCGGAAGGCGCATGGATGGCTTGGTTGACGTTGTTCCATGCCAAATTTTCGCGGATCGTGCTGCCCTGATCCCACTCCGTCTCGCTGTAAACGGCCCACCAGTTGGCGTGGATACGGTTGCGCTCGATGAGATGCCCCCCCATGGTGCCGCAAGCTGTCCACGGTTTGGCCCCGACATCGGCAGTGGTGAGCAGATCGGACCAGGCCTGGCATGAGGGATTGCGGTTGTTGACGTACACCGCCGACCAAAAGTGAAGAATCTCACAGTCGCGGATGTCGACGGCAAGACTCCGGAGCAGGCTGACGCCGAGCGAACCGAAGAAGAGATAGTACTTGCCATCCCAGATGGAATCGTTCCAAAAACAGGCGGATTTTCGTCCGTCCAGCGTCAGGCCTTCAAGCACGACGCGCTTCGAATTCTTGATCATGACCATGCCGTTGTGCTGATAGCCGGTGGTCGAGTAGGCGACGGACAGATCGGTTGCCGTGCCGACCCCGGACTTGTATGCGTAGGGCCACATCAGCCAGCCCTTGGGAAGCTTCGGACGTCCGCCGCCCGTCGGAGGGGCGAGACGGAACACCGCCGCGACCTTCGTTGAATCCGCAGTCAGGAGGGAGTCGTCCCAGATGAGGACGGGTCGAGTCGCTCCGGTGCCAACGATCTTCAGATTGTCCTTGCCTTCGATCCAAAGCCGGTTCGAGAGCGGATAGACCGGATCGGGAAGCTCGAGGACGCAACCTTCCGCAGGGCAAGCGTCGATGGCTGCCTGAAGGCGCGCGGTGGCACCTGCTCCGCCAGCGATTTGCGACGTCGCGCCAGACAGAGCGGAAAGCATCAACAGGAGTTGGCAAATCATAGCGATGTTCCTCGGGGAAGAAGAAAGGCATCCATGAAGACAAGTGCGCGGTCACACCTCGGACGTCTGACCGCAAATATATCACCGCGCCCCGCTTCTTGGCACCTCTGTACGACTTTGTAAACAAAGCCCACAACATCTCGAACCGCAGCGTGAAAAACGGAACACTTCCCCGCTCAGCTGATCCCAAGCACCTCGCGTGCCTTCTCGAAAGCAGGAATGAGCCCTCCCGAGACCTCCAAGCAGAGGATGCCGCGTTTTTCCAGCCGCTCACGCGGATGCGGGCCGGCCTTTTCGGTGAGGACGGCCCGGCAATCGCTCAAGAGCTCTGCCACCGGATCGAAGTCGCTTTCGCGCGGCGTGTCGGGGCGCGGGCGCGCCTCCAGGAAGCGCGCTTCTCCCGGGCCGATCTCGAAGATCAGGAAGCGCTCGGCGCGTCCAAAGTGTTGATCCACCGCCGTACCGCGGCTTGAGGTGACGGCTACCCGGACAAGCTCAGCCAACGGACGCCTCCTTGGTCGGGAGGACCGTGCGGCGCTCCTCGTAAAGATCCCACTGGATGTCGCGCGAGCGCAGCGCCCGTTCCCAGTCGTTGCCGATGATCTCCAGGAGGTTCACCATGCCGTCGTAGCCGAAGTAGGCGCGGTCCACGTAGACGTCGCGGTTGGTCGGGGTGAAGGCGTCGAAGGCGATGCGGATGCCCTCCTCCTTGGCCATGTAGGTCTCCCAGGCCGATCCGAGCACGGCATCCACCGGGATATCCTTGAGCACCTGCTGGATCTTGTAGCCGTCGGCTCCGAAGACAATTTTCGGAGAAATACCAAGATCGGCGCACTCCTTCGCCAGAAGCGCCCGCGCCTCCTTGGACTTGGAGCGCACCAGCACCGCCTCGGGGATCATCTCAAGCTCCTGGAAGAGCATGCGAAGCGAACTGATGGCGAAGGTGGCGTCTCCCGAGACCGCCACCCGGCAGTTGCGGTAGCGCGGAATCATCATGAGCGCGCGGCGTCGCAGGATGTCGGCCACTTTCTCTTCGCCGTTTTGGATCATGAAGTCGGCCAGTCCCTCGGCGCCGAAGTGGGACGCCAGCGCCTTGAGCCAGCGCGAGGTGTTGCCCAGGCCCACCGGCAGCGGGATATCCGAGAGGATGAGCGGCACGCCGTGGAGCCGCTCGAACTTCTTGGCAAAGCCGTATCCGGCGTCGTGGCTCAAAAGGATGTTGGCCGAGGCCTCGCCGGCCTTGTCCAGATCAGCCAGGGTGGTGTCGCGCACGATGCGGCTCACCACCTTGATGCCAAATTCCTCCAAAAGTCCTTGGATCCAGTCGAGGTCGGCCCACCAAGTGGGGTTGACGCTTGCGTGCGGAGCGATCAGGTTCACGCTGTTGGGAATTTTCGTCTCGGACTTCTTCACGAAGGGAAGCAGCGCCTCCAGCCCCATCTCGATGCCGGCGTAGGCGTCGCCTCGGAAGCCGCCGGCGGTGACCGGAATGAGCTTTCCCTTGATCTCGGGCTGCAGGTTTCGACAGATTCCGTCCAGGTCTTCCCCGATGATGTCGGCCGCGCAGGTGCCCACCACGAAGAGTACGGGGTTGCCGAACTTGGCGTCCGACTGGCGGATCAGGTCCTCGAGTTTGCGCGTGGCGCCCATCACGATGTCGCTCTCGAAGAGCCGCGTGCAGGCGATCTTGCGCTTGGTGAAGTCCACCTCGTGCTGGTCGAAGGCCGCGGCCACGGTGGCGGCGCAGCCCTGCGGCGAGTGGATGACCACGGTGGCGCCGCGGATGCCGGCAAACACCGAGGCGACCCCTTCCAGGGCGCAGCCAACCAGGGGGTCACTCGAATGGGCACAGTTGTCGAACTTCAGTTCATCATGCATTGTCCCCTCCTTCGGGCGCTGGCGTACACGGTGCAGTCGGGCAGATCCTGCGCGAGCTTGGGGGTGAGCGAGGCGCCTGTAGAAAAACCAGCCCCCTGCGGGAAAACCATGCGGCGGGCAAGCGAGCTGCGGCCCCGGAAGGCGTACTTGAGCGATGTGATGATGCACTGCGCCACCTTGAGCGCGCCGCGATATCCGAAGCGCGGGCGGTTGAGGATGGCGTTGAGGTCCACCAGAGGAATGTGCGGAAAGGCCAAGGACGATCCGAAATAGACCGTCTGCATGGGGTCGAGTTCGCCCAGGAAGGCGAGCATCTCGGCCTCGGTCTCCTTCATGGACTCGTACTTTCCCAGCGCCAAGGTGCCCTTGGTGATGAGCACCTCGGGATCGAGCCCCGTTTCCAGCAAATAGTCAATACTTGTCTCGCGGGCCTCGGCGCTCCAGGGGTGGAAGTTGTAGACGATGGCAC
>Ga0302217_10000474_pt1 | contig 9760 bp, 7 predicted proteins | sample II_Fen_N3_3_FD_198779 | JGI IMG/M metagenome (GOLD analysis project Ga0302217, IMG submission 198779) | Peat permafrost microbial communities from Stordalen Mire near Abisko, Sweden - II_Fen_N3_3 | ecosystem: Environmental > Terrestrial > Soil > Wetlands > Permafrost | place: Sweden: Abisko... | reverse complement strand
TGAACGGCGACTACCTCTCCGACGCCCTGGCGGCCCAGGTGGGCGGCATCGGCATCGCTCCGGGCGGCAACATCAACTACGTCACCGGCCACGCCATCTTCGAGGCCACCCACGGCACCGCCCCCAAGTACGCCGACAAAGACCAGGTCAACCCCGGTTCGGTGGTCCTCTCGGGCGAGATGATGCTGCGCTACCTCGGCTGGACCGAGGCCGCGGACCTGCTCAACAAGGGCCTTTCGGGCGCCATCTCCTCCAAGCGCGTGACCTACGACTTCGCCCGCCAGATGGACGGCGCCACCCAGATCAAGTGCTCCGAATTCGGCGACAACATCATCGCGCACATGTAAGATCGTCTCAGGACGGCGCATTCTCGTGTCCCTCATCTCTCGCCGTACCGCGTGTACGGCTTCGGATTCGGAACCCTTCGACTGCATCCTTCCTGAGACGATCGAGGTCTAGTGGCTTTAATAGGGCGCCCCCGCCCCGTCCTCATTGAGAGACGCCCCGATCGGGGCGTCTCTTCTGTCTTTAGGGCGGTCGCCCTCCTGCGGGCTTTCCCTCCGGTCGGTGCTCCGGGCCAAAGCCCTGCGCACCGCGGCTGCGCCGCGCCCTCCGTCCGGCTAGCGCGATGCGCTTATATTCCCGTCCATGATCCGGCAGACGCGCGACACAACCTTCGGGACTATCTCCCTGATCGAGGACCAAGGCGCCCTCGTTCGTCTCTTTCTGCCCTCTGAATCGATTTTTGTCCATATTCCGGCTGGCGATTCCCCGCTCTTGCAGGCGGCCTTCGCAGAGCTTACCGAATACTTCGACGCTTCGCGTCGGGAGTTCTCGCTCCCCCTTCGCGCCGTCGGGACGCCGTTCCAGCAATCGGTCTGGTCCGAACTCGCAACCATTCTCTACGGGGCGGTACGCGGCTACGGCGAGGTGGCAAAGCGCCTAGGAAAGCCGGGCGCGGCGCGGGCCGTCGGCATGGCCTGCCACCGCAATCCCCTGCCCATTTTCGTCCCCTGCCACCGGGTGGTCGGAGCGGGCGGCGATTTGACAGGATTTGGCGGCGGAATCCCCATGAAAAAAGCGCTCCTGGACCTGGAGTCCGGAGCGCTGCGATTTCCCTGAAAAAAGCCAATTCTTAGAAGCGGACCTGGCTTGCCACCGACATCTGAGTCTCAGACTTGAGCTTGCCGTCGGAATCGCGGCTGAAGGTGGTTTCGCGCTGCACGATCAGCTCCACGCCGCCAGCCGCCTGGCTGCCCACGCGCCAGCCGTAGGTAGTGTAGATGCTGTTGTCAAAGAAGCTGTCCTTGTGGACGCCGCTCGCGTCTTCCCAGGAATCCAGGCCAATGCGGTCCTTCTTCCAGTAGAGCTCGGCCTTGCTGATTTTGTTGCGCAAGAGCGACGTGATGGTTGTCCCCAAGGCGACCTTGCCCGAGATCGAGCGCTGGTCGGGAGAATTGTCCGAAGCGACCAACTGGCTGTAGTCGCCGCTCACGTCCACCAGTCCCCAGAGATCCACGCCCAGGCCCGCGAAGTAGCCGTTGAGGTCAGTTTTGGAGGCTCCGTTCGGATAGATGAGCTCGGTCTTGGTGATGACGCCGCCGTCCGAAGAGAGGGCACGATCCAGCTCGTAATTGCCGTCAAACCAGCCGGGCTGGAAAGGACCCTTGAAATGGCGGTATTCAGCCGTGAGTCGCACCGGCCCAATGTTGGCCCAGGAACCCACCGGGATGGAGCCCCAGCCGAGGCTTGCCACCGAATCGTCGTTGGGCGTAAAGGGCTTGGCGAATTCGCTGTAGATGCCCCAGGTGAAGAACTTGGTCTGGATAAGCGGCAGAGTGGCCGAAAGCCACATCTCGGTAAAGGACATCTTGCGGGAATAAACACTTTTCACAGAATCTGTCTTAGCAGAGTCGACTTTCTTTTGCCAGGAGTAGTATTCGGTGCTGTCTAGTGCCTTGTTGGAGGCGGCCTGGTAGACTTCTGAATAGGTCGCCGTGGTCACACAAGTGGAGCCGTCGCTGGGATAGAGGTCGATGACGTCCGGGCAGCCGTCGCCGTCGCGATCACGCAAGCCAGAATACTGGCTCTCGTCGCGCGCCACACCGCCACCGATGAGCAGGTCCTTGAAGATGGGGATGCCCATGGGCTTCAGAGGACGCAGGCCCAACTGAGCCGCCCAGAAAGGGCCGCTCTTGGAGAATTCCTGCAGATCGTTGACCAAAAGTTCGGCATTCCATCCTAAGGCACCGATGTCGTTCAACTGGGTGTGCAGCCCCAAGAGCTTGTCGTCGGGGTAGCGAGCCGTGTTGCGGTAGCCGTTGACCACCAGGCCGTGAGCCATGGTCACGTCGTCCAAGGCGCCGAGCTTGGCATAGAAGGGTGCGCCCGGGTGGTCCCAGCGCACGTAGTAGATCTTGCGCAGCACGCTTTCCATGCCGTTCTGGGTGGTATTGAAGTCCCAACCGCGGTCGGACAAATTCTGCTTATCGTCGAGGAACAGCTCAATGTCAAAGGCCACGCCGAGCTTGCCGAACTCAATCTCGGGCTGCAGCGAAAGGCGCGTCCAGGTCTTGCCGTCCACCGTCACGGTCCCGAAGGTCAGGCCCGGATGGAACTGAAGGCCGGCATCGCTCGAAGCCGAAGCACCGGAAGAAGCGTTCTCCGAACCGGCGACGTTAGCGTCATTAGTCGAACTGCTTGCCGTCGCCGGCGCGCTCGTAGCTGGCGCCGCAGCGGCAGCAACAGGTGCCGAAGCCTTGGGTGCGGCCGTGGCAGCCGGAGTGCTCGACACGCTGGTGGCAGCGGCCTTAGGAGCGGCTGGAGTTGACGTCGATGCGCTCGCAGCCACGGGAGTCGTCGTGGGCGTGGCAACCGCCGGCGTAGCAGCCGGAGCGGCCGCAGGTGCCGAAGCCGCTTCGGGACTCGCCACCGCAGCAGACGATGCCTCTGGAACAGTGGGATCCTGGGCCCAGCTCGCACCAGCGGCGGCAAGACACAGGGGAATCAAACATGCCTTATGGTTCATGGGAACCTCCTTCTACAAGGAAAATGCCTTAACGACATGCGTCTCGGCTGTGCGTTGGATCACATTGTCACAAAATTATGGGGCGATGCGCTCTGGAGGATCATCAGATTCCTCCGGAACCGCAGGCGCGACCGGTACGGAAGATTTTGTCGCCGGTGCCGCAGCCGGAAGCGGCGCAGAAGTTGACTCCGAAACCGGTGGAACCGCAGGCGCGGCAACGGGTGCCAGTTGAACTGGAACCGCAACCGAGGTGTCCCGAACCGGCGCCGCCGCAGCGGCAGCAGGAGCAACGACAGCTTCAGGAGGCTCGTCCGCAGCGGACGCCGCAGCATGGGTGGCGTCTGGTACCGGAGCCGGAGCCACTGGCTTCGAAAGCGACTTGGAAGACGAATCCATCACTTCAGGAGGCGCTTCCTGCACCGCCGGAGCCACCTCGGGAGCCGCATCGTCCGTGTCCTGCACGTCGTCCTGGCGCCCGAACTCCTCCGGAGGAATGGGATCGTTATCAGCGCGCCTCTTGGGTGGCGGAGGCGTTCCGAACATCCAAGCCACCGAGACGCGATGCGAAAGCCCCAAATCGGGAGTGCTCTGCAGCGCATAGTCCAGGCGCAAGCGCTGGTTCCACACGTACCCCACGCCAAAGCCCGCCTGCCCCTTGGATTCGCCGTAAAGTCCCTGCTCGTCCTTGCCCTCGAAAAAGTCGCGCCAGCGCGTCAGAGCCTGAATTTCAGCTCCGGCGCGGATCACTCCGCCCCAATTGAAGCGAAATTCGCCCCCCAAGCGGCATGTGCGCAGGAAAAGTCCCGGATCTTCCCAAAAGCGCGAAGGCTCGGTGGTGAAGGTGTTCGACGCCTGGTTCTGGAAAAGCCCCGGCGTCTCGATGCCCACTGAACCGCGCCCATAGAGGTAAGCCACATCCCCCTCGTAGCCTAGCCCCAGGGAAAGATCCATGGGCGACCACTCCCGCCGTCCGCTCTCCCAAACCGTGGCGGTGGCAATGGCCCGCTCCAGGCGCGCTCCCACTCGCAACCCATCCACCGGCTTCCAGACGGCCGAGGCATCGAGCTGAGCACCGATACCGTACTGGTCCAGGTCGCGCCAGGAAAGTCGCGCCAAGGCCCCCGTCAGAATCTTACCGCCGTAGAAGCTGCGGGCAAGAGCTCCAGCCAAGGTCCAATCGGCGGCATCGAAGGTGTTCGAAAAGTCGGGGGTTTCGTTCTCCCCCACCCTCTGGATACTTCCCACCGCAACACGTTGGCCACCAAAACCCACCACGGTGTTGTTGCCTAGCGGCAAGGCACCGAAGATCTCATCCTGTCCGATGTCCAGGTCTTGGTAGAGATTGGCGTGGTGGAAAAACCCCTCGGGACGCGTCAGCTCGGCCAAAGAGGCCGGATTGGCTAAGAGAAACGAGGCATCGCCCGGCATGCCCAGCGACACGTTTCCCATGCCAGGAAGCCGCGCACCGACTGGCAAGTCCATGCTGGAATTGGCATAAGCCGTCTGTTCGGCCCGGGCAGACAGCGCAAGAGCTGCGACAAGAAGAAGTGGGCGCACCATCACGCTTCTCAAGATATGTGTTCGCGAGGCCCTCAAAGGGGGCTTTGCGAAAAGTCCGTTCCAGATCAGTCCAAAAAGTCCTTGTCCTTGATCTTTCGAGGCAGGTATTCATCGCTTGCGAAAGTGATCCCCTTGGCCGAAAGAGCTTCGAGTTCCAACTTCACCTTGCTGGAAAGCATGCGCTGGATCTCCTTCTGCCACACCTTGTTGTTCACGAACCAGGGGTAGGCCATGATCTCCTTGGCGCGGGCGATGTCGTTATCCTCTAGACGGATAGTCACTTCGGAAGGGATCTGGAACTTCTCCACGTCGGCGCTGGAAAGGCCGATGAACTTGGCGCTGGGAATGGCCATGCGGCGACTCTCGTAGGCAAGCGAAATGGAGCCCTGCTTCACCACCGAGTAGATGTAGTAGCCCCACGGGTCGTTATCGACGAACACGTAGAGCGGCAGCTTCAGTTCGTTGACCATGCGGTACATCAGGCGGCGCACCCCGCGCGGAGGCTGGCCTCCACCGTGGATCAGGATGCACTGGTGGGTTTTCCAGAACTTGTCCTCGTTTAGGCGCCGCCACATGGCGTCCTTTTCCACCAGCAAAACGAACTTCGCCTCGTGCTCGCGGAACTGGATGACGTCGGGCTCCACGATGGAAGGAACCGACCAGCCGCCAGTGCCCATGCGACGGCAGTCGATGACATCGCCGCCGTCCACCACCGTGAGGTCTCCCACCAAAGCCCCTTTGTTGGAGGCAAACAGGTGCAGCTCCTCGCGCAGCGAATCGAGCGTCACCTCCAAATCCTCGATGATCGGATCCGATTCGTCCTGACTCTCGAAGGTGTTGTCGCGCGTGCTGGCGATGGTGTGCTTGGTCATGTAGTAGAGGTCACGAATGGAGTTGGTCTTGCCGGCGGCGACCAACCTCTTACACGCCTCGGCCACAAGCAGGGTCTGCATGTATTTCTTCGACTGCCCGAGGTTGAAGAACTCGCGGGCCGTCTTTCCCTCGCCCAGCTCCACAATGCGCTTCACCTCGTTGAAGTTCACGTTGGCCAGAGTCCGCGAAGGCACCTGGAAGAGCGGCTCGTTCCCAGCTAGGGCCTGGCGCGCCATCTCCTCGGCCATGGCATGGATCTTCTCGTCAGTGGTCAGCTTCTTGTGCGCGCTCATGCGTCATCCTCCCCGAAGAGGTTCAACGTGGTGGGAGGCGTCTCCTCCTCCAGGGCCGGAAAGTCGGTCTTCTCGCCGCGGGGCTTGTGCACCTTGGCAGGCTTGGGTAGCAATGCCGCCAAGTCATCGCCGCCCTCGGTGTCTACTTCCACCTCAGCAGCATCCACCTCCACCTCAGAGTCTTCACCACCGGCCTCGCTCTGGCTGGCATCCGTCAAGCTCTCCTCGGACGGCGCATGGGTGCCCCCCTCGACCACCTCGGACGGCGCGATGGGATTGCCGTCCTCGCCAATCACCAAGGTTCCTTCCATCTCCTCGGGGGCGATCTTGGCCTTCATGGCCTCCAACTGCTCGGCAAGCTCGGTCTTCTTCTTGGAGGTCGCCAAAAGCGCCTGCCGCACCGGGTCGCCCTCCTTCTTGGTGATGGCCACGTAGGCGCGCACCACCTCCTCGATGTAGGCGTTGAAGATATTGCGTCGCTTGGCTTGGCTCTGGGCCGCCTGCTTCTTCTTCAGGTAGCTGCCGAGCTTCCGCCCCGCCTCCTGAAGCGCCAACTTGAACTCCTTGCGGATCTCGTCGTAGTCGGCGATGGCTTCCTTGGCCTGGTTGGTGAACGGCACCCACACCGAAGCCATGTGCGTCATGATGACGATGGGCCCCACCGGAAGCGAGCCCTTGGACTGCGAGAGCCCATAGGACTTCCAAGCCACGTCCATGACAGATTTTGTCGAAGCGCAAGCCGAAAGCTGGTACTGCAGCGGCACGCGGTTGGCAAAGCGGATCACCCGCGCAATGCCGTCCGACTCGAGCTTTCCGCCCCAGGCGATGCCCACTTCAATCTGAAAGGGATTGCCGCGATAGATGGCAGGCTTCCTCGTGGTGGCGGCGTAGAACTCTGCCCCCAACTCCTTGTGCATGCCCTTGAGCAGGTGCTCGACCCCAATCGGCGCCAAGCAATCAGTGCGAGGCGGCGGCAGTTCGGCCTTTTGCAGCGCCTGAAAAAGCGTCTCGCCCTCCTCGGGGCTGAGATCCGCCGGAACCACTGAAAGAGCCAATCCCGCCACCTTACAGATCTTGGTGGCGGCAGCGCTGTTCATGCGCGAAAAAGAACTGGTCAGGAAGACGCCCATGCTGCGGGCCGGCGATTCGCGCAGCATGCGCAGGAAGATGCCCAGCTCGATGCCGTGCGGATGGGGCTGGATCTCCACCGGCTCAGGAGGCAGCTCCAAAGCGGCACGGGGGAAGATGCGCTCGGTGCCATCTGGCGCCACGAACACGAAGCGAGCGTGGGGATTGGCAATCGCCGTCTGCTCTAGGTACTCATCCACCGACTGGCGACCGCGGAAGAAGACCGCTTTCATGGTGATCTCGACCTGAGTGCCGGTGCTCTGGGCGCCTCCCGGGCCGTCCCAGGGGACTTCCTCCTCCTTGAGGATGACCGGCTCGTTCTTGGCCGTGTCGATGCGCAGCTCGTAAAAGCAAGCGGGCTTCGACTTGAAGGGGCGGCTCTTGATCTGCACCGGCTTTCCCGTGGTGATCAGGCCGTACATGCCCGCCGCCGAGATGCCGATGCCCTGCTGACCGCGGCTCATGCGCAAGCGGTGGAACTTGCTGCCGTAGAGGAGCTTTCCGAACACGCGGGGGATCTGCGCCTTTACGATACCCGGGCCGTTATCAGCCACCAGCATGCTGTAGTGGTCGTCGGAACCTTCGATCTTGCGGATCTCCACCCGGATGTCGGGCAGGATGCGCGCCTCTTCACAGGCGTCCAGGGAATTGTCCACGGCTTCCTTGACGGCCGTGAGCAGAGCCTTGCGGGGGTTGTCAAATCCCAGCATGTGACGATTCTTGGCGAAAAAGTCGGCAACGGAGATCTCCCGCTGCCGCTTGGCCATCGTCTGTGCGTCCGGTGTAATGCTCAAGTGTCCTCCATGGATGCTCCTGAACGGATCAGGGAGGGGCAAAGTTAGGGCCTCCTGCTCAAGCGTTCAAGGCTTGCCGGAATATCCCCATCCAGACCCAGTCCATCCCTTCGCCCAAACAAGACATGCCAAAATACCTCATCCTCCCCAGCAGCACATTGCCCGCTTGGAGATGGTAGCTTGTCCCCAATGCAACAGACGCTGGCATCAGTCCCTCTGGGGACCGTCCTTTTCGACGGAGACTGCCTCGTCTGCTCCGGAGGAGCCCGCTTTCTCACCGCCCGCGATCACAAGCGGCAATTCCGGCTGCTGCCCTTGCAATCCCCCCAAGCCCAAGCCCTGCTGCAGAGACACGGCCTTCCCAGCAACTACCGCGAGTCGCTCCTCTTCCTCCGCGGTCCCCACCCGCTCATACGCAGCGAAGCCGTGATTGCCCTCCTCTCCGCCCTGCCCTGGCCCTGGAGCCTAGCGCACGCACTGCGCCTCATCCCACTCCCTCTGCGCGATCGCATCTACGATCTGGTGGCCCAAAACCGCCATCGCATCCCGTTCTTTCGCCCCCGCTGCAACCTACCCCAAGGCCGCTAGAGCAAATCCAAGGGGGATTGCATGGTGTCGACCGGTGCGCGCACATGCATGTAGATCATAGTGGTCTCGAGCCGCGCGTGCCCCATGAGCTCCTGAATCTGCTTCAGCGGAATGCCGTTTTCCAGAAGGTGAGTGGCATAGCAGTGGCGCAGCAGATGCGGATGCACCCGGCCTTCTACCCCCGCTTGCCGAGCCGCGTTGCGCAAGGCCTCGCGCACCGTGGTCTCCATGGGGTGCCAACGGCGCAGCTCCTTGGTCTCAGGGTGATGCTGCGGGCGATTGGCCCCAAAGACATGCTGCCATTCCCAGCTAGTCTCGGCATTCTGGAACTTCTTCCCCAAGGCATGCGGCAGGTCAACCTGTGCCCAGCCCTTCTCGCAGTCCTCCACCCAGACCTTATGCCGCCGCACCAGATGCGCTTCCAGGCGGCTGCGCAGCGACTGCGGCAGCGGCACAAGACGATCCTTATCGCCCTTGCCGTGACGCACCGTGACGAGACGGCGCGTCAGATCAATCTCCTGAACCCGCAGATCAAGGATCTCCATCAACCGAAGTCCGCACCCATACTGCAGCGAGAAAAAGACATCCCACGGGTAGACGCAACCCTCCAAAAGACGCCGCACGGTATCGGGAGCGATGATCTTGGGGAGACGCCGACCGCGGTGGGCATCGCCTTTCTCCTCCAGCACCAGATTATAGCCCAGCACACGACGGATCAGCCAAGACAAAGCATTGCGCGCCTGCGAGATGCTCGATTCGGAGAGGTTCTTTTCCAAAGTGAGCGTCCGCAGAAATCGCTGCGCCACCTCAGAAGCGGCTTCATCATCCGTGGGAAGTTCTGGACAGCTCCGCACCAGCCGCCGCCCCCATTCCAGATACGTTTCCAGAGTGCGCGGGCTGTACTGTTGGGCCTTTAGCCGGTTCTCCATTTCAGTGAGGGCCTGATCCCAGCTTTGAAACTTGGCCACCGGCGCCAGCTCCGCCTGCTGCTCCTCCATGGCCAGCCACGCCTGAACAGCCTGATACGCTTGTCGGCAGCGCCACGTCTCATAGCCCTGCTGTTCCAAAAAGGACGCATAGACCCGCGCCGGGCTCTTACCAGGAAGATTGTCCAAAGCCAAGCGCTGCCACTGCTTGACCCATCCCACGAAATAGCCCAGCGCACGCTCAGCCACACCGTGGCTCCGCAATCGGGCCCGGTACTCATTCCAGCGCGCATCAGACTGGTCGTCCCCAGCAAAGCCAGGAGCATCAGCGAAGGGAATCATCGCCAAAGAAGGTACGCAAGCCCCAAGAATTTCTCAAGGCCAATCCCAGCTTGCGATCTAAATTCGAGAGAGCCACCCAGAGGACCCCATGCGCCAACACCACCCAACGCCCGCCCATCCGACAATTGCGGTTTTCAAGCCCTCTTACGCATGATCAACAAGCTCTCCATCCCCAAACCAAGCACTCCTCCAGCTCCAAGGCGTCCCAACGGCGCATGTCCGACATGC
>Ga0302217_10000450_pt1 | contig 10104 bp, 8 predicted proteins | sample II_Fen_N3_3_FD_198779 | JGI IMG/M metagenome (GOLD analysis project Ga0302217, IMG submission 198779) | Peat permafrost microbial communities from Stordalen Mire near Abisko, Sweden - II_Fen_N3_3 | ecosystem: Environmental > Terrestrial > Soil > Wetlands > Permafrost | place: Sweden: Abisko... | reverse complement strand
TCGATCCCGACCGCCACGGTGCCGCCCTTGGCATTGGCGAAGGCGCACAGGGTCTGCACGGCTTCCTTCCATTCCCCAAAGGAAGCCTTGAACTCCAGGGTCTCCGACTCGGCCCAGGTCACACCAAGCACCCTTGCCCTGCGATGCATCCCATCAAAGCGCTTTCCTGCCCGCAGGCAAGAACACGCGTTCCCATCGGCTGGCCACCCACTTGATCAGCACACGCCGCACGAAGATGGAATTCGTGTCCACATAGCGCTTGAACAGGCGCTTTGGATCGGAAAACAGGCGAAAGGACCATTCCAGGCCATGATCGATCATCCAACGCGGGGCACGGCTGGCCATCCCGGCAAATACCGGAATGGCATATCCCAATCCGAACATGCAGCCGTTCACCCGACCTCGATGGGCGGCCATCCACTTTTCCTGTTTGGGACACCCCAACGCCACAAAGATCATGTCCGCGCCGGAATCGTTGATCTTCCGCACCAGGGCAGTGTCCTCTTCCTCCGTCAACTCCCGGAACGGAGGGCTTTCATAGCCGCAGATCACGGCCTCGGGGTACTCCAGCGCCGTCCGTTCCACGAACTGTTCCAGCACGTCCTCGGTGGACCCCAGCAGGAAGATTCGCTTGTGCAGCTCCCCCGCCTTGGCCACCAGCTTGGGAAGGGTGTCGGGACCGGCCATGTGGGGTTGGCGCATGGCGTAAAACCAACCCACGCTCTTGGCCACCGGCACGCCGTCGGGGCAGCAGACATCGGCATTGTTGACGATGGTGCGAAATTCCAGGTTCTTATGCGCCTCAACCATCATGTGGACGTTCACGAAGCACACGTAGGCGCTGGACTTGCGGTGGTCCGACAGCCGCACCAGTTCATCCAGAATATCCTGGCAAGAACCGGTGGTGATGCGCACATCCATCACGGGCAGACGCAGCAATCCCCTTTCCACATCGGGATGCATCCGGACGGACATGTCTTCGATGCGTGTGCTCAACCCTGTCCTTTCGTGGTCAACGGGAATGCAGACTCTGGCATGCCGATGGTGAAGATGTCGGTTCCCGAAGTGCAGAGGCTTCGATTAAGATACGTTGCCGCTGGCCTGAGACCAAATCTCCGAAACACCTCAACTCTTGCCGTTGCGGGTGTAGCTGTACTGGTAGGCGCTGGCCCCGTAGCGGTAGGCCGCCAGGCCCGTACCCTGCACGTCGTTGAAGAGCACGCCCTTGAGCGTCACGTCCGCCTGCACCAGGCGCTTCTGGCAGGCCTCGATCTCGGCCAAAGGGTGCTTGCCGTGCTTGAGCACCATCAAGGTGGTGCCAGCCATCTTGCCCAGGATCACGGCATCGGTCACCGCCAGCACCGGAGCCGAGTCGATCACGATGTAGTCGTAGCGCGGTTTGAGCTCCTCCAGCAACCGGGAGAAGTTCTCGTGCATCAGGAGCTCCGAAGGGTTCGGCGGGACGGTTCCGGTAGAAAGGAACGTAAGCCCCGGAACCTCGGTCGCGATCAGGGCCTGTTCCGTGACGGCATTCCCCGAAAGCAGGTCCGACAAGCCCTGGCCGCGCTCCCGCCCCAGGTACTGGTGGATGTGCCCTCGGCGCAGGTCGGCATCGATCAGCAGCACGCGGCTGCCAGCCATGGCCAGGGTGGCCGCGAAGTTGGTGCTCACGAAGGACTTGCCGATGGAAGGCGAAGGCCCCACCAGCAGCAGGATGCGGTTGGGGGCGTCGAGCATGGAAAAATGCAGCGTGGTGCGCAAGCTGCGGAAGCTTTCCACCGCCAGGTCGTCGGGCTGCTGGAAGGCCAGCAAGTGCGTTCCCTTTTCCTTGCGGCGCATCTTCTTGAGCAGCCCTTCCTGCAGCACGCTGTGCGGCACGCTGGCGTACACCGGCAGCCCCAAGGCCTTCTCGATCACGGCCGGATCCTCCACCCCGGAGCTCATCAGGCGGCGCAGCAGGGAAATCCCCGCTGCCAAGCCGAATCCCACCAACAACCCGACAAGGATGATGTTCTTCTTCTTCGGCTTGGTGGGCTCGAAGTCGGGCACGGCGTAGTCCACCACCCGCACGTTGCCGATCTCACCGGCCTTGACCACCTTGAGCTGCTGGCTGCTGTTCAGGAGCCCGGTGTAGAGCTCGGTGTTCACCTGCACGTCGCGCATCAGGCGCACCACTTCCTGCTGCTGCATGGGAAGCGCCTTGACCTGACGCTCCTGGCCGCCCATCTTGGCCGAAAGGCTTGCGATCACGCTGTCCAGGGTGCGGATGTTGGGGTGGTCGGCCTTGAACAGCTGCTGCAGCTCCTTCTTCTTCTGCTGCGCCTCGAAGAGCTTCTGCTGCACTTCCACCTGCTGTTCCAGGGCCAGCTTGGCCTCGGCCGTCAGGTCCACCGAACCGGTGAGGGAGCGGTAGCTGTTGAGCCGCTGCTCGCTTTCCTCCAGGTTGCGCTTGATCTCGGGCAGCTGCTCCTGCAGGAACTGGAGCGTCTTTTCCGCCTCGGCGCTCTTCTGCTCCACATCCTGGCGCACGTAACAGTTGGCGATGGTGTTGAGCACCGTGGCGATGCGCTCGGCATCGTTGCCAGCGTAGCTCAGGCCGATGATGCCGGTCTTCTTCCCAATCTCCGACACACCCAGCCGGGCCCGCAACGCTTCGATGGCGTTGAGCGAAGAAATTCTGCTCACCAGGAAACGGTCCCCCGCCTGCACCTGGGCCGAACGGATGAAGAGCCCCACCCGATCGGGGTTGGCGGTGCTGTCGTTGCCCACCCCGACGCGGCCCCGCAGGATCTCGCGCTTGGTCTTGGGCTCGCGCAGCAGGTATTCCCCCTTGGCCAGGAACTCCAGCTCGAACGGCCTGCCCCAGCGATTGGCCCGCAGGTCCAAACGATCGATCTCCACCTCGGGGCGCGGAACGCCGCGCAGACGGGCCAAGCGCCCCCACGTCAAGGGCGCTGCCTGCAGATTCAGCTTGAGCTGCTCCACCGCCCGCCCCAGCACCAGGCGCGACCTGATGATCTCGATCTCCGTCTCGGCCGGGTTGGTGGTCTGGAACATCTCGCTCATGGCACCCATCATGTTCATGGGGTTCTTGTTGTCCTTGGTCTCCAGTTGGATCAAGGCATCCACCTTGTACTCCGGCTGGCTGGAAAACGCATAGAGCCCACCCCCCACACCGCCCAGGATGGTGAGGGCCAGCAGCAGCCAACGAGATCCCCACAGCAAGAGCAGCAGGTCCTTCAGGGTCATTTCGTCGTTGCGGGTATCCATCGTCTCGGGTTCCTTCCATGTCCAGGGGCCCTGCGCGGGGATCTGGAGCCTGGGATCAAGTGTTGTTGAGCGAAGCTCCCATGCGGGTCTTCCATGACTGCGTGGCGGCCTCCAGCAGGGAGCGCACCTGCACGAAGGCATCGAAGGGTCGGCGATAGGGGTCGTCCACGTCGTAGCCGTCCCAGTGTCCGATGCGGAACACGCGGCCCCGCGCCCATGGGAAGCGCGACTCGGCCTCGCTCTTCTGGGCGGTGCTCATGACCAGCACCAGCTCGGCCCGGCGCACCATCGCCTCGTCCACCTGACGCGCGCGGTGCTCGGCCAGGTGCGCGCCCAGCTCCCCCAGCGCCTGCACCGTCTCGGGGGCGGCGGGGGCTCCCGTCAGGGCACCCAGGCCGGCCGACTCCACCGTCCAATCGGGCAAACCCTGCGCCAGCAGCACCTGGGCCATAGGGCTGCGGCAGATGTTCCCGGTGCACAGCACCAGCAGGCACCGCTCCATCAGTCGCCCAGCTGCTTGGTGTACAAAGCGCCCTGCACGGTGCTGCTGTAGAGTGTGGCGGTGGGCACCAGCAAGGACACCACCCGGTTCCAGCGCACCAGGCCCGTGGCGTCCACCCACACGATGTCGCGCGGCTTGAGGGGGAAGCGATCCCCCACCGCCAGGGCCAGCGGGTTGCGGGCATCCAGATGGTACAGCTCCACCGAGGCGCTGTCGCGCAGACGGATCACGTAGAGCCCCTTGCCGGCCGCCGAAAGGGGCGAGATGCCTCCCACCTCGGCGATGGCCTGGGCCAGGCTGAGCTTGCCGTTGAGCAGCGGCAGGCTCTGGGCCTTTTCCACTTCTCCCAGCACGTACACCTTGGCCTCGTCGCGCACCGGCACCCGCACCACGTCGCCGTCCTTCAGGAGGATGCGGCTGGGGTCCGTGCCCGCGCCGTAGTCGGCAAACAGGTCGATGCGGACCGTCTTGCCCTCGCGCTGCAGCTCCACTTGGCTGCCGTCGCCACCGCTTGCCGCAGTGCTGGGCAGGATGCCCCCGGCTTGGTTGATGGCGTCCAAAAGCGTCAGCGGCACGTCGGTGACCGGCACCGCGCCGGGGCGGACCACGCCGCCGTGCACGAACACCTTCTGACTGCGAAAGCCCGTGATCTTCACATCCAGCTGCGGGTTGTTGAGCACCTTGGCAATGGAGGCCAGAAGCTTCTGCCGCAGCTCGTTGGAGGTAAGCCCCTTGGCCGGGAGCATGCCCACGTAGGGATAGAAGATGTTGCCCATCTCGTCCACCATCTGGCCGGTGGCCAGGTCGGAACGGTACTGCCCCAGAGGCATGGAGAGTTCAGGGTGTTCCCACACCGCCACAGCCACCACGTCGTAGTTGCCCAGGCGATAGGGGGTCACGACGGTACGGGCGATGTCCTCCGGGACGGTGCGCACCTTGCGCTCCTCCGAGGCCAGGCGTCCCACCAGCTGCGGGGTGAGGCTCTGCAGGTGGACCTTCAGTCCATTGACTTCACCGAGCGTGTCGGTGGTCTCTGCGTCCATTCCCAGGTGCATCCCCGGCGCGAGGGAACAAGCCGAAAGGGATAGCACCAGCAGGACAAGGGGCGCCAGGCTCTTCAGGCCTTTGGTCGGATGGGTCAATGGGATGTCCTCATCGGGAGAGTTTGGTTGCAATGTACCTATTCCTTGCCAGTTACGGGCCAAAATCCATAACGTGCCCGCAGCGGCAGCGGCGGGTCCTTGGCCGTGCCGGGAGTGAGGGGATTGCCGTCGCCGTTGGCGCGGGCCACCTGCGTCTGGTAGCCGTGCCCGAAGCGCGGTGTGGGCTCCAGCGACAGGCTCCGGAAGGGACTCCAGCCCACCCCGTCCAGCTCCAGGTCCAGGCGCACGTCGGCCACGGCTGTCCCGTCCGTGCGCGCGAATCCCGCCGAGGGAGCCAGACGTCCGTAGCGACGCCCTACCCGCACGCGAGCCCCCAGGTCGTTGTTCCAATAGCGGCCGGCATCCAGGCGGGCGAACCAGTTGCGGCGGCGCGAGTTCCAATCCAGCCAGGGCTGCAACACCAGCCGCGAGCCGTGCCAATCGAAGGAATACCACGCCCCGGCCAAGGCCCCCAGCCGGAATCCCCAGCCGGGCTCGTCGGTGGCCAGCTCCAGGTTGGCGCCGTTCCACGAACCGTCCACCATTCCCACCTGCCCCCAGGCTCCGGAGCCGCCCTCCTGCAGCCCCACTCCGACTCCGGCTCCTTCCAGCCAAGTGCTGGGTTCCTGCCGGAACTTCGCGAACGGGCCGCCGTCCTGGAAGTTGTCGGTCTCCCACACCCGGGTGCGCACGCGGCTATGCCCCACCAGCCAAGGGGTGGGCGTCACGATCCCCGTCATCTCCAACGCCACTTGGGCATCGAACTCCCCCAGTTCGGTCCCCAGGAAGCTCTGGACCCAAGGGCCGACTCTCAAGTGAAGCGGTGCCTGGATAGGCTTGGCCGGAGTCGGGGACGGTTCGGGCAAGGCCACCTCCAGATTCCCCATCCAGTCCCAACGACGGTAGGTCCAGTCCCAGGCCGACCCGAAACCCAAGCTCAAGTCGTCCCGACCCAGCCGGGTCCGCCAGCCGGTGGTCCGGCGCACGCCGTCGTCGTCGTGCAAGAGCGCCAGCTGCACCGGGAACGAATCGGGCAAAGGCAGGCGCAGCTGGGCTCCCCAGAAGATCCCGCCCAGTCGCAGGATCCCCGTCCCGGCGGCAAATGTGTCCACCTCGTGATGTCCATTTCCCCAGCCCAGGCTGCCTTCCAGCCAAGCCAAGCGCTGGGTCGCCACCAGGTACTTCGAATGGAACAGGCGCGCTCCGCCCCAGACATCCTCCATGCCCACGGCCACGGCGGTAGAGGTGTACTGCGTCTCGAAGACCGTCCCTCCCACCTTGGCGTTGGTACTGAGGTCGCGCACCCCGAGGGTGGAATAGCGCACCGTTCCCTCGATGTGGGGAAGCGGCGAGGTGGCCACTTGCCAGTCCGCCCCGCCCGACTGCCCCCCCACCTTGTGGCTGTTGACAGAAAAGACTAGGTGATCGGTCGGGAGGACCTCCGCCGACGGCACCATCCAGTAGCCCGTCATGCCTTCCAGGTTCAGTTCGGCACGGGATGCCAAGGCCAACAGCAGGCAAAAGAAAGCGGACCGCCCGGCAGGGACGGTCCGCTGGAATGCGCTCATGCGGGGCTTAGTCGCCCGAGGCTCCCGTGGCTCCGGTCAGGGAGTTGCACTTGACCTTGATGTCGAGGCTGACCTTGCTGTCGCCGGCGGTGAACTTGCCGGTCAGGTCGCCGTCGGGGTACGAGAGCAGGTAGTTGTAGCTGGCGCCGCTGGTCAGGCCACCCAGCGAAGCGCTGCCCGAGCCGTCGGTCACGCCCACATTGGCCAACTTGCCCTTGCTGTCGAACACGCTCACCAGCAGGCTGGTGGCGGCCGAGGGAGTGCCGGAGCCGTCGCTGCAGACGGTGCGGGCGCCGAAGTCCTGGCTGACCACGGGAGCGGTGAGGGCGGCATTGACGGTCACGACATCGCCGCAACTGTAGGTCGCCGAGGTGGTGGCGCTGAGGGTGGTCCCGCCGAACAGGGCGGTGAACACGACCGGGAAGCCCACCGGGACACCAGCCACCTTGACAGAGGTCTGGCCTGCGGTGCTGACAGCCTTGTAGAAGTTGATCTTCTTGCCGGCAAAGCCCAGGGCGACGTTGGCACCTGCCAGGTTGGGCAGGTTCACGGTGAGCGGAGTGTTGCAACCGTCATCGACCTTCTTCTTGCCGACGTAGAAGGTCGTGAGGTGGTTGACATCGAACTCGGCGTACAGACCAGTGGAATCCTTCTTCAGCGCCGTGGCGCCTTCGGTGGTCCAGGTGCCGGTGGCGGAGTAGCTCACCACGTCCACACTGTCGCCGGTGGCGTAGGCGCGGTTGAACTTGGGGTTCTCGGTGCCGTCGGCGATGTTCAGGCGCAAGGTCACCGGCTTGTCCAGCTTGGTGGCCAGGCGGCCCGAGGCATCCTTGATCTCGATGGTGGTGGCGGCAGCGAACGCTGCTGCGTGCGACGAGCCGTCGGCTTCCGTCACGGCAAAGCCGCCCGGCAGCACCGAGGAGGCGCTCGTCTGGCTCAGGTCGTAGTTGGCGACGGTCACCGAGACCGGGCCCGACAAGGCCGTGCCGTCGGCCGCCGTGAGGGTGGTCTGGGCCGGGATCGAGACCTTGACGTCTGCTGCGGTCGCGCTGGAGCCGACGACAGTGGCCGTCAGGGGCTGCGACAGCTTGCCGTCGGTGGTGGAAGCCGTCTGCTTGGAAGACGACACGGTGGCGGGCGGGGTCGCTGCACTGACCAGGCTCACGGTGACCACGGCCTTACCGGAGGGAACCAAGGCGGTGGTGCCGCCGGCCAGGTAGCCGTCAGCCGAAGCGGCCACCTGCAAGTTGCCGCTGGCGTCGGAGTAGAGCGAGACCACGCCGCTGGAGTACTTGCCGCCGGTGACCTTGTTGTTCTTGGAGTCATAGACGCGACCAGCCAGGTCGCCGCCCAGGGTGATAGTCACCGGGTTGTTGATGGTCACGCCGGTGACGGCGTCCACCACATTGATGGTCAAACCGTTGGCTTTGGCCGCCACGACCGGAGTGGCCGTCGGGGTGCTGGTATCTACCAGTGCTTCGGAGCTGCCCGAACCGCATCCGAAAAGAGAAATACTCGCAGCAGCAAGCGTGCCCACAAGAGCATGGCGGGAATGGTTGTTCATGTACAGCCTCCTAGGAATATTGGATCTCGGATAAACCTCGCGGGCTTCCAAGCGCTTGGATACAAATGGCAATCTATGATTATTGTGACGCAAAAGCAATTCCAAGCTGCATTAGTTGAAAATGAAACACAATCACAACGGTGTGGATGTCATTTGTTCCCATTGTGCGATTGACAGGGCATCTCCCGACATGATAGAGTGAGGTCTCGTTTCGTTTCCTCCTCATCTGATGGACTCAACATGAGCACCTACAAGCCCCCCATCGGCGGCCACGCCACCGAAGACCCCTTGCGCCATGTGGAACGCGAACTGCAGGAAATCTGCAAGACCGCCCGCATCGGCCTGTTCGGCCCTCCATTCCTCTTGGCCTTTGGATTCTGGGGTGTCACGCGGCTAGATCCCGACTGGCTGCACAACCCCATCATGGCGGTGATCCTAGCTTTGTTCACACTGGGCCAGATCATGCTCTGGCGCCACCTGATCCTGATCCGCAAAGGGGCCACCAGCACCCTGGACGTGGTCGTGGTGCTCAAGTCCGAAGGGCTCGAACCCGACCTGACCGCCTTGCGAGAGCACCTCTTGTGCCTCAAGGACGGCCCCACCCGCGACCTGGTGCTACGCTGGGTGAACCTGGGCCTGCAGGGCATCACGCTGGGCTGCGACCAGCTGATCGAAAACGCATCCGAGCGACGCACCATCCGCGACCAGAAGCTGGCCAACCTCCACATCTCGGTGAACCGCAACATCCTGAAGGTGGGTTTCTTGGGAACGCTGGTGGGGCTCTTGCTCACCTTCCCGCCTATGAAGCGCGCCGTGCTAGGGCTATCCGATTCCGCCGGCGAGATGGGCTTCATCCGCGACATCGCCTCGGCCATCGACCACGACGCCTACGCCATCTTGGCCACCCTCGTGTCCACCGGCTTTTCCATCCTGCTGGAAGCCGTGGTGGTGCAGGCGCTGGAGCGCATCCTCACCCGCTTCGAGATCGCCGACCGCCACCTAGCCGACTGGGGCGTGACCCGCCTGCAGCCCATGGCCCTGCGCATCGCCCGCGAACAGGCTCCATGCCCTTCCCCCGCCCGCCCCGCCGTGAACACCCTGCCCCTGAGCCTGCCCCGCACCCGCGAGGAGATGGACTCCCATTTCCAGCTGCTCTTGGAGACCATCGCCCGCAGCGGCCAGACCATCGAGGCCGTGGCCCGCGCCCAGGACGCCCTGTCGGGGCGTCTGGATGCCCTGCTGGAATTCGAATCCCACTATCGGGAATTCCTGGCCGCCAAGTCCGCCGCCGTGGCCCCCAAGGCCCCTCAGGCATGAGCCGCAGGCACACCAAGGGACTGGACCTGGGCGAGGCCATCTCGTTCGATTCCGTCCTGACGGTCCTGACGGTCCTTTTGGTGCTGCGCGTGGTGTTCCTGGTCCCCATGGTCAACCTCGACAAGTCCAAGACCGAGCATTCGGGCCGCGACGCCTTCTGGGAGCACAGCGCCCGCTGGATCGGGACCCACGGCAAGGTCAACGACGCCCACACCTACGGGCCGGCCTTCTCGTGCGAGAACGCCCTGGTCACCAGCCTGGAGCGCCGCGACGGCGCCGTCTGGATGGAGGCCATGCTTCCCGACTCCACCCTGCTGGTGGTGCGCCACGACACCGCAAACGAGACCTTCGCCTCGCTGCGGCTGCAGAACCGCAGCTCCATCCCCACTTTCCGCCACGGCCGCCTGCTGTGGAGCCAAGCCGAGAAGGCCTGGTTCACGGCGGCGGACTCGCTCGACTACGGCGACCGGCCCGCCTCCAAGGCGCTGCTGGAGCAGTACCGGGCCGTGCGCACCGCCAGGGAGACCGCTCCGTGAAACGCCTGCTCCTTCCCCTTCTGCTGCTGTCGGGATCCCTCCGGGCCCAGTGGAACGCCTCCGCCCTGGGCGGCTTTGCGGTCGCGACCCTCTCCGATCCCGGCATCGTGTCGCGACTCGACAACCGCTTCAAGAGCCAAGGCTCCCCCGTCTTCCTGATCGGCAACCCCCAGCTGGGCCTGCAGCAGGGCGACCTCATCCGCTT
>Ga0302217_10000444_pt1 | contig 10149 bp, 9 predicted proteins | sample II_Fen_N3_3_FD_198779 | JGI IMG/M metagenome (GOLD analysis project Ga0302217, IMG submission 198779) | Peat permafrost microbial communities from Stordalen Mire near Abisko, Sweden - II_Fen_N3_3 | ecosystem: Environmental > Terrestrial > Soil > Wetlands > Permafrost | place: Sweden: Abisko... | reverse complement strand
ACCTATGTAACTATCCACTGGGTAGGCTAGACAGCGGTGCAAGCCGGCTATCCAGCACCCAGAAACGTAAAGGATGTCCCCGGTCTCGTTTGTAAAGGATGTCTCCGTCCGTACACCCCGATGGCCGCACCTCAAAAAATGGACTAGTCCAAATGCCCGTCGCCATGATTTCTCTGGAAAACCTCTTCCCCCATCGCCGCGATCTGCCCGTCAATCAGCGCCTCAAACGGCTTGAGCAGCGCGGCAAACGATGTCGGCGCCTCCAACACCTGCAACGCCTGCACAATCGCCTCTACCGTCGACAACGCACCGGGGCCCGGCGCCTTGCGCAACCGGTAGCGCGAGACGGCGCTCTCGACCAGCGTCACCCTGGGCAGCGCCGCCAGCAGCGGGTTGAGGTGCAACAACTTGCGCGCCTTGCGCCATGTGCCGTCGGGGACCACCAGCAACAACGGCTCGTCACTCTGTCCATAAGCCTGCAGCGGTTGGGCATCGTCAGCGGGAAACAACAGGCGCGCCTGATAACCAGGCGGGTTCAACAAGCTCGGCAGATCATCGAATACCTCGCCCACCACCAACTGCGCATTCTTCAAGCCCAACGCCGCCAGCCGCGCGGTATTGAGTGCATGGTTGACCTCGCTTGGGTGCTGCAGCAGTAACACGCGGGTACGGCTGTCGAGGCTGGGGATCAGCGCGCACAGGCAATGGGTGGCGGGCCGCAGGCAACGGGAGCATTGGGGTCTGGACATGGTTTTTCAGGCCTGGTTGAGCTGGGTTTTGAGCAAGTCGCGAAAGGTCTGGATCAGCGGTTCACGGCTACGGCCACGGCGCATGATCATCGAGAACGGCGCCTGGTAGCCGAAGGTCGCCGGCAGCAGCACCCGCAGGTCGCCCTTGTCGGCCCACGCCTGGGCGTAGTGTTCGGGCAGGTAGCCGATGTAGGCACCGGACAGCACCAGGATCAGTTGTGCCTCCATACTTTCCACGGTGGCGGCGCTGTGCTTGAAGCCATGGCGTGCCAGCTCCGCCTGGCTCCAGTAACCGCGCCCGACCATGCGCTGCTGGGTGATCACCTGTTCGGGAATGCGCCGCTCATTGAACAGCGGGTGCCGGGTGCTGCAATACAACCAGTGCTGTTCGCGGTACAGCGGCATATAGATCAGCCCGCTCATGCGATTGGAAAACGCGCCGATGGCCAGGTCCAAGCGGTTGTCCTGCACGCCCAATTGCAGTTCGTAGGGGCTCATCACCGACAAATGCAAATGCACCGCCGGGTGTTCCAGGCTGTAGGCGCCGATCACCTCGGCGAACGGCAGGGCCTTATCGCTGACGGTGGAATCGAGCACGCCGAGTTTGAGCGTGCCACGCAGCTCGCCTTTGAGCGCAGCGGCGTATTGCTCGAAGCCTTCCAGCTCGCCCAGTAGCCGCAGGGTTTCCTGATGGAACAGCTCGCCCTTGCTGGTCAGGCTGAACCCGCCCCGGCCGCGATGGCACAGCACCAAGCCCAACGCCGACTCCAACTGGCTCATGTAGGTGCTGATGGCCGAGGTGGACAAGTTGAGCTCGTGCTGCGCATTGGCGAACCCCTGGTGGCGCACGATGCTGACAAAGATGCGCAGGAGTTTCAGGTCGGGCAAGGCGTTGGCCATGGTCGGCTCCGGAGAGGTGATAGCAGCAGTCTACCTGCCAGCATTAGTTTAGAAAAATCTGAACTAAGTATTTACCCCTGCCGATTCTTCCCGCCCCAGGCTTTTCGCAGAATCGGCCCCTTATAAACACAACAACGATGAGGCAATCCCGTGGACAAGATTTTCCACCAACCACTGGGCGGCAACGAAATGCCGCGCTTCGCCGGCATCGCCACCATGATGCGTCTTCCCCATTTGCAATCGGCCAAGGGCCTGGACGCGGCCTTTATCGGCGTGCCACTGGACATCGGCACCTCGCTGCGCGCCGGCACCCGCTTCGGGCCGCGGGAAATCCGCGCCGAATCGGTGATGATCCGCCCGTACAACATGGCCACCGGTGCCGCACCGTTCGACTCGCTGTCGGTGGCCGACATCGGCGACGTGGCAATCAACACCTTCAACCTGCTCGACGCCGTGCGCATCATTGAAGAAGCCTACGACGAGATCCTCGAGCACAACGTGATCCCCATGACCCTGGGCGGCGACCACACCATCACCCTGCCGATCCTGCGGGCGATCCACAAGAAACACGGCAAGGTCGGGCTGGTACACATCGATGCCCATGCCGACGTCAACGACCATATGTTCGGCGAGAAGATCGCCCACGGCACCACCTTCCGCCGCGCGGTGGAAGAAGGCTTGCTCGATTGCGACCGCGTGGTACAGATCGGCCTGCGTGCCCAGGGCTATACCGCCGAAGACTTCAACTGGAGCCGCAAGCAGGGCTTTCGCGTGGTGCAGGCCGAAGAATGCTGGCACCACTCCCTCGCGCCGTTGATGGCCGAAGTGCGCGAAAAAGTCGGGGGTGGCCCGGTGTACCTGAGCTTTGATATCGACGGTATCGACCCAGCCTGGGCGCCCGGCACCGGCACCCCGGAAATCGGCGGGCTGACCACCATCCAGGCGATCGAAATCATCCGTGGCTGCCAAGGCCTCGACCTGATTGGTTGCGACCTGGTAGAAGTTTCGCCGCCTTACGACACCAGCGGCAACACCTCGCTGCTGGGCGCCAACCTGCTGTACGAGATGCTCTGCGTACTGCCCGGCGTGGTGCACCGCTGATGAGCGCGCGCGAGGTATTGCAGGCCGCCGCCGATTTGGTCTCGGCCTTTGCGCGCAATGATCGCGCGGCCTACTTCGGCGCGTTCACCGCCGACGCCAGCTTTGTGTTCTACACCCTGCCCCAGCCGCTGCTCAGTCGCGATGCCTACCAGGCGTTGTGGGACAGCTGGCGCCGGGACGAGGGGTTCGAGGTGCTGTCCTGCATCTCGAGCAACGCCGTTGTCAGCCTGCAGGGTGATGTGGCGATTTTTATGCATGACGTGGCCACCGAGTTGCGCATGAACGGGGAGCAATTCAATAGCCAGGAACGCGAGACCATTGTCTTCACACGACAAGGGTTAGACGTACAACAAAAACAAGGCCTGTGGCTGGCCTGTCACGAACATTTGTCCGCTATGCCGGAAGGGCTGCCGCCCCCTTAGCCAATGTGATCGGAGCTGATCATGAATAATAAAAACAACGAAAACAGTATTCGCAAGATAGAAACCAACGGGGTCGAACAGATCCCGGACCACGAACGTACCGCCGGGCCCAAGGATCTGTTTCGCCTGATCTTCGGCGGTGCCAACACCTTTGCCACGGCTGTGCTGGGCGCCTTCCCGGTGCTCTTCGGTCTGTCGTTCCAGGCCGGTGTCTGGGCGATTGTGCTGGGGGTGCTGGTGGGTGCGCTGATCCTGGCGCCCATGGGCCTGTTCGGGCCGATCAATGGCACCAACAATGCCGTGTCGTCCGGGGCGCACTTCGGTGTACACGGGCGGATTATCGGCTCGTTTCTGTCATTGCTGACGGCGATTGCCTTCTTCTCACTGTCGGTGTGGAGTTCAGGGGATGCGCTGGTAGGCGGTGCGAAACGCCTGATCGGCCTGCCGGAAACCGACCTGACCCTGGGCCTGGCCTACGGCGTGTTTGCCATTCTGGTGTTGACGGTGTGCATCTACGGCTTTCGCTTCATGCTGTGGGTCAACCGTATTGCGGTATGGGCGGCGAGCCTGCTGTTTCTGTTGGGGATCTTCGCGTTCGCGCCGACCTTCGACAGCCACTTCGCCGGCACCGTAGCCCTCGGCCAGAGCGGCTTCTGGGCCGCATTTATCGGCGCGGCGCTGGTGGCCATGAGCAACCCGATCTCCTTCGGCGCGTTCCTCGGTGACTGGTCGCGCTACATCCCGCGTGAAACGCCGAAAATGCGCATCATGCTGGCGGTGGTCGCAGCACAGATCGCCACCTTGATCCCGTTCTTGTTTGGCCTGGCCACCGCGACCATCGTCGCGGTCAGGGCGCCGGACTACATCGCGGCCAACAACTACGTCGGCGGTTTGCTGGCGGTGGCGCCGAGCTGGTTTTTCCTGCCGGTGTGCCTGATCGCGGTGATCGGCGGCATGTCCACCGGCACCACGTCGCTGTATGGCACGGGGTTGGACATGTCCAGCGTGTTCCCGCGCCTGCTGTCGCGGGTCAAGGCCACGTTGCTGATCGGGGTGATGTCGATTGCCTTCATCTTCATCGGACGTTTCGCCGCCAACCTGGTGCAAAGCGTGTCGACCTTCGCGGTGCTGATCATCACCTGTACCACCCCATGGATGGTGATGATGATCATCGGCCTGATCGTGCGCCGCGGCTTCTACTGCCCGGACGATCTGCAGGTGTTTACCCGCGGCGAACGCGGCGGGCGCTACTGGTTCAGCCACGGCTGGAACTGGCGCGGCCTGGGCGCCTGGATTCCGAGCGCGCTGGTGGGGCTGTGCTTCGTCAACCTGCCGGGGCAGTTTGTCGGGCCACTGGGCAACCTCGCCCAGGGCATCGATATCAGCCTGCCGGTGACACTGGGGCTGGCCTCGGTGGTGTACCTGACCTTGCTTCGCGTGTTCCCGGAACCGGCTTGCGTATACGGGCCGACCGTTGTGGCGAGGGGGCTTGCTCCCGCTGGGCTGCGGAACGGCCCCAAAAAAGCCGGCGCCAGCTTCACTGTCGGACGGGAGCAAGCTCCCTCGCCACAACAAGCGCCCCAATAGCATAAAAAAGATAATCGGAGACTCGTCGTCATGGCTTTGGATTTATTCGTCGTACTCATCTACGCCGCCGGCATGCTCGTGCTCGGCTATTACGGCATGCGCCGCGCCAAGACCCACGAAGACTACCTGGTCGCCGGGCGCAATCTCGGCCCGACGCTATATATGGGCACCATGGCCGCCACGGTATTGGGCGGCGCGTCCACCGTCGGCACCGTGCGCCTGGGATATGTGCACGGCATCTCCGGCTTCTGGCTGTGCGCAGCGCTGGGCATGGGGATCATTGCGCTGAACCTGTTCCTGGCCAAGCCGTTGCTGAAGCTGAAAATCTTCACCGTCACCCAGGTCCTGGAAAAACGCTACAACCCCATGGCCCGCCAGGCGAGTGCGGTGATCATGCTGGCCTACGCGCTGATGATCGGCGTGACCTCGATCCTGGCCATCGGCACCGTGCTGCAGGTGCTGTTCGGCCTGCCCTTCTGGATTTCGGTGCTGCTCGGCGGTGGCGTGGTGGTGGTGTACTCGACCATCGGCGGCATGTGGTCGCTGACCCTGACCGACATCGTGCAGTTCGTGATCAAGACTGTTGGCCTGATGTTTATCCTGCTGCCGATCTGCCTGTACCGCGTCGGCGGCTGGGACGAACTGGTGGCCAAGCTGCCGGCGTCGAGCTTCAGCTTCACCGCGATCGGCTGGGACACGATCATCACCTACTTCATGATCTACTTTTTCGGCATCCTGATCGGCCAGGACATCTGGCAACGGGTGTTCACCGCTCGCGACGAAAAAGTCGCCCAGTACGCAGGCACCTTCGCCGGTTTCTACTGCATTCTCTACGGCCTGGCCTGTGCGTTGATCGGCATGGCGGCCCATGTGCTGATCCCCGATCTGGATAACGTCAACAACGCGTTTGCCGCGATCGTCAAAGTGTCGCTGCCCGATGGGATTCGTGGATTGGTGATTGCGGCGGCGTTGGCGGCGATGATGTCGACAGCCAGCGCCGGCTTGCTGGCGGCGTCCACCGTATTGACCGAGGACCTGCTGCCACGTTTGCGCGGCGGCAAGCAGTCGAGCCTGAACATCAATCGCCTGTTCACGATGCTGACCGGTATCGCGGTACTGGGCATCGCCCTGGTGGTGAACGATGTGATCAGCGCCCTGACCCTGGCTTACAACCTGTTGGTGGGGGGCATGCTGATCCCGCTGATCGGGGCGATTTTCTGGAAGCGCGCGACGACCTCAGGGGCGATTACGTCCATGACCCTGGGCTTCGTGACCGCGCTGGTATTCATGTTCAAGGATGGCTTGGACGCGAACACGCCGATCTACTACAGCCTGGCGGTGGCGTTGGTGAGTTTTGTCGGGGTGAGCCTGTTGTCGCGCCGGCCTGAAACGGTGCCCGCTCGGGCGGCCTGAACAAACACCCGGCCTATTACGTTTTCTTCAGCGGGTGCGACGTCGGATGTCGCACCCGTTTTTTTGTGTGGCGTACAAGGCATGGTGGGAGCGGGTTTGCTCGCTCCTACACAAGCCCACGCCTACATTAATTCTGCGGCATTCCAGCGGCTGCGGTTTAGCGCCGACGTGGACGACGCTGCTCATCATCCGTGCGAATAGGCACCGGCTGCAGCGGGGGCTCGATCAGACCCAGCGCAACGCCAAGGTCGTGGAGCCAGTTTTGGATTTTCTCTTTCATAATTGCCCCCTTTGAGGGTAGTGCGGGTCGGCGGGAATTCGTTCGCCTCTTCCTACAGATAGTAGCCCTAACTCCTACGCATTGCTTCAACGAAACCACAACGAACTATTACTGAATTGATTCAAATGCCGACGGATCGTTCAGGCAATCGCACGGGCGTCTTGCGGCAACTCTGCCTGGCCTTCGCGCTGCAGTTCGATCCATGCGTTGAGATTAGCGCCGAGCATACCCTTTCGCCACATCAGCCAGGTGGTCGCAGTGGCAAAAGGCCCAGATAGGGGATGAACGGACACGCTGTCCTTGCCTGGCAGGCTGTCGAGCATGGATTCGGACATCAGGGCCACGCCGGAACCGGCGATCACACAGGCGAGCATGCCCTGATAAGACTCGATCTCAATGGCGCGGCCCATGGCCACGCGCTCGTGGGAAAACCACGTTTCCAAGCGTCTACGATAGGAACAACTGCGTCGGAAGGTGAATACCGCACGGCCGGCAACATCCTGGGGACCATGTACCGGTGGGTGGTCGGCTTCGCAAATCAGTACCAGCTTTTCGTCGCACAAGGGCACGCCGTCCAGCGACGCGAGGGTCAGCGGGCCGTCTATCAGCGCAGCGTCAAGACGCCCGGTAATCAGCCCTTCCAGCAGCTCCCCGCTGGGCGCCGATTGCACCTGCAAATTCACCAGCGGATACGCCTTGTGATAGCGCGCCAACAGTTTCGGTAAGTGAATCGCGGCGGTGCTGTACATGCTGCCCAACACAAAGTCGCCGGCCGGTTGCCCGCCTTGCACGGCGCCGTGAGCTTCGTCGTGCAGCGCCAGCAGACGAGTGCTGTAGTCCAGTAACACTTTGCCCGCAGGGGAAAGCTGCAGGCGTTGACGTTCACGGACGAATAACTCGACGCCCAGTTGTTCCTCCATCTGCTTGAGCCGGGTCGACAGGTTCGACGGCACTCGGTGCAAGCGCTCGGCAGCGCGGGTGATGGAGCCCTCTTCCGCCACGGCCTGGAAAATGCGCAATTGACTGAACTCCATACCATTCTCCAAACCTGAACAAGTTGATCACTATTATTCATTTTTACAGAACATCAATCCACCTTAGCCTGCAAGTCATTCGCTTTCCCGCAGGAAACCTTGAACATGTCCCCCTTGATTCGTCTCCTTGCCAGCTTTATCGCCCTGATGATGGCTATGGGCATTGGCCGCTTCGCCCTTACCCCGCAAATGCCGCATTTACTGAGCGAAGGACAGATCGATCTGACAGGTGCCGGGCTGATCGCTGCCGCCAACTACCTGGGCTACTTCGTCGGTGCGGTGGATTCGATTTTTGCCCGCAGCCATCAGCATGTACGCGCCCGTTTGTACGGCGGGTTGTGGTTGTGCGTGCTGCTGACCCTGGCGTCGTACTGGGCCCACGGGTTCTGGCCGCACCTGCTGTTGCGCTTCGGCACCGGCGTGGCCAGCGCCTGGGCACTGGTGATGATCACCAGCCTCAGCCAACCGCTGGCGATTGCCGCCGGGCGGCCGCGCTTGGGCTCGCTAGTGTTTGCCGGGCCGGGCCTGGGGATTCTATTGACCGGCCTGCTGGCGCTAGGCTCGAACCTGCTGGGGCAAAGCTCCGCGACGCTGTGGCTGGTCTACGGCGGGGTGGCGCTGCTGATGCTGCTGGCGATCCTGCCTTTCCTGCCTCGACCGAGCCTCACTGACGCGCCCATCAGCGGCGCGGACAGCAATGCGAGCATCGCGCCCCTGGGCTGGATTTATTTTCTGTTCGGCCTTGGCTACATCATTCCGGCGACCTTTCTGTCACAGATGGCCAGCGCGCAGTTCAAGGGCGCCTGGCAGGCAGACCTGTTCTGGCCATGCTTTGGCCTGGCGGCTGCGCTCGGTGTGGTCGTGGCGAGCCTGCGCCGCAAAGCCGCGAACACAACCCGTCGCTGGCTGATGACAACCCTATGGCTGCAAGCGGCGGGCGTGTTTGCCTGCTTGCTCGGCAACGGCTGGGGCCTGGCGCTGGGCGTGTTGCTGTGCGGCGGGCCTTTTCTGGCGTGTATGCAGTTGGTGATGGCGCGCTTGCGGGAGGTGGCGCCGCACGGCTATCAGCGCAGCACCGGGGTGCTGACTGCCGGCTTCGCGATCGGCCAACTGAGCGGCCCGTTGCTCGCGTCGGTGAGCAGCCATCTGAGCGACGGCCTGCAACCGGCGCTGGTGATTGCCGGTTGCGGGCTGTTATTGGCGGGCGCGGTGTTGTTGCGCCCCGCTACGACGGTCAGCCAGCAATCACCGGCGTTGGCACGCGAGTTTGTTCGCGTCGAGCGAGCACCAGCAAAAACAGCCCACCCAGGAAACAGCCGGTAAACCCGGTGTAGAAGTCCACCAGCAGAATCCCGAACAACGGCCCGCAGAAGGCAAAGGTGTTGTATTAGGCTCAGCAACGGTGTGCGCCTAAATTCTGTACACAATCACTTGCACGCCCGTTGCGCACACAAATGGCCAACCGTGCAACAAACAGCGCTGAGAAACGTGCCCCAGGCCATGTCCATGAGCGCCAGCCCCGCCGACCAACTTTGCAGCGTGGCCCAGTTGCTCAGGTCATACGTGCCGTAGGCCACCAGACCGAACAAAGCCCCCAGGCGCGCCGCGCGCGGCCAAGTGCCGCTGGGCAAGATCACCAACACCACGCAACCGAGGACATAGAGCAGATAGAACAGCATGGCAGGCAACAGCCGCGGCTGCTCGAGCATCAGCGGGCCCAACAGGGTTTTGTAGGTCGGCCCCATGAGGACACCGAGCCAGAGGCCGTCGAGCACCAGAAAGGCGAGCAAGGTGCCGAGGTAAGCGAACAAGGATTTGCGGGACATCGGCACAGCCTCTGTAGGAGCGATTTGCTCCTACAGAAGAGCAAACCGCACTTAGCTTAGTTCAATACGATCCGCGTGAATCACAATCTGGCCCTGCTTGTAGAGCGCACCAATGGCTTTCTTGAAGTTGCCTTTGCTAACGCCGAACAAGTTGCTGATCACTGCCGGGTCGCTTTTATCGCTGACCGGCAAGCTGCCGTTGTTTTCACGCAGCTTGGCGAGGATCTTCGAGTTGAGGCTGGAGGCCGCTTCCTGGCCGACCGGCTGCAGGCTCAGGCTGATATTGCCGTCGGCGCGGATTTCCTTGATAAAGCCTTTCTCTTCCTTGCCCGGGCGCAGGAACTTGAACACTTCGTTCTTGTGGATCAGGCCCCAGTGCTTGTTGTTGATGATCGCCTTGAAGCCCATGTCCGTGGCCTCGGCCACCAGCAGGTCGACTTCCTGGCCCACCTGGTAGTTGGCGGGCGTCTTGTCCAGGTAGCGGTCAAGACGCGCGGTGGCAGTGATGCGCTTGGTGTGCTTGTCGAGATAGACATGCACCACGCAATATTCGCCAGCGGTCAATTGACGCTTTTCTTCCGAATACGGCAGCAACAGATCCTTGGGCAAACCCCAATCGAGGAAAACACCAATGCTGTTGACTTCGACGACTTTCAAACTGGCAAATTCGCCGACTTGAACTTTGGGCTTTTCAGTGGTGGCGATAAGTTTGTCATCGCTGTCCAAGTAAATGAATACGTTAAGCCAGTCTTCATCTTCACTGGGAATATCTTTGGGGATATACCGATTAGGCAAGAGGATTTCACCGTCTTGCGCACCATCCAGGTACAAACCAAA
>Ga0302217_10000443_pt1 | contig 10165 bp, 6 predicted proteins | sample II_Fen_N3_3_FD_198779 | JGI IMG/M metagenome (GOLD analysis project Ga0302217, IMG submission 198779) | Peat permafrost microbial communities from Stordalen Mire near Abisko, Sweden - II_Fen_N3_3 | ecosystem: Environmental > Terrestrial > Soil > Wetlands > Permafrost | place: Sweden: Abisko... | reverse complement strand
CTGCCCAAATGCCTGCATCCTCGGGAAGTAGACTGTGAGTTGGAAGTCATTTTTCAAGGATTCGATGGCATGTGAGCGGATGCCCGACCAACCGTAAACACCGAAGATTGCCACCGTTTTGTGTGCATTCAAGAGCGGCACGTATAAGGTGGGTGCCAAATGAGCGAGCCCTGGGAAATTGAGGTGCTCGCCGTCACGACCAGCAAATTGGGCACAGTGCTCTGGACTGGCTAGCCTGGAGCGATCGCCTTGACCACCAGTAAGACTCTGTTCTGTCTGCACGCATATCTTCATCCCAGGACGAACATTGACGCTTGAGACTTGCCTAGGAGCCACACGGTCTTTAAGCATCACCTCATTAAAGGTCTCCGCCTCGGACGTCGACAACTCCAAGTTCGTTATGTCAATGCTCTCGTTCTCCAAAACGAACGTGAACCCTAGGTCCTCCTCTAATGAATCTCGCGCATCGTAAGGAAGCGACGCTTCCATAGAAGTGTCTGCCGGCACACATCCTGCCCAGTCAGAATTGGACTTAATGATCGCCATTGCAGCGGCTGCTGCTTTACGCATGCAGCTGCGAAGCCCTTTTTGATTAGCTTTGCAAGAATCGACATCGATGCGCGTAGCCCGTTTGCCAATATCCCGCCAGTACACTGATGAAATAGCACCAAACGATTTGTCACTGATTTTCGGAAGCCGCAAGCACGAAAGGTTAACGTCATTGTGCTCAACGACAAACGTAATCCCCCCCTCATTGATAAGGGCTCCAGGCGGCAGTACAACTGGCTTGCCAGGAGGTTTTTGCGGTTCTACTGAACCTTCTGCCGTATATTGGTAAGGTGCGTTAAAAGTGGTACAACCGCTCAATATAAGTAAACACATTACTCCGATACTGGCTGCGATTCGGAAGCAAAGCCGCGCCAGAGAGACATTGCACATGGACTTCCCCTGTCTGTTCCCCCCGAACGCCCTTGAACGCAACGTGCGACGGACTTTTTGTTTGTACGCGATATCTTAGAGCCAGCGCTCTACTTAACTGGGGAGCCTAGGGCAGTAATCGAACCCAAAATGCTTAGCTCGCTGTTCTGTAGATCGACTTTCGTGTGTTATCGGTGAGCGTAGCCCATCTTTGCTTGAAGTCTTCGTCCCCACCTACCGCGACTCAAATCCTTAAATTTATTCGTATCGGGGATGGGGGAATTTAGAGCCCTGGAAACTGATGATCAGATTAGCTGAAACTCTGGTCCGTTAAGGTAGTAGCGTATAGAACGAATCGCTCTTAAAAGAGTGAGATAAGAATATTTTATGTAAGCGAACAGCCATAATGGACTGGGTCGTACTCCCTCCTTCAGTGAACTCAGGCGTTCCAATTCACCGATGCGTTATTTCCTGCCCTGCCCAGTATGCCGCCCACCCTAAACGCTAGACTTCACAAGACGATCATTTGGCGGGATGCTGTATCCAGCTCAATCGATCGAGGGATGCTGCAATGTTTGCCGAGGTCATGCAGGAAGATTTCTACCGCGACTATCGAATGCAGCTAGAGAGGCTGCTAGGCATCTCTTTAGAAAAAACGAACCAGGATATCCACGAGCTGATTGAGGCAGGTTTCACACCTCAAAGGGTTGTCCCGCTTCTGCAGCTTTATTTACAGACATGCTCAGATCCTGCTCAGATCAGATCGATAGAGAGGATGTTGTACGAAAGCTCAGCTATCACCCGAAGAATGAGTGCCCGCGAAAGCGATGAGCTTTTCAGGTTTGGACATATCACAGCAATGGCTCAAGTTATCTTTGGCGATGACGCTAGAGCCACCCGGTGGCTTTCAAAGCCCAAAGAGCGCTTCGACGGTAGGAAACCATACAACCTGCTATCTACCACGATCGGCACAGAGGAGGTCGAGCGGATGCTGATACAGGTTTATGAAGCGTTCGCGCTCTAGATCCAGGACATGACGAATGAAAGGGAAGCGTAAGGCCAAAACTACGAAGTGGGCGCTCAAACAAAAATTTGAGAAGGAAGCTCGTATCTTGCTAGCTAATCGATCGGCGAAAGCTGGGCGATTCCTCGATACCATTTCCATGACCGCTATCGTGAACGAGCCAGCAGGCCTACTCGCGGGATCGAGTTCAGGGCAGTGGCTCGCACGGTGAGTGGCCAACTCTTCGTAAGCACTGGCCGAGACTTTTCACATGCCGGCCATCGAGCTGACTCGCCATCGATTTGCAGGCACGCGATTGACCTTCTCGTCTCATCGCTTTGATCTGCGGGAGGATTGGGTTGAGTGACAGATGTCTGAAGAGGCAGCGTACGCTCCATCCTGGCCTGTATGCTGAAAGTGAAGGGTAGATCCGTAGGTAGGAGACGTCGATGAAAATAACGGGAAGAGTCGAGATCGAGGGCGTACTGGACGTGCTGTGCGATGTATGCCGATCCTCCGCCCGCTTGAAATCAGGCGGGCATCAATTCGGCACCCTACAAGCACACTGGGGCTATGGCTCCGCGCATGATGGCCAGCGTTACGAACTGCACCTGTGTGAAGAATGCTTCTTCCGAACACTGGCCTGCCTCAAGCAGGAGCGGCGAACCCAGAATTTGTTCGCCCAAGACAGCCAGGATCTCAACGAAGATTTCGGCCTGATCGCTAGGGACGATTATTTTGGTGATGCTGAGAGCCGATAACCAGCCCTCCTTGAAACGACAGGATAGTCAGAGTCCTGATCATCAGAAACCATCCTGTGTCGGATCTCAAATACTGAGCGAGTCACGCGAATTCGTTGCCCAGCCGCTGTGAGGCCCGATACCTCGCACACCAGGGCCGAAGCCAAAGTCGTCTGCCGAGGATATGGGCATCTTACGTTTTAGCGTAGCTTACGATATTCGTTAGCTACGCTAAAACGTAAGATCCGATTTTCGTAAGTTCACATATGAAAGCTTCCTGTGAGTATCGAGCGGACTAGCCATTTCGGCTAGCCTTAATCTCCCAGGGCATTTACCAACTGCATGAAACTACGAGGCTTTACGCGGGGCATCTCATCACCGACGTATGCGTACTGATGATCGAAAGCCTCGGCCCGACGATTGCGCTCATGATTGAGCGATAAAGATATCTGGCTGATACGGCCCTGCTGAACATTGAGCGCGCCGAGGTAGTGCTCATACTGATCTGCCACGCCATGAATTCCGTTGAGTTTAACCAGCCCGACATACCACTGCGTGACGGCAATTTCAGACGGTAGCGCTCTGAAGAACCGAAAATGTCCCCGCTCCTGAGACCCAGCCTGTAGCAATACGATGGCAACCAAGCGTAATAACCACTGGGATGGACTTTCAGCGTCAGGCAAAGCCGTCGAATGGAATAGTCGCCCGCGCGCTGCTTGATAAAGGCGTACTTCAACCGCACTCCTTGGCAAAGTACGCGGCGGCCTTTTTTAAGATATCTCGCTCTTCGGTGACCCGCTTGAGTTCGGCTCGCAGACGCCGCAGTTCCGTGTACTGATCATCGTCTTGCTGCCGTTCTGCCTGAGGTTTGCTGTAGCGCTTTATCCAGGCATAGAGGCTATGCGTCGACACGCCAAGACGCGCCGCCACATCAGCGACAGGCAGCTTCTTTTCGGTCACTTGATTGACCGCTTGGATTTTGAATTCTTCGGGATAACGTGGATTGCTCATGGCACCTCCTGATTGGCCTCAGTTTAAGGCAAAGAGGTGTCTACGAAACTCGGGGCGATTCAATCTGGAAGGATGCCGCATTTACAGGAAAGGTGAAGAGCTCATGCAGCATTGATTCCTTGAAGTTCGTCACACCCTCTAGCACAGACGCACATATCAAGGCCTCGTCGGCGCTGACCGCCGACAAGTTCCCCCTTGACACCCTTGTCGCTACATAACTCGTTGATTCATTGCTTCTCCTTCACGGCCTCTTCAATGACCCCCAACAATCGGTGAGAGCGAAGCTGTTCAGGATCCCCCATGGAGTACTTGATCAGCTCCTCATTCCCAAGTGCATCGCGGTAAGACGAAGACAGTCGGTTCATCAACATGGAGCAATCCTCCAGCAAAGAAGACAGGTGCTCCTCGACAGAGCCCACAGCAAAAATTTTCAGGCGTTTAGCCAGCGAATAGATCCATAAATTGACCTGGTGGGCTCGACTATAACTAGCCCAACTGACCTGAGTTGACAATGGAATACGAATGACTCGTGCCAGCTTGTCGGATACCCGCTTCAGTTCTCCGACAAGGGTCTGCTGCTCATCCTCATTCAGAAACCTAAACAAAATGGCCAACTCGTCAGTAAATGCACCATCACTGATCGATCGGAAGGATAAGTGTTCCCCCTTCAGTCCAGGCAGCCACTGAGCAGTCAGGTCACCTAACCAATGAAGCGCCACCTGCCCAGGCTTGATGACGCTGAGCTCCAGCATCGGGACCAGTAACGCTTCCAGAATCCAAGGTGTAATGTGATGCAGCCTTCCTAGGCGGCCGCGTACTGGATCAAGAATTTCCGCCAACTCTTTATCGCCTAACGGCACTGAAATCATTGAGGTCAGTTGCTCGACCAGCGTTTTGAGACCATCCGACTCTTCGTAGTTGGCCTCGTTGATCAACCAGCAGATGATCATCGTCCGAACATTGGCAGGGAATACCTCGAGTTCTTGAAGAATGCCTACACCGGCATGGCCGCTGTTGAGTTCGTCCTTGAGCACATGCAGACCAATCCACTGCGTGATCGAACAGCCCGTTGACAGCAAAGCACTTATGCTCGCCGACTTGCTGCCGTGGTAGGACTCACTGCAAATGTGGCGAAGTGCAGTGGAGATCAGCGCACGCTGACGCATCCGAGATGCGGTCCACTCTTTCTCTCCAATGGGCCAATCCTTGACCTGATCACGAAACCAATTGGCAAAGGACTGAGGATTCTTCAGCCACAGCAATACGATGGAGTAGTACTCCCCGTACTCAACTTCTGGCGGAGAATAGGTAAAGATTCGCTCAGGGTCGTCCCCCCTTTTCAGAAGCTCATGGAGGTTTTGACCGAAGTAATAATCGAGGTCTAAATGTCCCCTCCAAGCTCTAACAGGAGGCAAGCTGTTGGCTCGACCAGGATCAAGATGACGAAGCAAATTGTGCTCCAGTTCTCGCTGAAGCGGAGCGTCCCTCAGTTTATACAACTCACCTGCTGACAAAGAGGCCAATAGCTCGCCCATTGCATCCCATGCATCGTGGAAAGGCTCCAAGCCAAAACCGGTCGCCCAGAACTTGCTCGGTATCTCTCCAAATCTACTGTCGCAAACTTTTTCCTCTTCAACCAAACCGAGGGCATCAGCCACTTCAACAAGATGAGCGCCAGACAATTTTTTCAGCTCATCGATATCTAACCACCAGGCGAACACATCCCCAGCCCGCCGCAGGTCGAACAGCGAAGTACGTTCAACCAATTCGGGCGCATCTCTTTGCTCCTGCGCTTTAGAATCAAAGAGCACCTTGTCAGCCATGACCGCGTCAGGTTGAGCATGGAATGTGGCATCGATGATGTCATCCATGTAGGTGAATATCGCGGGCAGGGTATCCGCCGGAATCGGCGTCACTAACAACGGATGGTTTTCGTTGGCCAACTGAATCGAGTTAGACAATTGATAACCAGCCAACGGCAAACCTTCTCGTGAGCGGATCAGCACCATTCGGTCGTGGAGCTTATTTGCCGGAAGCGCAATCACACGCAAATGTACGTTACCAAAAGAACTGCTACCCCACTCATGGCATTTCTGAAGCAGGTTCTTAATTCGTTGCTGCTGATCGCCATCGCTCGCAGGGGCAACGCCATCGGCTTTCGCCTGCTTTTCCGATGTGAACATCACGTAGTCGCCCGCTGAGGTGCCTATGCGATGCAGCAAGTCGATGCCGACATCTTCGATAAAAGGATCGAACCAAGCGATTTGGGCATTAGGATGTGCCGAAAATATTTCCCGCAGCCACGCAACAAGATGCAACCGGCTCATTCCCTCGCTATCAGACAACTTAGGAAAGAACCGTGCAGTAGATTTCTTTGGAAGCAGTAAATCGAGAGACCGCGCAACGCCGCGATTCAGATCGACCCATGGATCATCCTTGTGCCCACCGATGACAGAACGCGACGGAGTGGAAGAGCGCTGGACGGCCTTAGCATCTTCGAGCTGACCTTTGGCTCGAGCAGGTACTTGCTTGGCCAACCAATCGGTTTTTCCCTCGATCCTCATGGACTGAATCACGCGCATGTCCATGTGCATGCTGCGGACAAAATAATTTCCTGTCTGCAGGCACAAGAACGCTTCGGCGGACTCCTCAGGTTGAGCAAACACCTCCAGTGTCACGGCGGTCGCGATTTGATCCTTGAAAGTATCAACGTTAAACCTGATGTCAAATGGTAGGGCCGCGTCCTTATCAACGGTGGCTACGTGGGTAGATTGCAGACAACCATCACTGAACGATTTGAGGACAACAAGAAGCTTTGCAGGCACAGAAGTAAAGGGCTCGAGAATCTGTAGTACCGCAAAATCGCCTTTGGTCTTCAGACGATACTTTGAGCGTTCTGACTCATTTAGTGATGGAGCGCAGAGAAACTCAAAGTCACCCAAACGCCAAGAATCGAGGGTAGCGAAGTCCATGCCCGTGTCTGCGTCCAACGCATCGCACACGGATCGAGCGATCGTACTGGCGTTGTCGGCTCCAAAATCTAAAAATAACGAGCTTTTACCCAGGCCTGACACGGCGCCACTGTCGTAGCTCGCATAAGAGCTTGGACTAAGTCGCGTGCTGATGAACCGATAGTAGTCACGGGTGGGCAAGTGCATGACCGGTCGGATGCGTACCTCGGAGCCGAAAATGGCTGCTCCAAAAACCCCGGCCAATCGACCATCCATCTCGATGCCTGCCTTATTGCTGGCGTCGAGTAGCGACATTCCTTTTACCAGGCATTCGCTGAAGAGCCTCAGCGCTGCGGTCGAGATGAAGGCTGTAAATGGTAGAACACGTATCGACTTTTGGTCAGGCAAAAGCATGGCCTTTCCATTGATTGAACCATTCCACCTGCCCGAGCTGTAGTCAGCAGGCAGCGCTCGCCCATAAATCCAGCGAACGAGCGTCTTCCCCTCACTTTTGTACTCCAGAAGCCACACCTGCATAACACAGGATTGGGCTGCTCCGTTGAAGATGCCGTGAAGCCGTGGATCCGTTAGTAATTGTTCAAAACTTGGATTCATATGATCGCCGTGCCGGTGAATGAAAGTTGTACTGGCGGATACAGGCAACTGTTGCGCTGCAAGGAACCTTCTGGTTGCGTGCGTCGGTATGGCCGTCGATCGCTTCGGGCGTACCTAAGACGGTAGGCACAAGGAGGATAATCGCTTGCAGCCCTAAAGTGTCCTGCTCATCCACTGCACCGTGCCGTGATGGACCTCTGATCAGCCACGGACTCCAACCGCTGACGCATGTCTGAATTGACCGCTGGCCCGGCCTGCACGCTGCACTGGTCCAGAGGCGCTATATGGCCATCAACGATATCCGTCATCACCGGTAGCAGCGCCCGCCCGGTCTCCCGCTCGACAATCTGCACACTTTAATGAAGGACAGCACCTGCGCCATAGCAAGCCCCAAGGGAAAGATGAGCCATTGGTTCCAGCAATCTGTACAAGTATTGATTGTGGCGGTTCGGGTATGATTCCGGCGTACGAGCTCTATGTGCATAGCGTTAGACCTCCGAAACCGTCTGCGTGAAGCGGCGCTAGGTATCACCCACGTTTCTGAGCACTGCGAGCGCCCCGCTCCCGTTCCTTCAAATGGGATACAAGGAAATTTAGTTTTATGGAAAAAGCGCCAATGAGAGACTCGGCCAGTTCGCAAAAGCCGCCCACGACATTCCTAGTTGCTGCTCGAACTATTATTCATTTAGGACGAGAGCTCATCACCTCAGACGAGATCGCGATCAACGAGCTGGTCAAGAATGCATTTGACGCCGGCTCCGAAGTGGTGAACGTCACTATTTGCTGCCCGGTCCCCACTGAATGGCTGTCAAAGCTCATTCGGGATACGCAGGAAAGCGAAGATGAATTCGAGATGATCAAATCGGGGATCATCCATGCGCTAGAAGATGCTCGAATCGATCGAGAATGCGGCCCGGCCACAGTAGCTCATCTCGATGAGCGTCTAAGCAGAATCGCCGCCTGCGAGAGTGTCGAAGAAGCGGTCGAGATTTTAGAAGAGGTTAATTTTATCGAGGTTGCAGATACCGGCTGCGGTATCGAAGAGCAGTCAATCGTACCGATTTTTCTGACCGTAGGTACCGACAACAGGCTCAGCAAACCTAAACCGGATGGACCTGACCAATACTTGGGAAACAAGGGAATCGGCCGCTTGGCGATGATGAGACTCGGTCATCGTGCGAGGGTCACCACTTGGACTAACAGTCGGCCAACAGCTTACCAAGTGGAATTCGATTGGCGCGTGTTTGATACCGCAGAACGGGAGATCAGTGACATCCCGTTGAACACGACCCGAATTCGCATCAATGAGGAAAGCGATTCGGGAACCCGAGTGCGGGTATTTGCGCTGAGAAGTGACTGGACACAAGATGGTGAGCAGGCGACGAACCTGCAAGCCTTTATTCGACGACTGCGAAGCCCCTTTTCACCGGTCCGAAAGTTTAAGATACGGGTGAAGATCAACGATGGCAAAGCCATGCCATTTCCAAAGCTTTCTGATGAGATCAGAAAGCTTGCAGATCAACACCTGACGCTCGACTTTTATCCTCAAAAAGCCGAAACACTTAAAGATCCTGTCCTGACACTTACTTTGAAAACGGCAGCGGACTCCGATTCGGGCACGCCTCAGCTTCGCTCTGGTGAGGCAGTGCGCAGGATGTTAGTCGACGTTACCAAGACGCGAGATAGAAGCGACGTTCCTCTTGACTTGCAAGCGCTACAGGCCATTGGACCTTTCAAGCTAAATATCCTTCGTTTCAACCGACGGATACTTCGGGAAAAGGTTAAAACTGAATGGCCGGCTGTAAAAAAAGAGCTCGATTTGTGGGCTGGAGGAATTGCCATCTACAGGGATGGCTTCCGTGTCGGGTTCACCGGTTCGGAGCGAGATGGCGACTGGCTGGGACTCGATAGCAAGGCACTACGCGGAAGCGGTTACGTGGTAAATCGCATTCAGGTCATGGGCGCATTGGAAATTACGTACCGTGGCAATAAACAGCTGACCGACCTCACCAACCGAGAGGGCCTGATCTCGACACCCGAAGCGGACATGCTCAAAGAGCTGCTACTCCAAGTGGCGATTCAGCCTCTTCGGGCTTACGTGCAGGACGAGGATGCAAAAACGAATCAAAAGAAACTGGAGCAACTAGTCAACGACGGTACAGCGACGTTGGCGGAGCGACTGTTACTAGCCAAGCAAGACGTGAACGCACTGAAAGAGGGTGTACCTAGCAGTCTGAAATCAAGCGTGTCGTCTCTCAATGAACACCTGCATTTTATCTCTACTCAAGTAAAGAAATTTGAGACTGCCATTGAGAAAAGCAATGAGGGACGAGAGGATATTCTTGAGCTTGCGGGTATTGGGAACGTAATGCATGGCGTCATGCACGAACTCACTCGAACCACCGCCCAAACACGTCGACTGATGAGAGAGTTGGCCAACAACGCGGACGCAGAAACTCAGGAGCTCCTCACAAAGCTCGAGACAGAAATACGGGCAATCAACGTCCGACTACAGCAAATGGACCCGCTTATGCCGGGCGCCCGCCATGTCAAGAAAGAGATCGAAGTTGAAAAACTAACTCGAACAATCGTGAAGGGTTACGAAAGTTTATTTGCCAGGAACAACATTGACTCCATCGTATCGGTCACTCCCGAGGACGCTACGCTAAAAGTGAAAATGGTGCCCGGATTCCTCAGTCTCGCACTGGAAAACCTGGTGAGCAACGCTACTTATTGGCTCAGTCAACGAGATGAAACGACCGAAAGAGGCCTGATAACGATCGAGATCGACGTCCCGGCGAGAACTATCGCATTCAAAGACAATGGTCCCGGTATCGATTACGCCGATAGAGATAGGGTTTTCTTGCCTGGCTTCAGCCTGCGCAAGGGTAAGGGTTACGGGCTGTACCTGGCGCGAGAGGTTTCGG
>Ga0302217_10000441_pt1 | contig 10251 bp, 8 predicted proteins | sample II_Fen_N3_3_FD_198779 | JGI IMG/M metagenome (GOLD analysis project Ga0302217, IMG submission 198779) | Peat permafrost microbial communities from Stordalen Mire near Abisko, Sweden - II_Fen_N3_3 | ecosystem: Environmental > Terrestrial > Soil > Wetlands > Permafrost | place: Sweden: Abisko... | reverse complement strand
GGGCCGTGATACGCATGACAGGCGCCCGTGGCCCCTGCCAGGGCGCACCAACGAGCCGCAGCGCGAACCGCATACGCCACGCTCAGGACGAACGGAGACTGGTCGCCCAGAGGCAGGACGACCTGAAACTGGGCGACCTGAAGCTGGGCGGCCTGAAGCTGGGCGGCCTGAAGCTGGGCGGCCTGAACCTACCGGGCGTACTCCCCGGTCTGGTGCAACACCAACCCCGGCACTGACACCCACGCCAGCGCCACCCCAAGCTGCGCCAGCGCCAGCCACCCCAGTCAACAGGCGGCCACCTGTCGCCGGCACGGCACCAGCTCTGCCCATGCCGGCGCTGCCGCCGGTCCAGCCCTCAGCCCCGCCCCCACCAGTCCTGCGCACGCCGCCTGTGCCCGTGCAAAACACAGGAACCACCAACCCGCCTGCGGTGCGACGCGATCCGCAACCGTCACAGCCACAGCCACCGTCACAGCGCGAACCAGTCCAGCGCCCGCCCACCGGCTTGCCACGCCCGCAGGATACGCAACCCCGCCACACCGAAGACGTGCCGGTCCAGCGCCCCCAGCGGGAGCACGACCAGCAGCCGCCGCGCACCACGGCGCCAGCCCAGCCGCATCCAGCGCCTGTGCGGGAAAATCCGCAACCAGTGCAGCGCAAACCGCAAGCGCAGGAAGGGCAGGCCACACCGCCCACAGAAGCGGGCCGCCCGCAGCGGCGCAGACCAGAAGACGAGCCCCGGCAACCCCGCGAGCCTTGATCCGGCCAAGCCCTCGCCAAGCAAGGGCCGCCAACCCGCCGCGCTGACGCCCGCCGCGCAGCCGCCTCAGCCTGCGTCGGTGGACAAGGCCTCGTTGACGCGCTGGGGTGTCAGCACCTGGCCCCGGCTGTTCGCCACCGGCTGCATCTGAACGATCGGCGGGCCCGAAATGACGCCGCCAAACAGCGTCGCAAAAGCCGAATCCGCCGCATCGCGGCCAGTGGCAAAGCGCACAAAGCCCATCGGAATCGCTGTGCCCGACGGGTCAAACAGATACCAGCGGTGGCTCAAATAGACCTCGACATAGGCGTGAAAATCCGGCGGCCCCAGCACCGGGTCCGCGCCGTAATCGGTGCCGGTGGCAAAGCGCGCGGGCAGGTTCAGCGCCCGGCACAGCGCAATCATCAAATGCGCAAAGTCGCGGCAAACGCCGACGCGGTCAATCACCGTGTCGATGGCCGAGGTGCTGCCGTCCGAGCTGTTCGACTCAAAACTGACCCGCTGCTGCACCCAGTCGCAGACCGCCTGCACCCGGCTGTAGCCCTGTGGCAGATGGCCGAACTCCTTGAACGCGAGCTTGCTCAGCCGATCCGACTGGCAATAGCGGCTCGGGTAAATATAGGGCAGCACCGCGCCGGGCAGCTGCCACACCGGCACTTCGCTCAATTCGGCGGGATTGGCGCGGTAGTGGGATATTTCCACCGTGGCCGCATACAGCACCTGTAGGTGGCCCGCGCCCGCCTGCAGCCGCAAATAGCGGTTGCGGCTGACCGTATCGGTGGCAATGTCGTAAGGCACGGCCTGACTGACGCGCAGGTTTTCCTGCACCACGGTCTGCTGCGGCGTGCGCGCCGCATGGATGTTGAAAATGAAATCGCCACCGGGCGGCGCGATGTCATAGTTGAGTTCGACGGAAAACTGAAGCCTGACCATAGATGCTTTCGTTGACGGACCGAAAAACCACGCAATAGATATGCCAGGACGGTGGTGCGCCCAGCCTTTGGGCGGCTAGATAGGCTGCGGATTCCCCAGTGATTCAAAGCAGTCAATCAACTCATGAAGCCGGGTGCTGGGATTCAAGTTGCCATTGTCAATCGCCTCGGCCATCACTTCAACAGCGTGTTGCCGAGCTTTTGGCAACCTGTCGATGAGCTGGTCAAAGAGGTTTTTCGAGTTTCCTTTGGCATAATTTTCCATACCCAGCTCTTTGCACAAGTCTTTTAGAAGCAGATCACCCGAGGAATTCTTGCCTACTCCAGTATAGGGTTTGCATGTTTTTTGAAAATGCAGAAAAAGCCAAAATTCGTAACAAGAGTATGAAGCGATGACCGAAATTTTCTTATGTGCTTTAGCCAGCGCCAACGCCTCATCAAAATTTTCGTGCGTATCCCGGTCAATCGCGCAATAAACTTGGTCAAACGACCGCTGTCGTTCTACGGCCTCTTTGATAATATTTAATGGATCGTTTTTTCCGCAATTAATGATGCTAACTTTTTCAATCTTTTCAACCTCGACAATTGCGCGAAAATGACGAGCAGCATCTTTAAGATATTGCAAGCTGGATTTCGTATCTTCACAAATAATCAATACGAGTGGCTGTTGCTTGAGGCTGGATTTCTTACGCTCGAATGGCGAAGAACCAGATTTACGCGCCATTTTCAAGTGCTCCGTTTGACGAACGGCAGGCCGCGATAACGCCCTTCGTAGTAACGCTTTTCGATGTCTTCGCTTTCGCGGCCTTCAAAGTCATGAATGGAGCGCAGTTGCGTGGCCCCGTTCATGTCCCGTTCCGTGATCCAGAACTGGTCGCGGCGCAGCAGTTTTGTATCCATGAGGTGCGTGTCATGGGTGGTGAAAATTAGCTGAGAAGGTATGCTTGAATTGAGGTGCTTTTCGACCAGGGTCATTACTATTTTTGGGTGCAGACTGCTGTCAAGCTCATCAACGATTAATAGTCGTTCAGCTCCGTAAGATGGATCTTTGATAACCCATGGAAGCCAAAAACCAATTAGGTTTTTAGTTCCTTCAGACTCATCTTGATATTCTAAATCAGCATCACCTAACGCCGTTTTATGGGTAAGAACGGTCCTTGTCCTAGAAGGAGTTGCTCCTGTTATCAATTTACTTTCCGTGTCAGCTAGCCTGTTAACTGCACTTAACATAACTTCAGGAAGTTCTAAAATTTCTACTTTTAGTTTCGAGATGGGAACATCGACATCACGTAGAAATGAGGCAATCTCGTTCGCGGCGGTTTCGCTTTTTCCAGCTAATCGCTGTGCAGCCTTAGCCATAGCATCCATGCCATTCAATAACGAAATGCTTGATTTACTAAGCCATTCAAACGGCACTTTCAGCGGCGTCAGCGCTTCGCTGCTATTGGCCATTGCCTGCGCAATAAACAGCAGCCTGGGTGGCGTCAGTTTTTGCCAGGCATCCAGCAGTTCCGCACTCAAACTGTCTTTCAGGAATGCACCGAATTGGTAGGATTCACCCTGCGCCGAATGCAGCCGTTCGTAAAGCAGCAACTCCTGCCCTTTCGGATAAGCCAGCAATTTTTCACCAACAATGCGTTCGCTGGTTGCGGACAGAGTGAACTGATACCGCAGTCCCGCATGAATGAAATTCAGCTCAAACACGCTAGGCTGGTCTGCCAGCGCAGGATCAAACCGGAACGGTGCTATCGGCAGCGGTATGTTTCGGGTGCTAGGTTCACGTTTAGCCATCATGCTGACAACCTCCAGCGCCTTGAGCAGATTGCTCTTCCCCGACGCGTTCGGCCCGTAGATGACAGCCACCTTGAGCAAGTCAGGAAACTTTTCGCCCGCCGACTCAGGCTTGAAGACGTTTTCGCGCTTTCGCAGGCGCGGGGCGGCCACCATTGACAAGGTTTGCCGCTCACGGAATGAGCGGAAATTAGTGACAGAGAATTCAATCAACATGCAGAAATCTCGCAGTAAAAATCTTAAAACTGCCTTTATTTTGACAGGAATGAAATTTATCTGCAGATTTTCTGCACTTAATCTTCCAGCAGCCGCACCTTCACGCTCTTGCCCTTGACCCGGCCCTGCGTCAGCTTGCGCAGCGCGTCATGGGCAATCCGGCGGTCAACCGCCACGTAAGTGGAAAACTCGTTCACGTTGATCTTGCCGACCTGCTCGCGGGTAAAACCGGCCTCGCCGGTGAGCGCGCCCAGCACGTCGCCAGCGCGGATTTTTTCCTTGCGCCCGCCGACGATTTGCAGCGTCGCCATCGGCGGCAGCAGCGGCTCGTAGCTGGCGGGCGTGAGTTCTTCCAGCTTGTGCCACTCGGAGACGGTTTTTTGCAGCTGCTCGATTTTGCCGACCGAGCCCATTTCGTCCATGCTGGCCAGGCTGATCGCCCAGCCTTCTTCGTCGGCGCGGCCGGTGCGTCCGATGCGGTGAATGTGGATTTCCGAATCCGGCGTCACATCGACGTTGATGACCATTTCCAGCTGCGAAATGTCGAGTCCGCGTGCGGCCACGTCGGTGGCGACCAGCACCGAGCAGCTGCGGTTGGAAAACTGCACCAAGACCTGATCGCGCTCGCGCTGCTCCAGCTCACCAAACAGCGCCAGCGCGCTGAAACCCTGATCCTTCAACTGCTGCACCAGCGCCCGGCACTGCGACTTGGTGTTGCAAAACGCCAGCGTGCTGGCCGGGCGGTAGTGGTTGAGCACCATGCCGACGGCGTTCAGGCGCGCTTCGTCGTGGTCGGTATTGGGCACTTCGTACCAGCGCTGGCGGATTTTGCTTTTTTCATGCTGCGCCTGCACCGTGATGGTTTGCGGCGTTTTCATGAACTGCTGGCTGATCTTGGCGATGCCTTCGGGGTAGGTCGCCGAGAACAGCAGCGTCTGGCGCTCTTTCGGGCACTGCTTGGCGACGGTGGCGATGTCGTCAAAAAAGCCCATGTCCAGCATGCGGTCGGCTTCGTCCAGCACCAGCGTGTTCATGGCGGACAGGTCGAGGTTGCCGCGCCCCAGATGGTCCATGATGCGGCCCGGCGTGCCGACGACGATGTGCGCGCCGTGCTCCAGACTGGCGCTCTGGCCGCGCAGGGCGACGCCGCCGCACAGCGTGACGACCTTGATGTTTTCTTCGGCGCGGGCGAGGCGGCGGATTTCGGTGGTGACCTGATCGGCGAGTTCGCGCGTCGGGCACAGCACCATGGCCTGCACCGCAAAGTGGCGGGCGTTCAAATTGGCCAGCAGCGCCAGCGCGAAGGCGGCAGTTTTGCCGCTGCCGGTTTTGGCCTGGGCAATCAGGTCTTTGCCGAGCAGCGCGACGGGCAGCGCGGCGGCCTGAATCGGCGTCATCTGGAGGTAGCCGAGCTGCTGTAAATTGGCCAGCACATGGGCAGGCAAGGCGAGGTTGCTGAAATCGAGCGGGGAAGCCACGGAGGCACTAGAAGAGGTCATGGCCCGATTATCGGTGCCAAGGCGAAAAGACCTTACTCAAGCCCTTGGGGAATCAAGAGGAACTCGTCCATTCCAGAGGCATCGCGTCACTCCGACGACTGGGCCGTTTTGATAATTGCGACCAGGTGCTCGGCATGGCGCCCTGCTATTGGCAGATGCTTGCGCGCCCAATCTGCAAGCGTCGCCAAGTCAAAGGATTCTGGTGCTGCACACACAATCGCCATCACGGCAGTAGCATGACCTGCCGGGCAGGTGTCGAGTAAATTATTTTGTTCCAGTGTGCTGAGCTTTTTCTTTTGGCCAAGCAGGCGCATGGCTTTCCCGGCATCCCAGCGCCACATGCATATAGCAGCGGCCCTGCCAAACTGTTCATGCGCCAGGAAAAGAGCCAACGCGGGTGCGGAACTGAGTCCGAAACTTTCAAAAAATGCGAGTTCACCGCCATAGCGCACCGTCGGAGGAGTTAACGCCAGCGACTCCAGCAGGGCAGCCCTCAACTCGGGGGGCAAGGTGAACAGTACTTGCATCAGATAGCGCCTATCTTCTTCACCCAAGAGGTTCAGTGCATCGACCGGCTTTAACTGCTGCAGCAACCAAACACGAACCCATGAAAAAACATACCAGCGATCAACTGGAGCATTTCGCTCAAACACCAGAAAGGACGGCCACAACCTGGCAGCAGCTCCTGCGCCCGCCTTCTCCAATTGCTTCAACAAAATCCTTTCCGCCCAACGGCAATTTATCAGCTCGTTCCACCATGCTGAATCAACCGGCCACGCGCCGTGTGCCGCCTTCATCAAGCACCCCATGCGCAGGATGCAAGGCGCATCAGCCATCGGCTGCTCCACATCCTTCAGCCACCCATCAACAACAGAGAAAAACTGATTCCAGGCAAGCGAAACCTGTTCACACTTTTTATCCGGCCAGAGTTCACTCAGCCAGTACGGCAGTTCCGGCAAAGATTTGCTCCAGCCAGGAAACCACCAGTTATCCGGCATCGTGAAGGGCGCATTGGGCAGCAAGCTCCAGGCCCAGCAGGCGGTGATCCATACAAGTTTTTCATCCTCCGACTCCAGCGGCCGGGACCACAGGTCAGGCAATGCCCATTCGGCCGTTGTCAGGTCCATGCGCTCAATAACGCTTCTGGCAATGGGCATCAAGGCCGGAGGAATCACCGTTCCGTCCAGAATGCGTCGTCCGACCGCCATGAACAATGCTTCGGACGCGCCAATCGTCACGGCGGAGCCAGGCGCTTCTTGAAACAGCCTCTCGGCAGCAGCAATCAGGTGCTCGACTGAAACGGCATCCAGCGCCGAATCAACGACAAGCCTGCGCTCGGAATCGAAACAGGCCAGCGCCCAGGATGCCAATGGCTCTTCGGCGATTTGGCGCATCAGCATATCCCTGACGAGAAGTCCAGCCAGAGTGGGGTGCTCGAAATCAAAATTTTCCTGGACACATTTTTTAATCAGTCCACTGGACAACAGCGCATCAGGGTTCCCCGCCTCCAGCATCTTCGCCACCCGGTCGGCTGCTTTTTTCCTCTCGGACTGGTTCTTTCCCTGAGCTATTGCGTCGAGTTCGTTTCTGACAGTGGTTCCTGTCACTGGCGGAGCCAACGAAAGCCAGCTTTCCATCGGCAAGCTGCCACGCCATGAAAGCTCGGAGTGATTCCAACGAGCTTGTGCCAACTGTTGAATTTGCATGCTCTGGTAAAGCGGTTTTCCCTTGAAAAGCAAGTTCACCAGCTTTTTTCCTGCATCCGGGTCACTCGGTGCGGGAAGCTTTCTTTCCGAGATTGAATGCCCGATCTGGCAAAGATGCATCAGGTCCGATGTCGTCGAAAACCATTGCTCATGCGCATCAAAACGTTCAAGCCAGTTCTTCACGCCTTGCGCGCTAAAGTGCGTGTCCGTTTTATGGTGATTCAAACGCTCCTCAACCCCTTTCAACAAGCGTTCGCGCCAATCGGGCAGCAAAGTCCAAGTCCAACGCTGGAAGGCTCCACTGCTCAATTCAAGCAAGCGTCCTTCTCGCTCGCTGGAGGTTCTTTGCTCCCAACCTTTAAAGTGAGTTGAAGAACTGGTTGTTTCATGCACAGCAGGCATGAACGGTGCAATAACCAACAAACCAGCTCCCTCTGGTCGGTCCACCAGGGCCATGAGGTCTTTTTCTCCGCCATCAGCGTCCACAGAAACGACAAGAGGTTTGCGGCCACGCAGTGGATCAGTCGTATCTACGAGGGTTTCGATAATTAGGACTTCATAGTTTCCGGCAACAGCCAGACCCTTCACCAGCAGTTTCCGCTCCAGATCATCCGGGACATACAGCCACTGAAAATCGGAGGGAGGACGAAAAGAAGTCCGCACTGCAGGTTCCAACCAGTCATCAAGTACACCCCCTTCAAACTGGCTAACACTCTTTTCTGGATCAAGCCGCGCTTCAGCCAGAAACCACGACTTCTCCCGCGTCAAATCAAGCGGTTCCAACCCTGGAAACCCCGAAAAACTGAACAAGTGGCTGCTGGTCTGGCTCTGCACGCCAAGGTCTGCCACGGGCAGTTCCAGCAACTCCGCCAGGCTGGCCGTTTCCTTCTCACGCGTGAGCCACCAGGTCGGGTTTCCTTTGTCGAGCTGCCCGATTTTGGCCGCCAGAGAACGCGGCGTCAGCGTCCATCCGGCATCGGGGAATTTGTCGATCAACGCCTTGGCCAATTTGTCGTTCGAGCCAAATTTTGAGTAAGCAGGGGCAGTTTTTAGAGGGTTGGACATAGGGTGTTTTTGAAGAATTCAGGCCGGAATGCTGATGACCATATCCTAACAAACCACCCCAATGCACCACTCATGCAACGATGCAGCATCAATGCATATTGCGTTGCAATCCACCTGATTTCAGCCAAATAATGCAAGCAATCGGGTCGAAAACGCGACTCGATTTGTGTGCAAGCTGCCCCTCCGGCTACTCACAATCAATCAGAGGGTTTTAAAGGAATCATCATGAGCAATCCCCGCCCGCCGAACGGCCCCAGCCAGACCGGCAACCCATCCGGCGGTGGTCGTGGCAACAACCCGCCACCCGCACCAAAAGGCAAGTAACACGCCTTGCGTAACGCCAAACACCAGCGCTTGCATGCAGCGATGAGCCGAGCCGCAAGCAAATAAAGCTGGGTATTCACATCACCCAACGGTGCAAGCAGCAAGCCCGTTGGGTGATTTCAAACCCGATCCATTTTTTGAAAAACAACAACCATGTTCAAACCATTCGCCGCCGCCGTTTTAACCGTATCGCTGCTCATGCTGGGCGGCTGCGGCTCAACGCCCGGCCCCAAATACCGCAACGTCAGCGCCTACAGCGAAGGGCTTGCCGCTGTCCAATCCAACACGGGAAAGTGGGGCTTCATCAACGAGCACCAGCAATGGGTCATCCAGCCGCGATTTGAAGAAGCCAGGGCATTTCAAGCTGGCAAAGCGCCTGTCAAACAAGATGGCAAGTGGGGTTTCATCAACAGGCGGGGTGAGTGGCAATGATCTGCCGCGCCAATGTCCAGTCGCGGAGAATCACATGAAATATTGCAACTCCAAAGACATCAACATCCTGGTCAGGCAATTGGTTCTCAATGGGTGGGCCTTTCGCCGGGGAGGCAAGCACGGCCGCTTGACAGCGCCTACCGGGCAACTCACGTTGACAGTGCCAAGTTCACCGAGTGATCGCCGCGCTTTGCTGAACTTTCGGCAAGACATACGCCATGCCCAAAGGCAGTAAAAGCCGAGACTTCCGCCAAGCACTGCACGTTTCTCCTTTTTGTCTCCGCTGTAAATTTTCACGCCGCATGACGCTGTCGCCCCTGTAGGGGACATTTGAAAACAGCACAATCGGAGCAGGACTAAAAGGAGACCCAAGCATGCAGACTTTTGATTTCGACCTGTTCGTCATTGGCGGGGGCAGCGGCGGCGTGCGCGCTGCCCGCATGGCCGCGCAGCGCGGCGCGCGCGTGGCGCTGGCCGAAGTGGCGGAAATGGGCGGCACCTGTGTCAACCTCGGCTGCATCCCGAAAAAGCTCTACAGCTACGCGGCCCATTTCGCCGAAAGTTTTGAGGAATCGCACGGCTTTGGCTGGGTCGGCGAGGCGCCGACGCTGAACTGGGAGGCGCTCAAGGCGAATCGCGCCAGAGAAATTACCCGGCTCAACGGCATTTATGTGCAGTTGCTCAAAGGCGCGGGCGTTCACCTGCTGAACGGCTGGGCCGCGCTGGTGGACGCGCACACGGTGGAGGTCGGCGGCCACCAATACCGCGCCAAAAATATCCTGATCGCCACTGGCGGCCAGCCCAGCGTGCCCGACCTGCCGGGGCGCGAGCATGTCATCACCTCGAATGAAATGTTTGACCTGTCGCCGTTTCCGCAGCGCCTGTTGGTCGTGGGCGGCGGCTACATCGCCTGCGAATTCGCCTCCATCTTCAATGGGCTGGGCAGCCAGGTCACGCAGCTGTACCGGGGCGAGCAGGTTTTGCGCGGCTTTGACGAGGACGTGCGCGCCTTCATTTCCAGCGAAATGGTCAAGAGCGGCGTGGCCCTGCGCCTGAACACCGACGTGGCCGCGATTGCCTTTGAACGCGGCGCCGAAGGCATGCGCGTCGAACTGCTCGACGGCAGCCATATCTGCGTCGATGCCGTGCTCTACGCCACCGGCCGCGTGCCGCTGACCGACGGCCTGGGCCTGGAAGCCGTCGGCGTGCAGCAAACTGCCACTGGCGCGATCAAAGTCAACGATCAATACCAGACTTCGGTGCCGTCAATTTACGCTGTCGGCGACGTGACGGCGCGGGTGCAACTCACGCCCGTGGCGCTGGCCGAGGCGATGGTGGTGGTCGATGCGCTGTTCGGCCCGGCGGCGGGCAAGGCGCCGCGCAGCATCAGTTACGACTTCATCCCGACAGCGGTGTTCACCCACCCGAACATCGGCACCGTCGGCTACAGCGAAGCCCAGGCCGTCGAGCAGTTCGGCAAGGTCAGCGTCTATAAAAGCGACTTCAAGGCGCTCAAGCACACGCTC
>Ga0302217_10000439_pt1 | contig 10315 bp, 6 predicted proteins | sample II_Fen_N3_3_FD_198779 | JGI IMG/M metagenome (GOLD analysis project Ga0302217, IMG submission 198779) | Peat permafrost microbial communities from Stordalen Mire near Abisko, Sweden - II_Fen_N3_3 | ecosystem: Environmental > Terrestrial > Soil > Wetlands > Permafrost | place: Sweden: Abisko... | reverse complement strand
GCCGGCCATGCCACCTTTCATCATGGGAATCACCTCAAAAGTACGTGGATCAATAAGTAGCCCGGTGTTATGACGCCTGGGGCACCGGGGCTTCGACAGGTTCAATAGTATCGTGACGGACGACGGCACCGAACTGTTGCATCAATTGCTGGATGAGCGGGTCACCGTGGATCGACTCCTCGGCCTCGCGCTGGCGATTGAGGCGCCGGCTGGTCGCGGCCTGGGCCGGGGTTTCCTGCTCGGGCTTGATCAACTCGATGGCGATGGTCAGCGTGCGCTCGTGGTACTGGTTGAGGGCATCGTTGAGCCGGCGCTGCTGGGTCGCATTGAACAGGGCGCTGTGGGCCGGGTCCAGGTGCAGCACCCAGTGGTCGCCCTCGATGGCGATCAGGGTGCAGTTGGCTGCGATGCTACCGGTCATGCCGGAAATCGGCAGTTTCGGGAACAACTCCAGCCATTGCAGGGCCAGGCCGGTGGCCGGCGCCGCAGCAGGTTCCGCTTCGGGTTCGGGGGCCGGCTCGGCGGCGTGTTCGCTGGCCAGTTCGTCCAGGTAGCTGTAGGCCGAATCGATGTCCGGCTCGATGTAGTCTTCGTCCAGCGGCGGTTCGTCGTCGAGGTCGCTGCCGTGCGTTGCGGCGTCCACCTGGGCGACAGTCGGCTCGGGGGCGGGCGCGCTGACCCACTCCGGCGCGTCCGGCACCACGCTGTCCGGGGTCGGTGTGGGCATCGGCGTCAGCTCGGGCTGCTCGCCGGCGGTTTCCAGCATGGGTTCCACGGCGGGCTCAGCCTCCACCGGGGCATTCCAGGGCAAGTCGACCACCGGGGCCGGGGCTGGCTCAACCACCGGCTCAGGCTCGACCACAGGCGCGACAACCACAGGCTCAGGCACCGGCGCAACCGGCGCAGGTGCAGGTGCAGCAACCACTGGCGCGACCACCGCTGCGCCAGCCACGGGTTTGGCGGAATCAACTGTGGCCTGGCTGATCCCCACTGGCTTTAGCGGCTGTCTCGGCGCGTCTGTCGAGTCGGCGGGCCGGAAGGCCAGCATGCGCAGCAGGACCATTTCGAAGCCGCCGCGTGGGTCCGGCGCCAGGGGCAAGTCCCTGCGACCGATCAGGCCCATCTGGTAGTAGAACTGCACGTCTTCGGCCGGCAACGCCTGCGCCAGCGCCAACACGCGGTCGCGGTCGCCGTGGCCGTTGTCGACACCTTCCGGCAGGGCCTGGGCGATGGCGACGCGGTGCAGCACGTTGAGAATTTCCGAGAGCACGCCGTTCCAGTCCGGGCCCTGCTCCGACAAGTGGCGCACGGCTTCGAGCAACGCCTTGGCGTCGCCTTCGATCAGCGCGTGCAACACGTCGAACACCTGGCCGTGGTCGAGGGTGCCGAGCATCGCTCGCACATCGGCGGCCATGACCTTGCCTTCACCAAAGGCGATGGCCTGGTCGGTGAGGCTCATGGCATCACGCATCGAACCATCGGCGGCGCGGCCGAGCAGCCACAGCGCGTCGTCTTCGAACGGCACGTTCTCGACACCCAGCACGTGGGTCAAGTGCTCGACCACGCGCTCCGGGGTCATGTTTTTAAGGGAAAACTGCAGGCACCGCGACAAAATCGTTGCAGGAAGTTTCTGCGGATCGGTGGTGGCCAGGATGAATTTGACGTAGGGCGGCGGCTCTTCCAGGGTTTTCAACAAGGCGTTGAACGAGTGGCTGGAGAGCATGTGGACTTCGTCGATCAGGTAGACCTTGAAGCGGCCACGGCTCGGCGCGTACTGCACGTTATCGAGCAGCTCGCGAGTGTCTTCGACCTTGGTGCGGCTCGCGGCGTCGATCTCGATCAGGTCGACGAAACGCCCTTCGTCGATCTCGCGGCACACCGAGCAGGTGCCGCAGGGCGTCGAGGTGATACCCGTTTCGCAGTTCAGGCATTTGGCAATGATTCGGGCAATGGTTGTCTTGCCGACACCGCGAGTACCGGTAAACAGGTAGGCGTGGTGTAGCCGTTGGCTGTCCAAGGCATTGATCAGAGCCTTGAGCACATGGGTCTGGCCGACCATTTCGCGGAACGAGCGCGGGCGCCATTTACGTGCAAGAACCTGATAACTCATCGAAAACCGTCGCAACTGAGAAGCGGAGCCGGTAATGCTAGCGGAGCAAGGGGGAAATTGCATCCGGCACGCTTGCCTAATCTGACTAAGATTGCCAGATTGGCCATGAAAAGGCCTGAATCTGGAGAGTGTATGCGCGTAGTCCTGGGCGCTTTATGGATGATCACCACGGCCAGCCTCGCGGCGTCCGCACCGTTGCGCTTCTCGGTTTCCGACAGTTGGGCGATGCCCATGGTGCAAGTGGAGGACGGCCGACCCACCCAGGGCATTTTGTATGATCTGATGTTGAGCCTGGCCACCCAGGTCGGCCGCCCGGTCGAGTTCCACGTACTGTCCCGGGCACGCATTGCCAGCGCGATGGCCCATGGCGACATCGATGTGCGCTGTTATGTCACCCAGTCCTGGCTCGACAATTTGTCTGACGACTACATCTGGAGCTTCCCGCTGCTGGTCCAGCGCAACGTATTGGTCAGCGCTCACAGCCATCCGGTGCAAGTGACCCGGCTGGCGCCGCAGTCGATCGGGACAGTGCTCAATTACCGCTACCCCACGCTCGACCCGCTGTTCGCCAACGGCCAATTGAGGCGCGACGACGCCCGCAGCGAAGACCAGGTACTGCACAAACTGGTGGCCGGGCGCTTCAAGTATGCGGTGGCCAATGAATGGATCGTCGACCGCTTCAACCAGAACCTGCCGATGGATCAGCGACTGCACAAAGTCTCCATTATCGAGGAGCAAAGCCTGGGCTGCGTCGTGCGCAACGACCCGGACCTGCCGGTGCAACAAATCCTGCGCACCCTGCTGCAAATGAAGATGTCAGGCGAAATCGACGACATCATCAAGCTGTACACCGGCGAAAACGCAGTGCCCTTGCACGCTCCTGACAAGAACTGACAAGGCCACCTTATAGACTGGGCTCACCCCCCCCCGTTCTCAAGGAGCCCCAATGAACACCGCTGCCCATTACTTCCTGCTGTATGTCGACAGCCCCGCCACCAGCGCCAACTTCTACAGCCGCCTGCTGGACAAAGCACCGGTTGAGTTGAGCCCGACCTTTGCCCTATTCATTCTCAATAATGGTGTAAAGCTGGGCCTGTGGTCGCGCCACACCGTGGAACCGGCGGCCCAAGCCACGGGCGGCGGCGGCGAAGTGGGTTTCGCCCTGCCCGACCAGGCCGCCGTGGATACCCTGCACGACCAATGGCTGGATCGTGGCGCCACGATCATTCAGTCACCGACCGTCGTGGACTTTGGCTACACCTTTGTCGCCCAGGACCTCGACGGCCATCGGTTGCGGGCGTTCTGCATGAGCGACTGAGCAGCGCCGCCAGCGTCCTTCCAGGCTGATGGCCGCCACACTGGCGAGCACGATCACTGCGCCGAGCATCACCTGCCCGGCAAGGTGCTCGCCCAGCAGTGTCGCCGCCATCGCCATGGCCACCGGGGGAACCAAGTACATCGCCACCGATGCACGGCTGACCTCGACATGCTTCAACACGTAGGCCCAGGCAAGGTACGCCAGGGCACTCGGGAAAATGCCCAGGACTAGCACCGCCAGGTTTTCCGGCCAGGGCGCCTGCGCCACGGCGGCGGGCAGGCCGGGCAGGTTCACGCAGAGCATCAGGGTCCCCGACCACACCATGTAGCACGTCAGGGTCAACGGGCTGTAGCGGTGGGCATAGTGCTTCTGGATGGCGAAATACACGCTCCACGACACCGCCGCCAGCAGGATCAACAGACCACGTGGATCGATGTCACCCACGCCGTGCTCACCCCAGATCACCACCAGCACGCCGAGCAACCCCAGCAATACGCAGCTCCAGCGCCAGGCGCTGATCCGCTCCTTCAAGCCAAAAAACGCAATCAGTACACTGAACAGTGGCGCCGACTGCGCCAATACACTGGATGCCGCCGCTGTCACCCATTGCTGCCCGTAGTTGAGGCAGGTGTGATGCAGGAACACCCCGAAAAATCCCAGCACCAGCAACCATGGCACATCCCGCAGGCGCGGCTGGCTGATGCCCTGCATCAGCGCCACCCCCCCCATGAACACCGATGCGACCAGAAACCGCAACAACGCCAACTGACCGGGGCTATAACTGTGCAGCCCCACGTGCACGCCAATCGGCGAATAGGCCCAACAGAGGATCACGCTGGCGATGACTAGCGTAAGCTTTGCGGGTGACGGGGCATTCATCGACGGCATCCAGAAACAGAAAAGGAGTGCCGCCAGTCTTGGCCGGGTCATGCGGCAGGACAATTAAGCGTTTCTGACTTCTGAAATCAGTGGAACTGAGCGATGGAAATGGCCCAACTGAAGATGGTGCGAGCCGTGGCGCAAACCGGCAGCGTGGCCCAGGCCGCGCTGCAATTGCATTGCGTGCCGTCGAACATCACCACGCGCATCAAACAGCTGGAAAGCGAATTGGGCACGCCATTGTTCATCCGTGCCGGACGCGGGCTGGCGATCAGTGCCGCCGGTGAAATCTTCCTCGATTACTGCGAGCGCATCCTGGCACTGGTGGACGAATCCAAACGAGCGGTGGACGCCAACGCGATCCCTCGGGGCACCTTGCGTATCGGCGCGGTGGAGTCCAGTGCCAGCGGCCGCCTGCCACCGCTGCTGGCGGAATACCATCGACGCTACCCCGACGTCAGCCTGGAGCTGGTGACGGGTGCCTGGGGCCAACTGCTCGACGACCTGCAACACCACCGCCTGGACGTGGCGCTGGTAGCCGCGGGTAACAAACGCACCAAGCTCGAACACTGCGTGGTCTACAGCGAACGCCTGGTGCTGATCGCCAGCCCCTCCAGCGCGCCGATCAACGGCGCCGAGGACCTGGCAGGGCGCACCCTACTGGTCTGGCCGCCCGGCTGCCCTTATCGCGCCGCCCTGGAAAACTGGGTCAAACCCCACGACCTCAAGCCGGCCATCGCCAGCTACGCCAGTTGGGGCACGATCATCGGCTGCGTCAGCGCGGGGATTGGCGTGGCATTAGCGCCGGAGGGAATTCTGGCGCGCTATGAGCAGACCAGTCAGTTGGCCTCGTACCGATTCGAAGAACTGGCGGCGGTGGATAACCTACTGTTCTGGCACAAGGACACGCAGCGGCATCTGGCCAGGGATGCGTTCGCGGGGCTGCTGCGCGAAACCTTCGGCCAACACTGATCAAACATCAGCTTTTCGGGGCGGCCAATCGCGCGTACTGATCCAGACTGATCCAGCCGGTGAACGACCGATCCTGAGCATTGACGAACTCGACCTGGGCCCAGCCATTCTTGAAGGCCAGCACGCCGACCACATCAGGCTGCGCAATAAAATACCGGCAGACGACTGAAAAGAAGAAAATAGGGGGGGGTGAAACAGAAGAGGTACTACAAGGAGGAGCGTTATGGAGGCAACCCCACCAGCCACACCCCGGCACACAATGTTCCCGCTGTGGCTGCTGCCTTCCGGCTCTGACCAGGTTCACGGGTAATCGTTGCGGGGGGACCGATGGGGTCACCATAACGACGCTCGCCTCTCGGCAAGCCGCGCCATTGTACCGATCTCATCGGAAGTTACAACCATTGGTGCGGGATTAAAAAATCAAGAGGTTCAAGCACTTGCCATAGCCGTCAGCATTCCCCCTGCCACACTGGCTCATGACTGTGCCTGCAGGACCTCATCCGCCCTGCCGCCCTCTTCCTGGATCACCAGGTGAATGAAGTGCAGCTTGGCTATCACTGCCGGTGGCAATACGAAGGGGTAGAAATCCGGCTGGCCCATGGCGCGGGACAGTTCGTTGAGCATGCCGGCCAATTCGATCCAGGCATTGACGAACGACAGGAACGCCGCGCCGCCGGGGTGTTCGGGGTCATAGAGGCTGGCGCGGGGGAACGGCTGGTAATCCAGGTCCATCTCGCGGGCGCTCATGCCGAAACCCAGGGCGGTGTCGACGGCGTCCATCATGTGCAGGTAATGCGCCCAGGTTTCGGCCCAGTCTTCCCAGGGGTGCATGGTGGCGTAGGCGCTGACGCAGGTGTGTTGCCAGTCAGGACGCGGGCCGTTCTGGTAGTGTTGGTCGAGGGCGTCGGCGTAACTGGCGCGTTCGTCGCCGAACAGGTGGCGAAACGGCTGCAACCAGTGGCTGTTGGCGATCAGCCGATCCCAATAGTAGTGGCCGACTTCATGGCGAAAGTGGCCAAGTAAGGTGCGGTACGGTTCACGCATCTGCACGCGGATTTTTTCGCGGTGGGCGTCGTCGGCTTCCTTGATGTCGAGGGTGATCAGGCCGTTGGCATGGCCGGTGGTCGGCGCGTTGCCTTCCAGGTCGATGCCGACGAAGTCGAAGGCCAGGCCGTTGTCTTCGTCGACGCTTTTGGGCACGACGTGCAGGCCCAGGCTGATCAGTTGCGCCACCAGCCGGCGCTTGGCGGTTTCGACCTTGCACCAGCGCTCGGGGTTTTCCGCGATCGACAGGTCGGGAATGGTGCGGTTCAGGCTGCACGCCACGCACAGCGAGCTGGTGCTGTGGGCGCGAATCAGCCAGTTGCAGGCGGCCGGGCTGTCGAGGTTGGCGCAGCGGCGGAAAGCGCCGGCATCGAGGTTGTCATCCAGCAGCCAGGTGTTGGCGACCGGACCCGGTTGCAGCGAGGACAGACGGCTTTGTTGCGGTTGGTAGCCCAGCAGCGCCGCGCAGGCCAGGCACTGGCTGTTGCGAAAGAACAACGACTGGCCACACCGACACTGCCAGACCTTGCTGTTGCGCGAGGATTCGGCCATGAACGGTGCGGCGATGCGCGAACTGAGTTGTTCGAAGAAGCGGTACATGGCGATCTCTCCCGGGGCGACCAAGACTAGATCATTTCGCGCTCGGGATCGTTCCCCTTTCTTCGAAGGGCTGCTTCGCAGCCCAACGGGAACAAGAAATCGTCAGACAGTGATGTTGTGCCGGGCTAGAAAGTCCACGAAGGCGGCTTCGTCCAATACCTTCAGGCCCAACTCACTCGCCTTGGCCAGTTTTGAACCGGCACCCGGCCCGGCCACCACACAATAAGTCTTTGCCGACACCGAACCGGCCACCTTGGCGCCGAGGCTTTCGAGCTTGTCCTTGGCCACGTCGCGGCTCATCAGTTCCAGGGAGCCGGTCAGCACCCAGGTGTGCCCCGCTTCCGGCAAACCTTCGATCACTTTCTTCTCGCTCTGCCAGTGCATGCCGAAGTCCTTGAGCTGCTGCTCGATGGCCAGGGCAAGGTTGGCGTGGTCGGGGTTATCGAAGAACTCGCGCACGGCCTTGGCCTGCTTCTCGGGCAGCGCCTGGCGCATATCGAGCCAGTCGGCCTTGATCACGCCGTCGAGGGAACCGAACTTGTCCGCCAGTTTCTGCGCAGCGCCGGGGCCAACGCTGGGCACATGCAGCTTGTCGAGCAAACCGCCGAGGGTGGTGCTGGCGGCGAACTCGGCGCTCAGGTCGCCTTGTTCCTGCAGTTGCAGGCCGCATTTGTCCGGCGCCAACAGCGCGCCGATCACGTCCTGGTTGTGGCGGTCTTCAAAGAAGCTGTGGATCTCGTGCGCCACTTCCAGGCCCACGTCCGGCAAGTACGTCAGCACTTGCGGCAACGCGCGCTGCACGCGCTCCAGGGACGCCAGGGAGCGCGCCAGCACCTTGGCGGTCTCCTCGCCCACATCGGGAATGCCCAGGGCGTAGATGAAGCGCGCCAGGGTCGGCGTCTTGCTGTGTTCGATGGCGCTGATCAGCTTCTTGCTGGAAACATCGGCGAAGCCTTCCAGGTCGATGATCTGTTCGTACTTGAGTGTGTAGAGGTCGGCCGGCGAGGCGATGAGCTTTTCATCCACCAATTGCTCGATGGTCTTGTCGCCCAGGCCGTCGATGTCCATCGCCCGGCGCGAGACGAAATGGATGATCGCCTGTTTGAGCTGCGCGCCGCAGGCCAGGCGGCCGACGCAGCGGTACACCGCGCCTTCGCTGACGGTTTCCTTGCCCTTGCTGCGCTTGACCAGCTGGGTGCGCTCGACATGGGAGCCGCACACCGGGCAGTTTTCCGGGATATGTACCGCGCGGGCGTGTTCCGGGCGGCGCTCAGTGACCACCGATACGACCTGCGGGATCACGTCCCCGGCGCGGCGGATGATCACGGTGTCGCCGATCATCAGGCCCAGGCGTGCCACTTCATCCATGTTGTGCAGGGTGGCATTGGACACGGTCACCCCCGCGACTTTGACCGGCTTGAGGCGCGCCACCGGGGTGACGGCGCCGGTACGGCCGACCTGGAATTCCACGTCGAGCAGCTCGGTCAGCTCTTCCATGGCCGGAAATTTGTGCGCGATCGCCCAACGCGGTTCACGGGCGCGAAAACCCAGCTCGCGCTGGGAGGCAATGCTGTTGACCTTGAACACCACGCCGTCGATTTCATAGGGCAGGCTGTTACGCCGCTCGCCGATATCGCGGTAGTAGTCCAGGCATTCCTGGATGCCCTTGGCCAACTTCAGCTCATGACTGATCGGCATGCCCCACTTCTGCAACTGCTGCAGATTGCCGATGTGGGTGTCGCTGATGTCCGCCGTCACCTGGCCAATGCCGTAGCAGCAGAATTCCAGCGGGCGGCTGGCGGTGATTTTCGAATCCAACTGGCGCAGGCTGCCTGCGGCGGCGTTGCGCGGGTTGGCGAAGGTCTTGCCGCCAACTTCCAGTTGCGAGGCGTTCAGGCGCTCGAAACCGGCCTTGGACATAAACACTTCGCCGCGCACTTCCAGGGTCGCCGGCCAGCCGCTGCCGTGCAGCTTCAACGGGATATTGCGCACGGTGCGCACATTCACGCTGATGTCTTCGCCAGTGGTGCCATCGCCCCGGGTAGCGCCGCGCACCAGTTCACCGTCCTGGTACAGCAGGCTGACCGCCAGGCCGTCCAACTTTGGCTCGCAGCTGTATTCCACCGCGGCGCCGCCGCCAAACAGGTCGTCCACCGGCAGGTCGAGACCTTCGGTAACCCGGCGATCGAACTCGAGCATGGTGGTTTCATCGAAAGCGTTGCCCAGGCTGAGCATTGGAATCTCATGCTTGACCTGGGTGAACGCCGACAACGCCGCACTGCCGACCCGCTGCGTCGGTGAATCACGCGTGACCAGCTCCGGATGCTCGGCCTCCAGAGCTTTGAGCTCGTGGAACAAGCGGTCGTACTCGGCGTCCGGAATGCTCGGTTCGTCGAGGACGTGATAACGGTAGTTGTGCTGATCCAGTTCAGCGCGCAGTTCGAGGATGCGGGTGTGGGCGGCGGTCATGGGTGTTCTCTCATAAAGCAAAAGAGCAGCCGAAGCTGCTCAAATGTTGGTGCGCTTGATTCTATCGACAACGCTTGAGGCCAGACCTCAGCGTTTCTGTGTCAGGGCGCGACGCTCGAACTCGACGATGCGCTGACGGTAGTGTTCGATGGTCTGGGCGGTCAGGACGCTGCGCTGGTCGTCCTTCAGTTCGCCGTTGAGCTCCTGGGACAGCTTGCGCGCTGCAGCGACCATCACGTCGAACGCTTGTTTCGGATGACGCGGACCTGGCAGGCCGAGGAAGAAGCTCACCGCCGGCGTGCTGAACAGGTCAATATCGTCCAGGTCGAAGGTGCCTGGCTTGACCGCGTTGGCCATGGAGAACAGCACTTCGCCATTACCGGCCATGCTTTCGTGGCGGTGGAAGATATCCATCTCGCCAAAACGCAGGCCGCTTTCCAGAATGTTCTGCAACAGTGCCGGGCCCTTGAAGCCGGCGGCGTCGCGGCAGATCACGCTGATCACCAAGACTTCTTCGGCGGCCGGCTGATCGTTCACCGATTGACGCGGCGCGCTTTTGGTCGGGCTCTCGTCAGGGAAATCGTCATCACGGCTGCTGAAGCTCGGGCCGTCATCCACGCCCAGGTTCAGGTCGCCCTGATGCGGCTCGGCCGCAGCACTGCCGCGCTTGCCACGCTTGGAGGACGGTTCGCGGGCTTCGCGCAAAGGTGCGCTCATGGACGGCAAGTCGTGCTCGTCCAACTGCGGTTCCTTATGGGTATCCAGCACACGGGGCGGCCCCAGCAGCTCCGCACCGGCGTCGTCGTCGGGCAAGTTGGACAGGTTGCGGTCCAGACGAAACTTGAGCTTACCCTTGCCACCGCGCATGCGGCGCCAGCCATCAAAAAGAATACCGGCAATGACAATAATGCCGATGACGATCA
>Ga0302217_10000436_pt1 | contig 10350 bp, 11 predicted proteins | sample II_Fen_N3_3_FD_198779 | JGI IMG/M metagenome (GOLD analysis project Ga0302217, IMG submission 198779) | Peat permafrost microbial communities from Stordalen Mire near Abisko, Sweden - II_Fen_N3_3 | ecosystem: Environmental > Terrestrial > Soil > Wetlands > Permafrost | place: Sweden: Abisko... | reverse complement strand
GGGGCTTGCCCCCGATAGCGGTCTATCAGCCAATATTTTCGCTGACTGTCACTCTGCTATCGGGGGCAAGCCCCCTCCCACATTTTTAGTCCGCGCTGAGTGCGGTGATGGCGTTGATCAGTACATCGATGTCTGCGGTTGATGTCACCCACCCCAGCGTCACCCGGATACTTTACGGTGCGCTTGGCCGGCGTGGCGCTTTTTTTGCCTGCGCAAAACCTTGAGGCCCACACCATACAAATGTGGGAGGGGGCTTGCCCCCGATAGCGGTCTATCAGCCAATATTTTCGCTGACTGTCACTCTGCTATCGGGGGCAAGCCCCCTCCCACATTTTTAGTCCGCGCTGAGTGCGGTGATGGCGCTGACCAGTACATCGATGTCCGCCGCGGACGTCACCAAGCCCGGCGTCACCCGGATACAGGTGCCAAACGACGCGCCCACTCGAGTGGTGGTGAACAGGTTGTAGTCCCTGAGCAGGCTATCCGCCATCGCCTGCTGATCGCGCCCGATGAACGTGAATGCCGTGATCCCGCAATACAATCGCGGGTCATCCGAGGTCAGCACTTCAATCCCCGGTAATGGCCGCACCTGGCGCACCCACAGATCCCGCAAGTAATTTACCCGTGCGCCTTTGGCCGCCGCGCCGCCCAATGCGCGGTGTTCTTCAAATACCAGCGGCAAGGTCATCAGCGCCGGGAAGTTCGGCGTGCTGTACGGCGTGCGGGCGCGCACGTCGGTGGCGGGGTAGTGGAACTCACCCATGTCCGGGTCGATGTCAGCCAGGCGTTCGGTGGCTATGTAAAGAAAGCCCAGAGTCAGCGGCGCGCCGATCCATTTGTGCAGGTTGAAGCCGGCGAATGCGATTCCCAGTTCGGCGAGGTTGAACTCGATCTGGCCGAGGGCGTGGGCGCCGTCGAGGATCACATCGACAGCGTGTTCGCGCGCCGCTTTGGCAATGGCCTCGACCGGCATGACCAGGCCGGTGCGGTGGGTCACGTAGGTCAACGCCATCAGTTTCAGGCGGGGGTATTGGGTGAAAGCATCGCGATAGCTTTGCAGCAAACTGTCGAAACTGGCCGGGTGGGTGTGGGAAATTTCGATCACTTCCACCCCCCTGTAGCTGGCCAACCAGCGCATGGCGCCCTTGACCGTGTCGTACTCCAGGTCGCTGATCAGCACTTGGTCGCCCGGCTGCAGGCGGTTGTAGTTGCGGATCAGCGACTGCAAGGCTTCGGTGGCGTTGCGGGTGAAGGCGACCGACTCGGGGTCGGCGTCGATCAGCTCGGCCAGTTGGCGGCGGATCTCGACGTTTTCGCCTTGCTCGAAACGCTGACGCACATGCACCGCGTTACTGCGGTTGATAAACGCGACGTGCTCAAGGTACTGCGCTTGCACCGCGCGGCTCATGCGCCCGAAGTAGCCATTTTCCAGGTTGATCGGGCCCGGCTCCAGCTCATAGTGGTCGGCGATGGCCTGCCAGTGGGGTTCGTTGGCTGCATTCCATGGCATGGCGTGGGTTCCTAATGGCGAGGCGCGGGTTTGCCGTGCTTGGCGCGCAGCGGCTCCAGCAGTTCGGACAGGCCGTTGTGGTCGATTTCCTGCATCAATGCCAGCAACCCGCCCAGCTCGCCGTGGGGGAAACCTTCACGGGCGAACCAGTTCAGGTAGGGGCCAGGCAGGTCGGCGATGATCCGTCCCTTGTATTTGCCGAAGGGCATTTCGCGGGTGATCAGCAGTTCGAGTTTTTCGGGATTCATGACGGCTCAGGCGTTTGCATCGAGGTCTTGGAAAATACAGGCATTCTGCATGAAGGCCAAATGACAGATCATGCAAATAACGCACATACAGAACGTTCAAATATTTTTAAGATGTTGAAATTTAAAGATAAAGTCGTTTTTTAAAACCTGGCACGGGCGCTGCAATCATTAAGACAACCTTCCTCAACCGGCATAAGGAATTGAAAAATGACTGATATTAATAAAGAGTCCATCTCGGTACTGAACGACCTGATCGAAACCAGCATCGACGGTCAAAAAGGTTTTAAAGAGTGCGCTGACGACATCAAGCATCCGGAACTCAAAGCGCTGTTTGCCAAGCGCTCCGCAGATTGCACCACTGCCGCGGCCGAGCTGAAAACCGCCGTGCGTGCCCTGGGTGGCGATCCGGAAAATTCCGGCAGCGTTGCCGGCGCCCTGCACCGTGGCTGGGTCGATGTGAAGTCGATGGTGACCGGCAAAGACGAAGAGGCTGTATTGAACGAAGCCGAGCGCGGTGAAGACCACGCACTCAAGTCTTACAAAGAAGCGATCGAGAAGATCGACAAGCACAACCTGCTGGGTATTCGTGAGCTGGTTGAGCGCCAATACCACGGCGTGCAACGCAATCACGATCAGGTCAAAGCCCTGCGTAACCAGGCTCACGCTCAGTCTTGAGTCGTCGCTGAATAAAAAATCCCCGCCGATGCGGGGATTTTTTATGGGGACTGATCAGCCGATGGTGATGGCCGGCAGCTCGGTCAGCGTCACGACCTGTTGCTTGCGTGGTGCGAGGATCTCCGCCTCGCCATCCACCACCAGTTCATCGCGCTGGTTGAACACGCGGGTGGCGATACGCACGCGGAACTTCGGCAGCTTCTCGAGGATTTCCAGACGCACGGTCAGGGTGTCGCCGATTTTCACCGGCTTCTGGAAGCTCATCTGTTGGCCGATATAGATCGTGCCCGGCCCAGGCAGCTCACAGGCAACAGCCGCACTGATCAGGGCGCCGCTGAACATGCCGTGGGCGATTCGCTCCTTGAACATGGTCGCCTTGGCAAATTCCGCATCCAGGTGCAGGGGGTTGTGGTCGCCGGACATGGCGGCGAACAACTGGATATCGCGCTCTTCGACGGTCTTGCTGTAGCTGGCGGTCTGGCCGACTTCGAGGGCTTCGTAAGGGGTGTTGGTTACCTGGGTCATCTAAAGGTGCATCCTGTGGCTAATCGATAATTTAATTGGCTGATTTTAAACGAAAAATTATTCGCAGCGAGCCGGCCTACGCAAGGTCAGGGCCTGGTCGAGCCACGTCAGCACATCCGCGGTGACTTCGTCGCGGTTGGTTTCGTTGAACACTTCGTGACGCGCCTGCGGGTAGATATTCAGTTGCAGGTTCTGGCAGCCGGCCTCACGCAGGGCATGGGCCAGGCTTTTGAGACGCTTGCCTTCACTCACCGGATCACATTCGCCGCCGATCACCAGGATCGGCAAGCCCGGATCGATCTGCGCGAGATTGGACGCTTTGCTGATTTGCTGCAAGCCACCCAGCAGGTCGAACCACAGTTGGTTGGTGCAGCGGAACCCGCAGAGCGGGTCGTGGAGGTAGCGGTCGACTTCATCCGGGTCACGGCTGAGCCAGTCGAACGCCGTGCGGTTGGGCTTGAACGCTTGGTTGAACGAGCCGAACGACAGGAACTCAATCAGCGCACTGCGGCCGCGTAAGCCCTGGCGCAGGCGTTCGGCACGGGTGATCAGCCGCGCGGCGCGGTACAGCGCCACCGGCTGGAAATTCGAACCGCTGAGAACCGCCCCATGCAGGCTGGCGCTGTGGTGCAGCAGGTAGGCCTGGGCGATATAGCTGCCCATGCTGTGGCCCAGCAAAATGATCGGCACTCCCGGCTGCTGCTGGCCGATGTGCTGGTTGAGGCTGGCCAGGTCGCCCACCACCTTGCTCCAGCCGTCCTGTTCGGCGAACAGGCCCAGGGTGCCCTCGTCGGCGGTGCGGCCATGGCCACGCTGGTCCAGGGCAAACACGCCGTAGCCCGCCCCGCACAACGCTTCGGCCAGGCGCACATAACGACCACCGTGCTCGGCCATGCCATGGGACACCATGATCAACGCCTTCGGCGGCGCGTCCGGCAGCCATTGATTGACGTACAGGCGGCTGTGGTCATTCGCGGTCAGCCAGAAAGTGGTGTGGTTCATGGCGCTTCCTTTGCTCAGGGTCGTTGCAGTGTATAGCTCATCCTCGGACAGCCGTCTGATCAGTACAGACCCTTGTAGGAAGATTCACGCAATTAATGACGCTCTTTCCTGTATTTGCCTGTTTGGCCATAGCTGCTAACGTCCCCGAAGCTCCGCTTTTTATAGCAGCAGAAAAGCGGCCGGGCACATTCAGGTAAGAGGACAAGAATAATGCAACCTGATTTCTGGAATGACAAACGCGCGGCGGGCGTTCCCAACGAGATCGATCTGGGCGCCTACAAGTCGGTGATCGAAGTCTTCGAGCGTTCCTGCAAGGCCTTTGCCGACCGTCCGGCGTTCAGCAACATGGGCGTCACCCTGACCTATGCCGAGCTTGAGCGCCAGAGTGCGGCGTTCGCCGGTTACCTGCAGCAACACACCGACCTCAAGCCGGGCGATCGCATCGCGGTGCAGATGCCCAACGTGTTGCATTACCCGATTGCCGTGTTCGGTGCGTTGCGCGCGGGGCTGATCGTGGTCAACACCAACCCGCTGTATACCCCGCGTGAGATGCGACACCAGTTCAAGGACGCTGGCATTCGTGCCTTGGTCTACCTCAACCTGTTCGGTTCACGGGTGCAGGAAGTCTGCACCGACACCGAGATCGACTACCTGATCGAAGCGAAGATGGGCGACTTCATGCCGGCGGCCAAGGGCTGGCTGGTCAACACCCTTGTCGACAAAGTGAAGAAGATGGTCCCGGCCTATCACTTGCCGCGTGCGGTGTCGTTCAAGCGCGCCTTACGCATGGGCGCAGGGCAGGGCGTGACGCGCCACCCGGTGACCCTCGATGACATCGCCGTGCTGCAATACACCGGCGGCACCACCGGCTTGGCCAAGGGCGCGATGCTCACCCACGGCAACCTGGTGGCGAACATGCAGCAGGTGCGCGCCTGCATGTCGCAGACCGGCGAGGATGGCCACCCCCTGATCAAGGAAGGCCAGGAAGTGATGATCGCGCCGCTGCCGCTTTACCACATCTATGCATTCACCGCGAATTGCATGTGCATGATGGTCTCTGGCAACCACAACGTGTTGATCACCAACCCGCGGGACATCGCGGGCTTTATCAAGGAACTGAAAAACTGGCGCTTCACCGGCTTGCTCGGGCTCAACACGTTGTTTGTGGCGTTGATGGACCACCCCGACTTCAAGAGCCTGGACTTCTCCCATCTCAAACTCACCAACTCCGGTGGCACGGCGCTGATCAAGGCCACCGCCGAACGTTGGGAGCAGCTCACCGGCTGCGCGATTGGCGAAGGGTATGGCCTGACGGAAACGTCGCCGGTGGCCAGCACCAACCCGTATGGCAACAAGTCACGCTTGGGCACCGTGGGCATCCCTGTGCCGGGTACGGCGATGAAGGTGATCGATGACGACGGCGTCGAGTTGCCCCTGGGCGAGCGCGGCGAGCTGTGCATCAAGGGCCCGCAGGTGATGAAGGGCTACTGGCAGCAACCGGCCGCCACCGCCGAGGCGTTGGACGCCGAGGGGTGGCTCAAGACCGGCGATATTGCCGTGATCGACGAGGATGGATTTATACGCATCGTGGATCGCAAGAAGGACCTGATCATCGTCTCGGGTTTCAACGTGTACCCCAACGAGATTGAAGACGTGGTGATGGCTCACCCTGCGGTGGCCAACTGCGCAGTGATCGGCGTACCGGACGAGCGCACGGGGGAGGCGGTGAAGCTGTTTGTGGTGGCGCGTGCCGAAGGCGTGAGCCTTGAGGAGTTGAAGAGCTACTGCAAGACCAACTTCACGGGGTACAAAGTGCCCAAGCACATCGTGTTGCGTGAGTCGTTGCCGATGACGCCGGTGGGCAAGATCCTGCGGCGCGAGTTGCGCGACATCGCCTGATTTGAAAGGCAGTCAACAATGTGGGAGGGGGCTTGCTCCCGATGGCAGTGGATCAGTGTGAGGGGGTGATAGATATGGCACTAAAGGAAACTGGTGGGAAGAAGAGGGAAGAAAACGGGCAAGCCAGGAAAGACGGGCTCTGAACGGACCAAGAAGACTTAGTCAGTGCCAAAAGAGGCGCTAAGTCGTAAAACAACTAAAACCAACAAAGAGCCCGCATTTAGCGGGCTCTTTGGCACTCATGCTTTAGATCATCCAGCCGCCTGACCAGACCAACCGTCCTACCACCTGCAAACGCTCAAGGCGATCTGCCGGGACATTGATAGATGGATAGGCCGTATTGGCGCTGATAACCAATACGCCGCCGTCAAGCTGGCGTTGTAACCGCTTGGCGTAGAGCAGGTCATCCAGTCGGATCACATAGAAAGCCTCTCCCTGGATCACGTTCCGGGATAGATCGACCATCACCGTGTCTCCATCCTTTAGGAATGGCTCATTGGAGTCGCCATCTACGCGCACAGCGGCGAGCTGTGACGCCTGCAAGCCTTTCTTGTGGAGACTGTACTTGGTGAAGGCGAGCATCGTCAGAACGCGTGCGCCGTCGCTCCAGGCGCCATGGCCCTGGCTGATCCTAGCGTCATACAGCGGCACATAGGCGTAAGAGAGGTCTTCGCCCGCTGGTGTCGTGCTTTGCCAGCGAGGACGGACGTTACCGGGTAAAGCTCAAGGATGGGGAGGTGGCGCTGTATACCGATGAGGGTGACATCATTCATATGAAGCGTGGCCGATTGATCGAGATCGAAACTGACACTTTAGTGGTCAGGGCCAAGACGAAGGTGCGGTTTGAAACGCCATTGATTGAGCAAACTGGGGATTTAAAAGCTGATGGTGAGGTAGCCGACCATACGCTCAGCATGCAGGCAGATCGCGATCTGTATAACCAGTACGACCATGGTGGTGGCCCCAAGCCATCGCCAGCGCAGTAATAATCTGGTATTCATTAGGGGTCAATCAAGGAGACCCCATATGGATAGTGCACGTTGTACCGTTAACAATACTGATTATACCGGAGTTAGTTTTGCCGCTCTGCCAGAAGCCGAGAGATCAAATTATCGTCGGCACCTTATATGCGTAGCTTGCGGTACTGCGGCCTACTTTCGAAAAGAAGCTAAGAGTGGTCAGGGGCCATGCTTTGGCGCGAGGCCTCACTCAAACTGCACATTAGCTACTCTTGAGTCAGGGCGAGGTTTAGGGGGGCAGACAGAAGAAGATATTCTACATAACCCCGGCACGCGTATCGTAGTAGATGAGGCACAAGGGGCTGCTCCGATTGTTAATCATCTAGATCCGCAGAACCCGCAGGGCCAAGGGGGACGAGCGGGACGATTCACTGGTAATGGTGCACGACCGAATGCGGTATCGCATAAGCGGCTAAACCCTTTGCTTAAAAACCTGATTTACATGCCTGCGTTTAGAACGTCAGCAATATCTATCGAGATTCCAAGTAGAGGTGCTTGGCCTGCCAGGGATTTGTTCGTGAACTTTTCCAATGCTACCCAATGCAACCAAAATACTCTTTATGGATTTTGGGGAGTTGTATATGACACGGGTCGGGGAGGGAATGGTTCGCTCTGGATAAATACTGGTGAGTGGGCGGAAGTCAGTGTGGTTATTGATCCCGAGGACGTTTCACCATTTTTAGCTCGCCACAAAATCAAAGTCGAAGAGCTTGATGGCGCGCATATTCTTGTCTTCGGAACCATTTTTCGTTCTGGCAACGGTAAGCCATGCATTACGCCCGCATCTATTCAGTTAACAGCATTCAACGACGACTAATTTTGTAGCTTAAACCCCCCCGAAACACCGCCTCGCATTCGTGCGGGGCATCCTGCCTCACTATGGACGCAGGCATAAACCCAACCACTGGCGACTTGACGGGCGAGCGTATCAATACGCTGGGCAACGCCGCTTATATCCGCCTCATGACACCCCTCGGCACTTGGTGGAAAAACACCACCGTGGGCTCCCGCCTGCACGAGCTTAAACGCTCCCAAGACCTACCTCGGGTCGGCAAACTCGCCAAGCAATACGCCGAGCAGGCGCTCTAGCCACTGCTCGATGACGGCCGCGCCCAGGACATCACCATCACCGTCGAGCAGCCCCACAACGGCTGGCTCAACCTGCAAATCGACATCACCGACGTCACCGGCAATCCGCAGGTGTTTCGCCAACCTGTAAGAGTGAATTGACATGGCCTTTATCGGTCGCTCCCTGGACGCGATTCTGCGGGACATCCTGCGAGACATTCGCAACCTTCAATCCGAGGCTGATATCGGCCCAGACAGCGACAATTACGTGCGGTCTGCCGCTGTAGCGTCGGCTATCGAAGGTCTTTATCAAAAGCTGGCCTGGCTCTATCGGCAGATATTCCCGGACACCGCCGACGAAGACGAGTTGGTCCGCACGGCCGCGCTCCGTGGCATGTCGCGCAAAGACCCCGTAGCAGCCACCGGCACCGCAGCTTTAAAAGGCACGCCTGGTGTTGAGTTGCTGCTCGGCTCCACCTTGAAGCACTTCGTCACGGGTGAGCTGTTCACCGCCAAATCTAGCGCGAAGATTGGCACCGATGGCACCGCTACGGCCCTGGTTGAAGCTCAGACCGTCGGTGTAGCGCTCAATGATCTGACCGGAGCCCTGGTGCTGACCAGTCCACCCCTCGACATGGACGCGGCTGCAACATTCATTGGCAAGACCAAGGGCGGCGAAGATCCGGAAACAATCGAATCCCTTCTGGCGCGCTACCTGGACATTCTCCAATCGCCCCCGGCTGGCGGTGCCGATTACGACTACCGCCGTTGGGCGCTGGAGGTGGAAGGCGTCGCCGACGCTCTGGTTATCCCTCGGCGACGTGGTGGCGGCACTGTTGATGTCGTCATCACTGCCAGCACTGGTGCGCCTTCGGCCGAGGTAATCGCCGCCTGTCTGACACACATACAAAGGGGCGTCCTACTTGGGTTCAGCCTGACGTCACGCCTGAAGAGGCGTCGGAGCAGGAGCGTATGTGGCGTGATCGCCAACTGAGTTTGACCGACCCGCTGATTACCCGGCATCGGGATCAAGTGGAGGTGGGCCGTGTTACGACTTTGTCACCAGAGCAATACGGGCAGTTGCAAAGCTACCGCATGGGGTTGCGAGACTGGCCGAGCGCGACGATGTTTCCTGATCTCGGATGCCGTCCTGTTGCTCCCGACTGGCTCGCTGGAGAGCTGTCAGCCTAAGCGACATGCTTGATAAGACATTCAGTTTGAACCGCGATGCCAAATAGGGCGCGCGCTTACAATCAGTCACCCAATGTGTTGGCTGATTCACCACCATCGGGAGCAAGCCCCCTCCCACATTTGTTTGCGTTTATCCCGTTAAGCCCTGTTCTAGAGCCATTTCTTGGCTTGTAGAATTTTTGCTCTAAAAGTGACTATTAGTTATTCATGAGTCATGTTTATGACTGTAGGGCCCTATTTTGGCTCTAGTCGGCCCTTGGCAAAGCTGCTACTCTCGGCGCGCTTTGTGACCTCTCGGCCTGCTTAAACGCGCCAGACTCACCTAAAAAACACACACCAATAATAATCGCATCAAATGCGATGATGAATTCGCGTCGCTGAGGAGTGGGCTTCCATGAACGTAGACTTTTGGAAGGATAAGTACCCCGCCGGGATTGCTGCAGACATCAATCCAGACGAGTATCCAAATATTCAGGCGGTACTGAAACAGTCCTGCCAGCACTTCGCCAACAAACCGGCTTTCAGCAACCTGGGCAAGACAATCACCTACGGTGAGTTGTACGAATTGTCCGGCGCTTTCGCTGCGTACCTGCAACAGCATACCGATTTGAAGCCCGGTGATCGAATTGCCGTGCAACTGCCCAACGTCCTGCAATACCCGGTCGCTGTGTTCGGTGCCATCCGTGCCGGCCTGATCGTGGTCAACACCAACCCGCTGTACACCGCGCGGGAAATGGAACACCAATTCAATGACTCCGGGGCCAAGGCCCTGGTCTGCCTGGCCAACATGGCGCATCTGGCTGAAAAAGTCGTGCCCAAGACCGCCGTCAAACACGTGATCGTCACCGAAGTCGCCGACCTGCTGCCGCCGCTCAAGCGCCTGCTGATCAACAGCGTCATCAAGTACGTGAAGAAAATGGTCCCGGCCTATCACTTGCCCAAGGCGATCAAGTTCAACGCCGTGCTGGCCAAGGGGCACGGCCAACCGGTCAATGACGTCAGCCCGGCCAGCAGCGATGTGGCGGTGCTGCAATACACCGGCGGCACCACCGGCGTGGCCAAGGGTGCGATGCTGACCCACCGTAACCTGGTGGCCAACATGCTGCAGTGCAAGGCGCTGATGGGCTCCAACCTCAACGAAGGCTGCGAGATCCTGATCACCCCGCTGCCGCTGTACCACATCTATGCGTTCACCTTTCATTGCATGGCGATG
>Ga0302217_10000431_pt1 | contig 10435 bp, 9 predicted proteins | sample II_Fen_N3_3_FD_198779 | JGI IMG/M metagenome (GOLD analysis project Ga0302217, IMG submission 198779) | Peat permafrost microbial communities from Stordalen Mire near Abisko, Sweden - II_Fen_N3_3 | ecosystem: Environmental > Terrestrial > Soil > Wetlands > Permafrost | place: Sweden: Abisko... | reverse complement strand
TGAGCTTCGCCGCGATCGACCGCGAGGACGTGCGCGAGAAGCTCCCGGAGCTTGAATGGAAGGTGGCGCGGCGCATCGTACATGCCTGCGGGGATCCTTCGGTGGTGCGGGCCCTGCGCTTTGCGCCGGGTTGGCTGGAGGCGGCGCGGGCGGCCCTGAATGCTGGCGAGCCCATCTTCTGCGACGCCTCGATGGCGCGGGCGGGCCTTTCCAAGGCGCGTTTCCAGCGGGCCACCGGGCGACTTCCCGAGATCCATTGCGAGATCGCCAATCCAGAGGTCGCTGCCCAGGCCGCCGCCTCGGGGCTGCCGCGCTCGGTGTGGGGTGTGCGCAAGGCCGCGGATGCCATGGGCAGCGGCGGCATCTGGCTCTTCGGGAACGCCCCCACCGCGCTGATGGAGCTGATGCGCATGCACCTGGAGGACGGATTCCGTCCGTCCCTGGTGATCGCCATGCCGGTGGGGTTCGTACACGTGGTGGAAAGCAAGCAGGAGTTCCTGGACACCGGACTTCCCGGCATCGCCGTAGCCGGGCGCCGCGGCGGCACGCCGCTGGCGGTGGCCACCCTGCACGCCCTGCTTGGCCTCCTGGAGGCGGCGGCATGAAGGCCGTGGTGGTGCTGGGGCACGGCAGCCGTGCCGAAGGAGCTTCGAACGCCATGGAGCGGGTGGTGGAACTGCTTCGCAAGCGCCATGAGGAGCGCGTCGAGCCGGCCTACATGGAGCTCGCCGAGCCCTCGCTGACGGCGGTTCTGAGGCGACTTCATGCTGACGGAATCCGTCAGGTGGTGCTGGTGCCCTATTTTCTGCACTTCGGCATCCACTTGCGCGAGGACATCCCCGGGATCCTGGAAGCGGCCTGCGCCGAGCTTCCCGGCCTGGAGGTGGTGACGGCTCCCAACCTCGGTTACGACGACGCTTTGGTGGAGGTGGTCGAACGGCGGCTGTCGCAGGCGCCGCCCTTCAAGGCCACGGCCTGATGGGCGAGGGGGCGACCACGGGAACCTGCGCCGCGGCGGCGGCCAAGGCGGCGGCCCTGCATGCGCGCCGCGCACTACTCGGGCGCCTCCTGGAGGTGCCGCTGCCGCGCGGCGGGCGGGCCGAGGTGGAACTTTTGGCCTGGGGGGGCGGGCGCATGCGGCCGTGGGCCAGCGTGCGAAAGCCTCGCACCGAGGACCCCGACGCCACCCGCGAGGCGGTGGTGGTGGTCTCGCTAAGGCCTTCCGAGGCGCTTTGCTTTCGGGCCGGAAGCGGCGTGGGCACGGTGACCCGCCCCGGCCTGCAGCTTCCGGTGGGGGAGCCGGCCATCAACCCAGGGCCCCGCGCCCAGATCGCCGCGGCCCTCTCCGAGTCGGGAGGAGGCCCCTGGTGTGTGACGGTTTCTGTCCAAGGAGGGGCGGCCATCGCCGCGCGCACCTTCAATCCTCGCCTGGGCATCCAAGGGGGGCTTTCCATCCTGGGGACCACCGGGATGGTGCGGCCCTGGTCCAGCGAAGCCTTTCTCGCCTCGGTGGAGGCGCACCTCGCGGTGGTGCGCGCCCAGGGGCAGACGGCGCTTCTCCTGGTGCCGGGCCACATGGGCGAGAAGGCCGCCGCGAGGCTGCTTCCCGGGCTTGAGTCGGTCGAGGTGGGAAACGCCTGGGGAGACGTGGTCGACTTGGCGCGGCGCCACGGCTTTGCCGAACTCGTCGCCCTCGGACATCCGGGAAAGCTCGTCAAGATCGCCCAGGGCCAGTGGGACACCCATTCGTCGCAAGGCTCCTCGGCCGCCGTCTGGGCTTTGCGCTTCCTGCGGCGCTCGCTCCCCGGGGCGGGCGCTCCGCTTGCGGATCTTGCCTGGGCGCCAGACACTCTTGAAGGCCTGTTTGCGCCGCTAACTCCAGAGCTTTGCCAGACCGCCGCTTCGCTTCTGGCGCGGCGGGTGGCGCGGCGCCTTTCGCAGCGCGCAGGACTGCCAGTGCGCGTCCTCTTCACGGACCTCAAGGGAAACCTGCTCGGGGAAGGAATGTCATGACAGAAATCGTCCATCTGATCGGTTGCGGCCCCGGAGGGGCCGAATGGGTGCTGCCGCGGGCCCGCGCCGTGGTCGCCCGCTGCGCCGTGGTTTTCGGTCCTGCGGACCTGCAGGCTCTTTTCCCAGAGGCCTTGGCGCCGCGTCTTGAGCTTCCGGCTCGGCCTGAGACGGCGGCCCCGCTGGTGCGGGCCGCCTGCGAGAAGGGGCTCGAGAGCGCTGTGCTAGTGCGCGGCGACTGTGGGCTCTACAGCCTCGCCAAGGGACTGCAGGCGCTTTTGCCCGCAGGCACCTGCCGCCGTGTTCCGGGGCTCAGTTCGGTGCAGGTGGCCTGTGCCTCTTTTGGGCTCGACTGGGAGCGGGCCGTGATCCTTTCGGCCCATGGACGCGAGCTGCCCGAGCTTGTTGGTGCCGAGGCCGCCGCTCCGGTGCTGGTGCTGCTGGGAGGTGGCGAAGGCTTTGCGCCGCGCCTGGAGCGGCTGCGCACCCGCCTCGGGGCCCGACGCCTGCACCTCGCCTGCGACCTCACGCTGCCTGGGGAACGGCTCTTTTCCCTGGAAGCCGCCGAGCCGATCCCGACCGACCTTGCTTCGCGCACCATCGCCCTCTTCGAAACGGTATCGCCATGAACACCTTGTACGGCTTGGGCGTCGGCCCCGGCGCACCCGACCTCCTCACCCTGCGCGCCGTCGGCGTGCTTGGCCGCGTCCCGCTGGTGGTCGGTCCGCGCCCCCGCCAAGGGGAAGAGAGCCTGGCGATGCGCATCGCGCGCCCGCACCTCGCGCCAGGAGCGCGCCTGGAGGAGCTCGTCTTTCCGATGGTGCGCGACCCGGCGGCGCTGGCGAAATCCTGGGAACATGCGGCAAGACAAATATTGTCATGGCTAGAGGAAGGGGACGTGGCCTTTCTGACCCTGGGGGACGCCTCGCTCTACTCCACCTGGACCTACCTGCGAGCGGCGATCCGCCGCCTGCAGCCAGACCAGCGGACGGAGACGGTTCCCGGCATCACCTCCTTCGCGGCCGCCGCCGCCCGCACCGAACGGCCCCTGGCCGAGGGGGACGATGCGCTGGTGGTGGTTCCGTGGGCCTCGCGGCGGGAGCACGCCTGGCTGGCAGCGGCGCTTGAGGCCGGTGAGAGCATGGCCTTCTTGAAGGTGGCCGACCGATTGCCGGCTCTGGATGCCCAGTTGCGCGGGGCGGGCCGGACAAATTCCGTACTGGCCTGCCGCGTGACGCTGCCGGCCGAGGAGATCCACGAGGACTGGCAGGAGACTCCAGAACGTTCGTCGGGATACCTTGCGGTGGTGCTTTCGGCAAAGGAGGAGGCGCGATGATCTGGTTCGTAGGTGCCGGGCCCGGGGATCCGGAGCTGTTGACGGTGAAGGCCCAAAGGCTTCTCAAGGAGTGCCAGGTGCTGGTATGGGCCGGAAGCCTGGTGGCTCCGGCCATCGCCGAGCTGGCGCCGCCGGACTGCGTGCGCCACGACTCGGCGGGAATGGACCTTCCCGAGATGGTGGAGGTGATGAGCCGGGCCCACGCCCAGGGGCTGCGGGTGGTGCGGCTGCACACCGGCGAGCCCGCGCTCTGGGGCGCCATCGGCGAGCAGATCGAGGCACTGCGGGAGCGTGGCATCGAGGTCGCGGTGGTGCCGGGCATCAGCGCCTTCCAGGCCGCGGCGGCGGCCATTGGACAAGAATTGACGCGCCCCGAGGTGGCTCAGGCGGTGGTGCTGTGCCGGGCCCCGGGACGCACTCCGGTGCCTGTGGGCCAGGAGCCCGAGGTATTCGCCCGTACCGGGGCCACCCTATGCCTGTACCTCTCCTCGGGAATGCTGCTGGGGGCGGTGGCAAAGCTCATTCCCGCCTACGGGGCCGATTGCCCGGCGGCGCTAGTCTCCCGCGCCTCCTGGCCCGAAGAGCAGGTGCTGCGCGGGCGCCTTGCCGAGATGCCGGCCCTGGCTCAGAGTCACGGCATCGACCGCTTGGCGGTGCTCTTGGTGGGGCCGGCACTGGCCTCCGGGGCGCCGCCTTCGCGGCTCTACGCGCCCGAGTTTGCCCACGGCTACCGGGATGCTCGGTGAGCGAAGAGCTTGCTAAGCGCTCCCTGGCGGTCGTCTGCCTGACGCCCGAAGCCGCCGTCGCTGCGGCATTTTTGGCGGAGCGCCTCGGGGCGGAGCTTCACGCCCATACTTTGGTCAAGAATTGTCCGGAAGCGGCAAATTTTGGCCGCATCGCCGAGCGCCTTGGCGAGCTCTGGCCGCAGGTGCGGGGCCTCGTGGTCTTTGCCCCGACCGGCGTGGTGGTGCGTTCGATCGCGCCGCTCTTGGAGCACAAGACCAAGGACCCTGGCGTGGTGGTGGTAGATGCCCTGGCGCGCTGGGCCATTCCGCTGGTGGGTGGCCACGAGGGTGGAGCCAACCGTCTCTCGGAGCGGGTCGCGAGTCTTCTCGGGAGCGAGCCCATCGTGACCACTGCCTCCGAAGCGGTGCGCGACCTCGTGGTGGGCCTCGGCTGCCGGCGGGGCGTGCCGGCCGATGAAATCTTGGCGGCCATCGACGCGGCACTGGCGGCTTTAGGACTTCCGCGCATGCGGGTGCGGTGCCTGGCGACCGCCTCGCCCAAGCGCGACGAAGCCGGGATGCTGGAGGCCGCTGCTGCTTTGGGACTTCCTCTACTCATTGTTCACGATCTCGAGATTCGCTCCCGCCGTCGCTTGCGCCGCACCGCCGCCGCGCGTCACGTGGGACTTGTTGCCGTATCCCAACCCGCGGCCCTGGCGGCCGGAAGGAGAACCCTGTGTCTACTCAAGCGATTTCGCCACGGGAGGGTGATGGTGGCCATTGCCCAGGAACGCTCCGGGTGGTGGGACTCGGACCCGGCGATGCCCGGCACCGCACCCCAGCGGCCCTGAGCGCTGTCGCCCAAGCCGAGGTGGTGGTGGGCTATGCCCCCTACCTCGATTCGGTGCGCGAACTTTTGAAAGCCAAGGAGGTTGTGCGCTCGGGGATGAAGGGAGAACTGGAGCGAGTCCGGCAGGCGCTGGAGCTTGCCGAGTCGGGACGGACGGTGGCGCTTTTGAGTTCGGGGGACGCCGGCATCTACGGTATGGCAGGTCTTTCGCTGGAGCTTGCCGAGGAACTGGGCCTTGGCTGTGCCATCGAGATCGTGCCGGGAATGACCGCCGCCCAGGCGGCGGCGGCCGCCCTCGGGGCTCCGCTGATGCTCGACTGGGCAAGCGTCAGCCTCTCGGATCTCATGGTGCCTTGGGACAGAATCTGTCAGAAATTGCGCGGGGTGGCGGCGGGCGACCTCTGCTGCGTGCTCTACAACCCCCGTTCCAAGGGACGTCCAGACCTCTTGCGGCAGGCCCTGGACATCCTGTCCCAGGGGCGCGGCCCTGACGTGCCGGTGGCGGCGGTGCGGGCGGCCGGCTGCCCGGAAGAGGCTGTGACGCGCGGGCGCATCGCCGACTTTCCGGTGGAAGTGGTCGACATGCGCACCCTGGTGGTGGTGGGCGATTCGACGACCCGCTGGGGCGCGCGCGGCATGCTCACGCCGCGCGGCTACGTGGAGAAGTACGGGGCATGATCTTCCTGATCGGAGGAACCTCCGAGACGGCCCCCATTGCCGCGGCGCTTCTGGAGCTGGGCGAGGCGGTCACGGTAAGCCTTGCCACCGCGACCGAACTTTCTCTGCCTGAGCATCCGCGCCTTGCGGTGCGGCGCGGCCGACTGGATCGGGAGGGGTTCCAGAAACTGTTTATTTCCTGCGACATCAACTTGGTGGTAGACGCCTCCCATCCGTACGCCGAGGAGCTCCATCGCGAGGTGGCTGCCGCCTGCGCGGCGGCGGGGGTGGCGCGCATCCGCTATCGACGGCCTGGCACGCCGCTTCCAAAAGGCACGCTTTTGGTGCCCGACCACGAGGCGGCAGCGCGGCTGGCCGTCTCGCTGGGGCGACCCATCTTGCTCACCACCGGCAGTCGGCACCTGGCTCCGTACGTCGCAGCCACCTGCGAGGCCGGCATAGCCCTGTATGCCCGCTTGCTGCCGGGAGAAGAATCGCACTCTGCCTGCCTTGCCTGTGAACTTCCCGGCAAGCGCGTCGAGTTTGCCCGCGGTCCATTTTCTGTCGAGGCGACGCGGGAGCTGCTGCAGCGCTGGGAGATTGGCACGTTGGTGGCCAAGGACGGCGGCGCGGCGTCGGGGCTTTCGGAACGGTTGGAGGCGGCGCGGCTGGAAAACGCGCAGGTGGTGGTGGTGACGCGCCCTCCCGACCCCGGCGATGCGGCGGAAAGCCTTGAGGAGCTGCAGACGCGGGTGCGAACGGTGCTTCGCCGCGTCGCCTAAACGCGCCAGGGATGCCGGCTTCGCCCGGGACACCCGCCCCCGTCGTAGGGATCGGGCATGCCCGATCCCATGGCATGGGCGGGGGCCCGGCAGGCAGCCCGGCGCCGCCGCAGGCGGCGGGCGCCCCGGATTGTGGAAAGAAGTAGTTTAGAGTCCACAAATAGGAGGCGGCATGGTAATGAGGGGAAATTCATGAACTGGCTTGCGGCACTGCTTCAGAATCCTTCGGTGCTCCACGACGTGCTGCTGCTTGCCATCACGGCGGGAAGCGGGCTGGCGCTGGGGCGTTTGCGCGTCGCGGGCGTGGGGCTCGGGGTGGCCGGGACGCTCTTCACCGGGATTTTGCTGTCGCACTTTGGGTTGCGGCTGGATCCGGCGGTGCTTGCATTCGTGCGCGATTTCGGACTGGTGCTTTTCGTGTACGCCATCGGCATGCAGGTGGGACCGGGGTTTCTGGCGACCCTCAGGAGCCAAGGGCTTTCCTGGAACCTGCTCGCAATTTTCCTGATTCTGTCGGGCACGGCTCTTTCGATCGGCCTGGGGGTCGTCTTTGCCACCGGCACTCCGGTGTCGCTGGGAATTCTGGCCGGCGCGGCCAACAACATGCCGTCGCTGGGCGCCGCGAGCCAAGCGCTCTCGGGCCTTCCCGGCTGGAGCCACGCGCTGGGGCGCGACATGACGCTCGCCTGCGCGGTGACTTACCCCTTCGGCATCGTCGGCCTGCTTTTGGTGATGCTCCTCGTGCGCTTCTTCGGGCGCATCCGCATCCCCGAGGAGGTGCACCGCTTCGAGGAGGCGATGCGCTCGGGACCGCTGCTAGAAAGCATGAGCCTGGTGCTGGAGAACCCGGCTCTTTTTGGACAGAAAGTGTCCGACATCCCCACGCTTGCCGAGCGCGGTGCGGTGGTGACGCGGCGCTTGCGCGCCGGGAAGCTCTCCATTTCCCACCCCGAGGACGTGCTGCAGGAGGGCGACGTGCTGCACGTGGTGGGCCCGGGGGATGCCGTGTCAGATCTTGTCAAGATCGTGGGACGCCAGGCCGAACTTGATTTGCGCGAGGCGCCGGGGGATCTTTCGGCCATTCGCATCGTGGCTAGCCGCGCCAAGGTGTGCGGGCGGAGCCTGCGCGAACTGCAACTGCAGGAGCGCTTCGGCGTGGCCATTTCGCGGGTGGAACGCGGCGACATGGTGCTTTCGGGAGGCCCCGACACGCGCATCCTGTTCGCCGACCGGCTGGTGGCGGTGGGTGCCACCGAGGGGCTGGAGGCGGCGGCCAAGGAACTCGGCAATTCGGAACGGGCCTCCAACCAGCCGCAGGTGCTGCCGCTTTTCCTGGGAATCCTCGTGGGTGCCCTCTTGGGCGGGCTTCCCATCGCCATTCCGGGCGTTCCCATGCCGGTGCGGCTGGGCCTTGCCGGCGGTCCTCTGATTGCGAGCATCGTGCTGGCGCGGCTTCGGCGCATCGGCCCGGTGGACTTCTACCTGCCGGTGCCGGCAAGCCTGCTGCTGCGCGACCTTGGGGTGTCGCTTTTCCTTTCGTGCGTGGGGCTGATGTCGGGCGAGGGCTTCTTCGAGTGCCTGCGCTCGGGGCCGGGCCTTATGTGGGCGACTTTGGGGGTGGCGGTGACCTTCGTGCCGGCGCTGCTTGCGGCCCTGATCGGGCGGTGCCTCCTGAAGATCGACTTCCTCTCGCTGTGCGGACTGCTTTCGGGAGCGACCACCTGCCCGCCGGCGCTTGCCTTCGCGGGGACCTTCGCGCCCGGCTGCGAGGCGGCGGCGGTGGCCTCGGCGACGGTGTACCCGATCACCATGCTCTTGCGGGTGGCTTTGGCGCAGACGATCGCGCTGCTTTTGCGCTGAAGACGGGTGTGCCGATGACAAAATCTGTCTGAAGCGCGCCTTCCGGCTTGAAGGCGCCGCAGGCCGTTTGCGCCAGGGATGCCGCCCGCAGGGACGGGACACCGCAGCCCCAAATTTGCCGTAGGGGTCAGGCACTTGTGGTGAGCGCAGCCGAACCATGCCTGACCCTGGAACAGGAAAAGGCGAGGAGGCCCGGCAGGCAGCCCGGCCCGCCGTCGGCGGCGGGAGGCGCCCCTTTGCAATTCGGCTTGTGCGGATTATGTTTGTCGCACCTTCGGGTCTGTGAAAACAGGAAGTTGCGCCCATGGTTGGCGGGACTTTCCGGGAATGCCGTGAGAATCGGCAGCGGACCAGCCACTGTAAGGGGTGCGAGCAATCGCAACCGATGTCCAAGAAGCCACTGGGAGAGATCCCGGGAAGGCGGATGTCGGATCCCGAGCCAGGAGACCTGCCCGAGGGTGTCGTCGCAAGAGTGACGACTTTTGTCCATGCCTCTCGGAAACAGGCAGTTCGGATGACGGGTCGCTTCATCGCCTCCATCGGGTGTTTCTTTCGTCAGCTTTCAGGTCGCTTGCTCGGCGGTCTTTCGTCGTGTGCAGACTACACGGTTCGCTGCTGCTCAGATCGCCCCTCTTCCAGGATGCTCTTTGTTCCGGGATCTTCGCGCTTCGGCGCAGAAAGATCTTTCCATGCAGCTTGCCTTGCTCCTTTCGGCAACGCTCTTCGCCTCGGGCGGAGATAGCGTTTCCCAAACACCGCTAACGTCCACGGACTCCATCGCTTCCAAGACCTACCTCGTCAAGGGGGTGCGCCGTGAGCGGCCGCTGCGCGAGATCGCGCAGAAGACCGAGGTCGTCACCCGCGAGGACATCGACGCGACGCCGGCCACCGACCTCACGGACATCCTCAAGAAGACCTCCGCCATCGACGTCATCCAGTATCCGGGCGTGAATTCGGGCGTGGGCATGCGCGGTTTCCGCCCGCAGTACGCCAGCGACCTGAACCAGCGCACGCTCTTCCTGGTCGACGGCCACTTGGCAGGGGCCACCAACCTCGCCACCGTGGGGCTTTTCGACGTGGACCATGTCGAGGTCCTCAAGGGGCCGAGCTCCGCACTTTTCGGACCGATGGCCATGGGAGGCGTCATCAACGTGGTGACGGCGCGCACCGCCACCAAGCCTTATGCGGAGCTTTCCATGGGATCCTTCGGCAGGACGGAGGGGAGCTTCGGCATCGGGCGGCGCGATGCCGCCACCGGCGTCTTCTGGGACGTGGCCGGCCGCGCCATGAACCAGTCCGAAGACTACCGCATCGGCCGCAGCCATCTGCTGCGCGACGAGATGGGATGGAACGAAAATGTCCCCACCACAAGCGCCGGGGCGACGAAGACGGACAGCGGCGACGGCTCCACGCGCCCCTACACCAAGTACCAGGAAGTCCAGGGGGCCGCTTCGCTCGGTTGGAGCCAGGGGCCGTGGTACGTGCGCGCCCGCGCCTCGGTCTACGATGCGCCTACGGTCGAGAATCCCGGCGACCTCGCCTACGGGACCTCCTCGCAGGGCGTCAAGAACCTGGAGCGCTACAATGCCGACCTGACGGCGCGCGGGCAGTTCGGCGGAAACGCCGTGACCCTGCAGGGATTCCGCTCGCGGGAATATTCCGAAAACTGGTATACCACCAAGAACTACCGCTACTACGACAACACCATCGACTGGATGGGCGCCCAGGCCCGCGACAACATCTCCCTCGGGGCGCTCTCTCTGACGGGTGGACTGGATTGGAACACGCGAGAGAACGAGACGGAAAAGTGGTCGAACTCCAGCGTTCGCGCCACGCCCTACAACCCCGACTACGCCATCCACGACTTTGCTGGTTACGCTGAGGCTAGCGCCAAGCTCTGGGGTGGACGGCTCGTCCCGACGGCCGGGGTGCGCTACGACGTGATCGGATTCGAGACCAAGGAGACGGAGCTTTTGACAAGTTTCCATCCCGAGACGCGTTGGTTCAACGTCTTCAGCCCCTCGGCGGGTCTTGTGAGCTTGCTCCCGTGGGGCGTTCGCGCCCACGCCTCCTTCGGGCACGGCTTCGTGACGCCCAACGCCTACCAGGTGGCCGGCTACTCGGTGACCACGCCCAACAGCAATCGGCCGGGGCAGGTGGCCGTGACCTACGGCAGTTCCGACCTGGATCCGGAGAACAACTGGTCGGTGGACGG
>Ga0302217_10000430_pt1 | contig 10448 bp, 8 predicted proteins | sample II_Fen_N3_3_FD_198779 | JGI IMG/M metagenome (GOLD analysis project Ga0302217, IMG submission 198779) | Peat permafrost microbial communities from Stordalen Mire near Abisko, Sweden - II_Fen_N3_3 | ecosystem: Environmental > Terrestrial > Soil > Wetlands > Permafrost | place: Sweden: Abisko... | reverse complement strand
TTCCAGGGCGTGCAGCGCCGTCTGCAGCTCTTGGGAGAGTCGCGCGGCGTCAGCGTCTACGACGACTACGCCCACCATCCGACCGAGCTTGCCGCAACGCTGCAGGCGCTGCGCGAGACGGCCGGGAGCCGTCCGTTGCGGGTGCTTTTCCAGCCCCACCTCTATTCGCGCACTCGCGACTTCGCCGCCGGCTTTGCCGAGGTGTTGGCTTGCGCCGACTTCGCCGTGGTGGCCCCGGTGTATCCCGCTCGCGAGACGCCTGAGATGGGCGCTCCCGCCTCGATCATCCTGGAAAAGGCCCCCAAGGGCGCTGCCCTGGAGCTTGCCGAGAACGAGGCCGATGCCCTTGCCCGCATCGGGCAGGATCTCAAGGGCAACGAAGTGATTCTCTTTGCCGGTGCCGGCAGCGTCGGAACTTGGGGAAGCCGTTTCCTGGCTTCCTTGGAGGCACGCGTTTGAAGCCCTCGGTGACCAGCATCTCGCGCACCGCGGTGCGCGAGCCGGCGCGCCGCCAGGGCGTGAACGCCCGCAAGCAGGCGGGCTTGCGCCGCGAGCAGCGTCGCGAGAACCTGCACCGCACCGGCGGTTTGCTGACGCGCCTGACGCGCACCTGGGGTGCCGTGTTGGTCCTCCTGATGCTCTTAGGCGTGGGCGTCTTCTTCCTGCATCGCCAGGCCGCGGCCAAGGGCTGGATCGCCCTGCGCAGCGTGCGCTGCTCCGGCTGCAGCCTCACCAGTCCCGAGGAGCTCGCTCGCCGTGCCAATCTCTGGCAGGGCACCGACCTCACTTCGCTGCGCATCTCCGACGTGGAAGCCCGGCTGATGGCCGATCCACGCGTCCTTTCAGCCTCGGTTCGCCGGGCTTGGCCGCACGGCGTCGTGCTCACGGTCACTGAGGATGTTCCTCAGGTGCGCGATGCTCGCGGGCGTGCCTTCGGCACTAGCGGTCGCTGCCTGGGGCCGGTCGCCTCGGGGCAGGCGCTTCCGCTTCTGGAGTCGGGAGCCATCTCTGGACAGGATCTGTCGCGGCTGCTGACGGGGCTCGACAGCCTGCATCGCCAGAATCCCGCCCTTTGGAAATCTTTGCGCTCCTTGCGCCCCGTTCCCGACGGCATGCTGGCCAGCGTCGCGGGACTGCCGACGGAGCTCCTGTTGCCCCTTGACGAGCCCGGGCAGGCGCTGCGGCGCGCCACTTGGCTCTATGCGCAGCTCGGCGAGACGGCCACTCGCCTCGCTTCCATGGATCTTCGCCACGCTCCATACGCCGTTCTGGTGCCCACCGGAAGGACAGGTTCATGACACAGTCATCGCAGATCATCGTCGGACTCGACATCGGTACCACCAAGGTGGGCGTCATCATCGGGGAGATCTCCGAAGCGGGATCCCTCAACGTCATCGGCGTGGGCGTGACGCCTTCGGCCGGCCTGCGCAAGGGCGTGGTGCTCAACATTGACAAGACCTGCGAATCCGTCCGCAAGGCTGTCGAGGAAGCCGAGCTGATGAGCGGCGTGGACGTCCAGGAAGTGTTCGTCGGCATTGCCGGCTCGCACATCCAGTCCAAGAACAGCCGCGGCGTCATCGCCATCTCCAGGAAGGGCGGGGTGATCGCCCAGGAGGACGTCGATCGCGTGGTCGAGGCCGCTCGCGCCATTCCGCTGGCCCAAGGCCGCGAGATCCTGCACGTGGTGCCGCGCTCCTACATGGTCGATGACCAGTCGGGCATTCCCGATCCCGTCGGCATGACCGGCGTGCGCCTGGAAGGCGAAATTCACATCGTCTCTGGCGACGTGCGCCACGTTCAGAGCTTGGTGCGGGCCGTCGAGGGCGCCGGTCTGCGCATCGCAGCCACCGTACTGGAGCCGCTGGCCTCCTCCATGGCCGTTCTCGAAGAAGAAGAAAAGGAACTGGGCGTGGCCATGGTGGACATCGGTGGCGGCACCACCGACCTCGCGGTCTTCTACCACGCGAGCATCTGCCACACCTCTAGCATTCCCATTGCTGGTGATCTCGTTACCTCCGACATCGCCATCGGCTTGCGCACCGTGAAGACGCGCGCCGAGGAGATCAAGAAGAAGCACGGCTGCGCCATGATGGCGCTGGTGCCCCCTGAGGACGTTTTCGTACTCCAGGGTGTGGGCGGCTACGATAACCGCGAGATTTCGCGCCAGGAACTGGCCTCCATCGTGGAGCCGCGCATGACCGAAATCTTCTACCAAGTGCAAGCCGAACTTCGCGGACTTGGGCTGTTGGAGCGGCTTTCGGCGGGCGTGGTGCTCACCGGCGGCGGATCGCTCCTGCCCGGCTCGGCCGAACTTGCTTCGCAGATCATCGGACTTCCCGTCCGCCTGGGGGCTCCCCAGGGTTTCGGTGGCTTGGTCGATTCCGCCAATTCACCCAAGCACGCCACCGGCGTGGGCCTAGCCCTTTACGGGCTTGCCAACGGTGGCGGCACGGCGCTTCCGGCTCCCGGCGGCGACCGCCTCAAAGACATCGTGGACCGCATGAAATCATGGGTCCTCAAATACTTCTAGACCTCGACAAGCACATCCAACCCATCGCGCAATCAGGAGAGAGAAACATGCCAAGCTTCAGCTTCGATGTACCCCAGGAAAATGCCCGCATTAAGGTGATCGGCGTCGGCGGTGCCGGCGGCAACGCCATCAACCGCATGATCGAGGCGGGCCTCGAAGGGGTGGAGTTCATCTCCATCAATACCGACCTGCAGGTGCTCGAGCGCAACCTCGCCGGCATCAAGATCCAGATCGGCACCGCCTCCACCAAGGGGCTTGGCGCCGGCATGAATCCTGAAGTCGGGCGCAGCGCCATGGAAGAAAGCCGCGAAGAAGTGGCTTCCCGCCTGGAAGGCGCCGACATGGTCTTCATCACCGCCGGAATGGGCGGCGGCACCGGCACCGGAGCCGCTCCCGTGGTGGCCGAGATCGCTCGCGAGAAGGGCATCCTGACCGTCGCCGTGGTCACCAAGCCCTTCGCCTTCGAAGGCCCCCAGCGCATGCGCATCGCCGCCAAGGGTCTTGACGACCTGCGCCAGGTGGTCGACACCATGATCGTCATCCCCAACCAGAAGCTCTTGGCCGTGGCCGATCGCAAGACCACCATCGTGGAGGCTTTCCGCAAGGCCGACGAAGTGCTCTACAATGCCACCCGCGACATCTCCACCATGATCCTGAAGCCGGGCCTCGTCAACGTCGACTTCGCCGACGTGCGCTCCATCATGAAGGATTCGGGCGAGGCCCTCATGGGTTCCGGCACCGCCGAAGGCGAAGGCCGCGCTCTCAAGGCCGCCGAGGTCGCGCTCCACAGCCCGCTCCTCGAGACCCTCGACATCACCGGCGCCACCGGCATGCTGGTGAACTTCACCGGCGCCGATCTCGGCATCATGGAGGCCGAGGAGGTCATGAGCTACTTCCGCGAGGCCCTGGGCGAGGACGCCGACGAGCGCACCATCTGGGGCATGACCGAAGATCCCGCCTCTGGCGAGGAGTTCCGCGTCACCCTGATCGCCACGGGCTTCCAGACCACCCACGACAGTGCCACCCCGGCCATGGCCGCCATCAACGCGCGCGCTTCCCAGCCGCACTCCCAGCAGCCGCTCTTTGGGCAGAACATCGGCCGCCAGGTGCCGACCCAGACCCGCGACGGCTCCGGTGTCCGCCTGAACGCTCCCACCGCCCTGGGCGCAGCCGCGGCTCCCACCGCCATGCCCTCTCCGGTGCGCGAGCCCTCGAGCATTTCCCGCCCGGCGCTCCAGAACCCGATCACCATTCCGGCTTCGCGCCCGCAGATCCGCTCCGGTCGCAACACCGGCGGCTTCCTGGCCCTGCCTCCCGACCAGCTCGACGATTTCGACGAGTCGGCCATTCCCTCCTTCATGCGCCGCTAGGCTGTTTCTTCCGCGGCCGGTGGCCGCGGAATACATTTTGGGACCATCATGAAGATCCTTTTCGTCTCGTCGGAATGCTCTCCCTACGCCAGTTGCGGAGGACTCGGGGGCGTGGTCGGCACGCTGCCCAAGGCGCTGTCGCGCGCCGGTCACGAAGTCAAGATCTGTCTGCCGCTCTATCGGCAGATCGATCGCGGTCGCTTCGGGATCAAGGCGCAGGGTCCGCACTGCGTCCACATGGGCACCGGCGAGATCTGGTGCGGACGCGCCGGCTGTGACCACGGCGACGGCGTCGAAGCCTGGTTCGTGGAGCACGCCGAGATGTTCGGACGCGAAGGCGTCTACGACGGCGAGGGGCGCCCCTACAACGACAACCTGGGGCGTTTTGCCTTCCTCTCCAAGGCGGCGCTGCAGTTCTGCAAAGACACCGGCTGGATCCCCGACGTGATCCACGCCCACGATTGGCCCACCGCCCCGGCGGTGGTCTTCCGCAAGACCTGGGACGCCTGGTACTCGCCGCTGGAGCGCACCGCCATGGTGCTCACCATCCACAACATCGGCTACCAGGGCACCGGCGACAAGGGCGTGCTCGACTTCATGGGTATCGGTCCCGAGCACTACACCGCCGACAAGTTCGAGGACTACGGCGGCGTCAATTTCCTGAAGGCCGGCATCCACTTCGCCGACGCCATCACCACCGTCTCGCCCACCCATTCCTGGGAGATCCGCACTCCCGAGGGCGGCAAGGGCTTGGCACCTTACCTGAACGCCCGCGGCAATGACCTTTTCGGCATCCTCAACGGCATCGATTACCGCGACTACGATCCTGCCACCGACCGTCGCATCGCCGCCTGCTACGATTCCAAGGACCTTTCGCGCAAGGCCTTCTGCAAGGCCGCGCTGCAGAGCCGCATGGGGCTCTGGCAGGATCCCAACCGCTGCCTAATCGGCTTCGTGAGCCGCTTCGCCTCCGGCAAGGGACTCGACCTCATCCAGGGTACGCTAGAGCGGGCCCTCAAGGAAATGCACATCCAGGCGGTGTTTCTGGGCTCGGGCGATCCCCGCTTCCACGAGTATCTGGCTGACCTGCAGGCCCGTTACCCCGGGCAGATTGCCAACTGGATCGGCTACGATGAAGACTTGGCCCACCAGATCTACGCCGGCAGCGACCTTTACCTGATGCCCTCGGGCTACGAGCCTTGTGGTCTTTCGCAGCTCTACGCCATGCGCTACGGAGCGCTTCCGGTGGCACGCCGCACCGGCGGCCTGACCGACACCGTTTGGAACTACCAGGAGTGGGACGGCGGCGGCACCGGCTTCCTCTTCGACGACTACCGCGCCGAATCTCTCTACTACACTCTGGGTTGGGCCGTCAGCACCTACTTCGACCGCCGCGGCCACTTCGAGACCATGCAGAAGCGGGCCATGGAGCCGGTCTTCTCCTGGGAGCGCGCCGTTCCCGAGTACGAGAAGGTCTACCAGCACGCCCTTTCGCACGTGCGCTAGGGCGCCTGCCCCGTAACGGGGCACCGGGCTGCCTGCCGGGCCTCCTCGCCCGTGGAGACGCCCCGCCGGGGCGTCTGTACGCCGGATTTGGCTGCGGTGTCCCGTCCCTGCGGGCGGCATCCCTGGCGCGTTGGCACTCGCCTGCGTCGAGCAGGAGAGGGGTGTCTGCGCTCTGCGCAGGCGGGGTGAGGTTTGCTTGGATTTGCAGGCGCTCCGCCCTGCACTGGCCTTTGGGTGCCGTTGTCGGGGGGGCGGGGTGAGGTAGAAACCGGGGCATCAGGAGTTAATATTGAGGAAACCTGCCTCCGGAGATTCCCCAATGCCCATCGCCCTCCTTGCCCTCCTTCAGCCCCTTTGTGCGGTCCTCTCGCTCCAGTTCAACCAAGTAGCCTTGGAGGCCGACGGCCCCAAGAGTTTTGTGGTGCGAAGCGACAGCAAACTTTCTAATACCAACTTTGTGGTGCGCGATGTCAGTGACAACCACATCGTTTGGCAGGGGACGCTTGCCCCGGCGGCATCTGTCACCTCCTGGGAAAACGGGATGCTCTATTACGTGGGGCGTTTCGACTCCCTCCATGCGACTGGCCGCTTTCGCATCGATGGGGCGTGGTCTAGTTCCTCCTTCGCCATCGGCAAGGATTCGCTGGTCTCGGTGGGCCTTCGGGAAGTGCTGGGCTTCTTCCATGCCGATCGTTGGATTGGAAGGGACGACGTGCTGATCTACGGCAGCACGACCGGCGTCAAGGTCGACATGCAGGGCGGGTGGATGGACGCCACCGGCGATCGCAGCAAGTACCTGAGCCACCTCTCGTATAGCAACGAGCTAAATCCCCAGCAGATCCCGATGTCCACCTGGGCCTTGGCCTTCGCTGCCGACCGGACCCCGAAGCTCCTTTCCTCTTTGGGGATTCTCGACTCCATGCGCGCCGAGGCGCTGTGGGGCGCCGACTACTTGGTGCGTTCCCTTTCCCCGGAGGGCTATTTCTACAGCGGGGTCTTCGATCGTTGGAATGTCGATTCGGCTCGTATGATCTGCGCCTTCACGGGCTCCGATGGCCAGCGCACCACTAACTACCAGGCGGCCTGGCGCGAAGGGGCCGGTCTTTCCATCGCGGCGCTTGCGCGTACCTCCCGCTGGGGTCTCTCGGGCAGTTTTTCCTCGGACCGCTACCTGGAGGCTGCCAAGCAGGGGTACGCCCATCTCAAGTCCAAGGGATTTGGCGCCTACGACGACGACGGCATCGAGAACATCCTGGACCACTACTGCGCCCTGATGGCCGCCTCCGAGCTTTACGCGGCGACGGGAAGTCAGGAATATCTGGATGAGGCCCGCATCCGTGCCCAGGCCATGGTCTCGTTGCAATCGGACAGCGGCTGGTTCCACACCTACCGGACCTACGGCGGTGCGCCGGGCTACCCTCCCTTCTACCACGCGGTGGACGCCGGTCTTCCCATGGTCGCCATGACCCGCTACCTGGAGATCGACCCGCAGGCAGAAAGCTCGGTGGAGAACGCGATCCGCAAGCACCTTGCCTACTTGATCCGCATCACAGGGGAAGTTGCCAATCCCTTTGGATTGGCGCGCCAGACTTTCTCCTACCCTTACGGCGAGAGCGACTACGCCTCGCTTCGCAACGGCTTTTTTATGCCGCACAAAAACGCCTCGGGCTACTGGTGGCAGGGCGAGAACGCTCGCTTGGCTTCGCTCGCGGCCGCGGCCTTCTACGCGGGACGCCGTGCCTTCCCCGCCCCGCAAAGCCCCTTCGGGATTCCCGACAGCTTGCTGCGCTTCGGAATGGACCAGATCGACTGGATTCTGGGAAAGAACCCGTACGGCTACGGCTTCATGTCCGGTCCCTGCAGCAGTGTGCCCGGCTACGTGACCAAGAGCAACGGGGAGCACCGGGGCGGGATCGTCAACGGAATCACCGGAAGCGACACGAAGGACGACGGCAGCGGTATCGTCTACAAGGCTGGCAGCGACTTCCCCACCAATCCGCCTTACTATACCTCGGGCCCTTGGCTCAGTTGGCGCTGGACTGAGCAGTGGATCCCGCACGCGCACTGGTTCCTGGTGGCCATGGCCGGGCTCGCTGACGAGGTCAAGACGCCGATTCCGACTGGGGTTCCCGCCTCCCGCGCACCCGCCCTGCGCTACTCTTGCCACCGCATCGGAAACAGCCTTGAGATCCACCTGACCTTGCCGGCCGGGCAGGCTACCGACTTCACAGTCTCCGACCTTTCCGGGCGGCTCGTGGCCAAGGCGCGCGTCGAGGCTGGAGGATGGGTCGCCCGGACGACCTTGCCGCAAGGACACACGATGCTGGTCGTATCCGGGGGATCGACCACCCGCTTGAGTTCCCCCTGACCCTCAGCACAGCTCGTTACGGACCTGTTCGGCCAGCTCCCGCAGAGGAACACGAATCTCTACATCGGCGTGGTTGATGAGGTGTGCAAAGCTATCAGAATGATATTGCTCTTTTGTTCAATATCTCGTAAATTCAGGCTATGCCGCGCAAAACTCGCCTATCCATTGATCAAGGCATCAAGGAGTTGTTGCAACTGCGTCCTGCCGACGCCTTTGCCTTCCTGCTGCCCGACCTCCACGCTCGCCGTGGCAATCCTGTTCGTTGGGAGTTTCTGACCACCCAGGTGCGCAAGAAGGATCTGCGAGCCAAGGGGTATCTCATGGATCTCAATATCCGTTACGAATTTCTTCAAGGCGTTCCCATTCTTCTTGTGCTGGTGGAGCATTGGTCGCAGGCTCGCAGCATGGACCTGGTGCGTACGGCTCACTATTACTTGGACCTCCTGGAACGCTTCCCTGCTGACGAGATTGTTCCGGTGGCCTTGGTCACCGAATTGGAGGAGCACGAAATCCCCGATACGCTGATTGGCCATGGCGCCGACGAGGAATTTCTGCGTTTTCGTACTCGAGTGGTGCAGCTTGCACGCGAGGATGCTGCTCGTTGGAGCGCGACGTCGAATCTGGTGGCCACCACGCAACTCTTGGCCATGGGTGGGGCGCTGGATCGCGTCCACAAACTGATTGCTGCCGCCGAGGCGTTTCGGGAAAGTGCCAGCGATGCAGAGATCGCGCTGTTATTTCCCTTGTTCGTGGAATTGGGTAGATTGGATGAAACAGAGGAGGAGACCATCATGAGCTATCTCGCCACCATGCCTAAGCCACGGCTCCTGGTCAAGATGGAGCAATTGGCTATCCAACAGGGATTGGAAAAAGGCATGCAACAGGGCTTAGAGCAAGGTCTTCAGAAAGGTATGCGTGAAGCGCGTTTAGAAGATGCTTGCAAGATGCTTTCCAAAGGTTACGGGTGGGATGCGGTTACGGACATCACCGGAATTCGTCCCGAAGATTTGGCTTCGTAAAGCGGGCGCATTGTAGAGCCTGCTTCGCGGCCCTTCGATTCCAGCCACCGCTTGGCTTCTACGGTGTTGAGGAGTTTTCAGGCTGGTGCCGCTTCGTGCTTGGGCGATTTGCAGGCGCTTCGCCCTGCACCCGGCCTTCGGGTGCTGCCGCGCACCCTTGGAACCCGCTCGCAGGGGTTCCACCCCCTGCGTCCCCGATTAGGCCGTGCCTCCGCGTCAGGCTTTCGGCAAAGTGGCCTTGTGTGCCTCAGGTAGGTAAGACATTGAGTGCCGTTGTGCGCGCGAGGCGGGGGAGCTTGCAGCTGTTGCTTGTGTGATCCGCATCACATCATTTCAGGCTCTGCGGATCTACTTTGACTCCAATATTCATGTTTCCTTGCCCACTCCTCGCCGAGTCTGCTGGGAGCGCTTCTGTCGATCGTTTCGGAAACACCCATGCGCCATTTTCTCCTCGGACTGTTTCTTGTCGTCGTGCTGCTGCCGCTTTCTGCAAGCGCTGCGGCATCCGTTCCCTCCAAGATCCCCATGGTGGCGGTGATGCCGTTCACGGGGCGCACCCTCGATTCCGACGCCTTGGAGACGATCGCCGCGACCTTGGCGACCAACCTCCTGAACACCGGGATGTTCCGGGTGATGGAACGCTCCCAAATGGCGTCAATCCTGAAGGAACAAGGCTTTCAGCAGTCGGGTGCCTGCGACGGTTCGGAATGTGCCGTGGAGGTGGGCAAGCCTTGCCCAGGATCTGTCGGTGACAAAGAGTGCCCCGAGCGCGAATCTTGCTGCGACAAGTTCAGGAGGCCCGGTCACGGGCACTGCGGGAACGTTCACGGATGCGCGCGACGGGCAGGTGTACAAGTGCGTGAAGATCGGGGCTCAGACGTGGATGGCTCAGAACTTGAATTATGCTGGCGCAGGCGTCTGCTATGACAATCAGTCTTCCAACTGCGCCACGTATGGCCGTTTGTACACCTGGAGCGAAGTGATGGCCGGCGCCTCTTCCAGCACCTCTGTTCCCAGTGGTGTCCAGGGCATCTGCCCCAGCGGTTGGCATGTCCCCAGTGATGCTGAGTGGAGTACGTTGGTTCGATTTGTCGATTCCGCCACGGCGGGAACGAAGTTGAAGTCCACGAGCGGTTGGTCCGGTTCCGGTAACGGCACGAATGCCTATGGATTCAATGTTCTGCCGGCGGGCGCTTGTTACAATAAGAGGACGTTCTTTGGCCTCGGCGGCTACTACGCCGACTTCTGGTCGTCTTCCGAGAACGATGCACCCAACGCCTGGAGCCGGTTCTTCTACTACTACGACGCCTACGTGAACCGCTACAACATCAATAAGTCAGACGGCTTCTCGCTGCGGTGTGTGAACGACAACTGAGCCCCCGTCCCATCCCTGACGCGTGTGGGGACGCTTCGCTTTCGCTGGCACCCAATGTTGCCCCCTCGCCTGCGTCGAGCAGGAGAGGGGTGTCTGCGCTTTGCGCAGACGGGGTGAGGTGGGCTCCGGCTGGGCTGAAACGCGTAAATCAAATCATGAGATGGCCGCGAATTCGCGGCGGGGGAGTATCTTTCCCCGCTCATTTCTGGAGTGACCATGGACTACGCAAGCATCATATCGAAGGAACTCAACCTCCGACCCGCCCAGGTGGCGAGCACGT
>Ga0302217_10000428_pt1 | contig 10530 bp, 10 predicted proteins | sample II_Fen_N3_3_FD_198779 | JGI IMG/M metagenome (GOLD analysis project Ga0302217, IMG submission 198779) | Peat permafrost microbial communities from Stordalen Mire near Abisko, Sweden - II_Fen_N3_3 | ecosystem: Environmental > Terrestrial > Soil > Wetlands > Permafrost | place: Sweden: Abisko... | reverse complement strand
TGCGCGATTTTGCCCAAGCCGAAATCGCCCCGCGCGCGGCTGAAATCGACAAAACCGACCAGTTCCCGATGGACCTGTGGCGCAAGATGGGCGACCTGGGCGTGCTCGGCATCACCGTCGGCGAGGAGTACGGCGGCGCGGGCATGGGCTACCTTGCGCACATGATCGCGATGGAAGAAATTAGCCGCGCCAGCGCCTCGGTTGGCCTGTCTTACGGCGCGCACTCGAACCTGTGCGTGAACCAGATCAAGCGCAACGGCAACGACGCCCAGCGCGCCAAATACCTGCCCAAGCTGGTCAGCGGCGAACATGTCGGCGCGCTCGCGATGAGCGAACCGGGCGCGGGCAGCGATGTGATTTCGATGAAATTGAAAGCCGAAGACAAGGGTGGCTACTACCTGCTCAACGGCAGCAAAATGTGGATCACCAACGGCCCGGACGCCGACACGCTGGTGGTGTACGCCAAAACCGAACCCGAAATGGGCGCACGCGGTGTCACCGCCTTTTTGATCGAAAAAGGCATGAAGGGCTTTTCCGTCGCGCAAAAGCTCGACAAGCTGGGCATGCGCGGCAGCCACACCGGCGAGCTGGTCTTCAACAACGTCGAAGTGCCCGAGCAGAACATTCTGGGCAACCTGAATGGCGGCGCAAAAGTCCTGATGAGCGGCCTCGATTACGAACGCGCCGTGCTGACCGGCGGCCCGCTGGGCATCATGCAATCGGTGATGGACAACGTGCTGCCCTACATCCACGACCGCAAGCAGTTCGGCCAGAGCATCGGCGAGTTTCAATTGATTCAGGGCAAGGTCGCCGACATGTACACCGTGCTGCAGGCCGGGCGCTCGTTTGCCTACACGGTGGCCAAGAACCTGGACATGCTGGGCGCCGAGCACGTTCGTCAAGTCCGCAAAGACTGCGCCAGCGTCATCCTCTGGTGCGCCGAGCAGGCCACCAAAATGGCGGGCGACGGCGTGCAGATTTACGGCGGCAACGGCTACATCAACGAGTACCCGCTGGGCCGCTTGTGGCGCGACGCCAAGCTGTACGAAATCGGCGCCGGTACCAGCGAAATCCGCCGCATGCTGATCGGGCGCGAGTTGTTTGCCGAAACCTGTTGACTTTTTAAGCTGGTCCGGGGCTGTCTCGGCAACTGTTTAAGATCGTCTTTATGACTACATCGCTTCAACACTTACTCGATAACAACTGCTGCTGGGCGGCCCGCATGGCCGAGCAGCGCCCGGATTATTTCAGTCGGCTGGTCGGCCAGCAGACGCCCAAATACCTGTGGATTGGCTGCTCAGACAGCCGGGTTCCGGCCAACGAGATCATTGCGCTCGATCCGGGCGAGGTATTCGTGCATCGCAACGTGGCCAACGTGGTGGTGCATTCCGACCTGAACGCGCTGTCGGTGATTCAGTACGCCGTCGATCATCTCAAGGTGGAGCACGTCATGGTGGTCGGCCACTACGGCTGCGGCGGCGTGCTGGCCGCGCTGCGCGGCACCCGCGTCGGCTTGGCCGACAACTGGCTGCGCCATGTCTGTGATGTCAAGCTGCGCCACCTGCAACGCCTGGAGCATTTGCCCATCGAGCGCCAGGAAGACGTGCTGTGCGAGATGAACGTCATCGAGCAAGTCGGCAACGTCGCCATGTCCAACGTGATGCAGGACGCCTGGAGCCGGGGGCAAAAAGTCGAAGTGCATGGCTGGTGCTACAGCCTCAAGGACGGCTTGGTCAAAGACCTGAAGGTCAGCATGAAAAACGCGGATGAAGTCGTCGATGTTTTTCGCCATGCGCTCAAGCGTTACCCGCGCCGCACGATGAAACCCGCGCTGCCAGACGGCGCCAAGGTGTAAGGCGCGCCATGTTTCCCCAGCGCCTGGATTCCACCGTTGCCTACGACATCGCGAAAGCGATGATGGACGGTTTTAACCGCCACTACCGTTTGTTTCGCACCGAATCGAGCCGGGCGCGGCACCGCTTTGAAACGGCGGACTGGCACGGCCAGCAGCGCGCCCAGCGCGAGCGCATCGAGTTCTACGACCTGCGCGTCAAGGAATGCGTGAGGCGCCTCGAAAAGGAATTCAAGGCCGGTGCGCTGCCGATGGACGAGTGGCACCAGGTCAAGCTGCACTACATCGGCCTGCTGGTGAACCACCTGCAGCCCGAGCTGGCCGAGACGTTTTTCAATTCGGTCACGACAAAAATCCTGCACCGCAGCTATTTTCAGAACGACTTTATTTTCGTGCGGCCCGCCGTCAGCACCGAGTACATCGAAGACAGTGAGCCGCAGGCCCAGCCGACCTACCGTGCCTACTACCCGGCGCCGGGCAGCCTGCCCGAGACGCTGACCGAGCTGGTGCGCGATTTTGGCCTGCGCGTGCCTTTTGAAGACCTGGCGCGCGACGCGGCCTATGTCGCCGCCGCCATCAGCGCCAAGCTCGGCGATGTCAAGCTGCGCGCCAATTTTCAGCTGCAGGTGCTGTCCAGCCTGTTTTTCCGCAACAAGGGCGCTTACATCGTCGGCAAGGTTATCAACGGCTTTTTTGAAGTGCCGTTTGCGCTGCCGATTCTGCACAACGCTGACGGAAAACTGCGCATCGACGCGGCGCTGTTCGGCGAAAACGACCTGCTGATTTTGTTCAGCTTTGCCCGCGCCTATTTCATGGTGGATATGGGCATTCCGTCGGCTTACGTCCAGTTTTTGCGTAGCATGATGCCGCGCATGCCGCGTGCCGAAATCTACAACGCGCTCGGTCTCGCCAAGCAGGGCAAGACGCTGTTTTACCGCGACTTCCTGCACCACCTGCGCCATTCGAGCGACCAGTTCCGCATTGCGCCTGGCATCAAGGGCATGGTGATGCTGGTGTTTGACCTGCCGAGCTTTCCCTACGTGTTCAAAGTCATCAAGGACTACTACCCGCCGCAAAAGGAAACCACCAGAGAGCAGATCAAGGGCAAGTATTTGCTCGTCAAGCAGCACGACCGCGTGGGCCGCATGGCCGATACGCAGGAATACCAGCTGGTGGCCTTTCCACGCGAGCGTTTCAGCGACGAGCTGATCGCCGAGATCGAGAAATTTGCGCCCAGCCAGTTAGAGATCAGCGACCGCGACGGCGACGGCCAGATGGAAGTCATCATCAAGCACGTCTATATCGAGCGGCGCATGATTCCGCTGAATATCTACCTGCAAGAAGCCTTTGACCTCGGCGCCGAGCAGCCCGCCGGGCAGGCGCAAATCGAGCGCGCCGTCGTCGAGTACGGCAACGCGATCAAAGACCTAGTCGCGGCGAACATCTTTCCCGGCGACATGCTGTGGAAAAACTTCGGCGTCACGCGCAACAGCAAAGTCGTGTTTTACGACTACGACGAGATCGAATACATCACCGACTGCAACTTCCGCAAGGTGCCGACGCCGCGCAACGAGGAAGAGGAAATGAGCGGCGAAATCTGGTATTCGGTCGGCCCCAGAGACGTGTTTCCCGAGACTTTCGCGCCCTTTTTGCTCGGCAACCCTGCCGTGCGCGCCGTGTTCATGCAGCACCACGCCGACCTGCTCGACCCCGCTTTCTGGCAGGGCCACAAGGCGCGCATTGCCGCTGGGCATATGCACGACGTTTTTCCCTACGAGCGCGACCGGCGCTTTTTGCCAACTCCCCCTATTTTTGATTAAACCGGAGAAAAAACCATGTCTGAATCCATCGTCATCCTCAGCGCCGCCCGCACCCCTATGGGTGCGTTTCAGGGCGAATTTTCCAGCCTGTCGGCCAACGACCTGGGCGGCGCCGCCATCAAGGCCGCCGTCGAGCGCGCGGGCGTCGCGCCTGAAAGCGTCAATGAAGTGCTGTTTGGCAACTGCCTGATGGCGGGCCAAGGCCAGGCACCCGCGCGCCAGGCCGGTTTCAAAGGCGGCTTGCCCAACAGCACCGGCGCCGTCACGCTGTCGAAAATGTGCGGCTCCGGCATGCAGGCGACGCTGCTGGCGCATGACCAGCTGCTCGCAGGCAGCCGCGACGTGATGGTCGCTGGCGGCATGGAAAGCATGACCAACGCGCCCTACCTGCTGCCCAAGGCACGCGGCGGCATGCGTATCGGCCACGACCGCGTGATGGATCACATGATGCTCGACGGCCTGGAAGACGCTTACGAACCGGGCCGCTCTATGGGCACCTTCGGCGAAGACTGCGCCGCCAAATACGGCTTCACCCGCGAACAGCAGGACGCTTTTGCCACCACCAGCGTGCAGCGCGCCAAGGCCGCCATCGACGCCGGTGCTTTCACCGCTGAAATCGCCCCGGTCAGCGTCAAGAGCCGCGCTGGCGAGACGGTGATTTTCAACGACGAAGGCCCAGGCAAGGTCAAGCTCGACAAGATCAGCTCGCTCAAGCCCGCGTTCAAGAAAGACGGCACCATCACCGCCGCCTCCAGCTCGTCGATCAGCGACGGCGCGGCTGCGCTGGTGTTGGCGCGCGCATCGACGGCCAAAGAACTCGGCTTGACGCCCATCGCCCGCATCGTTGGCCACGCCACGTTTGCCCAGGCGCCCGAGTGGTTTTCCACCGCTCCAGTTGGCGCCGTGAACAAGCTGCTGAAGAAAATCGGCTGGGACGTCAAAGACGTGGACCTGTGGGAAATCAACGAAGCCTTCGCCGTCGTGCCAATGGCCGCGATGGCTGACCTGAATCTGAGCCACGACATCGTCAACGTCAACGGCGGCGCCTGCGCGCTGGGCCACCCGATTGGCGCCAGCGGTGCGCGCATCATCGTCACGCTGATTCATGCGCTCAAAGCCCGTGGCTTGAGCAAAGGCATTGCCACGCTGTGCATCGGCGGCGGCGAAGCGACGGCGCTGGCCGTCGAAGTGCTGTAACCGCAAATCGCGCTGACCTAACCAACACCGGAGACAACATTGATACTGAACAATGACCAAGAACAGGTGCGCGACGCCGTGCGCGCCTTCGCTCAAGCCGAACTTTGGCCCCACGCCGCGAAGTGGGACAAGGAACACTATTTCCCGAAAGAAGCGCACCGGGGGCTGGCCGCGCTTGGCGCTTACGGCATTTGCGTGCCGGAAGAATTCGGCGGCGCCAACCTTGATTACGTGACGCTGGCGCTGGTGCTCGAAGAAATCGCCGCAGGCGACGGCGGCACCAGCACCACCATTTCCGTGACCAACTGCCCGGTCAACGCCATTTTGATGCGCTACGGCAACGCCGCGCAAAAAGCGCAGTGGCTGACAAAGCTGGCGCAGGGCGAGTTGCTCGGCGCGTTTTGCCTGACCGAGCCGCACACCGGCAGCGATGCCTCGTCGCTGCGCACCACGGCGGTGAAAGATGCTGACGGCTACGTCATCAACGGCGTCAAGCAGTTCATCACCAGCGGCCTGAATGGCCAGGTTGCCATCGTGATTGCTGTGACCGACAAGGCGGCGGGCAAAAAAGGCATGAGCGCCTTCATCGTGCCGACCGACGCGCCCGGCTATTCAGCGGCGCGGCTGGAAGACAAGCTGGGCCAGCATTCCAGCGACACCGCGCAGGTCAACTTTGACGACTGCCGCATCCCGGCTGAAAACCTGATCGGCGCCGAGGGCGAGGGCTACAAAATCGCCCTGTCCGCGCTCGAAGGCGGGCGCATCGGCATTGCCGCGCAGAGCGTCGGCATGGCGCGCAGCGCGTTCGAGGTGGCCGTGGCTTACGCCAAAGACCGCCAGAGCTTCGGCACCGCCATCATCAACCACCAGGCCGTCGGTTTCCGGCTCGCCGACTGCGCGACGCAGCTGGAAGCGGCGCGTCAGCTAATCTGGCACGCCGCCAGCCTGCGCGACGCCGGACTGCCCTGCCTGAAGGAAGCGGCAATGGCCAAGCTGTTCGCCAGCGAAATGGCCGAAAAAGTCTGCAGCGCCGCCATCCAGACGCTGGGCGGCTACGGCTACGTCACCGACTTTCCGGTCGAGCGCATTTACCGCGACGTGCGCGTGTGCCAGATCTACGAAGGCACCAGCGACGTGCAGAAAATCATCATCCAGCGCGCGCTGTAAGCTGCCCGCCTTTCAGGAGACAAAACATGCCCATTACCAAAGGTTTTCAGGCGCTCGTCGATGAGGCGATGGAAGAGGTCAAAACCTACTCCGTCGCCGACGTGCAGGCCCGGCTGGCCGACCCGGCTGTGCAGATCGTCGATATCCGCGACCCGCGCGAGCTGGAGCGCGGCGGCACCGTCACCGGCGCGCTGCATGCGCCGCGTGGCATGCTGGAATTCTGGGTCGATCCGGCTTCACCGTACTTCAAGCCGGTGTTTGCCGACGAGAGCCGCGAGTTCATCCTGTTCTGCGGGGCGGGCTGGCGCAGCGCGCTGGCCACCAAGACGCTGCAGGACATGGGCATGCGCAACGTCGCTCACATCGACGGTGGTTTTGCGGCCTGGGTGAAAGAGGGCGCGCCGACGGAAACGCTCGAAGCGCGCAAGGCGAAAAAGGCTTGACGGTGATCGTTTCGGCAACGCCTGCAACGCGCACAACGCCCGCCATGCCGATGCCGCAGACAGCACCGACGCCAAAGACAACGCCGACAAAGCCGATGAAGACCGTGCCCGCCTGCCCCTGCGGGCGGCTGGACGCACGGCAAAAGCCGCTGGCGTTTGCCCACTGCTGCGGCCCCTATCTCGACGACTTCCCCGCCACGCCCGCGCCCGACGCGCAATCCCTGATGCGCTCGCGCTACAGCGCGTTTGTGCTGGAGCGGGCCGATTACCTGCTGGCCACCTGGCACGCCTTGACGCGCCCGGCGGCGCTGAAGTTCGAGCCGGGCGCGAAGTGGCTGGGGCTGGAAGTGCGCTCGCAGCGCCTGCTGGTGCCGCCCGAGTACGCCGAAGTTGAGTTCGTCGCCCGCTGCCGTGCGGCGGGCCGGGCCACGCGCCTGCACGAGCGCAGCCGCTTTATCTGCGAAGGCGGGCGCTGGTTTTATCTCAATGGCGACCAGTTTTAAAGTGAATCTCCATGAAATTTGAAGCCGTTTTGTTTGACTGCGATGGCGTGCTGGTGGACAGCGAGCCGATCACCAACGGCGTGCTGCGCGACCTGCTCGAAGAAAGTGGCTGGACGCTCACGCCCGAGGAATGCTTTCGCCTCTTCATCGGCAAGGCGGTGCGCGACGAGCGCGCTGCGATTGAAACCAACACCGGCCAGCCGCTGACCGAAGCCTGGATGGCCGAGTTCTACGACCGGCGCAACCGCGAATTACAGACGCGCTTGACCGCCATCGCGGGCGCGCACGAGGCCGTGGCCGCCGCCCACGCGCATGGCGCGCAGCGCATCGCCTGCGCTTCGGGCGCGGACCGCTTCAAGGTGGAAATGCAACTGACGCAAGTCGGGCTGATGCGCTACTTTGAAGGCCGGATTTTCAGCGGCCACGAAATGCCGCGCTCCAAGCCCGCGCCCGATGTCTATCTGGCCGCCGCCGCCCAGCTAGGCGCGGCAGGCGCGCGCTGCCTGGTGATCGAAGACACGCCCACCGGCGTCACGGCAGGCGTGGCGGCGGGCGCGACCGTCTGGGCCTACTGCCCGCAGCCGGAACATGGCGCGGCGCTCAAGCAGGCAGGCGCCAGCCGCCTGTTCGGCCACATGGCCGACTTGCCGGGGCTGCTGGCGGCGGCCTGAGCGGGGGCATTTTTTGCTGGGCACGTTATGATGAATTTGGCCTTTTTCAGCCGAATTCCTCCCACTCATCACGCCAAGGATTCCCATGCCCGGACTGCTGCCCAACATTGACCCTGACGGCCTGCTTGAATTTTCCGTCGTCTATACCGACCGTGCGCTCAACCACATGTCGCGCAGCTTTCAGGGCGTGATGAATGACATCTCCAGCATCCTGAAAGACGTTTACAAAGCCCACTCCGTCGCGCTGGTGCCCGGCAGCGGCACCTACGGCATGGAAGCGGTGGCGCGGCAGTTTGCGGCCAACAAACACGTTCTGGTGCTGCGCAACGGCTGGTTCAGCTACCGCTGGACGCAGATTTTCGACATGGGGAACATCCCCGCGTCCAGCACCGTGCTGAAGGCGCGCAAAACCGGCGCCAGTCCGCAAGCGCCCTGGGCGCCCGCCTTGATTGCCGATGTGCAGGCCGCCATCGCCAAGGAAAAGCCCGCGCTGGTTTTTGCGCCGCATGTCGAAACCGCCTCCGGCATGATCCTGCCCGACAGCTATTTGCGCGCCGTCGCCGATGCGGTGCATGAAGTCGGCGGCCTGTTTGTGCTCGACTGCATTGCCTCGGGCGCGATGTGGGTGGACATGCAGGCCACGGGCGTGGACGTGTTGATTTCCGCGCCGCAAAAAGGGTGGAGCAGTTCGCCCTGCTGCGCGATGGTGATGCTCAGCGAGCGCGCCCGCGCCGCGATTGACGCCACCACCAGCTCCAGCTTTGCCTGCGACTTGAAAAAGTGGCTGCATATCATGGAAGCCTATGAAAAAGGCGCCCACGCCTACCACGCCACGCTGCCCACCGACGCCCTGACGCGCCTGCGCGCCGCGATGAAGGAAACGCAGGATTACGGCTTTGCCAGGGTGCGCGCCGAGCAGGAAGAACTGGGCCGCCAGGTGCGCGCCCTGTTTGAAAGCCGAGGCCTGCCCAGCGTGGCCGCCGAAGGCTTTAAGGCGCCCGGCGTGGTGGTCAGCTACACGACAGACCCGGAGATTCAGTCAGGCCGCAAATTTCTTGCGCAGGGTTTGCAAACCGCTGCGGGCGTGCCGCTCCAGTGCGACGAAGGCGCGGACTTTATGACCTTCCGCGTCGGGCTGTTCGGGCTGGAGAAATGGCACCAGGTGGAGCGGACGGTGGGGCAGTTGGCGGCGGCGTTGGAGGGGATTGGGGTGGGGGTGTCGGTTGCTGGCTGAGAGTTGGGTGTCTGGCTTGAACAGGTGGTTCCCGCGTTCACATGCTAAGTTGACGCCCCGTGCTTTCGATTCGAGTTGAGAACGAAAAACTCTAATTAAATCATTGGCTTAGGATCGAAAACTGTGCAAGGTAATATTAATTATTTTACGGATTTATCATAATGAAAACATTGCAAATATATAAAGTCGGAATAATTCTCGGTGCATTTTTTGCCATTGCTGCCTGCGGCGATAATTCTAATTACAGCGGAACCACTCCTGCAGCTCTGGTGCCAATTAAAAACAAATTAGATAAAAGAATTTATCTTAAAGATTTGACTACTGGCGACTCGATCAATAAAAAAAGATTTCCAAAATATACAGGTATATCTAATCAATTTTTATTGATTAATTACTCTTACTTTGGTTTAAGTCGCTCATTTTCTGTTCATACAAATGCTGACAAGCGAGTGGTGAAGTATAGTTTCTATTTTGAGGACGATGCTAATGCTATGATGTCCGCAATTGAGGAGAAGTTTGGTATTGAAAATAAAAAAGAAATAAAATTTGATTGTCTTGTAAGGCCGTTTTCAGTCGGCGAAATAAAATTTAACGAAAAAATATGTACGCTTATTAGCGGAAATCAAACACTTGCCATTACTGAAAAAATATTGTTGACGAAAAAACCAGACAACATTAGCGTTGGTGATTGGGCTGCAGTCTCTATGGCGAGTGAATTCGTGCTGGAGGAGAAATTGGATTTGAGTGATACGGCAAAAAATAAAATATCGAAAGACGCTGATGAAGAAATTAATGCAAGAGATCGAGAAAAAACTAGAATTAAAAAAGATATTTAAATTATCAAGTCTAATCACCAAGTTAAGATAAAAGTTTTTTTAGAGCTGACGCCATTTACGTAGCAAAAAAATTCTTCAAAAATATGCTGTTTATGGGTATTTTTGTAGACTATCAATACATAGTCGAATAACAACCAGCATTAAGCCGCAGCCAATATATGAATATAAAAAAATCGTGGTTCGATTTCTCAAAATCAAATCCGCCTGATTGGGAGTGCCCAGCATGCAAAAAAGGAATTTTGAACTTTCATGAAAAAGATTTCATTCAGAATGAAACATCAGCTTCAATAAAGCTCAGAGAAGTTGATGTACATGATTCAGATTGGATTAGATATGGTTTTTCGGCAAAGCTAACTTGCTCCAATAGTAGATGCAATGAAGTGGTTATGGTGGTTGGAGATGGCCGGGTTGATTGGGTTCCTGTGACGAATGAGGCAGGTCATCCTGAACAAGAGTACGGGGAATTTTTCAGGCCGCATTATTTTCAACCGAATCTTCAGCCGATTCATATTCCTGAAAGATGCCCCAAGTATGTGCAAATTGCATTGCAAGAAGCATTTAAGGTGATGTTTGTTAATTTTGATTTGGCTTGTAATCAATTGAGGGTTGCTATTGAATATGTTGTGGATGAATTTGTAAATGATAAGGGGGATTGTATTCCGAGAAAAAAATCTGATGGAGACTTTAATTCATTAGGTTGGAGGATCGGTCAGATTCATCATGATGTTAAGTAACCTGAGTTTTGGATAAAACCCAAGTCAAGTCACGCTCATTGCATCGCGGCAATGGTGCAGCTTGATGCACGGT
>Ga0302217_10000426_pt1 | contig 10532 bp, 8 predicted proteins | sample II_Fen_N3_3_FD_198779 | JGI IMG/M metagenome (GOLD analysis project Ga0302217, IMG submission 198779) | Peat permafrost microbial communities from Stordalen Mire near Abisko, Sweden - II_Fen_N3_3 | ecosystem: Environmental > Terrestrial > Soil > Wetlands > Permafrost | place: Sweden: Abisko... | reverse complement strand
ATATCGGCCCTTTGCCGGTGGTACAGCGTGTTTATGTGATAGAAACAGTCAATTAGACAGTCTGCACTGTCATTTCCGAGAAAACTCGACGAATGCCTGCACCACTTGCTCGATCTGCGCCCGGCTCACGTCCAGGTGCGTGACCATGCGCAGACGCGGCGCGGCGCTCAACTTGATGCCGCGCTCGGCGGCAAATGCCTTCAAGGCCTGCGCCCGGTCGCCGAGTTGCACATAGACCATATTGGTCTGCACCGGCTCCACCGAATAACCGGCCTGGCGCAGCTCATCCCCCAGCCATTGGGCGTTGGCGTGGTCGTCGGCCAGGCGCGGCACTTGATGGTCCAGGGCATACAGCCCGGCCGCCGCCAGGGAACCGGCCTGGCGCATACCGCCGCCGACCATCTTGCGCAGGCGCCGCGCCTTGGCGATCAACGCCGTGGAACCGCACAACACCGAGCCAATCGGCGCGCCCAGGCCCTTGGACAGGCACACCGACACCGAATCGAAATGCCGGGTAATCTCCCGCGCATCCACGCCGAGCTTGACCGCCGCGTTGTAGAGTCGCGCACCGTCCAGGTGCAGAGCCAGCCCATGCTCACGGGTAAACGCCCGCGCCTTGGCCAGGTATTCCAGCGGCAACACCTTGCCCTGCATGGTGTTCTCCAACGCCAGCAGGCGGGTGCGGGCGAAGTGAAAATCATCGGGCTTGATCGCTTCGAGCACCTGATCCAGGTCCAGGGAACCGTCCGCCTGCACCTCCAACGGTTGCGGCTGGATCGAACCCAGCACTGCCGCACCGCCACCTTCGTACTTATAAGTGTGGGCCTGCTGACCGACGATGTATTCCTCGCCACGCTCACAGTGGGCCATCAACGCCAGCAGGTTGCTCATGGTGCCGGTGGGCACGAACAACGCCGCAGCGAACCCCAGCCGCTTGGCCAGTTCGGCCTCCAGGCGGTTGACGCTGGGGTCTTCGCCATACACGTCATCGCCGCTGACAGCGCTGGCCATCGCATCGAGCATGCCGGGGGTGGGTTGGGTCACGGTGTCGCTGCGCAGGTCTATCACGGTCATCAAACTGGCCTCTGACGGGTTGGGCGTTGTTTCGTACTGACGATTACTGCGGGTAAAGCCACGGAATATCAAGCCCCATGCAGCGTCAATCGAATAACGATCAAACAAACCGATATAGGCTATCGATACGGCAATCGTGCAGTTTCTGAAAAACCATGTTAAAAACTCTCCGCCGCCAGGGTTCTGGCGGCAACGTTCTCAGGGCGGGGTGCAATTCCCCACCGGCGGTAATTGCGCGCAATGCGCATAGCCCGCGAGCGCTTGGCGCCTCGAACTGCTCCGGCAGGACGGCGACAAGGTCAGCAGACCCGGTGTGATCCCGGGGCCGACGGTCATAGTCCGGATGAAGAGAGAACGGGATTGGCGCCAAAGGGCCGCGCGCTGAGTTCATGCCTGCATGACCAGCGGTTCGTACCCTTAAATCCCATTCGATTCATAACGCCCTGTTTTTTTCTTAAACAGGAGTCAGAACATGCAACCCACCGCAATCGACAGCAAAAGCAAAAACCACCACGGCGAACGCGTCGCGTTTATCCAGGCCTGCTGGCACAAGGATATTGTCGACCAATCCCGCAAAGGCTTCCTCAGCGAAATGATCGCCCTGGGTTACCAGGAATCGGACATCGATTTCTTCGAAGTCGGTGGTGCCTTTGAAATGCCCCTGCATGCCAAGCTGCTAGCCAAGACCGGCCGTTACGCCGGCATCGTTGCCGCGGCCCTGGTGGTGGACGGCGGCATCTACCGTCACGAGTTCGTGGCCCAATCGGTGGTCAGCGGCCTGATGCAGGTTCAGTTGGAAACCGAAGTGCCGGTATTCTCGGTGTCCCTGACCCCGCACCACTTCCACGCGGGCAGCGAGCACCACGCATTCTTCCATGATCACTTCGTACACAAAGGCCAGGAAGCGGCACGCACCTGCGCCGACACCCTGCACAAAGTGCGCACCCTCATGCGCAGCGAGCCACACAAACTCGCGGTCTGATCCACCCGCCCGCACCGCACAAGCCCCGCCCTGCAAAGGCGCGGGGCTTTTTTGTCGATCTAATTAATTACCACCGTCTCCCCTGTGCTTTTCGGTTTAGTAAGCCTGGCGCGCCGCTGCGGCCGCCATCACTTGTTAAATAGGGAGATTGACGCATGACCGCTGTAAACCCATATGAAGCAGAGATACACCAGCTGGAATCCCAGGGGGTCCACGTCATTTATGGCACTGACAGGGGATCGCCGCCCTTGCCTGCCCTCGATGCTGAGCACGCTGCGGTAAGAGAAGGCGTCCAGGCACTGCTTCATTCGAGCAGCCAACTGACGATAGAACGCAGGTTGGCTCCACATGCGGACCAATTGGTGTTCACCACCCGCAACGACGATGACGTCATTACCCTGCGAAGGCATGTCCCAGGCGCACTGGAGACGCTCGTGGCCACCCGCGCAAGATCACGCACGTCGCTTCCGTCCACGACCGTACTGATTGAGATCAATCACGAAAAGTACTGCATCATTCCCGCCTCCAAGGAACAGGCCCTGGTATTCATCACACAAGGCGGCACAGACGTTGTGCAGATTGATGACGGCATCGAATGCCCCATCATTGTGGATTCCGGCGAAGGCGACGACTTTATTATCAGTGCTGCGCCCTTCGCCCACTTTTCCACCGGGCCGGGCGATGACAGCGTGACGGTCTTCCAAGGGTCGAGCCATATCGAAACCGGGCCCGGTGACGACATGATCCAGGCGAAGTTTGACGCCTACATCACCGCATACGGTGGCCCAGGCGACGATGAGATCGTGGCCGGCGGGGCTTCATTCATCGATGGCGGCGCGGGCAACGACGCTATCGTCGGCGGCAAAGGCCATAGCATTCTCAGTGGTGGTCCCGGCGACGACAACATCGAAGCTGGCGCCTCGAGCAACGTCATCTTTGCTGCTGAAGGAAGGAATGAAGTCACCTTGCTCAAGCCCGACGACATGACTTATCACAGCCTCTTGAGCGAGCTGGCCATCAAGTTACCGACCTCACCCGAGGAGTGGGACAGGGTGAACGCGTTTGCAGAAGGCCAACCGGCTACGGGTAATCTTCAGATCGAACCCGGAGATATCCAGGCAAGCGGCATAGCCGTCAGTGGCAGCACAGCGTTCATCGAACGTATCAACGATGACCTGCGGCTGCTGCACAGCTCGCCCACCGGCCAAAAACTGCTGGCGGTGCTCCATCAGGCGACACTCGAGAGCGGTATACCTATCTCGATCAACGAACTCACGAGCGGGTTTTCCAGTGAGTTCATTGCCGACCCCGCCACCCGTGACAGCGCATTCATAGAAGACGGCCAGCGAGGCACGCCCTCTTATGGCGGACAAATCTGGTTGAGCACCGCGGATATCCAGCCGCATGAACCCAGCATCATCCAGCTGTTCCATGAGCTGTGCCACGCGTACAACCATGTGACCGGCACGCGGCTGCATGGCATCAGTGAACAGGGAGCAGACGGCAACCGCGCCCGTGTGCGGGTGTCCAATCAGGAACTTCAAGCCCTGGGACTGCCCACATCTGCAGCCCCATTCGATTTTGATCACGACCCGGACACCGCCCCCACCACGACCAACCCCGAGCCTTTCAGCGAGAACGGCTTGCGCAGGGAGTTGGGATTGCCGCTGCGCTTGCAGGCTGAAGCGCACAACCACTGAAACCGCGACGTTCCGGGCTCACCCAACGCCCCTGGTGCCGCGCAGTTCAGCGGGCGGACGCTTAAACCAGCGCAGCGTCGGTGGTTGGCACGATCAGGATTGCGGCCCGCAAGCCATTCTTCACCTTCGGGTTTGGGAAGATGATGCGCGCGCCCTCCTCCTCGATCACCCAGCGGGTCTTGGCGACGTCTTCGGCGAGCAGATAACCCTGGGCCAGCGGCGAAAAGTTTTCCACGTCCGCCGGCAGGTGCAGCAGGAACGCATCGCTGTGCTTGATGACTTCGCGGGACACGGCAAACAGTTGCAGGCCATCCAGGCTGCCGGTGTCCGGCTCGTTGCCTTCGATGATCTGCGTGAGCCGGGTTTCCAGGCGCGATACGTCGACACCCTGGTTCTGCCCGAACGGCCGCGCCTTGCCCAATTCCAGGGTAAAGGCCTCGGCGTCCAGTTGCTCATAGGTAAACGCGGAGAAGGTGATCGAGGTTTTGTTCTGCAGCAGCACCGCCTGCATCCCGGCGGCACGCAGGCGGGCCAGTTCGTGGCGTGAATGCTGACGCCCGGCCTTCCACGGGTAGAGCGCAAACTGCTCGACTTTCGAGCCGCGAATGGCGGTATGCAGGTCGTAATGCAGGCGCGCACGGCCAGGCAGGCTGAAGAAGCTGCGGGCCAATTGTTCCAGCTCGGCGGCGCGCATGGCTTCAGGGCCGATGTTTTTTTCGTGACGGCCGTTGAACAGCCGGTTGACGTCCAGTTCGAGGAAACGCTCGCCCCGGCGCATGGCCTCGGGGTTGCCGAACAGGAACAGAATACGGGTGCGGGGTTTGATCTCCCCACGGGCGATGCCATGCAACAGGCGGTCGAGCAGTTCGATCGGCGCGGTTTCGTTGCCATGGATGCCGGACGACAGCAGCACGTCGCTGCCGTTGTCCAGCGCTTGCGGCGGGCGCACTTCGAGCGCGCCTTCGCTGAGCCAGCGCATCTGCACGCCGTCGACAGTCAGTTGAATTTTTTGCGCCGGTTCACGACCGGCGAGCGTCAGTTCAAGGAGTTTGCCGAGGGCGAGCATAAGCAGCTTCCTTAGTGGTTGCAGCCTGGGCCGTGAACGTGATCGTCGTCGTCACCCTCAACCTCGGCCGGTTCCATTTCCAGTTGCAGGCTCATCAGGTTGGTGGCCAGTGGGCGCATCAGCAGGTTGGCGTACTCGGCGTCGCCTTCTTCCACATCCACACCGATCAGCAGTTGGCCACGGCCATCGTGCTGAATCCAGACTTCCTTGCCCTGCCAGATCACGGCAACGCGGGTGCAGGAAGTTTCCAGTTGGGTGCCGTCGGTGTCTTCAAGGATCAGTTGCAGGGTATCGGTGCTCATAAATAGCTCTCAGCCGTTTGGCGTTAATTGATCTGGAAAGGATATACCGCGCCCAGTTTAAGGATTTGCGTCAGTTCATCCAATGCCGTCCGGCACTCAAGCAGCAATTGCGGGTCAGCCAGATCGCTTTCGCGCAGGCTGTCGCGGTAGTGCTTGTCGACCCATTGGGTCAGCGTCTCATACAACGGCGCGGTCATGATAACCCCAGGGTTCACCGCCGCCAGCTCGGTTTCGTTCAACGCCACGCGCAAACGCAGGCACGCCGGGCCACCGCCGTTCTGCATGCTTTGCTTGAGGTCGAAGACCTTGACTTCGCGGATCAAACCACCGGCAGCGGTGAGGCCCTGCAGATACTGCCAGACACGCGTGTTGGCGCGGCACTCCTCCGGCACGATCAGCAGCATCGAGCCGTCGGCGCGGGTCAGCAATTGGCTGTTGAACAGGTAGGAACGCACAGCATCTTCAACACTGACCTGAGCACGCGGCACACACACCGACTGGAAGTTACCGCCCAGCTTGCCCAACTTGGCCTGCAGCTCGCCAAGCATCTGCTCGGTGTTGAGGAACGCGTCCTCGTGATAGAACAGCACTTCGCCATTGCCCACCGCGATCACGTCGTTATGGAACACGCCGGCATCGATCACCGCCGGGTTCTGCTGGGCGAAGACCACGCCGTCATCGTTCAGGCCGTGCAGGCGGGCGACGGCTTGGGACGCTTCGAGGGTCTGGCGCGCGGGGTACTTCTGCGGCGCCGGGTAACGGGTGTCGAACGCGCTGCGGCCGAACACAAAAAACTCGACGCCCGCCTCGCCATAGTCACGGCAAAAACGTGTGTGGTTCGCCGCGCCTTCGTCGCCGAACTGCGCCACCGCCGGCAACGCGGCGTGGTGGGCGAAGTGTTTCGCATCGGCAAACATCGCCCCCAGCACGCGGCTGGTGGTCGGGTGTTCGATGCTGCGGTGGTATTTGCAGTTGAGGTTGGCGGCGGTGAAATGCACGCGGCCATCCGCGGTGTCGGCGCTCGGGCTGACGGTGGCGGCGTTGGCTACCCACATGCTCGACGCGGAGCAACTGGCGACCAGCAGCGGCATGGCCTGCTTGGCCGCTTGCTGGATGACCTGGGCATCGCTGCCGCTGAAGCCAAGGTTGCGCAAGGTGGCCACGTCCGGGCGTTCCTGTGGTGCGAGCACGCCTTGCACAAAGCCCATGTCCATCAGCGCTTTCATTTTTTGCAGGCCCTGCAACGCCGCTTCCTTGGGGTTGGAAGCCTGCTGGCTGTTGCTCTGGGACGCGACGTTGCCGTAGGACAAACCGCCGTAGTTATGGGTCGGCCCCACTAGACCGTCAAAATTGACTTCATAGGATTTCATCGGCGAGGCTCCACGAACATCTGTTTTTATAGGCATCTAATGACTTGAATACACCACCAACCAAATGTGGGAGGGGGCTTGCCCCCGATAGCGGTGGATCAGTCACCTGATTCATCAACTGGCAGACTGCTATCGGGGGCAAGCCCCCTCCCACATTTAGGCCAGCGTTACGCCTGGGGTCAATGTGGCTGGAACCACCAGGCTCGGGCTCTCCAGCGACGCCACCGGGTACGCACAATAATCCGCCGCGTAATAGGCGCTGGCGCGATGGTTGCCCGATGCCCCGACACCGCCGAACGGCGCGGTACTCGCGGCGCCGGTCAATTGTTTGTTCCAGTTGACGATCCCGGCGCGGCTTTCCAGCCAGAACTGCTGGTAACGCGCTTCGGAATCCGACAACAAGCCAGCGGCCAGGCCGTACTGGGTGTTGTTGGCTTCGGCAATCGCCGCTGCAAAATCAGCGTAGCGGATCACCTGCAACAGCGGGCCGAACAGCTCTTCGTCGGCACGTTCGCTCACTTCGGTGACGTCAATGATGCCCGGCGTCAGCAACGCAGCCTGATTCTGCGGCTGGGTCATTTCCAGCAGCGCCACGGCACCGTTGGCCAACAGCAGTTCCTGGGCGTCCATCAAGGCTTTCGCCGCCGCCAGGGAAATCACCGAGCCCATGAACGGCGCCGGTTGCTGGTCGAACGCACCGACTGCAATCGTCGCGCTGACCGCCACCAACCGCGCCAGCAACGCATCGCCCCAGGCGCCTTCGGGCACCAGCAAGCGACGGGCACAGGTGCAGCGCTGACCGGCCGAGATAAACGCCGATTGAATGATGGTGTACACCGCCGCATCCACGTCGGCCACTTCATCCACCACCAGCGGGTTGTTGCCGCCCATTTCCAGGGCGAGGATCTTGTCCGGACGCCCGGAGAACTGCTGATGCAGGTGGTTGCCGGTGCGGCTGGAGCCGGTGAAGAACAAACCGTCGATACCCGGGTTCGCCGCCAGGGCGATCCCGGTTTCCCGCGCACCTTGCAGCAGGTTCAACACGCCCGCCGGCAGGCCGGCTTCGATCCAGCATTGCACGGTCAGCTCGGCGACTTTCGGGGTCAGCTCGCTCGGTTTGAACAGCACGGTATTGCCCGCCAGCAACGCCGGGACGATATGGCCGTTAGGCAGGTGACCGGGGAAGTTGTAAGGGCCGAACACCGCCACCACACCGTGGGGCTTGTGGCGCAACACCGCGGTGGCGTCGCCCAGCGGGCCGCTCTTCTCGCCGGTACGCTCGCGGTAGCTTTGCACCGAGATCGCGATCTTGTTGGCCATGCTGGTGACTTCGGTGGCCGATTCCCACAGTGGCTTGCCGGTTTCTTCACCGATGCAGCGGGCGATTTCATCGGCGCGTTTTTTCAAGGTGTTGGCGAAGGCTTCGAGCACGCTGATGCGCTCTTCCAGCGAACGCCGGGCCCACGCCGGAAACGCCTGGCGCGCGGCCTGCACGGCGGATTCGACCTGCTCGGCGCTGGCGCCATTACCGGCCCACAGCACGTGCTGGGTCACCGGGTTGCGCGACTCGAACAATTCACCCTGGCCAGCCAGCCAGCTCCCTGCGATATACAGCGAATTCATTATTTCGACTCCCGAGCAGCGGACAACGGTACGGCACGCACTTGATCGCCCACCACCAGTTGCAGGCGTTTGGCGGTCAATGGATCGACCACCAGCGTGCCTGCCGCCAGGCGGGCCGGTGCGGCGGTGATGCGGCACGCTTCGCGCTTGCGGTTATGGATCAGGAACGGCGTGGCGTCGTCCCCCGGCGTGCCGATGGCGAGCACCAGCGACTGACTGTCGCGCACCGCACGAATCTTGCTGGTCTCACATTCCACCGCCGGGCCGGCATCGAAGATGTCGACATAGCCTTGGTAGCTAAAACCTTCGCTCTTGAGCATGCTCAGCGCCGGCTCGGTGTCCGGGTGGACCTTGCCGATCACGTTGCGCGCATCCTCGGAGAGGAAGCAGCTGTACAGCGGAAATTTCGGCATCAGCTCGGCGATAAAGGCTTTGTTGCCCACGCCGGTGAGGTAGTCGGCCTGGCTGAATTCCATCTTGAAGAAGTGCCGGCCCAGGCTTTCCCAGAACGGCGAGCGCCCGGCTTCGTTGGACACGCCGCGCATCTCGGCGATGATCTTGTTGCCGAACAGCTGCGGGAACTCAGCGATAAACAGCAAGCGCGCCTTGGCCAGCATGCGGCCGTTGAGGCCGTTGCGGTAATCGGCGTGCAGGAACAACGAGCACAATTCCGAGTTGCCGGTGAGGTCGTTGGCCAGAAACAGCGTCGGGATCTCGCGGTAGATATTCAGCTCCTGGGAGGCGCTGACGGTCAGGCCGACCCGGAAGTTGTACCAGGGCTCGCGCAGGCCGACGGCGCCGGCGATGGCGGAAATGCCCACCACGCGGCCTTCGTCGTTTTCCAGCACGAACAGGTAGTCGGCATCCCCGCGCCCGGCTTCGCCGCGGAAGGTTTTTTCCGCCCAGCCAACCCGGTGGGCCAGGCGTTCTTCGTTGGCTGGCAAGGTGGTCAGGCCGGTGCCGGTGCTGCGCGCCAGATCAATCAGGGCCGGTAAATCGCTGCTGCGTACGGGACGAACGATCATGCTATCTCCTCAGACGGGCCGCCCGTTCAGGCCACCCGCAAAACTCTGCTTTAAACCGCAACCAAACGCACGCTGGCGCCTTCACCGACGCCCAGGGCTTCGGCCGCTTCCAGGTCCAGGGTCACCGGTTTGCCGGGCGCGTAGTCCAGTTCCAGCATCACCGCGCGGTAATCCTGCAACTGCGCGTTACTCACCAGGTACTGGCGGCCGACACCCTTGACCCGCTCGCCGATCTTCACTGGCACCACGCGGCTCTGGGCGATCGAGCGAATGCCCGAGATCCGTGCGTGCAGCGTCGGGCCGCCGTCGAAGATGTCGATGTAGTGATCGGTCTCGAAGCCTTCGCGCATGAGGATGTCGAAGGTGATCTGCGCACGCGGATGCACCTGGCCCATCGCTTCCTGGGCTTCATCCGGCAGCAGCGGCACATAGATCGGGTAGTGCGGCATCAGCTCGGCGAGGAACGTGCGGCTTTTCAGCCCACACAGGCGCTCGGCGGCGGCATAGTTGAGGTCGAAGAAGTTGCGCCCGATGGCGTCCCAGAACGGCGAATCACCGTGCTCGTCGCTGTAGCCGACAATTTCGGTCACCACCGAGTCGGCAAAGCGCTCGGGGTGGCTGGCGACGAACAACAGGCGGCCACGCGAATTGAGTTCCGACCACGGCGAACCGACCAGCTCCGGCACCACGTAGAAGCTGGTGAGCAGGCTGTTGCCGGTAAGGTCGTGGCACTGGGAAAGCACGTGGATCTTGTTGTGGATCTTCAACTCGCGGGAGGCGTGGACGAAGGTCTCGTTACGGAAACTGTAGAACGGCTCCGAGTAGCCGGCCGAGGCGACGATGGCCGAGCAGCCCGCGAGCTTGCCGGTCTCGGTGTCTTCCAGCACGAAGAAATAGCTTTCTTCACCGTTGAAACTGACCTCGGCAGCGAAGGACGCTTCGCTAGCGGCGATCTTGTCGCTCAGGCGTTCCACATCATCCGGCAAGGAGGTGACACCAATCGGGCTGTCCGCAGCCAGACGCTGTACCTCGCCCAGATCAGCCATTTGCGCGGGGCGCATCACCAGCATGGTGTCACTCCTTAACTCGAAAAACTCATAGGAAAAAAAATACCGGACAGGTCAGGAACAACACATATCCAATGTGGGAGGGGCGGTGCGACGATTCGACTTGCCCCCGATAGCAGTCTGTCAGTTGATAAATCAGGAACTGATCCACCGCTATCGGGGGCAAGCCCCCTCCCACATTTGACCTGGGTCCGGGCGACAGAAGGTGTAGCTATCAGGCTTGGGTCAGCGTTTTTACCGCACGTTCGAAGCGGTCCAGACCTTCGTTGATGTCCGCATCGTCCACCACCAGGCTCGGTGCGAAGCGCACCACGTCGGGGCCG
>Ga0302217_10000425_pt1 | contig 10554 bp, 10 predicted proteins | sample II_Fen_N3_3_FD_198779 | JGI IMG/M metagenome (GOLD analysis project Ga0302217, IMG submission 198779) | Peat permafrost microbial communities from Stordalen Mire near Abisko, Sweden - II_Fen_N3_3 | ecosystem: Environmental > Terrestrial > Soil > Wetlands > Permafrost | place: Sweden: Abisko... | reverse complement strand
GTCAATATTGCGGCCACTGCGGGGGCTAATGCGGCGGAGAATAATTACCTCAACCACGTGCCCAAGAACATGGCTGCTCTATCTGAGCAGCAGCAATACGATGCAGCTGCGGCATCGTGCGCAAAGGGTGACCAGTCTGCCTGTGGCACGCGTGACCAGTTGGACGCGAAATCCAGACAGCGCAATCAGGAACTGGCCCAAGCTTGTTCGGGTGCAACACCGGGGTACTGCAACGACAAGAAGGCAGAAGCCATTGCGATGGGCAACAAGGTCTACACCACAGAGGGTGGATTCGTCTATGCCAACAGCCCAACGCCAAGTCCGCTGAACATAGCAACCATCGGAACACCTACGCAACCTGATTCGTTCCAAGATGCCGCGGCAAAGAGTACAGCGGAGGCCATTGCGTTGGAGGTGGGGAATCAGGTAGCGGGGGCGGCGATCGGGGCTGCCATCAAGGGAGTGGGTGCTGCCAAGTCAGCCGTTGCGGAATTCTTTGGGGCAAATGGGGAAACAGGCTCCATTGCTAATGTGCGAGCCATAAGCGCTGAGGAAGCAAATGCGCCATTCGTGGCGAAAGGATGGAATCCTCCCTATGACGCTGGTTCGCAAGTGCGGACTTTTACAACAACTAGTGAGGTCGGATTTGTACGTGTCTCTACTGCAGACAATCCGCAAGGCGCTTTTTTGGTCCGAGCGGACGAGATTGCAGGAATGACTCCTCAGCAGATACAACAATATTTAGCGTTGCCAAAAGTGCCAACGCAAATTTCTGACGTAGTCGTGCCCGCTGGAACAAAAATGCAGGTTGGACAGGTTGCTGCTCAGCCAAGTTTTGGTGTCACAAGTAAAGGCGGCACACAATACCAACTGCTTAATCCAATTCCCAGCAGTAGCTTTGGGACACCGAGGCCCATAAAATGATCAAGTACATCGATTTAACCGCAATAGAGAAAAAAATTGAACTATCCGGAGGGGTGACCTTGGTGCTACTGGATCGCCTAGCCAAAGAAGATATTTATGGGCGACTTGAATGCGCCAGAAATATTTTTCTCGTGGATGCCACCTCAAAAATCGTTTGGCAAATTCAGACTGACTTCGATTCAGAGGGTGGATCTTTTACAAATATTTTTTCTGATGACGGCGGAGTTAAGGGATATCGATGGGATGGTGGGGTGTACGAGATTGATTTAAAGAGTGGCAAAGGAGTACCTGCATTGCTGCAGAAGTAATGCTTGGGAACTATCGTTGCTAGTTTTGCAGGCGTCCTGTCCGCATGTCCACCAAGCTCCGGGTATGCATTTTCACCCCCCTTTTTTCACGAGATTTGTGTCTTCTCCCGCTCCTCACCGGGCAAATCCGCAATTTTTCAATACTGCCCTGTGCGGGCAGTGACTTTTGAACCGTGAGCTTGCCATCCCTTCGATTCAGCGGCGCTACCTGCGCATGCAGTACCCCACCATCAGGCCATCGAGTGCCTGCATCAGCGCCGCTCGCTGGGGAGGCATCTGCGCCAGGTCCGTCTTGCTCCAACCATTCCATTTCTCCGCAGGCGTCAGCCCCGCCAGGTTCTGGTGGGGCCGTGCATGGTTGTAGAACAGCGTGAACTCTTGCAGGGCAGCTTGCAAAGCCCGGCGACCGGGAATGACGAGTTGGCGCAGCAGCGGTTTCAAGGTGCCAAACAAGCGCTCCATCCTCCCGTTCTGCCATGGTGCGCAGGTCTGGATACGCTGATGGCGAATGCCCGACAGCCACAGAAAGGTCGTGAACACCCAGCTGGTGAAGATGATTTCGTTGTCGGTGCGGATGCGACGAGGTTTGCCGTATCTGCCAATGGCCAAACACAGGTGCCCCAATAGTGTCCAGCTGCGCTTGTTGGCCAAGGTGCTCAGGCAGGTGACCAAGCGCGAGCCATGGTCCAGAATGCCCAGCGCCATCTGCTGCCTGCCCATGGTGTCGGTATAGAACGTCAAGTCCATCGCCCAGACGGCGTTGATGGACACCGGGCGCGGCAAGCGCTTGCGCATTTCCTGGCGCAGGCAGGCCAGGGCGTACTGGTTGGTCTTGAGGCATTGGGCAACGAAAGTTTTGCCAATGCTGGTGCCGCGCTGGCTCTGCAGGCGGTTGAAGGTGTCGGCGATTTTGCGGTAGCCTTGTGAACCTAGATGCACCTTCAGCCTCAGCACTTCCGAAAGCACCCATTCGGGTTTGCGGTAGCTGGCCGGGGTCTGCTCAAGCGCGGGCTTGGCCACAGGGGCGCGCACAAAGCCGCGAGGTTGCGCTAGGGCAGCGCACCAAGCCCGCCAGCCCCAGCACCCTTGCCAGACCCACCACGCCATCCAAACGCATGTGCTCAAAATCGTTTCCTTCTCGTTGCAAAGGTCATGGTAGTTGCATAAATTCATATATCAAATCGGCCTCTAGCCCTCATTCTTCCTGAGTTAGCAGCTATCAATTAAGCAATTTCCCAACTCACCACCGACATGGTCTGGCTGGTAGCTCGGACAGTCACCCTGCCCGATGGCAGCACCGAGCAAGTGCTGGTACCCCAGCTCTACGCCGTGGTGCGTGAGGATGACCTGACCGACACCGGCACGATCATGGGAAATATGGCCGGGTGCAGCTTGGTCAGCGTGGCTGCTGACAACATCCACAACCTGGGCGGGCGCATCAGCGGCAGCGACGTGACCGCGCAAGCTGCCACCGACCTCAACAACATCGGTGGCCAGATCAGCGCCAGCCTGCTGGCCAGCGCCGGGCGCGATATCAACCTCAAGACCACCACCCGCAGCGGCTCCTGAGATGGCGGCGATGGTGCCTGCAACCTCGGCAAAAATCGATCTAAGGAGGGGCCCGCCATGTTTATCATCTGCCCTTGGCTCTCCTATCGGATCTCTACCATGCAACGACGTGAATTTCTCCACCGTGCCGCCGCCTTGCTGTCCACAGCGGGCCTGCCGGCATCGGCCCTGATGCTCTCCGATACCGCCGCTGCAGCGCTGAAGCCGCTGGGCGCGCCTGTGGCCTTCAGCTACGCCAGCCTCAAGGGGGAAGCGCAGCGCCTGGCCGGATTGCCGTACGCCCCTTCCCGCGGCCAACTGCCTGCGGAAGTCGCGCAGCTGGACTGGGACCAGTACCAGTCGATCCAGTTCCGCCAGGACCATGCGCTCTGGGGTGAGGACGATCTGCGCTTCCAGGCGAAGTTCTTCCACCTGGGCCTGTACTTCAAATCGGCGGTGCGCATGTTCGAGCTGGTGGGAGGGCAGGCCCAGGAACTGGCCTACGACCCCAAGATGTTCGATTACGGCCTCAGCGGGCTGAAGAACAAGGAACTGCCCAAGGATCTTGGCTTCGCTGGCTTCCGGTTGAATTTTCATACCGACCTGGTGCGCGACGTATCCGCATTTCTCGGCGCCAGCTATTTCCGCGCAGTGGGAGGGGAGTGGCAGTACGGGCAATCGGCACGCGGCTTGGCGATCGATTGTGGCGGCCCGGCCGCCGAGGAATTCCCCAATTTCACGTCGTTCTGGCTGGAACGGCCAGCCAAGGCGTCCAGTACCGTGGTGGTCTATGCGCTGCTCGATTCACCCAGTGTGGCCGGCGCCTACCGCTTTGCGATCACCCCGGGGGATACTCTGGTGATGGACGTGGATGCGGCGCTGTATCCGCGCAAAACCATCGAACGGTTGGGCATCGCGCCCTGCACCAGCATGTACCAGTATGGCGAAAACGACCGCCGTATGGACTGGGACTGGCGTCCGGAAATCCACGACACCGACGGTCTGTACCTGCATACCGGCGCCGGCGAATGGATCTGGCGTCCGCTGAGCAATCCACCGCATCTGCGCTTCAACGCTTTTGCCGACGAAAACCCGCGCGGCTTCGGACTGTTGCAGCGCGACCGTGACTTCGATCACTACCAGGACGATGGCGTGTTCTACGAAAAGCGCCCCTGTCTATGGGTCGAGCCGAAAGGTGCTTGGGGCAAGGGCTCGGTGCAGCTGGTGGAAATCCCCACGGTGGACGAAACCTTCGACAACATCGTGGCGTTCTGGAATCCGCTGGAGAAACCCCAACCGGGGCAGGAGCTTCTATTCGGGTACCGGCTGTCCTGGGGGGCCAAGCCGCCTGTGTCCTCACCGCTGGCGCACTGTGTTGCCACACGCTCCGGGCTCGGCGGCGTGGTGGGGCAGAAGCGGCATTATTTCTCTTGGCGCTTCGCCGTGGATTTCGCCGGCGGCGACTTCTCGCTGATTGGCGGGGGCGCCAAGGTGGAACCGGTGATCCAGGTCTCCCGCGGTCGCGTCGAGATCACCTCCGCTCGGCCGCTGAACGCTATCGGCGGCTATCGGGCCATGTTCGATCTGGTGCCACCGGATGACGCCACCGAACAGATCGACATCCGCATGTTCCTGCAATGTGATGGTCAGCCCCTGACCGAAACCTGGCTCTACCAATGGACACCGACGGATAGAAAATTCAACGGCTTGGTGACGGGTATGGCACGAGTTTTGAACATCAAAAACCGTTTGATCTAGGCTGTTTGAGCCGTCGCAGCCGCTCACCACAACGGTGACCCTCGTGCCGGGGAGATGTGTGGCAGTTCTGAGTCGACCCCGCCAGGTTCTGGTGAGGCCACATCAGCGTGTAGCCCTTGGATTTGAGACCGCCCAGTATTTGAAAGGGCTAATGGCTACTTAATATGCAGCAAAAAGCCCCACAGTCTTCGGACTGACGGGGCTTTTTGTTGGAGTCTACCGGGAGGCTGCGAGCCGCTGCAAAAAGCGGCAATCCCGGATGGCGACTTACAGCCTACTCGTCCTGCGGGTCCACGCCCTGCGCCTCAAACCACAAAGCGTTGACCACCGCCAGCAGCACCGCCATCGCGATGCCCAGAGTCCATGAGAAGTACCACATCTTGAATTCCTTTCTGTTCTTGCTTCAGTAGAGCGATTTGCCACTGGCCTGGATCTGCGCCACGGTGATCTTGCCGCGCATGAGACGGTAGGCCCAGCTGGTGTAGACCAGGATGATCGGCGTCATGACCAGTGCCACCCAGAACATGATGTTGAGCGTGCGCTGGCTGGAGACACAGTCCCACACGGTCAGGCTGTGGCTCGGGTTGGAACTCGACGGCAGCACAAACGGGAAGATCGCCGCACCAGCCGTCAAGATGACCCCGGCACAGGCCAGGCCACTGCCGATGAAGGCCAGGCCAGGTTTGCGCACAAAGGCTGCCAGCAGCCCGAGCAAGATGCCCACATAGGCCAACGCGGTCAAGCCCCAGGTCAGCGGATAGGCTTTGTAATTGCCCATCCATGCACCGGCCTGCAACACCACCGTTTTGCCCACAGGTGACACCACCTCACCCGGCACCACGGTCGAGGTGATGTGGTAGCCCAGCATGCTGGCCACCAGCACCCCGCCCAGCGAAAACACCAGCAGCAACACCACACCAGCGCCCAGCGCGGCCCGGCGCGAGCGCTCGGCCAGCACACCTTCGGTACGCAGTTGCAGGTAGTTCGCCCCATGGAACAACAACAGCGTCAGGCTGGCCACGCCGCACAGCAGTGCAAACGGGGTGAACAGCGCCCAGAAGCTGCCGGTGTAGACCGGCAGCATGCTGTCTTCAAAGTGGAACGGCACACCGGTGATGACGTTGCCAATGGCCACCCCAAACACCAGTGCCGGCACCGCACCGCCGACAAACAGGCCCCAGTCCCAGGCGCTGCGCCATTGCGCATTGGGCACCTTGCTGCGGTACTCAAAACCGACCGGACGGAAAAACAAGGCCCACAGCACCGCCATCAGCGCAAAGTAAAAGCCCGAAAACGCGGTGGCGTAGACCAGCGGCCAGGCGGCAAATATGGCGCCACCAGCGGTGATGAACCAGACCTGGTTGCCCTCCCAATGCGGGCCCACGGTGTTGAGCAGCACGCGGCGTTCGTCATCGGTTTTGCCAACAAAGGGCAGCAACGCGCCGACACCCATGTCGTGCCCGTCCATGATGGCAAAGCCAATCAGCAACACACACACCAGCAGCCACCAGATCAGCTTCAGGATGGAATAGTCCAACATCTCAAATCTCCTTGGAAGAGTGGGCCGCGGCGTAGACCGGCGTGGCCGAGGCACCGCTGGCTGGCTTGGTTTTTTCCAGCGCGTATTTGCCCGTACCCAGGCTCGATGGCCCGAGGCGGGCGTACTTGAACATCAGGTACAGCTCAGCCACCAGCAGCAAGGTGTAAAAAACAACGAACCCGGCCAGCGAGAACATCACATCGCCTGCGTCCAGCGCAGAGGTGGACAGATGGGTCGGCAACAAACCTTGCACCGTCCAGGGTTGGCGGCCATATTCGGCCACCAGCCAGCCCATTTCGCAGGCGATCCAGGGCAGCGGAATGCTCCACAACGCCCACTTCAACAACCAAGGGCGACTCTCAATGCGGTTGCGTACCGACGACCAGAAGGCCACAGCCATCAGCGCCAGCATCAGCACCGAGGCCAGCACCATGATCCGGAACGACCAGAACAGCGGTGCCACGCGCGGTATGGCATCGTCCACCGCGCGGGCTTTCATCTCAGGCGTGGCAAGTGACACATCAGCGATGTATTTTTTGAGCAGCAGGCCATAACCCAGATCGGCCTTGACCGCGGTGAAGCTGGCCAGCTTGTCGGCGTTCTTGGGGTCTTCGCGCAACGTTTCCAAGGCCTTGACCGCCAGAATGCCGCGCTCAATGCGCTCAGCGGTGGTTTTTTCAATCTCATCGATGCCGGGGATGGTCTTGTCCACCGTGCGTGTGCCAATCAGGCCCAGCACATACGGGATGCGGACTTCGGCATGGGTGGTGCGGTTGGCTTCGTCGGGAATACCAAACAGCGTCAACCCAGCGGGGGCCGGCTCGGTTTTCCACATGCCTTCCATCGCTGCCATCTTGGCTTGCTGGGTTTCAGCGGCGCTGTAGCCGGACTCGTCGCCCAGCACAATCACCGACAGCGCGGAGGCCATGCCAAACGCTGCGGCAATGCGAAACGAACGCAAGGCAAAACCCCGGTCACGCCCCTTGAGCAGATACCAGCTGCTGACACCCAGCACAAAAATCGAGGCGGTCACGTAACCCGCGCTGATGGTGTGCACAAACTTGGCCTGGGCCACCGGGTTGAACACCACGTCGAAGAAGTCGGTAAGTTCCATGCGCATGGTGACCGGGTTGAAGTCCGAGCCAATCGGGTTTTGCATCCAGGCGTTGGCAATCAGGATCAGTACCGCCGACAGATTGGAGCCAATCGCCACCAAAAAGGTCACCGTCAAATGCCCGACCTTGCTGAGGCGGTCCCAGCCAAAGAAGAACAGACCGACAAAGGTGGACTCCAGAAAGAAGGCCAGCAAGCCTTCAATCGCCAGTGGCGCACCAAAAATGTCGCCAACGTAGTGTGAGTAGTAGGCCCAGTTGGTGCCGAACTGGAACTCCATCGTCAGGCCGGTGGTCACACCCAGGGCAAAGTTGATGCCAAACAACTTGCCCCAGAACTTGGTCATGTCACGGTAGATGGTCTTGCCAGAGAGGACATAAACCGTCTCCATGATCGCCAGCAAGAATGACAGCCCCAGCGTCAGGGGCACGAATAAAAAGTGATAGAGGGCGGTTACCGCGAACTGCAGTCGCGACAGATCCACCACGGATTCAGAAATCATGGTTGGTCCTTGGAAGGGGTTGAAGGGGTCGGGGCGCTGGGCAAGGCGATGCGATCCGCCACGCCGGAGGCAGCCTCTGGCGCAGGCAGGCGCTGTGGGAAAAACGCCGCCTTGAGCGAGAACAGCAGAACCAGCTTGAGCGCAATCGCCCACAGCAGCTCGCGGCGCAAGACATTCGGCCTGCGTTTGGTCGTGTTGTCGGTGGCAACAGAGGTGCGAATCGTCATCTTGACCCTCACATGGTGAACGGAAGAAAGCCACAGGTTGGTTGTGCCCACAGCCGGTTGGGGCCGGATGTGCGCAACAGGTTGTCGCCCTGTTGATGGGCCCATGGACCCACGCTCGAGCGCAGCTAAGCCGGTTCGGCGCTGTGGGGTGGCGCGCGCGCTGCAGGCGTCAGCCAGGTCTGTTGCTTCTGGCGCGGTGTCGCTGGCGGCGCCAAGCGATCGGCCAAAACCGGCCAGGCAAGGACTTGTGTGCCCGAAGTTGGCGCCAGACCAAACGACGCGGCGTGTGTCAGGCAATAGGGGCAATGGCCTTCGTGGGAGCTTGCCAGCGCACCCGCAGGCCTCTGGTCTGATTGAGCCAGCAACTGCCCATCGGCATCCAACAACAGCCATGTTGAACCCGAGGCCGAACAAATCTCGACCCACTCGCCCTGAGCGGTCGTGCTCACCGCATTGGCCGTGTCAAACGCCAGAGACACGGTGGGCATGAGTGCATTCAACAGGATCGCCAGAATGGCCAACCAGGTTGAAAACTGACGTTTGTGGGCAATCATGCGGGTAAAGGGGAACGGGTCGGTCTTAATCTACATCAAGGAAATGATGTGGCGGCAGTGTACTGAGACCGGGTTTGACACTTGTCAGGCAGACCCACGCCAACGCACCAGAGACCTGGGGGGCCGTTGGGCCACGCTTGGTTTTCTGACCGAAGGCAGCCTGCGGGAAGACCCGGCGGCTGAGGTCAAGCAGGCCAATGTCTTGCTGCTGTGTATTTATAGAAAATTGGCCTCTAGCCCTTTATAAAAAAGGACTTATAGCTATTTTATAAATAGCAAAACCCCGCCGTCTGTGGACTGGCGGGGTTTTTTTTGTGGCGCGCAGGCTCAGTGCTGCAGGATCTTTGACAGGAATTGCTGGGCCCGGTCGCTGCGGGCTTGCGGGTTACCAAAAAACTCTTCTTTGGCGCAGTCTTCCACAATCGTGCCCTGGTCCATGAAGATCACACGGTGCGCCACCTTGCGGGCAAAACCCATTTCGTGGGTGACACACATCATGGTCATGCCTTCTCGGGCGAGCTGCACCATCACGTCCAGCACCTCGTTGACCATTTCCGGGTCGAGTGCCGAGGTGGGTTCGTCAAACAACATCGCAATCGGGTCCATCGCCAAGGCACGGGCAATCGCCACGCGCTGTTGCTGGCCGCCCGAGAGTTGCGCCGGAAATTTGTGGGCATGGGCTGACAAGCCGACACGCTCCAGCAGGCCTGCCGCTTTTAAACCGGCCTCGCTGTCGGAGCGCTTGAGGATCTTGGTTTGTGGCAGACACAGGTTCTCGGTGATTGTCAGGTGCGGAAACAGCTCGAAGTGCTGAAACACCATGCCCACGCGGGAGCGCAGGGTGTTGAGATTGACCTTGGGGTCGGTCACCGACATGCCGTCGACCACGATGTCGCCGCGCTGGATTGGCTCCAGCGCATTGACACACTTGATGAGGGTGGACTTGCCCGAGCCTGAGGGGCCGCACACCACCACCACCTCACCCTTGCGGATCTGGGTGCTGCAGTCGGTCAGCACCTGGAAGTTGCCGTACCACTTGCTCACATTGTTGATATCGATCATGTCGTCACTTTCAGAGTGTGAAGGTTGAAGTTTTTCAGGCGGTCATCAGTTCCAGCAGCACGTTGGCGACCACCTGGGTGGCCAACTGCAACTCGCGCAGCGGCACGCGCTCGTCGGCCCGGTGACCGTTGGCGGCCAGCAAGGTGGCTGGACCTGCGCCATACATCACGGTCGGGATGCCCGCCTCGCTGTAAAGCCGGGCATCGGTGTACAGGGGCACACCAACCGGTGTCACCGGCGTGCCGAGCACCGCGCTGCCTTCGCGGCAGACCAACTCGGTCAAAGCCTGGGCGCCCGGCACCGGCTTGAACGGGCGCGCCAGCAAGATTTGCGTGACCTCGGCCGAGATGCCTGGCAGCGGCGCCACAGCCTCGGCCACCACGCGGCGCAGCTCGGCTTCCACCTGCTCGGGAACTTCCTCCGGCACGATGCGCCGGTCGACCCGCAGGGTCACGGTGTCGGGCACCACATTGGTGTTGATGCCGCCCTTGATCAGCCCCACCACCAGGGTCGGGTGGCTGATGCCTGGGGTGGCAGAAGGATGCCCGGCCAAACCATCGCGGTAGCGGTACAGGGCCGACAGCAGGGGCACACAGGCCTCGATCGCGTCATGGCCGGTTTCGGGCCAAGCCGCATGGGCCGACTTGCCACGCAGGGTGATTTCCAGATGCAGGCAGCCGTTGTGGGCCACTACCACTTGGTGCGAGAAGGCTGCGGACAACACATAGTCCGGGCGTGACAGACCTTCCTTGAGAATCCAACCCGGGCCGGTCATGCCACCAGTTTCCTCGTCATAGGTGAAATGCAGCTCGACCTGTCCCTGCAGGACAACGCCTTGTTCCTGGGCCAGGTGTTTCAGCGCACGCAAGGCAAAGGCATAGGTGGTGAAGTCTGATTTGGACACTGCCGCACCGCGGCCGTACAGCCAGCCGTCGCGCACCACACCACTGTAGGGGCTGTCGGTCCAACCCTCGCCCGGCGGAACCACATCGCCGTGGGCATTCATCGCGATCACCGG
>Ga0302217_10000418_pt1 | contig 10634 bp, 8 predicted proteins | sample II_Fen_N3_3_FD_198779 | JGI IMG/M metagenome (GOLD analysis project Ga0302217, IMG submission 198779) | Peat permafrost microbial communities from Stordalen Mire near Abisko, Sweden - II_Fen_N3_3 | ecosystem: Environmental > Terrestrial > Soil > Wetlands > Permafrost | place: Sweden: Abisko... | reverse complement strand
GTGTGGCGGCCGCTGCAGGCCGAGGACCTGGAGGGGCTCAATCCGTTGGAGATCCGCCGCCTCAAGGCTCGCGACGAGGAAGTGCGCCTGGCCGCCCAGCTCAACGAGTGGGAAGACCGCGAGGTGCATGCCAAGGTGGCCCGCCGTCCGCGCATCGCCCCCGAGCCCCCGCCCGAGGAGGTGAGACAGGATCTGTCGCAAGGGCTTTCGGCAAGCCTTCCGGGGCCGGGCCTTGCCGCCGTTCCGGGCGCAGCGCTTGCCGGTCTTGCTGGCCTTCCCGAGCTGGAAGAAGAATGGACGGAATCTGACGAGGCGCTCCCGCAGCGCGACCCGACGATGCGTCCCGCGCCGTTGCGTCGCGCTCCGCCACTGCCGCCTGAGGCGCCGCGCAATCCTTTCGCCCCGGCGCGCGGCACCTACCGCATCCCCGACATCTCCATTCTGCCAGATCCTCCGACCGTGGAAAACGAAGTGGACGAGGCAAAGCTCCAGTCCATGGCCGAGGACCTGGTGTTGCAGTTGCGCAACTTCGGTGTCTCGGGTAAGGTGATCCAGATCGAGCCGGGCCCCGTCATCACCCGCTTCAAGGTGGAGCTCGCTCCCGGCACGCCGGTGCGCAAGATCGTCAACCTCTCCGATGACCTGGCCCTGACGCTGCGCGCCCGTCGCATCCGCATCCAGGCGCCCATTCCCGGCGAGGCGCTGGTCGGGATCGAGATTCCCAACGTGAACCCCGAGACGGTGCACCTCAAGGAGATCCTCCACGCCCCGCAGTACCACGACCCGAAGCTGAAGCTCCCGGTGGTGCTGGGCAAGGACATCGTGGGGAATCCCGTGGTGACCGACCTCTCGCGGGCGCCCCACCTTCTGATCGCCGGTCAGACAGGTTCTGGCAAATCGGTGTGCATCAACACCCTGATGGCCTCCTTTCTCTTCTCGCAGAGCCCCGAGCGGCTGCGCATGATTCTGGTGGACCCTAAGGTGGTGGAGCTTTCTACTTACCAGAAGATTCCGCATCTGCTGGCTCCGGTGGTGACCAAGCCCGACGAGGCGGTGCTGGCTCTCAAGTGGGTGGCCGCCGAGATGGATCGCCGCTACGAGGTGCTGGCCAAGGCCGGAGTGCGCAACATCGCCGGCTTCAACGACAAGGTGGACGAGAGAACCGTGCCCGACGCCGTGGCGCCGGCCGACCGCGCCGTGATGGCCTACCTGGTGGTGATCATTGACGAATTCGCCGACCTCATGATGGTGGCTGGCAAGGAGGTCGAGACGGCTGTGGCGCGCATCGCCCAGAAGGCGCGCGCCGTGGGCATCCATCTGATTCTGGCCACCCAGCGGCCATCTACCAACGTCATCACCGGCGTCCTCAAGGCGAACCTCCCCACTCGCTTCGCCTTCCAGGTGGCAAGCCAGATCGACGCCCGCACCATCCTCGACCGCCAGGGTGCCGAGGATCTCTTGGGACGCGGCGACATGCTTTTTCGGGCCGTGGACGCCCCCGAGCCGCGGCGCGTACACGGGGCCTTCGTGTCGGATCAGGAGGCCGAGATCGTGGCCAACGCCTGCGCCGAGCAGGACGTGGACTTCCCGCTCCTGGAGTCGTTCCAGCTTGAGGAAGACGCGGAGTTTATTGAAGAGGATCCGCGGGCCAATCAGCGGCTTGATGACAAGTTTGCCGAGGCCGCCCGCATGGTGGTGCTAGTGCGCAACGGATCGGTCTCGATGCTGCAGCGGCGCATGCAGATTGGCTTTGCCCGCGCCGGCCGCATCATGGACCAGCTCGAGCGGATCGGCATCGTGGGCAAGGACCGCGGCAGCAAGGCTCGCGAGGTGCTGGTCGATGAGATGCAACTGGAAGATATGCTCTCGCGCCTGGAGGACTGAGCCGCTTGCGAAGTCGTCGCCAAGGATGTAGCTTATGGTCATGAGCGAGATGACCATGATTCCTGCCGGCACCTTCAAAGCGCAGTGCTTGGCGCTGATGGACGAGGTCCATGACGCCCAAATGGAGTTCGTCATCACCAAGCGTGGCGTCCCGGTCTCGCGGCTGGTGCCCATGTCGCCCGCGAAGGAGCGCTCCCTCTTCGGACGCCTGCACGGCGGCGCCGAGATCTGCGGTGACATCGTCTCCGGCATCGGCGAAGCCTGGGATGCCGAAGAAGGCTGAGTCCCGCGCCGGGGCTTTGGCAGCGCACGAAGCTCTCGCCGCGACAGGACTTGTTCGAAGGCTTTCACGGCGATCCCGCTGATCGGCTGATCGTGGCCACCTCGCTCTACCTTGGCTTGCCGCTCGTCACCGCTGATGGCAAGATCCTGGAGTGGTGCAAGCGTCGCCGTCATCCGGCCGTGAACGCCAGATAGAGCGAAATGGTGAGGATCTCAGTCCGAAGTCGTTGGCGCCGGCTTCTCGCCGCGCGCGCGCTCGTCCAGGAAGTCCTGCAGCAGGATGCGTGCTGCCGCCTTGTCCACAGCCGCCTTGCTGTCCTTGCTCGGGACCCAGCCGTCGGCCTTTAGGCCCTCTTCGGCGGCAAACGAAGTGAAGCGCTCATCCTCTAGATGGAGGGGGTGTTTGGGAAAGCGCTGCCGCAGTTCCTGGGCGAATTTTTCCACTGCAATCGCCGTCTCTGAGGGCTTGTCGTTGTCGCTGCGCAACGGGAGTCCCAGCACGATCTCGTGGACCATCTCTTCGTCGATGATGCGGGCGATCTCTTTGAGCACCTGGCACTTGCGGGTGTCCAAAGTCGCGTAGCCGTAGGCGGTTCGGCCTTCGGTGTCGGTAAGGGCAATTCCCATCCGCCGGGCGCCGTAATCAATCCCCAGAAGCCTTGGCAAGCTCGTCCCTCCTTCGGGCGTATTCGGCAAGCACGCTCATGGCGCCGTCCAGGATGGTGCGGCGCGTGGGCATCAGGCCAGGGGTGAACACCAATGTCCCTTGCACGAAGTCGAGCATGTTGTGCAGGGCTTCGAGGCCTTCCAGACGTCCGACCACGGCATGGACGATGCCGCCCTTTTCCATCCACAAGACGCCGGTGATCTGACGGGTGCGGATCTCGATCTTGCCGGTCTTTTCCATGGTGTGCAGGAAGTGGAGGAACTCCATCACCTTTCCCGCTTCGATTTCCAGTTGCACGTTGTCGCGCCGCGACAGTTCGTGCAGGGTGGGGCGACGCCCCAACAGGTCGAGTACGGCTCCGCCGATCTGGGAAGCCTTGGCCCCTGGTGGCAATTGCACGCGTAGGTTGGAATGCCCCTTCACCAGCCGCGTCTCCAGATAGAGCACCGGGGTGCTGGCCAGGGAGCTGTCGTCCTCTTCCTGCCGCGAGATGATGTCTCCGTAACTTGGCTGGTGGGCGATGATCAGGGACGGGTGCAGGCGCGTCAAGGCCGCCGTGATGTCCAGTCCCGTCTCGGAGAGATGGCGCGCCTCGAAGTGCATGTGCCGTAGCGTCTTGACGACGGTCTTGCCGTACGGGTCGCTGGCGCCGCCGGGAAACAGGAGCAAAATCCACTCCTTGTCGTCGCCGTCGCTGAGGGTCTTCTGCCGGCGAATCCAAAACACCAGTCCCACGACGGCTGCGCAGCCCAGACAAACAATGAGGACAAGTATCAGCATCAGCTTAGAATATGGAATTTATCGGCGCAGGCAGGCCGTTTCTTCCAGTGCGAGGGCAATTGAGGCCGATTCCGGCCACTTTTCTGGAAGCAAGGCTCCGGCTGTTGTCCACAGAAGCTCTAGAGCCTTGATGCCGCGCTCGCCGATGTCGCGGCTGTAGGGCGTGACGTAGGTGGCGATGTGGGAGCGCTGAACCTCCGGGGCCATCTCCTGGGCATGCTGCGAGATCCAAGGCGTGAGCGGTTCCGGGCGCTGCCAAGCGGCGTCCAAGCTTTGCTGCACGGCGGCCACGGCCTCGCGGGCAAAGGCTTCGCCGCGATCGCGTCGGGCAAGCAGGGCACCCAAAGGGATGGGGGAGCTGGTCTTGCGTTCCCAGAATTCGCCAAGATCCACGGCCGCTTCCAGGCCCAGTTCGCGGTACACGAAGCGCGTCTCGTGGATCACTACGCCGTGATCTACATCCCCCTTTAAGATGGCTGCCGGGATTTCATCGAAGCGGCGGAGTTGCTCTTGAGGAGCCGTCAGGGAGCTCTGTTCCAGGTAGAAGCGAAAGAGCGCGTGGGCGGTGGTGGCGCGTCCGGGAATGGCCACTTGCGAGAGTTCGGTGGTCTCTGGACGGCGCAGCAGCAAAGGACCGCAACCTTCGCCCATGGCACCGCCGCAGGGAAGCAGGCGATAGTGCTTCAGGAAGAGGGGGACGCTGGCGCAGGAGACCTTGATTAAGTCGGGGCCGTTGGGGCTTCCGGCCAAGGTATTGAGCTCGGCGATGTCGAGGAAGTGCGTCTCAGGCTGGCCAAGCGAGGTCTGTCCGTGAGCGAGCGCCTCGAAGAGGAATGTGTCGTTGGGACAGGGAGAAATGGCGAGATGGAGCAAGGAAGGCATAATAGGGGAAATTTACTCGGTAGGGGAGATGCTCGTCTCGTCTGGCACTGGCAGCAGGATGCTGGCCTTGGTTCCCTTGCCTTCGGTTGATGCCAGGAGAAGCTTGCCGCCGTGGCTCTGGATGATGCGCTGAGCGATGGAAAGCCCCAGGCCCGTGCCGCCTTTGCCTTGCTTGGTGGTGAAGAAGGGGTTGAAGATGCGCGCCAGGAATTCGCGCGGGATTCCTGGACCTTCGTCGGCCACCATCAGTTCCACCGTCTCTGGATTGTGGAGCCTGGCATGGATGCGAATGGCTTGTTCCGGATTTTCCAGGGCCTGGGCGGCGTTGGTTACGAGGTTCAGGACCACCTGTTCCAGTTGCTGCTGGTTTCCCTTTACGGCGGGAAGGTTCGGCTCTAAGATGATTTCCAGGTGATGGGTGGCCTTGTGCAATAGGCTTCCGGTGATGAGGGTGACGGTAGCGACCACGGTCTTGAGCGAGACGATCTCATCCATACCCTCCTTTTCGTCGCGAGCGGCATGCTTGAGACTGTCCACCAGAGTCTGAATGCGGCGGCTTCCCGAGTCGATTCCCTTGGTTAGCGAAAGAAGTTCGCCACGCGCCTGGTTCCAGTCCATGCCGGCCACTTGCAGTCCCGGAAGCGTGTCCAGATGCGGGATGATCTCTTCCAGGAGGCCTTGCAGGAGTTCGACATTGAGGCCGATCAGGTGGTTGGGATTGTTGACCTCATGAGCCAGTTCGGCCACCATCACGCCGAGCGACGAAAGTTTGTCGGCCTGCATGAGCATGCGTTCGCGCTCATGGAGTTCCTTGCGGGCCAGCTGTTCTTCGGTGATGTCCGAGAGGACGCTGACGGAGCGGATCTTGCCGGGCTTTCCGCCGTGGATGTGATAGGCGTGGCTCTTCACCCAGCGAAGGGAGCCGTCACGGCGCAGGATGCGGTATTCCAGCGGCTCGGTGCTTCCGGAACTGCGCAGGGATGCGACGCGTTCGAAGTCGTCGGGATGGATGGCGTTGGCCCAAACATTCGTGTGGGCTTCCACGATATCTGCTTCCTTGGTTTGGAAGAGTTCGCAGAAAGAGCGGTTGGCTTGGATCACGCGGCAGACGGGAAGCTCCATCACGCAGAAAGCATCGTTGATGGCGTCGGTGATCTGGAGCAGTTGCTCCTGGCTTTCCCGGAAGGCCTGTTCGGCGCGCTTGATGTCGGAAATTTCTTCTACGCAGATGAAGACCCGTTCGACGCGCTCGTGCTTGCTCATGGGAAACATGTTCACGCGAAACCAGCGAGTGCCGTGGGTATTCACCACGTAGCGCAGGATCTTGCCAGTCTCCACCACATAGGTCAAGCGAGGGAGATAGTCTGCTGGGTTTTCTGTTGTATGGAAGTTCTCCTGCAGAAAGCGCCCGCGCAAACGGGAGCGCTCCATGTCGTCGTGGGTGGCAAAGGCGCGATTGGCTGTCAAGATGCGCCCGATCCGGTCTACGCAGAGGATCGGAAAGTCGAAGGCATCGATGGTGTTGCTGCTGCCAAGAGCAGCGGGATTGAGCGTTGGAAGCGTTGTGGGAATGGGGTAAGAAGAGGGGAGCACGAGAGATTTCATCCTTAGTCGTAGTCAGAGGCAGTCATAAGCAATGATCCTAGCAAAGTCTATCATTTTGAGAGTCTTTGATGGTGCGTTATGGTGTCTCATGTTTGGTGAAACGACATAAGTCGTTGATTTCAAAGCAGCTATGAAGAGAATGATGCTGACTTGTACCAATATTCTCATTATGGATTTTTTATGCAACAAAAAAGCTCCCACCCCTGATGAGGGGGCGGGAGCTCTGGGAAAGGTAATCTCAGACCTGGAAGCGCTTGACCACGCCTTGCAGTTCACCGGCCATGCGGGCCAGGTCGCCAGCAGAGCTTGAGACTTGCTGGGATCCCTTGTTGGTTTCGCTCGCTGCGGTGCGCACTTCGGTGATGTTCGAGGCCACGTCGTGAGATCCCTTGGCAGCTTCGCCGGAGTTGCGCGAAACCTCGTTGGCCCCCTTGGCCACTTCCGTGATGGAGGTGGCGATGTTGCGCGATCCGAGACTTGCCTGGCTTACGTTGGAGCTGATCTCGCCAGCCGCCTTGGTCTGCTGTTCCACGGAGATCGAGATGTCGTTGACCGACGATTCGATGCGCTGGATGATTCCCGAGACCTCGTCGACCATCTTCACCGCCGAGCCGGTGTTCTCCTGTACGCCTTCGATCCTTCGGGCGATGTCGTCGGCGGCGCGGGCGCTCTGGGCGGCCAGTTCCTTGATCTCGTTGGCCACCACGGCAAAGCCCTTGCCGGCCTCACCGGCGCTGGCTGCCTCGATGGTGGCGTTGAGCGCCAGGAGGTTGGTCTGGTCGGCGATGCGTTTGATGACATCAGTCACCTTGCCGATCTCCTTGGCCGCCTCGCCCAGCTTGGTCATGGTCTGGGTAGCGCTCTTGCTTGAGCTGGTCGCCTCGTTGGAGACGCTCTTGGCTTCTCCGGCGTTCTTGGCGATGTGCCCGATCGAGGCGCTCATCTCTTCCACGGCGGCCGCCACGGCGTTCATGTTCTGCGAGAGCTGCTCGGCCGAGCTTGCCACCTCGCCGGCATTGGCGCTCATCTGCTCGGCTGCCGCCGCCATGTTGCCAATGTTGGCGCTCATCTGTTCGGTGGCTCCGGCGACGCTGGTCGATTGGTTCACCATCTGCTCCGAACCGGCGAGCATCTGGGTGGAGACGCCCGAGAGTTCTTCGGAGGCGCCAGCCAGAGTGCTGGCATTCTGCTGCAGCTGGCGGATGATGTCGGCCAGGCTCATCACCAGGAAGTTGATGCTGCTCTTCATCTCCTCAAAGGATCCCTTGTACTCGCGGGAGATTTGCTGGGTGAGGTTGCCTCCGGCAGCTTCGCGCAGGACTCGCCCGGCGTCTTCCAGGAGCAGTTGCGACAGGGTGTCCATGAGGCCGTTGACGTTGGTCTTGGTGCTGTCGTAGACGCCTTGGTAACTGCCTTTGATGCGATCACTTAAGTCGCCGGCCGCGGCCGTCTTCAGAACCCGTTCGGCTTCTACCAGCCCTTGCAGGCCGTTGATGGCGTCGTTGATGCTGTTGCGGGTGCGGTTGTATTCTCCCTTCCACTCCTCGGTGATGACTTCGGGGATGATGCCTTGGCCGATCTTGTCTAGGTATTGCGAGGACAGCGCCAAGGGCTTGGTCAGGTTGTCGATGATTGACCCTATGCCCTCGACCATGGTGCGCCAGCTTCCCTGCACCAGCTCGCCGCGGGCGCGGTCCTTGAGGTTGCCGCTAGCCATGCTTTCCACCAGGCGATGGGTTCCCTTGGAGACCATCTCGATGGTTTCGATCATCTGTATGTAGGCGGGAATGAATTCATCATTCTCGCAGCGCTTGCCGATCTTGTGCAAGGCTTCAAGGTCGCTGAGATCGCCGGCCGCGATGCGCTTGCAAATGTTCGTGGCGTTTTGAACGCGTGACTGGGCGAGATTCGTTGCTGCGGCGACCTCTCCAAAGACGCCAGGGTACTTGCCTTCCACCTGCCTTGTCAGATCATTTTTGGCTAGGAGCTGCAGCACCTGGTTGGCCTCGACCAGTCCTTGCAGGCCGTCAACGCAATCGTTAAGACTGCTTTGCAGCACTTTGAAGTCTCCCTTGACCTCTTTGGTCCTCTTTTCGGGAATTTCGCCGCGGCTGATTTGCCCGACAAAGCCGCTGGTGGCTGTCAAGTGGGTGGTGAGGATCTCGACGACGCCGTTGACTCCCTCCATGACCTTGCGGTACTCGCCTTGGAAGTGGCTGATGTCGGCGCGTTTTTCGAACTGGCCTTCGATGGCCACGTCGTTGCTCAGGACGTTGATGTCGGAAGCCAGTCCGCTGACAGATTCTTTCAGGTGCTCGATGCTGTTGTTGATGTGGCGGAAGTGCTCGCGTATCTCGGCCGTACTCTTGTCGCCTTCGGGAAGCTCCGGCGTGAAGTCGAAGTCTCCGGAAGCGATGCGTTCCAGATCCTTAGCGACGCGCTCTACGCCCGCAGCGGTGTAGTCGCGCACCGACACGATGCCGGTGAGGTCCTGCACGACTTCCACGTAGCCGATGATTTCGCCCTTGGCATTGTGGATCTCGTGGGTATTCTGCATGCAGTGCATGCCGGACCAGTCGAAGGCCGTCTCGTGGATGCCGCGGCGGCACTGGGTGATACCGCAGTTCTCGGTGTTACAGCAGGTGGCGGCAGCGGTGGAACAGGGATGTCCCTTAGCGTCTTCGCGGTCGCGAATCTTGCCCTGGTCGACCATGAGCTTTTCAAAGGCCTTGTTGAGGAAGGACCACTTCATGTCCTTGGTCGTCACGTGGACGGGAAAGGGAACGGTGTCCAAGATGGACTCGTACCACTTCATCTTATCGACGATGGCCACCAGGATCGCATTCATGCCCTCGACGATGGTGGCAAACTTGCCTTCGTGTCGGGAGGCATCGGCACGGAACTCGTACCTCTCCTCCAGTGCCGCCTTGCTGAGCGACTCTACGTCATTGACCAATCCCCTGAGCTGGCTGGCGCAGGCGTTGGCGTCCTGCTTCAGCTCCTCAAGCTCGCCCCAGTAGGTTTCCTCAATGGGTTCGGGGATCTCTCCCTTGGAGATCTTCCCTAGGGCTTCAGAGACCCGCGCCAAGGGGCGAGTGATGAGGCCGGAGATCCACATTCCGAAGCCGACGGCGATCAGGGCGTTCAGGATCAGGAGCGCGACAGTCACGTGCTTGACGTTTTCCACCAGGGCGGTGTTGGCGTCGAACAGTTTCTGACAAACGCCGATCTTGTACTGCACGAAGTCGTCCACGGCCTTGGCCGAGCGCTTGGGAGCGTCCCCGTAGGCGGCGGTGAGCCACGCCTGGTTGACGTTCCCGTTCATCAGCTGCGTGCGGGTTCGGGCGTAGGCGTCCATGTAGTCCGCAAAGGCTTGGGAGACCGCCTTGACGGTGTCCTTGCCGGAGGGAGTGGTTGCGCTCGCCTCAAGCGATGTGAGGCCGGCCTGTACGGAGTCGCGCAGGACAGAAATGCTGCGGTCAATGCCCTCCCTTTCGTCGCGGCTGGAGGCGAGCTGGAGCCCCCGGGTCTGGACGCGGATCTTTTGGAAGTTGGAACTGAGGTTGACCATGGTGCCCAGCGGGAGAGTCCCCCGCTTGTAGAGAGCCTCGTCGGAATCCCCGATGGCATCCATTCTTGCCAGGGAAAAGATCCCCACGAAGAGGGATACGGCGGCCACGATGGCGAAGCTCCCGATAAGACGTTTTCTGACATTCATGTTCTTTAGCATGGGTTCTCCTTAATTGCCTTCCTTAGGAAGGATTGCGTGGGCGTTCAAAAGCATCAGGAGTTCTTTGGCAAGCGGATAGACCCCCTGGCACAGGTCCTTGCGGGCGCGCCGCAGCTCGGAGCGCCCGACGACGGCCTCCTTGGCGCGGCGGTCCACCAGCCGTTCGGGGTCGATTTCCAGGATGTCCTGGACCGAGTCGACCAGCACCCCGAAAGGCTCGTCGACGCTTGTCTTGAAGATGATGACGCGACTGGTAGGCCGTGTGGGGGCTTTGGCAAAGCCGAACTCGGTGCGCAGGTCTACCACCAAGTGGATCTGGCCGCGGATGTTGAGGTAGCCGCTCACGTTCTTGGGCGCGTGGTGGATGTGGGTGACGGCCACCTCCTCGTTGACTTCCTTGACGTCGCGGATGTCCACGCCGAAGAGCCGGTCGTCCAGCCGGAAGGCGACGACCTGGGTAGTGTCCACCGCTTCCAGGGTCTCTGTGGCTTCCATGTTCATGCTGCCTCCCGGTACCATTGGGGTTCGGCCATGCGGGCGATGGCCTCGGGCTCGACCACCACCGTGAGCTTGCCGTCCAGGAGGCCCGTGCCTTCGACGCCGGCGTGCCGATAGGTGTCGGTGTTCATCTGGAAGGCGAACTCGCCGATGTCCACCAGTTCCGGCACCAGGATGCAATAGGGCTGCTGGCTGGTCTTGGGGATGATGGCGTACATCTCGTCCTTCTTGGGGGTGGGGGAAAGATCCAGGTAGTGGTCCAGCTGTAGCAGCCGGACGGAGGTGCCGTGGATGGTGACGTAGTCC
>Ga0302217_10000415_pt1 | contig 10666 bp, 7 predicted proteins | sample II_Fen_N3_3_FD_198779 | JGI IMG/M metagenome (GOLD analysis project Ga0302217, IMG submission 198779) | Peat permafrost microbial communities from Stordalen Mire near Abisko, Sweden - II_Fen_N3_3 | ecosystem: Environmental > Terrestrial > Soil > Wetlands > Permafrost | place: Sweden: Abisko... | reverse complement strand
GCAGCACCGAGGTTAAAAAAGGCGAAGTGATCGTGGTGTGCGGGCCGTCTGGCTCGGGTAAATCCACCCTGATCAAGTGCGTCAACGCGCTGGAACCGTTCCAGAAAGGCGACGTGATCGTCGACGGCACGTCCATCGCCGACCCGAAGACCAACCTGCCGAAACTGCGTTCGCGCGTCGGCATGGTGTTCCAGCACTTCGAGCTGTTCCCGCACCTGACCATCACCGAAAACCTGACCATCGCGCAGATCAAGGTGCTCGGCCGCAGCAAGGAAGAAGCCACCAAAAAGGGCCTGCAACTGCTTGAACGCGTCGGCCTGTCGGCGCACGCCCACAAGCACCCTGGCCAGCTTTCCGGTGGTCAGCAGCAACGTGTGGCGATTGCCCGCGCCCTGGCCATGGACCCGATCGTCATGCTGTTCGACGAACCGACCTCGGCCCTCGACCCGGAAATGGTCAACGAAGTGCTGGACGTGATGGTGCAATTGGCCCAGGAAGGCATGACCATGATGTGCGTGACCCATGAAATGGGCTTCGCCCGCAAAGTGGCCGACCGCGTGATCTTCATGGACGCCGGCAAGATCATCGAGGACTGCCCGAAAGAAGAGTTCTTCGGCGACATCAGCGCCCGCTCCGAACGCGCGCAGCACTTCCTCGAGAAAATCCTGCAGCACTAAGCACTACCTAGCTTCCACTGTAGAAGCCGGTTCAATGTGGGAGGGAGCTTGCTCCCGATAGCGGTGTTTCAGTCATACATCAAGTGACGGGGACTCAGCTATCGGGAGCAAGCCCCCTCCCACACTGGACCGCGCAAGTTGGCAAGCTCTGGTTGACCCAAGGCATCTGTGATGAAATGCGACCCCAACCTCTATCGCGCCGCGCCGCCATCACTTGCCGTGAAGCCTCGTCTGATTCGCCAACTGTTCCTGCCACCGTTGACCATCGCCCTGATGATCGGCTTGGGTTACATCGGCTTCTGGATCAGTGAGTACTATGGCATCCGCACCCTCAGCGATACCGGCGAACGCCAGTTGGAGCTGCATGCCCGCACCGTCGAAAGCGAGCTGAGCAAATACACCTACCTGCCCAGCCTCCTGGAACTGGAGTCCAGCGTGTCCGCGCTGCTGGCCGAGCCAAATCAGGACACCCGCAAAACCGTCAACGACTACCTCGAAGGCCTGAACCGGCGCAGCCGTAGTCGGGCCATCTATGTGATGGATACCACCGGCCGTGTGCTGGCCACCAGTAACTGGCGCGATGCCGACAGTTACCAGGGTGAAGACCTGTCCTTCCGCGCCTATTTCCAAAACGCCGTGCGCGGCCAGCCCGGGCGGTTCTATGGCATCGGCAGCACCAACGGCGAACCCGGCTACTACCTGGCCCATGGCCTGGAAGAACACGGCAAGATTATCGGCGTCGCCGTGGTCAAGGTCCGCCTCGAAGCCCTCGAGGAACGCTGGAAACGCGCGCGTCTCGAAGCGTTTGTCAGCGACGAGAACGGCATCATCATCCTCTCCAGCGACCCGGCACGCCGCCTCAAAGCCGTGCGGCCCCTGAGCGATGAGACCAAGGACCGCCTGGCACACAGCCTGCAATATTACTGGGCGACGCTGAACGAGCTGGAGCCCCTGGCCCGCGAGCGCCTCAACGAGGGTACGGAAAAACTGACCTTTCCGGCCAACAGCGAAGTGGTGGCCGACGAGCGCGAAGTCAGCTACCTGGCGCAGACCCGGCCCCTGAGCGACACGCCGTGGAATTTCACCCTGCTCACCCCGCTCAACGACCTGCGCCGGGCGGCGATCAACCAAGGCATCCTAGTGGCCGTCGCCTTTGGCCTGGTGGCGTTCCTGCTGATTGCCTGGAACGAACGGCGCAAAGTCATCGCCACCCGCCTCGCCGCCCGGGAAGCCTTGCAGGAAGCCAATAGCCAGTTGGAGCGCCGGATTGCCGAACGCACCGCCGACCTGCGCGCCAGCAACGAGCGCCTCAAAGGGCAGATTCGCGAGCGCCGCCAGGCCGAAGAAACCCTGCGCCGCGCCCAGGATGAGCTGGTGCAGGCGGGCAAGCTGGCGGCCATCGGCCAGATGTCCACCAGCATCGCCCACGAATTGAACCAGCCCCTGGCCGCGCTGCGCACCTTGTCCGGCAATACCGTGCGTTTCCTGGAACGCGGTGCGCTGGATACCGCCAGCGCCAACCTCAAGACCATCAACGAATTGATCGACCGCATGGGCCGCATCACCGCCAGCCTGCGCTCCTTCGCGCGACGCGGCGACGACCAGGGCGAAGCCAGCCTGGGCAAGGCCGTGGATGCAGCGTTCCAAGTGCTCGGTGCGCGCCTCGACAGCCTGCCGCTGACGTTGCACCGCGACTTTGCCCCGGCCCACCTGCAGATCGACCAGACGCGCCTGGAGCAGATCCTGGTCAACCTGATCGGCAACGCCCTCGATGCCATGCAAGCACAACCGGCGCCGGAGCTGTGGCTGGAAGGCCATGAAGCCGACGGCAAATACCGCCTGCAGGTGCGCGACAATGGCCATGGCATCGACCCCGAGGCGCGCAAGCATCTATTCGAACCGTTCTTCACCACCAAACCCGGCGAGCAAGGCCTGGGCCTTGGCCTCACGTTGTCCGCCAGCCTGGCCGCGGCCACCGGCGGCAACCTCGCCGTGGAGCACCCCGTCGGCGGTGGTACTGCCTTTGTCCTGAGCCTGCCACTGGTGGGCGCTCAAAAAGCTGAGTCGTCATGAACGTAGAAAAAAACACTGACCTCACCGTCCTGATCGTCGAAGACGACCCCCATGTGCTGCTCGGCTGCCAGCAGGCCCTGGCACTGGAAGACATCCCCAGCGTCGGCGTGGGCAGCGCCGAAGAGGCGCTCAAACGCATCGGCGAGAACTTTGCCGGTATCGTCATCAGCGATATCCGCCTGCCGGGTATCGACGGCCTGGAACTGCTCACCCGCCTCAAGACCCTGGATAAAAGCCTGCCGGTGGTTTTGATTACCGGGCACGGCGATATTTCCATGGCGGTCGGCGCCATGCGCAACGGCGCCTATGACTTCATGGAGAAACCCTTCTCCCCCGAACGCCTGGTCGAAGTGGCGCGCCGCGCCCTGGAACAACGCGGGCTGGCGCGAGAAGTCTGGTCGCTGCGCCGCCAGTTGGCCGAGCGCGATTCCCTGGAAGGACGCATCATCGGCCGCTCGCCAGCGATGCAGAACTTGCGCGATTTGATCGCCAACGTCGCCGATACTTCGGCCAACGTGCTGATCGAAGGCGAGACCGGCACCGGCAAGGAACTGGTCGCGCGTTGCCTGCATGATTTCAGCCGACGCCACGACCACCCGTTCGTTGCACTGAACTGCGGCGGCTTGCCGGAAAACCTGTTTGAAAGCGAGATCTTCGGCCACGAAGCCAACGCCTTTACCGGCGCCGGCAAACGGCGGATCGGCAAGATCGAGCACGCCCACGAAGGCACGCTGTTTCTCGATGAAGTGGAAAGCATGCCGATCAACCTGCAGATCAAGCTGCTGCGCGTGCTACAGGAGCGCACCCTGGAACGCCTGGGCTCGAACCAGAGCGTGGCGGTGGATTGCCGGGTGATCGCCGCCACCAAGTCCGACCTCGACGAATTGAGCCGCGCCAGCCAGTTCCGTAGCGACCTGTACTACCGCCTCAACGTCGTGACCCTGGAACTGCCGCCCCTGCGCGAGCGCCGCGAAGACATCCTGCAACTGTTCGAACACTTCCTGCAGCAGTCATCCCTACGCTTCGACCGCAGCGTGCCGGACCTCGACAACCAGACTTTGTCCAACCTGATGAGCCACGACTGGCCGGGCAACGTGCGTGAACTGCGCAACGTCGCCGAACGCTTCGCCCTGGGCCTGCCGGCCTTCAAGAAAAGCGGCGCCAGCAGCGGCAGCCAGGGCGTGGCCTTCACCGAGGCGGTGGAAGCCTTCGAACGCAACCTGCTCAACGACGCCCTGCAACGCAGCGGCGGCAACCTGACCCAGGCCAGCCAGGAACTGGGAATGGCCAAGACCACCCTGTTCGACAAGGTCAAGAAATACGGTTTAAGCCACTAGGGAGCTGCGCGTGGATCTGGTATTGAAGGCCGCCCTGGGCGCGGCGGTGGTGTTGATATTGGCCGCGTTGGCCAAGACTAGAAATTACTACATCGCCGGGCTGGTGCCGTTGTTTCCGACCTTTGCACTGATCGCCCATTACATCGTCGGCAAGGGCCGCTCGGTGGACGATTTGAAGACCACCATCCTGTTCGGGATGTGGTCGATCATTCCGTATTTTGTGTATTTGGCGACGTTGTACGTGCTGGTCGATCGCCTGCGCCTGGAAGCGTCGCTCGCCGTGGCGGCGGTGGCGTGGCTGATGGCAGCGACAGTGCTGGTCAGCGTGTGGGTACGTCTCCACAGCTGACACACCCGTATGCAAATGTGGGAGGGGGCTTGCCCCCGATAGCAGTGGGTCAGACAGCCTATTTGTATCTGATCCACCGCCATCGGGGGCAAGCCCCTCCCACATTTAGAACAGTGCTGTGCCAGGCAACTCAGCGGACTATTTTGTCGATCTGAATCCCCAGCTTTTTCAGGCGATACCAGAAGCTGCGCTCGGAAATCCCGATCTTCGCCGCTGCGGCTGCCTGTACGCCATTGCTCTCCAGCAACGCTGCCTGGATGTAGGCTTTCTCCACCTCCGCCAGCGCCGCATCCAGGTCCTGGGGAATGCCCGGCCCGTCGCTGAGGATCGCCGTCACGCCGCCCTCGCTGGGCTTCGACGCAAACAGATAACCCGGCAGGTCGATATCTTCGATCACAGGCGACGACGCCACGATGGTCGCGCGCTCCACGCAATTCTGCAGCTCGCGGATATTGCCCGGCCAGTGATACGCCACCATGGCCTGCAAGGCCTCGGGGCTGAAACCGGTGATGCGTTTACCGGCGGTGACGCTGAGGGTCTGGGCGAAGTGCCGGGCCAGGGGTGCGATGTCTTCCACGCGCTCGCGCAAGGGCGGCAGCGGGATCGGGAACACGTTGAGGCGGTAATACAAATCCTCGCGAAATTCCTTGTTGGCCACCGCGTCCAGCAGGTTCTTGTTGGTGGCGGCGATCACCCGCACGTCCACCTTACGCTCGCGGGGGTCGCCCACCGGCTCGATCACCCGCTCCTGCAAGGCGCGCAGAATCTTGGCCTGCAGCGCCAGCGGCATGTCACCCACTTCGTCGAGAAACAGCGTGCCCTTGTCGGCCTGCATAAAGCGCCCGACCCGGTCGGCCACCGCGCCGGTGAAGGCGCCCTTGCGATGGCCGAACATTTCGCTTTCCAGCAATCCTTCAGGGATCGCCGCGCAATTGACCGCCACGAACGGCTTGTCGGCCCGGCTGCCGTGCTTGTGGATGGCGCGGGCGACCATTTCCTTGCCGGTGCCGCTTTCGCCGGTCAGCAGGATCGTTGCACTGCTGTCGCGTACCGAATCCACCGCCTGCAACACCTTGCGAAACGCCGGGCTGTCGCCCACCAGGCTGTCGAACTGCGCCTGCTCATCCAGCTCGGCGCGCATGCGTGCGTTGTCGCGCATGATGTCGCGAAACTGCAGGGCCTTGGCCACGGTGATGTCCAGCTCGTCGATATCGAACGGCTTGGCGATGTAGTCATAGGCGCCGTTACGCATCGACTGCACGGCGTTTTTCACCGTGCTGTAGGCGGTCATCACGATCACCGGCACCTGGGGACAGCGCACCTTTATCTCGGCCAGCAGCGCCGGCCCGTCCATGCCCGGCATGCGCCAGTCACTGATCACCAGGTCGATGTCTTCCTGCTCCAGCACTTTGAGCGCATGCAGGCCGTTCCCCGCAGTGAACACCTGGATGCCGTTCTGGCTGAGGGCCGACGACAGCAGGTCACAGAGCTTGGGCTCGTCGTCGACCACCAATATGTTATGCGTCATGACTGTCCTCATCGTCTTCGCCAATCGCCGGAATGTACAGGCTGAACGTGGCGCCGGCATCATTCTCGCTGGCACATTCGATGCTGCCGTCGTGACTTTCCATGATCGAATAGACTTTGGCCAGGCCCAGGCCGGTGCCGGAGGCCTTGGTGGTGACGAACGGCGTGAAGATGCGCTCGATCATATCCGCCGCAATACCCTGGCCGGTGTCGGCGATGCTGATGACCGTATTGCCGCCCTCCGAACGAATGCCCAGGGTCAGGCGGCCGCCTTCAGGCATGGCATCGATGGCGTTGAGAATCAGGTTAAGGCAGGCCTGCTTGAGTTGCTTGGCATCGGCGTAGATGGTCGCGCCGGGCGCCTGGTCGTCGATGTGCGCATCGATGTTGTGGCTGGCCAGCTCGGGGCCGCAGAAACCCAGAATGTCCTCCACCAGCGCACGAGCCGGCAGCAACACGCGCAACGGCGGGTTGGGTTTGGCGAAGTCGAGAAACTCGGTGATCAGGTCGTTGATCCGGCTGACTTCGCTGATCACGTATTCCAGGTGGCGCTTGTCGGCTTCCGGCAAGTCGGTGCGACGGTGCAGCAGTTGGGTGGCGGTCTTGATGATGCCCAGCGGGTTACGAATTTCGTGAGCCAGGCCCATGGCGACTTCGCCCAAGGCGTGCAGGCGGTCGCGCCGGCGCAGTTGGGCTTCGAGGTGATGCAACTCCCCCAGCCGCTCGGTCATATGGTTGAAGGTGCTGCTCAATTGCGCCAACTCATCGCCGCCGCTGACCAACACACGGTGCGCATAGTTGCCCGAGATCACCGCGCTCACGCCCTGGGACAGATCGCGCAACGGCTGGGTCAAGCGCCGCGACACCAGCAGCCCCGCCGCCAGGGACAGTGCCGAGCTAACCAGGAAAATCAGCACGAACAGGTTACTCTGGTTCACCAGCCCCACCAGGCTGGTATGACGCAGCAGGCCGCTGAAGATCACGCCTTGCAGCTCGCCGCTATCGTTGAAGATAGGCCAATACAAACCGCTGTATTTGTTGGTGAACTGTTCGCTGGGCTGCTTGGTGCTGCGCAACTCGGCTTCGACGCTTTTCGGGATGTGCGAGGGGCGCTCCTTGAAGCGTTGGGTCGCGAAAATTTCCGAGAACCCGCTGGGGTTGGCCAGGTACAGGCGCAGGTCGAGGGAGTGCACATCGGCCACGCTGGTGAGGAAACTGCTGTCCAGGTAGGTGGCCACCAGCAGCACGTAGTCAACGCCTTCCTGGCTGGTCTCGAAGGTCGAGACCACGATACCGGTACTCACCCCCTCCAGCTGGACGGTCTGCAATACGGCGTTGCTGGTCAGGCTGATCTGCTTGACGATGTCATCGGAGGCGGTGCTGAACACCACTTTGTGGTCACTGCTGCGAATCAGGGCCACCACGTCGATATTCGTGGCTTGGGCGATATCGGCGGTGAGCCGGTCGTGTTTGGCCGCCTGCCGACTGGAAGGCGAGCTGGTATAGCGCAGGAACAATTTCGCCACGCGCGCGTTGTCATGCCGGATGTCACCGATCTCGTCCTTGACGATCTTCGTCGACTCCTGCAGCCAGATACGCACGTTGCTGTCGAAAATCTGCGACAACGTGGTGGCGGCCAGCTCGGCCGCGATCATGGTCGGAATCACACTGACCATCCAGAACGCCAGCACCAGCTTGCGCTGGACGCTCCAGCGCGAAATGGCAAAGGGGCGGGCTTTTTGGCGGGTCTTTGTGATCATCGGGTTTCGCTTATCGCAGCAGCCATGGCAGGGTCGGAACGATCCGGTCGAAGAAACATTTTCACGAGTCTGAGCAGGCCGTTGAGCAGCCGGCTACGGTGGCGGAAGAACAGGCTGTTGCCCTCAAACTCGCACCCCAGCCGCAGCTTACTGGCATACCCGGCCTGTCCACACTCATACAGCGCAATATTGTGTTGGATACAGTAGTCGACATTGGTCAACCAACTGCGGAAGTAGAGGTTGTAGTCGCGGGTAAACTCCACGTCGTGCCCGAAGAACTTGTCGACCAGCCGATGCTCGTCCACCAGGATCAGGTTGAACGCCACCAAGTGCTCGTCCACCCAGTAAAGAGCACAGACCGCGCGCTGTTCAAGGCGTTCAAGTACGCCGGTGAAGTAGCTGGCGGGCAAGCGTTCGAACTGCAGCTCGGCACGGGTCAACGTGGCTTCATACAGGCGCATGACCTCGGGCAGCACATCGTCGATGTTGCGCCGCCACTCCACCCGAGGGCCCGGCGCACGCAGTTTGCGGCGCAAGTCCTTGCGTGTGGATTTGCCCAGCGAGCCCAGGTAGGCGTCCACCGAGCCGTAAGGCAGCGGCAGTAAGCCCGTGGGCAAACTCGGCATGCTTTGAAAGCCTGCCGCGCGGCAACTGTCGGCCCAGTGCGGGTCCTGCGTCGGCGCATCCTTGACCGCCACCAAGCCGATGCCGAACTCATCGGCGTCCTGGCGCGCCGCCAGCAGCAGGTGTTTGAGCAACAGCGGGCGGTGCCCCTCCGGCACGCTACTGGCAAACCCGGCGTCGCAACGCTCGGCCACCGGCGAACCGATAGCGTACAGCCCCACTTGCAAAACACCCGGCCACAGTCGCTCCAGCCGCGAGGTCAAGCGCTTGCCGGCGCCCGACACCGTGGTGTCGAGGCGGTAATGGGTGATGAACGCGGCGGCCACGGCTACCAGCGCTCCGTCTTCAAATACCGCCAGGTAGCGCCATTGAAAATCGTCGATGGCGGCGTTTTCCACGGCGACGTAGTAGTCCCAGTCCTCCAGCGCTCCGGGAAAACAGTCGTTCCAGGCACTGCGTGGGATGGCCCGGATGGTCGGGAAGGCTTGGGTGGTGATCACATATTTCCCTTATTTTTATCGCAAGCCGCCGATCAAATGTGTGAGCTTTCGAGCCCCTGCGAGGAGGTGATGGCATCACCTCGGTGTAACGGATAGACCGCGATACCTGCATCGCCGTCTCGCTTAAGCTCTACAGCGCCCCCATCGGCCTGTTTGGATCTGAAAAGACCGGCGTGCAGCTCGACAAACTCAGCACTCAACTCGATCACCCGGCGGTATTGCAGGTCGACAGTGATCATGTGATAGCAGTTGTCCAGCAGGACCTTGGTCACCGGCCCGCCGAGGTGACGTTCCACGTAATCGGCGTTCCAGCGGCTGGTGATGTCGTCCTCGATCGAATGCAGTACCAGCGCCGGCGCCTTGACCTGCGGCATGCGTTTCTTGACCACGGCGTTCATCCGGTGCAACTCGCGCACGGTGATGCCTTCCATGGTCAACAGACCGGCCTCGCTGCTCTGCCCTTCCTTCATCTGCCGCTCGACGATCGCCCGCAGGCGTTCGTTCTTGATGCCGTAAGGCGGCTTCTCTTCGAAGCGACAGATATGCACGCCGAACGGGATTTTCATCAACAACGGCGTGAGAAACGCCAGCTTGTGAATGCTCCAGCCGTCGTACTTCAAGGTGGTCGAATACATCAGCAGCCCGGCGACCTGGCCCGGATGTTCCGAGGCCAGGTACATCGACATCACCGCGCCCATCGACAAACCGCCGACAAACACCTGTTCATGACGCTGGCGGACCTGGACGAAGGTTTTACGCACCCCTTCGTACCAGTCCAGCCAGCCGGTGGCCTGCAGGTCGCTGTTGTCGCCGCAGTGCCCGGCCAGGGTGGGCACGTACACCGTGCAATTACCCACCTTGGCCAGGCCCTTGGCGACCTGGCGCAGTTCCGTCGGTGTGCCTGTCAGGCCGTGGATCAACAGGATGCCGACCGGCCCTTCACCGAGAACGAAGCCGGCATCACCCTCACCGAGGTCGATCCCGACGTTGCTCACCGTTTAGTCGCTCGCACCAGCAGTTGCTCGAGCAGCTTCAGGCCCAGCTCGATTTCCGGGTAGCTGATTTCCAGGGACGGTGCCAGGGTGATCACGTTCTTGTAGTAGCCGCCCACGTCGAGGATCAGGCCGAGTTTGCGCCCGTCCACGACCATGTCGCCCTTCATGCCTTCTTCGACCATGTAGTCCAGGGTCGCTTTGTCCGGCGTGAAACCATCCGGGCCGCAGATTTCGCAGCGCAGGGCCAGGCCCAGGCCATCGACGTCGCCGATGATCGGGAAGCGTTTCTGCAGGTCCTGCAGGCCTTCCAGGAAGAACTTGCCCTTGGCCATAACCATTGCGCCGTAGTCGACTTCGCTGGTCATTTTGAACATTTCCAGGCCTACCGCCGTACCCAACGGGTTGGAGGCGAAGGTGGAGTGGGTCGAACCTGGTGGGAAGATCTTCGGGTTGATCAGTTCTTCACGGGCCCAGATGCCGCCCAGCGGGTTGAGGCCGTTGGTCAGCGCCTTGCCGAACACGATCACGTCGGGTTGTACGTCGAAGTGCTCGATCGACCACAACTTGCCGGTGCGATAGAAGCCCATCTGGATTTCGTCGGACACCATCAGGATGCCGTGCTGATCCAGTACCTGCTTGAGCTCGCGGTAGAAGTTCAACGGTGGGATCACGTAACCGCCGGTACCCTGGATCGGTTCGACGTAGAACGCGGCGTATTCACTCTGGCCGACTTTCGGGTCCCACACGCCGTTGTATTCAGTCTCGAACAGGCGCGCGAATTGCTGCACGCAATGGCTGCCGTATTCTTCCTTGGTCATGCCTTT
>Ga0302217_10000403_pt1 | contig 10936 bp, 12 predicted proteins | sample II_Fen_N3_3_FD_198779 | JGI IMG/M metagenome (GOLD analysis project Ga0302217, IMG submission 198779) | Peat permafrost microbial communities from Stordalen Mire near Abisko, Sweden - II_Fen_N3_3 | ecosystem: Environmental > Terrestrial > Soil > Wetlands > Permafrost | place: Sweden: Abisko... | reverse complement strand
TAGCGAAGAAGTCGGCGAACAGAGCCGAGACAGGCAAGCGTCAAAGCATGCTGAAGTCGGACGCGGAGTCGATGGAGCCAAGGGAAGGGGCCAAGGGGAACACGGTCCTTCTGAACAAGCGCCGGACCCAGAGCCGGATAAGCGTGTCCCAGCGGATCGGCCGTGTGCGGAAAGTTGCAAGGGAAAGGAAGCAGGAGAAGTTCACCTCGCTATTGCACCATCTGGATGAAGCGATGCTCCTGACGGCCTACCATGGCCTGAAGCGCAACGCGGCTCCGGGTGTGGATCGCGTGACGTGGCAGGAGTACGGAGAGAATCTCGAGAAGAATCTGACGGATCCGCCCCGACGCGTTCAAAGTGGCACCTACCGTGCACAGCCCTCGCGTGTATGCAGGCTAAATTGAGGGAACTCAAAGAGGAGCTTCGCCGCCGGATGCACCAACCGATTCCAGAGCAAGGGCAGTGGTTATGCCGCGTGGTCACGGGCTACTTCGCCTACCATGCGGTGCCGACCAACATCACCAGTCTCGGGAGATTCCGAAGTGTAGTGGTCAGCCTATGGAGACGTACCCTCAGGTACCGAAGCCAGAAGGATAGGACCACCTGGGAACGTATCCGCAAGATTGCGCAAGACTGGTTGCCACGCCCCCGCATCCTCCATCCATGGCCCGAAGTACGCTTTGCCGCCAATTACCCAAGGTGGAAGCCCGGTGCGTAAATTGCGCCCGCCGGGCTTTGTGCGGGTGGCGTTCAGTAATGAATGTCCCTACCGCGATGGACGCTTGCGACGTGCCCATCTCATAGGGCCGCTCCATGTGGCTTCTTGTCTTTGCCACGGTTTGTGCAATGAGCGCTCCTATGAGGAGTCCTTTGCAAACGAGAACGTCTTTGCCTCGCGGGCTGAAGATCCGGAAGGATGTCGCATGTTTGCGCGCTCCTGGAACGGTCTCTGGTACCTGATCGACGGCAAGACGGGGCGCTTCCACGATGTAGTCGTTCCTGATACGGCAACGGCTCATCGATATGCTGCTTCCGACTTTCTTGTTTTCACACCTTCCGCAGCGCTCTTCTGGGGAGTAGCGCTCTTTGTGCTTTTTGCACTTTCGCTGCTTGGACTGCACACGTTCCCTGTGTGCTTTCTTCTGCTGGGATTCCTCATCGGGACATTCCTTATCGTCGCGATGGTCGCGATGGAAAGGGCAAGGGCTACAGTGGGTGATGCTCCTTCTACCGCTTGGGTATCAGTACGATGGAAGTATCCCTCAGACTTTAGAATGGTGTGACGCTTTGCCGCCGACGGATACGACACGATCCTGTGCAGATAGCCTTGCCACCTTGCTGCTGCCTCCCTCCAGCGTTCGAAATGGCACTGTGCGGGTGCGCTACGGTACGACGATTTGGGGACCTTCCCGCTTGCTCCGGTCGCAGGGCCGCGCGGTGTCGCCTGGGACGCGAAGGCTTGCGAGGGTTTTGTGGAAGTCGCGCCCAAGAGCTATGTCCATGTGGATGGGACGACGGGGCATTTTCGCCGCGCCATCATTCGGCAGTGTGCCCATTTCTTCTCCTGGCCGGACACGCTTCCGGAAGTGCGGCAGTGGTGGGAATCGGATCCCTTGCTGCCTCCAGGACGCGAACCGGATCTTGTCATCCTTCCGGCGCCCTTCCGCGTCGCGGTGCCGGTCGCGGTCCAGAACTACTTGATGTCCTTTTGGATTTGGCTTTTCCTGTGCGAAGCCATCATCTATGCCCTGGCGCTGCCGTGGTGGTGCATCGTGAAGGTCCGCCGCCGATTTCTTGATTTCCGCTCCTCAAAGGAGTGAACTCATGCGCGACGATCTTGCCCAAGAGACAAAGCATGTGAAGTGCGTCCGGTGTGCGATGCGACCTTGGCATCCACGCTGAAACGTTCACATTCATTGCGTTTGTCAAAAATTGGCAATCGCGGCAACGAAAGAGATCCCATGAAATCCTTTGATCCAAGCATCGCTTTTCCCCGCTCTGGGGATGAGCTGACCGTGCTCTTGAAGAACGTCGTCACTTCGCCCTTTGTCGAAGTGGGGGACTTCACCTACTACCACGACTTCGAGGACGCGCGCGCCTTCGAGCGCAAGAACGTCCTCTACCACTACCCGTACGTGAACCACGACCGATTAAGAATCGGGCGGTACTGCTCCATCGCTTCGGGGGCAAGCTTCCTCTTCAACGGGGGAAACCACAAGTCCGCCGCCTTCGCGAACTTTCCCTTCGCCATCTTCCCCGAGCTCTTCGAACACGAGCTTCCAGTCCAGTCCGGATGGGACAACAAGGGAGACATCGTGATCGGAAACGATGTGTGGATCGGCTACCAGGCGCTGGTCATGGCCGGTGTCACCATCGGCGACGGAGCCCGCATCGGCAGCCGTGCCATCGTGACCCGCGACGTCGCTCCCTACGCCGTGGTGGCAGGAAGTCCTGCCCGCGAAGTGAAGCGCCGCTTCCCGCAGGAGGTGATCGCCAAGCTTCAGAAGCTTGCTTGGTGGAACTGGGAGCCCGAGAACGTGCGCGCCCACCTCGAGGTCCTCACGAACGCCGATTTGCAGGCCCTCGCTGCGCTCCTGGAAGGAAATCCGTGAGCTTTGCGTTTTCCCGCCGTCGCCTTTTGGCGGCGGCGGCCTTGGTGCTCGGGGTGCTTGGCGCCTTTCCCTTCCTGGGGGGCGCGCGCCCTGAACGGCTCTATCCAGCGGCGTCCGGGAACTCGTCCTGGAACGCCTACGACGACCGCTCGCAGGGAGGATCGTCCCGATGTGAGGCAATCTCCGGGGGAGACACGCTGCGATTGCGGCTGCGAACCTCCTCCGATCCGAAGGGCTTCTGGGGACTCGAATGGGGACCAGGAGCTGCCGGAGCTCTTCCCGAACGGCTCTGGAGCTGGGGGCGGCGCGATTCCCTCGTCTTTCATTGGCGCGCCCGCAAGGCCGTATGTCTGCGCCTTTTCCTCTGCAGCCGCGATCCGGCCTTGACCGTGCCCGAAGATCCCCTCTCTCGCCGCTACCTCACCGGGGTGCTGCCTATCTCCCGTGCTTGGGGGCGCTCCGCGCTTGCGCTTTCCGATCTCGAGCCGCCTGGATGGTGGCTTGCGCTCCATCCTGCTCTTCCCGAGCCGCGGCGCCCGTTTCTGACAAGCATCCTGGTGTTCCAGGTCGGGCCGGCAAGCGGGACGGTCGGGGACGACACCTTGGAGATTGCGTCCGTCGAGCGGATCCCGGCGCCTCCGGCGCGCGCACTTGCCCTCCTGCCCCTGCTTGCGGGAGGCATTGCCGCGACTCTTCTGTGGCGGCGGCGTCCGAACGCTGCGGTGCCGCCCTCCGATTTCTCCTTCCTGCCCGTCTCCCCGAGCCCGCTCGTGGCGCCCGCTCCCGATCTCGAGAGGCTGTGCAGCTTCCTGTCCGGGAACTATGCCCGTCCTGAACTGGATCTTGCGGCGGCGGCCCAGGAGACGGGGCTCTCGAGCCGGCGCGTCACCGCCCTCCTGAACGGCAGGGGAGAGGGCTTCAAGGCGGTGCTCAACCGCCTGCGGCTTGAGGAAGCGAAGCGGTTGCTTGAAGAGACTGATCTTCAAGTCTCGGAGATTGCCTTCAAGGTGGGCTACGGGAACGTGAGCCACTTCAATCGCGTCTTTCGGGAGCGCTTTGGGGGCTCTCCGGGGGGAATGAGGGCTTTGCAGAAATCGTCAGATCCTTTGCAGAAGGCTGCCAAGAGCGAAACGGTCAACGATCAGGAAGATTTCGCGTAAACGAGGCCGCGGGGGTGGGGCGACCTTTCTTGCAAAGGAGGTTTGCCATGATCCTGTCGACTTTGATGTGTTTTCTTGCAACGGCTGCCGCGGAACCTTCCGCGATCCATGTAAACCAGGTGGGCTATGCGACGCAGGGCCCCAAGCTTGCTGTCGTCCTTGTCGCCGCCGACAGCGCTTCGCTGCTTGACGAGGCGGGAACCGTCGTCTGGAGAGGGCCGCTCGGAGTGCCTCGCTTCTGGGATGCTGCGGGCGATACCGCCCGGCTTTTCGACTTTAGCGCTTTCCGCACCCCCGGGATCTGGCGGATTTTGGCGGGCGGTGAGGCTTCCTTTCCGGTGCGCATTGCCGAGCGCCCCTGGGACGAGGTGCTCAAGGGAATGGTCAAGGGGTTCTGGTACAATCGCGCAAGCTATGCCATCCAAGGAAGCGAGGCGGGCGCCTGGACGCGCACGGCCGGGCATCCGGACACCGCCGTGAGGGTCCACACCTCGGCGGTTGGTCCGGTGCGCACCAAGGCGAGTCGCATCCGCTCTCCGGGAGGCTGGTATGACGCCGGGGACTACGGCAAGTACCTGCCGAGCGCCGCCATCTCCACTTGGAGCCTCCTCCATCTCTATCGGAGCGCAAGCAGCTTCTTCGATACCTTAGCCGTCGGTGTGCCGGCCCATGCCGAGGTCGCCTCGGACCTCCTGGACGAGGCGCTCTGGAGTCTGCGTTGGATGCTCACGATGCAGGATCCCGACGACGGGGGCGTCTACCACAAACTGACGACGCTCAACTTCCCCGGGGATGCGGTGCTGCCTGCCGCCGACCGTTCCGATCGCTACGTCGTGCAGAAAAGTACGGCCGCGACCCTGGAGCTTGCGGCGACGGCGGCCAAGGCCTCGCGGATTCTGAAGGGGCGCTTGCCCGGGCTCTCCGACAGTTGCCTGGCCGCGGCACGGTCGGCCTGGGCGTGGGCTCGGCTCCATCCCCGTGTTCTTCACATCGAGGATTCTTTGAAGGAGAACTACTTGCCGGTCGTGAACTCGGGGCCCTACGACGATACCGATGTCTCGGACGAGTTCGACTGGGCGGCGGCGGAACTGCTCCTTGCTACCGGCAACGACACCTTCGCGACGGCCGTGGCGCTTCCGCAGCGGGTCGCAGTGGGCGACTACGCCAACTGGCTCGGGTGGGCTGATACCCGTTCCCTGGGACTCCTCTCGCTCTCCTTGGAGGGGGCGGAATCTCCCAAGGCGACGAATCTTGCCTGCGCGGCGGACTCGATGCTCGTTGCCACTGCCCGCGACTTGCGTTCGGGACGGACCACGAATCCCTACCATCTTCCCAAGGCGGGCTTCTGGTGGTCGGCGAACACGGCCTATGCGAACAACGGTTTCCTCTGCTGGAACGCTTGGAGGATCACCGGCGACACGGCTTTCCGCAGCGCTGCCGTGGACATGCTCGACTACCTGCTCGGTCGCAATGCCACCGGCTACAGCTTCGTCACGGGTTTCGGTTCCCGTACTCCGCTCCATCCGCATCATCGCATCTCCAACGGGGACGGGGTCACGGCCCCGGTGCCGGGGCTTGTGGTAGCCGGCCCCAATCCTGGGCGCGAGGACGATTGCGACGGCTATCCGTCGCTTCTTCCCGCGAAGTCCTACCTCGACGATGCCTGCAGCTACGCGACCAACGAGCCGGCCATCAACCAGAGCGCCGCTCTCATCCTGCTTGCCGGCGAGCTTTCCCAGGAGGCCGCAGCTCCCGCCTCTGGGATTGCCGCCGCGGCCTCTCCGGTAGCGGGGGCGCTTTTGTTTTCGCTGCGCGGAACGCAACTTTCCGTTCGTGGCCTGGCTCCAGAGCGGCTGGAGGCATTTTCTGTGGATGGGCGCTTAGTGGCGGCTGCGTCGCGGATCAATGCACTTGCGCTTCCGGGGCGCGGTCTCTTCCTGGTGCGAGCGCTGGAGCCCGGCTCGGGACGAGTGCGGCTGGCGCGCGTTGCAGTGCCGTGACGGCATTGCGGAACGTTTCATTTCTGCCCTTGAAAGGTCGTACTTGTCTGCGTACCTTTCTTCTCCTCGACGGGTTCGTAGCTCAGCTGGTTAGAGCGACGCTCTGATAAGGCGTAGGTCGATGGTTCGAGTCCATCCGGACCCATTCAAAAAGTCAGGGAAACCTGGCTTTTTGAGTATTTGAGGAAGCAGACGGGGTCATAGCTCAGTTGGTAGAGCGCCGCCTTTGCAAGGCGGATGTCTGGGGTTCGAGTCCCCATGACTCCATAAAAAGCAGGCCCGAGAGGGACCGATAAAGGCCGGAAATCCATTAAAAAAGCGAATTCCGGCCTTTTTTGTGCCTTTTTGGCGTCCGGTGGGTGCCGAGGGGGTACGGTGGCATCCGAAATGAGTACGTACATTTTGCGAACATTGCTCCCCGGTTGCGTATCCTTGCCGCTTGGGAGCGGAAGGAATGTACGCAAAAAATGCCCAAGCTCGCCAAACCCCTTAGCGATGTTGACTTTCGGAACGCCAAGCCGGGAGGACTGAAGCCGGCCGGTCTTTGGAAAAATCCGAACATTCCAGAGCGTTTCCCTTCCGGTGAGTGCATGGTACCGGATGGGAAAGGTTTGAATCTTCGGGTGCGGACCGTTTCGGAAGATCCACCCGAGTATTCAAAGGTTTGGATTTTACGGTACCGCTTTGGGGGCAAGGAAAAGAACCTCGCGATCAAGGGGGGCTACCCTGGCGTTTCTCTGAAAGCTGCCCGAATTGAAGCCGCCAATCTGCGCGGCATGGCGGAGCGTGGCGAAGATCCTTCCGAAATTCGCAAGGCTGACCGCGCCAAGGTGGAGGAAGAGGAAGCCGCCAAGGTTGCGGAAGAGGCCCGCAACGCTGCGACTTTTGAGAAGGTGGCCCGGGAATGGCACGCAAGAGCCTCGGAGCACCTGGCCCCATCCAATGCCTTGGCAACCATGCAACGGCTGGAGAAGAACGTCTTCCCCTGGATCGGCTCGAAGCCCATTGCCGACATCCGCCCGCCGGACATCTTGGCCCCCTTGCGCCTGGTGGAAGAACGGGGTGCCCGGGAATCGGCGCATCGCATCCTTGGCGTGTGCGGGCAGATCTTCCGCTATGCGGTGGCGTCGGGACTCCTGGAGAGCGACCCGAGCCGCGATCTCAAGGGCGCACTTTCCCGCCCCGTAGAAACCCACTTTGCCGCCCTGACCAATCCCGAGGACGTGGCCGGCCTGCTGCGAGCCGTGGAAGCCTACCAAGGAGCCCCTGAAACGCGGGTGGCCTTGCGCCTGGGCATTCTGACCTTCGTTCGCCCTGGCAACCTGCGCGCCGCCGAATGGTCGGAGTTCTACGACCTCGAAGACCCGGAGCGGGCCGAATGGCGCATCCCTGGCGAAAAGATGAAGGTCCGAACCGACCGCGCTTTTGTGGTGCCTATGGCTCCGCAAGCGGTGGCCCTGCTGGAAGAGCTGCGACCCTTGACGGGCCGGGGGCGGTACGTCTTCCCTTCTGCGCGCACGCCAGAACGTCCGATGTCAAACAACGCCATCAATGCGGCGCTTCGACGCATGGGCTACACCTCGGACGAAATGACCGGCCACGGAGTCCGAGCAATGGCCCGCACCCTCTGCCATGAGGTTTTGGGTATCGCCCCCGAAGTGATTGAGGAGCAACTAGCCCACGACAAGGCGGGGCCGTTGCGGGGCGCCTACGACCGCACGACCTTCATGCCGGAGCGCCGCCGACTCATGCGGGTTTGGGCGGACTACCTGGACAAGCTGAAAGCCTGAATATGACTTCCCAATTGGACCTTTTTAACGATTCTGAGCCCATTTTTCTGCCGGTCGAAAAGCCTTCCATAATCCCCTCAGAAGAAATACAGAATGGAAAGAAGGGGTACCAAAAGAAGATCCCACGACCCAAGCGGAGAATGAAACAGTATTTATTGGATCAGGAGCTGTTGACGATCGCCAAGGAAGTGCGAAAAAAGAAGCAGAGGATTGGAAGAAATGCTTTGGCGAGCGTCGTATCTAAGCGCTTCAATGGCCGGCTATTGCATCCAGAAAAAGAAGATCATTTCGCTGGGAAAAAGATTGGCGTTGAGGCCGTGAAGAAGAAGATCACGGGCTGGGTTCTAAAGGATCTGCTCTTCCCATTTCCAAAGAACAAAGGAGGCCGCCCAACCTCCCAAAAACGTAAGAGCCATTCAATCTCCGGATAGTTTCCCCGGTTTGTTGGGCCAAAATTTGCCCAGTTTTCAAGTGGTCTTTTTTTGCTACACAAAATGCGGATGAGATGCAATCTCACAAATTTTGCCAAGAAAAACAGTTATAGGAAATACCACTCAAGGGGTGCTCTTTTAGATGCTGGACACCATCGCCAGAGCTGCCCCTAAAATGACCAACTTTTACCCCAAAAAATTTTCCTGAGCGTGAAAAATTACGGCCTAATTCGGGACACCTCCTCGGTGCTGCAATCCTTCATATTTGTTGATGACGGCGCGCCTCGAAAGTCATCGAACAATAACGGAGGATCAGATGAAAGAAACGATACCAACAAAGCCAAGACAGTTCCTGCGCCTAAAGGAAGTCATACAGCGCACGACCTATTCTAGAACTCGAATCTATGAATTGATGAAACTGAGAGAATTTCCGACTCAAATTCATTTGGGATCACGTGCTGTTGGATGGTTAGAGAGTGACATCGAAGAATGGGTAAGTCAAAAAATATCCGAATCCAGACCCGGGATCGGAGGCTGATTTATGGACGCGAAAAATACGCGCAGTATTCGCGGACGATTCCGCAGAGATTTGTTACAAGATTCCAGGACCTTTTACACTTCTGAAGGCTTCCACCTCCAAAGATCCGGCCCTTGGGTGGAGGCTGGCAAGTGCCCTTTCCATGACGACCACCAGCCATCCTTCCGCGTGAATCTGGAGACGGGCCGCGCCCGCTGCATGAGCTGTGGGTGGTCGGGTGACGTGGTGGCATTTACTCAACAGAGGTACCACCTTTCTTTCGTGGAGGCTTGCGAGCGCCTGGGAGCGTGGGAGGTGCGGCCATGAACGTACCTGGCACCGAATACGCCTGGGACGTTCTCGAAGCTGCCCAGCACTTGACCAGCTTCCTTTCCCGTGAAGGCTTCCATCTGGTCGCCACCTATCGCTACACCCACCTGGACGGCTCCCCGTGGTGGTGGGTGCTACGGTTGGAAGGCTCTGCCCCCGATCCCACAACGGACAAAATGCCGAAGCGCATCTTCCCCATGCGTCGTAACGCTGATGGTAACTTCGAGTTGAAACGCCCCGAGTTCGGCCCCGAGGGGTTGCCGCTCTACGGTCTTTGGCGTCTGACCGCTTACCCCCACGACATCTACTACCTAGCCGAAGGTGAGAAGTGCGCCGATTGCCTTTCATCCTTGGGATTCCTCGGCATTACCTGGCACGGTGGCGCTGCGGCTGTGGAGCGGACGAACTGGTCGCCACTCGCCGGACGCTTTGTCCTTCAGTGGCCCGATAACGACCAGCCCGGCTTCGAGGCGATGAAGAAGGCGAAGGGCATTCTGTACGGCCAAGGAGCGCACGTCGCGACGGTTGACGTAGCCGCCCTGGACCTTCCACCAAAGGGTGATGTGGTGGACTGGCTCGACCGCTACAATCGCGAACATGGCAAAGAGCACCTGCATGAGATCCGTGGAGGTTTTGGCGATGCTGGTGCGATCATCGAAAGCCTTCCACTGATTGGGAGCGGAAGAGGTGACGCATGAGCACCGTCAAGGATTTTGAACGTGAAGTGCAAGCCGCTGCCGGCTTCGGCACACCGCCGGAAGTTGTGAAGGCCGTTGCGACGGGAGCGCCTAGCAAAGGCTCTGCGGAGGAAGAAACAGACGCCAAGCCAGAAGAGGACGGCGGTGCCGCGCAAGCCGTGGCTGTCGAGGTGGAGCGATTGGCGAAGCTCTCGCCGGTAGAATATGACCTAGCCCGGAGGCGGGAGGCCAAGGCATTAGGTCTCTCGGTGACGGTTCTTGACAATGAGGTAAAGCGGGCGCGCTCATCCGAAGGTGACGTCGCTGGCAAGACGATGGAGTACCCAACCGTGGAGCCCTGGGCCGAATCGGTGGATGGTGCGGTCCTGCTCTCGGAGATCCAAGGCGCGGTGAAGCGCTTCATCGTGTGTGAACCGGAAACCGCCGTCGCAGCGGCGCTGTGGTGCGCCTTCACCTGGTTCGTGGACGTGGCGCAGGTTGCGCCTATCGCGATCATCACCGCCCCGGAAAAGAGGTGTGGCAAGTCGCAGCTCCTTGATTTCATGGGACGGCTTTCGCGCCGCCCGTTGCCGGCCTCGAACGTCACCGCCTCGGTTCTGTTCCGAGTTATTGAACGGGATTGCCCCACGCTTCTGATTGACGAGGCGGATTCGTTTCTTGCCCGTTCAGAGGATCTTCGGGGAATCCTTAATTCAGGGCATACCCGAAGCTCGGCTTTCGTACTTCGCTCGGTGGGCGATGACTTCGAGCCGAAGAGCTTTTCCACCTGGGGAGCAAAAGCGGTTTGCGGAATCGGGAAGCTGGCCGAAACGCTCATGGATCGCGGGATCATCCTTGAACTACGGCGCAAGCTGCCATCTGAGTCTGTAACGCGGTTACGTCATGCCTCGCCGGATTTGTTCCCCCGCCTAGCGTCCATGCTGGCCCGTTGGAGCGACGACAACGCGGGAAACGTCCAGCAAGCTCGCCCCGCTTTGCCCGAAGTTCTGAATGATCGGGAACAGGATTCCTGGGAGCCGTTGCTTGCCATCGCAGACTGTGCCGGTGGGGAGTGGCCGGAGTTGGCCCGCAAGACCGCTGTCAAGCTCTCGGAGCGCAACGCGGAGAACACGATAAGCACGGGTGCCGAACTCCTTGCCGACATCCGGGACGTGTTCCAAGAAAAGGACGTGACCCGTATTTCATCCAAGGATCTATTGGAGGCGTTGACTTCGGATGAGGAAAAATCTTGGCACACCTACAACCGAGGGCAACCCATGAACCCTAGGCAACTAGCCAAGCGATTGAGAGAGTACGAGATCCATCCTGATTCGGTTCGGACTTGGGCAGGCACTCCAAAGGGCTACAAACTGGAACAGTTTACCGACGCTTTCTCCCGGTACCTGGATAGCAAAGAGG
>Ga0302217_10000397_pt1 | contig 10958 bp, 9 predicted proteins | sample II_Fen_N3_3_FD_198779 | JGI IMG/M metagenome (GOLD analysis project Ga0302217, IMG submission 198779) | Peat permafrost microbial communities from Stordalen Mire near Abisko, Sweden - II_Fen_N3_3 | ecosystem: Environmental > Terrestrial > Soil > Wetlands > Permafrost | place: Sweden: Abisko... | reverse complement strand
AGCACCGTGACGTGGTTGCAGATGCCGGCCAGGTCGATGGCGGCCTCGATGCCGGAGTTGCCGCCGCCCACTACGGCCACGCGCCGTCCCTTGTAGAAGGGGCCGTCGCAATGGGGACAGAAGGCCACGCCGCGCCCGATGTGCTCCTTCTCGCCGGGCACGCCCAGTTCCCGCCACTTGGCTCCGGTGGCTAGGATCACCTGCGCCGCAGCCACCGTTTCGCCTCCCTTGAGCCGCAGCAGTTTGGTCTGGCCGTCCTGGATCTCCTCCAGGGTGCGGTTGTCCAGGATGGTCACGCCGGAGCGTTCCAGGTGGGCGCGTAGGTCACCGGCCAGCTTGGGTCCCTCGGTGTAGGGGACCGACACCAGGTTCTCGATCCCCAGCGTGTCGCGCACCTGGCCGCCGATCCGTCCGGCCACCAGGCCCACGCGCAGTCCCTTGCGGGCACTGTAGATGGCTGCCGCCGTCCCGGCCGGGCCGCCGCCCACCACCGCTAGGTCGAAGTCGTGGCGCGTGCCGGCCGCATCGGCGGAGGCGGTTGTCCCGAGTTTTTCCTCAAGCGTCTCCAAGAGGCCCGCCAGGTCGCTCTTGCCCACGTGCAGCAGAGCATCGCCCGAGAACACGGCGGGCACGCCCTGGATGCGCAGGCGCTCGACCTCCTCGGGGGCCAGGGCGCCGTCCCACATCTCGTGCTGGAAGTCGCCGTGCAGGAGCGCCATCAGGTTCAGTGACTGCACCACGTCGGGGCAGTTGGTGCATTCCAGGCTCACGAAGGTGCGCAGCCGGACGGGCCCCCGCAGGGCGCGGATGCGGTCGCGCACGCCCTCGTCGGGGAGCTTGCCCTGGCCGTCGGCGTTGAGGATGGCCAGCACCAGCGAGGTGAACTCGTGCCCGCCAGGGATGCCTCGGAAAACCACGCCGGTGGGGGAGCCGTCCTTGAGCAGGGCAAAGCGCGGCACCGGAGAGGGGTGTCCCGCTTCGGTGAGGACGATGCGCTCGGAGGCCGAGGCCACCCCGGAAAGCAGCTCGTGGAGCTCGCTCTGCTGGGGGTGATCGCTGGGCGAGAGGACCAGGGAAAGCGAGGAATGCAACGGTGCAAACACTGTGCGGAGCTGGGAGACGAGGTCTTGGTCGAGCATGTAGGTTCCTTGGTGGAAGTTCTCTCCGGTGGTGCCGGAGCGTCTTTGGGTGCCTCCAGAATCTCGTGCCGAAACGCCGATAACTCCAATCGCATGTTCCGATGCGCCCGATCGGTCGATCCGATGGACGGGGCTTGATTGAGATGCAGTCTCTTTGTAATATCATGAGTACCAACCGCTTCGAAAGGCATCGCATGAGCACGAATTCCATCCTTCGCTTCGTCCCGACCGTCCTGCGCCTGCTGCTGGGCTTGCCCCTGGTCGCATTCGGTCTGATGGACCTGTTCGCGCCCATGCAGACGCCTCCTGGGCTACCTGAGGCGGCCAAGGCCTTCAGTGCGGCGCTGGCCGCCACAGGCTACATGATGCCCATGATCGGGATCGTGCTCACGCTGGGTGGGGTACTTCTGACGATCAACCGCTTCGTGCCGCTGGCGCTCCTGCTGCTTGCGCCCTTTTGGGTCAACAGCCTGCTCTTCCATGTTTTCCTTGAACATTCGGGGCTGGTGCCCGCCGGCATCTTCACCGTCCTGGAACTGGCCGTGGCCTGGAACTACCGAGGCACCTTCGCGGCGGTGCTCCAGGCGAAGAACCTGCCAGGATAAAGGGGAATCTACTGTTCTTGGGTCAAATCGGCATTGGCGGCATCCCCGGAGCACGTGAGGATGTCGTGATGGTTCCGCTTCTGTGGCTGCGATTTCCCCCCGACTCTCTATCCCAAGCGGTCGGCCTCAATCGAATCGACCGCGATGCCTTGTGGTACCCGCTTCGGGAGGGAGGTATGCCTTTCCCCCCAAGAATGCAGCTTAACTGCACCATTCGCGCCTTGGCTGAAGACTCGAGCGCACGGAGAAATACTGGGACCAGTTCCTGGGCACGTTTGCGCACGATGCAGCAGACGTTGAGGGTGTTGCAGACCTTTCGATCGAGCGAGTTTGCTACGACGCTTTCGAAGCGGGACACTCCGGCGCTCTGGTCCGCGACCATCCAGGCCTCGCCGGTCCCGTGTGCGCTGACGGCCACGCCATGCTGACGTTGCCACAGCCGCCAGTTGAGCCACCGTTGGCCCTGAGCCACGCGCGACTGCCAGGGACAGCCGTGGGTCTCGAGTCGTTGAGCGTCCCGATGATCGTGCTCGCTCTAGGTCCGATGCGTTGGCCGCAAGGACTTCGCCTCACACATCGGCATCGGCAAGCGCCTGTGCAGCATGCCGAAAGAATGCCTTGGAGCTACCTTCCCCGCAGTTTCGTACGGTTTGGGCTGCCACCACGGAGCGACCTACGGCCTGTGCGATTTCCTTGGCGATTCTCCTAGGGATGCGCAGAGAGCACCGGTGGTCTGGAGCATCTCAAGGCGACCACCAGTGCCGCATGTTTCTTGGTGCGATCGAGATCCTTGGGCAGGTACAGGTCCGCCGAGATCGCGATCCCGTAGCGGTTGGGATAGGTCACCTTCTCGTGGACCACCTTCGGGCTGAGGGCAAAGGTCTTGTCCCAATCTGCTTCGGGCTGGGCGACAGCCGCGACGGTCAGGGTCGTGGCAAGCGTCGCGGCGATTCGGGTACTGGTGATGGTCATGGCGCGATTCCTCTCGAGGTGGATCCGGTCCACTTTGCGGGACCGTGGACGTGTCCGGGGTGCAACAGGTGGCCGACCGTCCCGCGATCAAGCCATCCTCGGACCGGATTCGCAAACGAGAGTCGCACCGGCAGGTCGCGTCCGAACGCAAGCCAAAGCATCACGGCGGCCGCAAGTAGACGCGAAACCAGAGAACCGATGCCGATGCCAAAGGTTCCGAGACGGAAGCCATGCACCAATGCGGCACTAAGACCGATGTTGGTCACGTTCATCAGGATCGCCACATACATGGTGGTACGGGTCCGGCCCAGAGTCCGGAACAGAGCTGTGCCAGCGGCATACAGGGCGATCCCCGGCACCGAGGCGTTCACAAGCCACAACCAGATACTCTAGACCCTGCTCAATCACCAATGGCCAGAAGAGTGAGAAGAGGGCATGGTCCGAGAAGGGCAAGGAGGTGTCCTTGCCGGAAGCGGCAAGCTTTATCCCCAGACTCCGGGGGCAATCCTGGCGATGATTTTGTGTGAGAAGACGGCGACCAGCATCCTTGCGACTCCTGTTGATTATCCCGTTTCCACAGTGTTCGTTCGGTCACTGCGGACTCGTACTCCTATTCTAAAGGAAATGGAAGTGATGGAATTGCCCAAAGCTCCCGATCTTTGGGATGATCTTCTAATACGCAGACATTTCTTCGCCGCAGCTTCGTCGTTCTTGCGCTTTGGGGCCATGGCGCAGGATGCGACATCAGCTAACGTCCAACGCAGGCCATCGCTTTGGGAGCTTCCGGGGGGAGGAAATGGCCTCTAGGGACGGAAGCCTACGATGTTGCGGGCCATTCCCTGGAACAAGAATGCGTGGACCGGAAGCAGGGAAGACCAATAGAGGCGGCCCCAGAGGCCCTTGGGCCGAAAGGTCGCCGTCTGCACCAGCCAGGCCTTGCCGCCGTCCCGCTCGATACGGAACTCAAGCCACGCCTCGCCGGGAAGCTTCATCTCGGCCGCCAAGAGGAGTCGTCCCGAAGCCTCGTCTGCCACCAGTACGCGCCAGAAGTCCAAGGTGTCTCCAGGACAGATTCTGTCAAAATGTGTGCGGCCACGTCGCAGCCCCACGCCTCCGGCCAGCTTGTCCAGGAACCCGCGCACCTTCCAAAGGAAGTCGCCCCAGTACCATCCGCGTGTCCCGCCGATGGCCCAGACGTTTCTCCGTACGGCTTCCGGATCCCCTGCGATCGGAATACGCTGGCGATCTGTGAGGCACCCCTCCTCTGGCACCTGGACGCGCGCAAGCAGGTGGGAATCAGCTCCGCTGGACACGAGCGAATCCTTCCAGCTCGAGGCCACGTCGTCGTGCCCGATGCGCTCGAAGGCCATCTCCACTGCCTGCCGGTAGGTCAGAAGTTCGATGCCCAGGCGCCGGGCCAGGCTGTTGGGGCGGGCCACCACCTCCACCTTCATGCTGTTGACCAGCCGAGCCGCCAGCTTGAAGGAGGTGGAGGTCACGAAGTAGAGCCAGTAGGAGGAAAGCTTCGGGGTCAGGACCGGAAGGATCCAGATCCGGCGCCGCAGGCCCCGCACGGCGGCGAACTGCAAGAGCATCTCCTTGTAGGTGAGCACCTCGGGGCCGCCGATGTCGTATCCCTGTCCTACCGACTCGGGGTCCCTGAGCACGCCTTCCAGGAACTGGAGCACGTTGCGTACGGCTACGGGCTGGGTGCGGGTCTCCAGCCAGCGGGGCGTGACCATCACGGGCAACTTTTCCACCAGGTCGCGGATGATCTCGAACGAGGCGCTTCCGGATCCCACCACGATGCCGGCCCGCAGCGCCGTCACGGGAATGGATCCTTCGCGCAGCACGTCCTCCACCCGCCGCCGCGATTCCAGGTGCCGCGACAGATTTTGTCCGTTGGCGATCCCGCCCAGGTAGACGATCCGCTTCGTCCCACAGCGCGCTGCCAAGGCCAGGAAGTTGCGGGCCGCCCGTTCCTCGCGCGCCTCGAAGTCCTCGGCCGCATCCGACATCGAGTGAACCAGGTAGTAGGCGGCATCGATCCCCTCTGGCAAGCCCTCCTCGGGCGGAGGTTCCAAGAAGTCCGTCTCCAGCACCCGGACGTCCCCGGCGGTACTTGCCGCCATGGCGGCAAAGCGCTTGCGGTCGCGCACGCAGCACACGACCTCGTGTCCATGTCCCGTGAGGATCGGAAGCAGCCGCTTCCCGATGTAGCCGTTGGCTCCGGTCAGAAGGATTCGCATCGACACCTCCGCATTGCGCGCTGATCCCGGTCCGCGCGCCCAGATGACGGTGCGGACGGGACTTTCTGGAACATACGAAGATTCCTGCTTCGCATTCCTTGCCGCGCCGAATGCGGGCCGTCACGGTATCTTGCTGCCATGCAGACTCTCACGACATCCAATCTTCCCCATCCGTCCCACGGCCGTCGCATCGCCTTGGCCGGTGCCACGAGCCTCGTGGGGCGGGAGATCCCGCCTTCGGGGCTGCTGGCCAGACGGTCCCGAGGCGCGTGCGCATGAGGGCCATATCGTTCCTGCTGCCGTTCCTGCTAGCTTCCTGCGCGACTCGATTCCCCGTCACAGACCACAGCGACGGGGAACGGTTCTTCGGGGATCCGCTGACGTCGGCAGGATTTGGTGCGGCCTTGAAGTGGAACTTCACCCGCACGCCCAGGGCCTGGCCCGATTCGATCCCGGTGACGGCTTCGCGACCGGCACCCGAGGCGGATTCGGGGATCCGCGCCACCTGGGTGGGCCACGCCACCGTGCTGGTGCAGTCCCGGGGACTCAATCTTTTGACAGATCCTGTCTGGAGCCGAACGGTAGGGCCCTGGTCGTGGGTCGGATCGCAGCGCAAGGCCGCTCCGGGAGTGCGCGAGGAGGATCTGCCCCGCATCGATGCGGTGCTCCTGAGCCACGACCACTACGACCATGCCGACCTGCCGACCCTGCGTCGCCTGGCCGCGCGGCCAGGCATCGTGGGCGTCGCGCCGCTGGGGACGGCGGACCTTTTGCGGGATGCGGGCTTTGCCTCGGTGGTCGAGCTGGACTGGTGGCAGAGGACGGTGCTGGCCTCCGGCGACACGGTGACGCTGGTCCCGGCGCGGCACTGGGGCATGCGCTGGCCGTGGAATCGCAACCGCAGGCTCTGGGGCGGCTTCGTGGTGGGCACCAAGGGTGGGCGGGTCTACTTCGCGGGCGACACCGGGGACGGCCCCCACTTCGGGGCGATCGCCGACCGCCTGGGACCGATCGACCTGGCGCTGCTGCCGATCGGGGCCTACGAGCCGCGCTGGTTCATGGCACCGCAGCACATCGGGCCGACGGAAGCGCTGGCGGCGGCCAAACGGCTGGGCGCGAGGCATTCGCTTGCCATCCACTGGGGCACCTTCGCGCTGGCCGACGACGGACCCCGTGAGGCGGTCGATACGCTGGCGTCCCTGCTGGCGCGCGATTCCGCCGGGATCGACTTCCGCGCCGTGGAGATCGGGCAGGCGGTGGAGGTTCGCTCCGTCCCGAGATGACAGAAATTGTCAAGGAGATGCAGGACGGCGCCGCGCGCCAGGGATGCCGCCCGCAGGGCCAAGACCCCGCAGCCGTGGCGAGGAGGCTTGGTCTCGCACTGAGCGAAGTCGAAGTGAGGCAGCCCGGCCCCGCCTGGCGGGGGGCGCACCCCCGAGATTTCTAGACTTCCTTTTCATACGCGATTTTGGTCCGCTTCCATTGCGGGATGCGGGCTTCCATGTTTTCGAAAGGTTCAGGATGGCCGAGAAGACTCCCGAGAAGTTCGTGTTCTACATGCACAAGATGTCCAAGGAGTACGCGCCCCAGAAGACCGTGCTCAAGGACATTTCGCTCTCGTTCTACTACGGCGCCAAGATCGGCATCATCGGCTCCAACGGCTCGGGCAAGTCCACCCTGCTGCGCATCATGGCAGGGATCGACACCAACTTCTCGGGCGAGGCCTGGATCGAGCCGGGCCGCACCGCCGGGTACCTTCCGCAGGAGCCGGTGCTGGACGAGAGCCTTTCCGTGAAGGAGAACGTGATGAAGGCCGTGGCCGCTAAGCAGGCGATCATGGACCGCTACAACGAGATCAACGAGGCCTTCGGGGAGGAGATGCCCGAGGAGAAGATGAATAAGCTCCTGGACGAGCAGGCTCGTCTCCAGGATGTGATCGACGCCCAGGACCTCTGGAGCCTCGATCGCCATGTGGAAATCGCCATGGACGCGCTGCGCTGCCCGCCGGGCGACTGGGCCGTGACCAACCTCTCGGGTGGCGAGAAGCGTCGCGTGGCGCTGTGCCGCCTGCTCCTCGAGCAGCCTGACCTGCTGCTCTTGGACGAGCCCACCAACCACCTGGACGCCGAGTCCGTGGCCTGGCTCGAGCGCCACCTGCGCGAGTACAAGGGTTCCGTCATCCTGGTCACGCACGACCGCTACTTCCTGGACAACGTGACCGGCTGGATCCTGGAGCTGGACCACGGCAAGGGCCTGCCCTGGCAGGGCAACTACGCCCAGTGGCTCGACCAGAAGCTCGATCGCATGCGAAGCGATGACAAGACAGAAACTGACAGGGCAAAGCGCCTGGCCAAGGAACAGGAGTGGGTGAAGTCCAACCCCAAGGCGCGTCAGGCCAAGTCCAAGGCCCGTCTCAAGGCCTACGACGAGCTGCTGTCGCAGGAGCGCAAGGACACCATGAAGTCGGCCGTGATCCAGATCAGTAACGGCAAGCGCCTGGGTGACGTGGTGATCGAGGCCAATGCCATCGCCAAGAGTTTTGGCGAAAAGTGTCTTTACGAGGACCTCTCCTTCACGCTGCCGCGCTCCGGGATCGTGGGCATCATCGGCCCCAACGGCGCCGGCAAGACCACGCTCTTCAAGATGATCCTCGGGCAGGAGACGCCGGATTCCGGCAGCTTCAAGCTGGGCGAGACCGTCGAGATCATCTCGATGGAGCAGGGACGCGAGTCGCTGGTCGACTCGAACACCGTCTTCGAGGAGATCACGGGCGGGGCCGAGGAGATCAAGATCGGCGAGCGAAAAATGAACTCGCGCGCCTACTGCGGCCTGTTCAACTTCATGGGCCCCGACCAGCAGAAGACCCTCACGCAGCTCTCGGGCGGCATGCGCAACCGCGTACTGATGGCCAAGACGCTGATGAAGTCGGGCAACCTGCTGCTCCTGGACGAGCCCACCAACGACCTGGACATCGAGACCCTGCAGAGCCTGGAACAGGCGATCCTCGGGTTTGCCGGCTGCGCCGTGGTGATCTCGCACGACCGCTGGTTCCTGGACCGCATCGCCACGCACATCCTGGCCTTCGAGGGCGATTCCAAGGTGACCTGGTTTGAAGGCAACTGGTCCGAGTACGAGGCCGACTACAAGAAGCGCAACGGCATCAGCGCCGAGAACCCCAAGCCCATCAAGTACAAGACATTGACGCGATAGGCTGACGGCCTTTCGCACGGAAGATTCCCGGCTGCGAGGCTGTGATCTGATCAATTGACGGAATCTGTCCAAAGGCCCTCTGCAGTGCAGGGGGCCTTGATTGTTTCCGGGGGCTCAGGGGTTGGGTGCGACCCGCTTCACGTCCTTCGTGGTGTAGCCGGCCTCGGCCTCCTTCTGGTGCAGGGCCGCCCAGGCCATGGCGCGGGCCAGTTGCGACACGGGCAGACCCAGGATGCCGCCTAGGGACATGATCTTCTCGAGCCACCCTGCGTCGCGGCCGCGGTTGAGGAAGCCCGGACGCAGGAAGGCGACCCGTGAAAAGCGCAGGCTTCGGACCAGCACCTCGACCTCTCCCTTGACGCGAGTCATGTTCATCTTGCTGTCGGGGTCGGTGCCCTCGCCGGTGATGGTGGCGAAGAAGTCGGCCCCGGCGGCCTTGGCATACTTGGCGAACTCGGTGGCGATGACGAAGTCCACGGCGCGGAAGGCATCGTCCTTCTTGAAGAACACGTCGTTGAAGGGAGTGCCGATGCAGCAGAAGGCCGCGTTGGCTTGTTGGGCAAGGGCGGGGTCCAGGGAGGCGATGGACTTCATGTCGGCCAGGACGATCTGCGTGAGCTTGGGGGAGCCCTTGTGCACCTGGCTCTCGCGGCGGCCGATCGCGACGATCGACTCGCACTCGGGCGAGGCGATCAGGGCGTCGAGCAGCGCCTTGCCGGTGGCGCCGGTGTGCCCGATGACCAGGGCGCGGATCTTCTTGGGTGTCTTCACGTTCATGGCGGTTCTCTCTTTCGTAGGTGTGGAGCGGGTGCGCGATTCCATCCGTGGGGACAGGACGGTTCGGAGGACTCCCGGCAGGAGTCCCCAAGTCATGCGCCGGATGTGCGGCGCGACGGGCGTTTCGGAACGCGGAGGGTCAGTCCGGGTTGCGGATTCCCTTGAGGAAGAAGTCGGCGAAGGACTCTTCCAGGCCGCCCAGGACGACGCGTCCGCGACGCTGGGCGTCGATCAATCCGCTGATGCCGGCCACGAAGAGCTCGGTCATGGCGGCGGAGGAAAGCTCGATGCGGAAGGCGCCGTGCTTCTGGCCGGAGAGGAAGAAGGCGTCCAGGGCGCGCAGATAGGGCTCCCAGAAGGCGTCGTCCCCGCAGCTTCCGGCGCTGCACACGTAGCGCAGGTATTCCTTGTGCGACAGGTGCACGGCGGCAAGCGCCCGCAGCGACTCCTCATGGTCGCCATGCTCGCGCAGGGCCAGCTCGATGACGGCCTCGATCACCGCATGGCTCTGGTCCTGGAGCAGGCTCGCGAGGTTCTCGCGGGTCCCGCACAGCCGGTGCAGGGTGGCCTTGCTGATCCCCGATGACTCGGCCAGATCCTTGGTGGTCCCGCGCGGATGATCCACCATGGCCAGGGCCAGCTTCTTCAGCAGTTGCGGTTTGATCGAGATGTCGTTCATGGTCTCCTTCACAGGCCGTCCTCAGTGCTGAAAAGAAGATACGCTCAAATTCCGCATGAGACAAGTTTGTCTCAAAAGAATCTTGAAGACCTCAATCTTTGGTGGCGATCACAGGATGAGCCTATCTTTGGATTCATGGCCGATCGGTCCCTGCTTCCGAGCACCGTCCGACTCCAGCAATGCCTCATGGCGGGGGGAGGGGCGACCCTCCCCCCGTCTCGGCATCCGGAATTTGACGGAAATTGTCGCAGGACAGGATTCGTCAAATTCCGGGATCCTCGCCTCCCCACCCGCGCGGGCGCTCCGCCCCGCAACCCTGGAATCCTCCATGCTGTGGTGCGCTGATCGGGGATCCGCGCTGGATGGTCACGTAAAGGGAGCTTCTTGTCGTGTCGCCGTAGGTGGAGACGACCTGGGCAATCAAGGAGCGCGACGAAGTGCCCGAGGCCTCGACGGGACACTCGAAGCGCTGCTCGTCCTGGATGGTGATGCCGCCATTGAAGGCGTGGGACGAGGCGACGCAGGGGTAGGTCTTGCTTCCCTCCTTCACGACGACCTCGAAGGATGCATTCGGGGCGCCGGGGATTGCGGCTCCGACCAGGCGGGGCTGCGCTGCGCGCCCCTTCCGGGCTACTGGCGCGTTAGTGCCGCTCTGACAAATCCTGTCTTAAAACAGTAGGCGTTTTGGGGGCGTCTTGTCCGTTGCGCGCCTTTGTTCGCTTTGATAGACTTTTCGGGTCGTAAATTCGGAGCATCGAAGTGTGCTTGGATTGCTGCATTGGATTTGCCAACAAGAAAGGTTGATGCGATGACGTTCAATTGGAAACCGGCTCTTCTAGTCCTGGCACTCCTCTCCCAAGCCGAGGCTGTTCAGATCTATGTCGTATTGCTGGATGGGACCAAGAAAACCCTGAATGTGGAACTTTCTTCCGACAGAATAGGGCATGTCAAGCGCAAGGCTCAAGTGGTCACGGGCATTCCAGCCTACCAGCAGCGGCTGATTTTTGCCGGAAAGCAACTTGAAGATTCCAGCACCCTTGCGAGTCAGAATGTGATGTCCGGGTCGATCTTGCATCTTCTCCGACGCAGTATCGCTCCACTATCACCCGACTCCATCACCTCAGTCACGTCGCGGACCTCGACTTCTTTCACTGTAGCCTGGATGCATGCTGCCAAAACGAGTTCGTACTACCCGACCTGCGGAAACCGCACATTGGTGTTGGCAAAGCCGGTCGATACGGGAATTGCCGGTCCTGAGGACGGGACTTCCTATGCCGGAAATGCAGTGTTCGGCAGCGGTGCGCAGATCGGATCTTCCGGCTGGTAC
>Ga0302217_10000395_pt1 | contig 10965 bp, 8 predicted proteins | sample II_Fen_N3_3_FD_198779 | JGI IMG/M metagenome (GOLD analysis project Ga0302217, IMG submission 198779) | Peat permafrost microbial communities from Stordalen Mire near Abisko, Sweden - II_Fen_N3_3 | ecosystem: Environmental > Terrestrial > Soil > Wetlands > Permafrost | place: Sweden: Abisko... | reverse complement strand
GCGTCGCCCAGTTCCAGGAATTTCTGTCCCGCTTGGTCGGCGACGAGCGATGGGACGCCGCCATCCTCGATGCCGAACTGCTCCCGAGCGACTTCCACCTTCCGCGCGAAGCCGTCCATTGCCCCGTCTTTCTGCTTTCGTCGCAGCAGGACCTGACGCGAGCCCGCCACGACCGCGAGCAGGGCATCGAGGGCCGCATCTTCGCTCCGCTGAGCGTTGCGGATCTAGATCAGCGTCTTTCCAAGCGCACGGTGCTTCCGGAATTTCAGGAACGGCCGCGCATCCTGCTGGCAGAAGACAATGCCGTCAACGCCCGCATCACGCAGCGCCTCCTGGAACGCCAGGGCTGCGAGATCGAACTCGTGGTCGATGGCATTCAGGCTTTGGCCGCCTTGGCCGAGAAGCGCTTCGACCTGGTGCTGATGGACATCCAAATGCCGGAACTGGACGGCCTGGAAGCGACCCGGCGCCTGCGCCAAAACCCCGGCAGCAACGATGGCGTCCCCGTGGTGGCCCTGACCGCCTGTGCCTTTGAAGAAGACCGCGAGCGCTGCCTAAGCGCCGGCATGAACGACTACATCTCAAAGCCCGTGGCGTCGGCAGAGCTCTCCCGCATCATCCATCACTGGGTGCGCAGCTAAGACCTACTCGGGATCGCTCCAGCGCCCCTGCTCCTTGATGAGCTCCACCAAGGCATCTGGCGCCTGTGCTTCGGGAACCCCCTTGCGCACGCAGTCGCGCCCCACATAGAGGCTCACCGTTCCCGGGGCTCCGCCCACGTAGCCGAAGTCGGCGTCGGCCATCTCGCCAGGGCCGTTCACGATGCAGCCCATGATGGCGATCGAGACGTCCTTGAGATGCCCGGTGCGGGCACGGATGCGGGCCGAAGTTTCGACCAGGTCAAAAAGTGTCCGGCCGCAGCTCGGGCAAGAGACGAACGAGGCCTTGCTTTGGCGCGCGCCAGCAGCCTGGAGCACGTCGTAGGCGAGATCCACGCATTCGTCCACCGGCTTGCCGGAGAGCGCCACCAGATCTCCATAGCCATCGCACAAGAGACTTCCCAGCACCGCTGCCATGCGCAGTTCGTCTTCCTCGTCGCCGTTCAACTTCCAGCGCAGCGCCAGGAGGGGACGGCGACTTCCATTGGACAGGCGCGCCGCCAGCCGGCGCACGCCCCACGGCCCTTGGGTTTCAAGCGAAGAAGCCACCACCGAGGCTGAGCCGACGCTTGCCAGCTGCTCCTCGGTCCACTCCACAGCCCGCTCCTTGCGCTCAGGCAGGAAAGTGTCGGCTCCGACACGCACCGGAGATCCGGAACCGGCCGAGACGCCGCCGATCTGGACCGGAGCCGTCTCGCGGCGCGCATACTTCAGAGGGTCGCAAGCCTCTACCAGACCGTCGTCCGTCTCGGCGAGACGGGTGCCGCCAAAGCCTGTCGCAATGGACACGTCCTCGGCAAAGGGGCGGATGCAAGCGCGCACCAGCGTACGCCCTGGGGCAATCTCCTCCACCGGATCTTCCGTCAGCGAAACGCGGATGGTGTCGCCCAGGCCGTCCAAGAGCAGTGCTCCGATGCCCACAGCAGACTTAAGACGTCCATCGCGGCCTTCACCGGCCTCGGTCACGCCCAAGTGGAGAGGGTAGGCCTTGTGGCCACCTTCAGCCAAGCGCTGCACCAACATGCGGTAACACTGGATCACGACCTTGGGGTTGGAAGCCTTCATGGAAAAGACGACCTGGTCAAAATTCTCGGCTTCGCATACCGCGAGATATTCCAGGGCCGAAACCACCATGCCTTCCGGGGTGTCCCCGTAGCGCGCCAGGATGCGGTCGGAAAGGCTGCCGTGGTTGGTGCCGATGCGCAGCGCCACGCCGCGGCTCTTGGCTTCGCGCACCAGCGGAGCAAACTTGTCGGCAATCTTCTGCAGACCGCGATCATAATCGCTCTCGGTGAAATCTTTGCGAAAGCCATAGGCGGTCTTGGCGTCCACGAAGTTGCCAGGATTGATGCGCACCTTCTCCACCCACTTGATGGCCTCGAAGGCAGCGGCCGGCTGGAAATGGATGTCTGCGCACAGCGGTACGGTGACTCCCTGGGATCGAACTCCAGCAACAATCTTCTCAAGGCAAGCAGCATCCGTCTGCGTCGGCGTAGTGATGCGCACCAGATCGCAGCCGGCCTTGGCCAACCGCACCGTCTGGGCGATGGTGGCCGCCACGTCCTTGGTGGAGGTGGTGGTCATCGACTGCACCAAGATGGGGTGGCGCGCACCGATGAGAGCCGAACCAATGCGCACCTCGTGAGTCACGCGTCGGAATCCTGCAAAGCGACCGAGTTCTTTCATGAGGCGCAAAATACAGCAAAAAGGGGAGCTCGATGGCTCCCCTTGCTTTTCACGGTGCAATTATCCCAAAGGCCTACTTGCTCTGACGGGCCTTGGCCTCGATGGCACCCTTCTCGATGGCGGCATCGCGAGCAGCGCTCTTCTTGTCGAAATCGGCAACCTTGGGCTCAATCTTGGCCTTGTCCTTGGCGTTCAACTGGCCCAGATAGGCGTCGCGCTTGGACTTGGACTCGGCCTTCAAGGTGTCGAACTTGGCCTTGAGAGAATCGCCTTCGGCCTTGTAGGCGGCAACCAGCGAGTCGCGCGACTTCTCGGCCAGCACACGGCTGGAATCAAGCGTAAACTTCACGGAATCGGGAACCTGGGCAGCCCAGTTCGTGTCGCGCTTGGGGGCTTGCGCCTTGAGCGCCGCCAGCTTGGCGGAGTCGGCACTGGCCTTGGCCTTGAAGGCGTTCATCAAAGCGGAATCCTTGCTGACCTTGTCTTTGAACTGATTCACCAAGCTGTCGAACTGCGCCCTCTTGGTGGAATCCGCACCCTTGTACTGGTCGGCAATGACGTCAAGCCTTGGCTCCGACTGTCCAGCCCCCTTGAGGCTGTCGATGGCGGCAGTATCCACCTTTGTGCCGCTGGCAAAAGCTGCGGTTCCGATGGTAAGGGCGATGGCGGTGATCATCTTCTTCATGGCGTTTTCCTTTAGAACTAGGTGTGATGGAGACTTCTACGACTGAGACTGAATCCTGTAGATCGCCTTCTCTGGAAGAAGCCGATCTGCCTTCTTTAGAATCAATCTCCGTGCCAAACATCTGCCGAGGCTTGCGATTTCATTTCCGGCCTTAGCAGTGGCTTTCCCCATCTGCGACAATGGGCAATTGGGGGGAATTGCCCCAAAAATCAGTCGCGCACCTTGAAATCGTCAGGATGCAGCCCCATGCGATCGATCATACGGATCAAGACCTTGCGGTCCACATCGAGAATTCGGCTGGTCAGACTTACGTTTCCCTGCGCCTTTTCCAGAGCACGCTCAATGCAGTGGCGCTCGGCGCGCTCCCGAACTTCGTAGAGCGTTCCATCGTCCTCGCATCCCGGAGGCAAGGCAAGCGGCGCCACCGCCGCATCTCCCTCCGCCAAGCCAAGATCTTCGGGAACTAAGCGTTCCTGGCTCGAGAGCAACACCGCTTTTTGGACGCGATTTTCCAGTTCACGAACATTCCCCGGCCAGCGGTGCGCTAAAATCGCCTTCTCGGCGGCACGCCCCAGTTCCTTAGGGCCGACGCCGTACTGGGCGGCATAAAGCTTCAGGTAGTGCCGCGCCAAGAGCACTGGATCGCGCCCGCGTTCCCGCAGAGGGGGAAGCTTGATCTGGATCACATTGACGCGAAAAAACAGGTCGGCCCGAAAGCGCCCAGCATCCACCTCCTGCTGCAAATCTCGATTGGTGGCCGAGACCAGACGGAAGTCCACCGGAAGGGGCGTCGTGCCACCCACCCGCACCAGCTCCCCCTGCTGGATCACGCGCAGCAGCTTCACCTGCAGTCCCAGCGGCAGTTCACCCAGTTCGTCCAGGAACAGCGTTCCCCCATCGGCAGATTCCACCAGGCCCGCGCGGGTGGTGGCTGCTCCGGTGAAAGCGCCCTTCTCGTAACCGAAGAACTCTGATTCCATGAGGTTCTCAGGGATCGCTCCGCAATTCACGGCCACGAAGGCGCCGTCCCGGCGCGGCGAACTCTTGTGAACGAAGCGGGCCAGCATCTCCTTGCCGGTGCCGGTCTCGCCTGTAATCAACACGGGGACCTGCGCGCCGGCAACACGAGAAGCTTCCAGGAAAGTCTTCGACATGGCCTCGCACTCGAAGACCGCCCCCAATGAAGGCAGTAACTCGGCGTGAATCTTCTGGAGGCGAGCAATGGCCATGGCCTGGCTTTCCTCACGCAGGGATCGCGCCAAGAGTTCCGCAAAGAAGGCGCGCCAATCCTCGAACTCCTCGCGTTCCTCCTCGGTGAAGCCAGGGTGCCCCGACAGGCGATCGAGGTAGAGGAAACCGCTGCCGTCATTCTCGAAGACAAGCGGACCGCAGAGCACCGAGCGAATGTCGTTGAGCAGGATACTTTCCTGGGTCGGCAGCGCCTGGAGATCGGAGTGGGAAAAAAGCACAGTAGCGCCACGGCGTTCGGCCTCAGCCAAAGCGCTTCCCGAAAAGCGATTGCGCGCCGCCCCTTCTGGGTAGGTCACCAGGGAACGCGGCGCCTCCTCCTCACGGGCGAAGATAAGCTGCGCACCGTCGCAGCGCAAGCGCGACGAGACCTCGCGCAGCAGCATGGGCAGCAGGCGATCCCGATCGCTCTCGCCCACCAACCGCGTCAGCACGTCCACCACCAACCTCGCCCCCTCTGCGGCCGGCTGGCCGTCCCGATGCGCCCCTTCCAGCACGTCGCCGGCAATGCGCACGGCGGGATTGCCTTCGCTCTCAGACAAGCGGAAGCGCGCCGCCCCGATGGCGATCTCATCGCCCACGCGCAGTTCCGTCGCTTCTTGGCAAGGCTTACCGTTGACCTTGACGGGACGAGATACGTCCAGTGAGCGCAGCAGCCAGGCCCCCATTTGGAACACCAAATAGGCGTGATGCGGGAGGACACCTTCGGCTTCCACGCGCAAGGTGTTGCGCGCATCGCTTCCCAACGAGGCCATGCGCCGCTCCAAGGCGAAATCGCACGACTCTGCGACATCCAGACGTGTCAAGACGTGGCTCATTTGGTCCTTTCGGATTCGACTTGAATCGCAACGATCTGGTAGGCTGTGGCCTTCACGCGTCCCTGCCAGACGAGGTTTCCATGGCGGCGCAACTGCACCATATGATGGCCAGCCTCCATAGGATAGCGGCCCGACGGCCCGACGGCCACCACTTTTCCGTCCACCGACACGGAACAACGGCAAGCCTCGGGCAGCAGCAGCGCGGCCGGAAGCGACGGCGCCGTACCTTCCGAGAAATCGGGACCATCGAGGGATGTCCCACCGCCGTGCCGATTCGATCCCAGAAGTTCCGGCGCCAGCGGCACCGCCGTCGCCTGACGAACCGGAGCCGGCGACGCGCCGCGGCGTCCGGCAAAGAAACCGGCAAGCCCTGCCGTCGCCACCACCACGGCACCCAGAAGCCAAGGCAAGCGGCGGCGGCGCGGCTTGCCGAGATCAATCCGCGCCAGCGTCTCCATGGCCGGCCAGTGGTCGGGATCCCACTCCAAGGCCTCCGAAACCAGCCGGAAGGCGACCTGCGCCTGGCCTCTCCGGAGATGCTCCTGCCCCGCCTCTAGGCAAGCCCGCGACAGTTTTCGACGGAAAGCGGGTTCCACAAGCTCCGACAATTCCCGTCGCGCCGACGACGCGTCCGCCGCCGCTTCGAAGTGCCGGCTCCACTCCTGGGCATCGCTCCAGCGCTCGCCAGGATCGCGAGCCAGGCCGCGCCGGAGCAGTTCCGCCCACCAGGGCGGCAGCGCCAGCGAAGCAAGGCTTCGGTCGGCGTCTTCCGGCGTCGCGGGCCGGCGTCCCAAGAGGCTTTCTGTCAGCACCAGCGCCATGGCCCAGAGGTCCCGATCCTGCGGGCGTGCCTCCTGCCGCAGCGCTTCCGGCGGGAGGTAAGCGGGCGTGCCGCAATGCGCTCCGCCCGGAATGAGTTCCTGGGAAAAGCCGAGGTCCAACAATCGCACCTCGCCATCCGGCTGCACCACAATATTGGCGGGCTTCAGATCGCCATGCGCCAGGCCGTTGTCATGCAACCTTGTCAGCGCTTGGGAGAGCCGCCCTCCCAGCCAAGCTGCAGCATTCTGGGAAAGCGCTCCTGTCTGGAGCTGTTCCGAAAGTGAGACTCCCTGCAACCATTCCATGGCAACGAAGGTGCGACCATGCCAATGGAAGGCGTCGTAGACCGCTGGGAAGGCGGAATCGTCCAATGCCGCCTGGCGACGCGCCTCCTCGGGGTTTCGCGTCCCCGGCAGGATCTTGAGGGCAATCTCCCGCTCCAGCGCCTCCTGCCGCACACGCCACACCTCGCCCCAGGCGCCTTGCCCCAGCGGAACCGGATCCCCATAGCCGCTCGGCAAGCGCGGAAGCTTCACGGCTCCAGCTTTCGTTCAGCCTGCACCAGCCACCAGAGCGAATTTTCGTCGTGAGGATCCACCTTCAGAGCGCGCAACCACCATTGATGCGCCACGGCGGCATCACCCTCCTGCCATTCCAGCAGTCCCAGGTTGTAAAGGGACGGGACGTCAGTGGAATCGATGGCCACGTTCTGCAGGAAAAGCTCGCGCGCCATGCGCGGATGGCCGCGATGGTATTCCAGGATGCCGGCCAAGTTGCGAGCCGAAAACTGGCGTGAGTCGGTATGCAGCAGCTCCTTCAGACGTCCCAGAGCGGCCGCGGTGTCGCCCTTCTGGACCAGGCTGCGAGCCCACAGGTAATTGGCTCGCGACCAGCTGCGGCGAAGCGAGGTGTCGGAGGAAAAACCCTGGGCAATTTCTAACTCGCGCACCGCGTCTTCCCAAGCCAGTGGATCGTCGCGCTCCGAGAGCGCCTGGGATTCCGCCCGCTGCACCAGGACGCGCGCCATGCCGACACGCGCCTTAGCGTCGTCCGGGACCTCGTCCAGAATCTGCGAAAAAAGTTTCTGGGCCCGCGGCCAATCTCCCAGTTCCAGGCAGCGCATGGCCGCCGCTTCGCGGTCACGGCGGCATCCTCCCAGGAGAACACCTCCAATCGCAAGCAACAGGAGGGTGGAAAAAGAGCGCCGCATCAGAAGGAAACGTTCCATTGCAAGGAAAATGCACGCGAATCCCAGACATTGCTGTCGGAATCCTTATCGGCGATGGTACTCCAATTGGTCTCCGTATTCCAGCGGCCCGTCACATCGCCGAAGATTCCCAAGTCCAGGCTGGCCCCCAGCGTTCCCGACAGATCCAGATCTTCGCGACGGCGCACAAAGGTCTCGAAGGGCAGCACGCGCCGATCGATGTCGTTGCTGATGGCGGTGTGCGGCTCCACCAGATACCAAGCGCCGGTTTCGCGGTCATGCCAGAGGGTCAGCTCGTCCGTGGCATAATTTTTCCCGAGCATGGCGATGCTCCAGCGCGTCTTCTGGAACCAGATGCGCCAAGAGACACTTCCTGAAGCAAAGAAGGAAACCCTTGGATGCGGCGCCCAGGAAAGGCTCGCATTCAGGCTGGGGCCGCCGTTGGAAGAGGGGGTGACTTCCGCGAAGGGGACGCTCTGCGTCGTGTAGGGCGCCGAGCGGATGCTGCTGAAGCCGGGCTCCCAGCCATTGCCGGAGCTATCGTAGATGGCGAGCCAGGATGGCAGTGCACTTAGGTTGCGCAACAGAAGTACGGTGTCGCGCATGCCCGAGACCTCGACCACCTTGGCAACCGAGTCCATCGAACGACTTTCCGGACCGAAGAAGCTTGAAAGCCCGAAGGACCCCGAAAGCGAGATGCCGTGATCAAAGCGGCGGCGCCCGGAAAAAACAAGGGAACCTTGGCGATAGTGTACCGGAGTCTCGCCCACCTGAGAAACCGACGCCGCCTGGCTTCCCGAAAGGGAAAGCTTCCATGAAGATTGCTTGGAATAGTGGTCCCAGGCCGCAGAAAGCCCCGCATCGTTGCGCATGCCGTCGGGAAAATAGGCGATCCGGGAAAGGCTGGCAGAAAGGGAGATGCGGCTTTCGGAAAGATTCCGCGCTAGAACGATACGCGTCCCGGCCGCCCACTGGTCCAGAGTATCGGAAGCGGCATCGAGGGTGGCGCGCGCCCACGGATCGAGACGAAGGCTGGTGCCGCCGCCGCTCCAGTTCCACGACATGCCAACGGAGTGTTCCTTGGTGCGCCCATAGACACGCACCGTATCGAGCCCTGCGGAAGCCGCACGCGCAGGCACGCCACGAGTGATCTCGCTAGCCAACTGCTGGACCCGAGAATGGATGGGATCGTAATGAATGCGACTGTCACTCACATCAAAGGCATACCAGCCGCTCCAGGACGGCAAGACAGAAACCGGCAGCGCGGACGTCTTCGCACCGATCTGCCGGGCATCTTTCTCCATACCAAGGGTGCGAAAGAAGCGCTCCCGCTGCACCAGAAACATCTGGCGCGATCCGGGAAAGCGCTTTTCCATGGCGTAGTTCAATCCCAAGGCGCTCTCAAAACGGCCAGCCAAGAAGAATTCCTCGGCTTCCAGCAGCCGCAGCGAGTCCACCTCGCCAAAGCGAGAAAGTCCCTCGTCCAGCAGGATCACGGCCGCCGCATGCCGTCCCGCCACCGACAGTGAAAGTGCAGCACGATACAGCAAAGCCTGGGCCGGAGTGTCCAGGGAAATTTGGAGGAGCAAGGAGTCCTTCGGCTCGCAGAGGGTGGAGTCGCAGATTGAATCGCCACGCATCTTTAGAGGAGAATAGACGTGCCCGCTCCAGCTTGCGGCCCGTTGAGACGCGCCGCTGAAGATCAAGGTGAACAGCAGCCCAAGCAGCGCCAAGAGCGCGTCACCGCGCCAAGAACAGGGCGGAGCTTCCGGTGCGCAAGGCGCCTCCCGTCGTGCGCCACAACATGCGGACGACGTAGGAACCAGACGGGATCCCCTCCAACGAGCGTCCCCCTTGCCCCTGGCCATCCAAGGAGACACGGCCATAGGCATGCCCACGCAGGTCGAAGATCACCCCCGTGGCATTGGCCGGGCCACTCATGATCAGTCGCTCGCCTTGGGTGCGCAGGGAAAGGCGACTTGAAGCCGCACGAGCGCTTGTGATCCCCGCCTGCCGAGCCGCCCAACTGCGCACGACCTTGATGCTGTCGAGATCCTTCATGTAGGTCGAGTAGTTCTTCGCGATGGTGGTGGAATCGCCCCACAGCTCAACCTGCCATCCGTAGGTTCCGTAGGCAAAGAAACGGTCGTGCCAAGCTCGCGTGGTATCGCAAAAGCTTCCGGAATTCTGGACGCTATTCAAGTACATAGCCGTCTGCCCATCCTGGGTATAGCTCGTCCAGGAATAGACGGAACCGCCGCACGCCATGAACTCAATGCTCAGCTTGACGGCATAAGATTGCTCGTAGGCCCAGTTGGCCACCGAATCGCTGTCAGAGCTCAACCCTTCGTAGAGCAACACTCCAGCCATGACATGCACAGTGGTGTCCTTGGGATACCACATATATTCCGTGGAACCCAGCGTGTCCTTGATGCTGAGGGTATCCCAATTCGCCGGCAGCGAAATCGTAAGGCCTACATCAGGAAGGGCTACCGACGTGGATGCATGGGCACTGGCCAACATTCCGGCAAGCAGAAATGCTGATGCGAATGGGAATTTCACAGCGACTCCTTTGGCAAGATTCGTTCATCTGTCTCGGAATCCTTTTGAGGAGGAAGGCAGACTTGAACGTTCCTCGATCTGGCGAATCTTCAAGCGCAGGCGCTCTCGCTCATCTTCCGGCAACGATTGCAGGAAACGCTCGCGTTCCAGCTTAGCGTCTTTCTTAACAACATCACTCTGGCGATGCTCGCGCAATGAGGACGAATTTCCACGCAAACTCTGCAAGCGCTCACGGACTTCGGGAGGAAGCTCCGAAGCGTAGTCCTTCCAGGCGGTGTCGCTGCTGCGGCCACACCAAGCCGATCCCGCCAAAGCGGCAACGGCAGCGAGCAGCAAGAAGGTGTTACGGCATTTCATGGAAATCTCGATTTTTAGGAGTCGCCTCTTGATCGAGCAACATCCAAGCCATTATCCATCTTCGACAGATTTGCTGTCAAGCAGCCTTGAGATTTGCCGCTTTTTTGGGGCAAATCAGGACAATTTTGACAAATCGAGGCGATTCGACACAGACTCTTCCTTAGCCGTTTTCCAAAGCTCATCCAATTCCGCAAGACTTCGTCCATCCAAGGGTTTACCCTGCTTGCTTGCCTGCGCCTCCATGTTCCGGTAGCGCGTCTCGAACTTTCGCGAAGCCGCCAAGAGCGCCTCTTCGGCACCGATCCCCAGCTTGCGCCCGAGGTTCACGCAGGTAAACAGCAAATCGCCAAATTCATCCTCAATGGCGTGGCGATCCCCTTGGCCAATCGCTTCCCGCAGTTCGCCTTCCTCTTCGGCGAACTTTTCCCATACCGGGGCAGCATCTGGCCAGTCGAAGCCGTCCTTGGCCGCCCGCGATTGCAGTTTGGCCGCTCGCATCAGGGCCGGAAAGCTCGGTGGAATACCATCCATGCGGCTCTTGCGATCTTCCTTGCCCTTTTCACCGTTCTTGATGGTTTCCCAATTGCGCACCACGTCGGCGGAATCCTTCACGTCCACAGATCCGAAGACATGCGGATGGCGGCGGATGAGCTTGGCGCACAACTCGTGGATCACCACATCGAGATCGAAGCGCCCTTGCTCGCTTGCCATCTGCGCATGGAAAACCACCTGCAAGAGCACGTCGCCAAGTTCTTCGGTCATGCCGTGGTCGTCGCGCAGATCCACGGCTTCCAGGAACTCGTGCGCCTCTTCCAAAAGGCACCCTTTGATGCTCTCGTGGGTCTGCTCCTTGTCCCAAGGACAACCGTCAGGAGCCCGCAGACGCGCCATGATCTTGCGCAACTGCTCAAATGAGTAGTA
>Ga0302217_10000393_pt1 | contig 10968 bp, 10 predicted proteins | sample II_Fen_N3_3_FD_198779 | JGI IMG/M metagenome (GOLD analysis project Ga0302217, IMG submission 198779) | Peat permafrost microbial communities from Stordalen Mire near Abisko, Sweden - II_Fen_N3_3 | ecosystem: Environmental > Terrestrial > Soil > Wetlands > Permafrost | place: Sweden: Abisko... | reverse complement strand
GAGGACGAGGAAGAAAAGTTGGGCGGCTTTTTCGTACTTCTGGAAGGCACCGCCAAAGTCGTCATTGCCGCTCCGGACGGCCGCGAAGCCATTCTCGCCCTCCTTACCGAAGGAGACTTCTTTGGTGAGATGTCTCTTCTCGACGGCGATCCTCGCTCCGCCACGGTGCGCACCTCCTCCCAGTGCCGTCTGCTGCACATCCGTCGCGACAACTTCGTAGGCCTCTTGCGCGAGTACCCAGACATCGCCATCGGCATGCTGGTCGAACTTTCGCTGCGCTTGCGCCAGGCCAACCGCCGCATCGAGGCATTGGCCCTTATGCCCGTCAACGGTCGCGTTGCCGCCGCGCTCACCCAGATCGCCGACACCCACGGCGTTCGTTTGCGGGGGCAGCTCATCTTGCACGAGCGCCCCACTCAGGCGGAAATCGCAGAACTCGCCTGCACGACACGGGAAACCGTCTCGCGGGTTCTTAGCTCAATGCAAAAGGACGGCATTCTCACTTCGGATGGCCGAGGCATGATCATCCTTGACGAGGATCGCCTGCGGCAGGGAGCGGCATGATTCGATTCAATTTCAAAGAATGGACAGGGCGCAAGCGCCTGTTGGCGCATTTTGTTCTCGCCGCCGCATCCATCGGCATTCTCTGGCTGATCGGCCTTCTGATCTTCGACAAGATCGTGATGCCGCGCGTAGTTGGCAGAAACATCGCCTTGGTAGAAGTCCCCTCGGTGGTCGGCAAGAGTCCTGAAGAAGCCGCAAGCCTACTGCAAGCCGCCGGGCTGGCTCCGATTCTAGACCCTGAACTCAAGCGTTCCGAGTCGGTGGAACAAGGCATGATTGCGTTGCAATCCCCTACGGCCGGCTCCCAGGTGAAGGCCGGACATTCGGTACGTTTTTGGACCTCCGCCGGTCGCACCTCGGTCATCGTTCCCGATGTGCATGGACAGGACAGCTCCAAGGCAGCTCGCGCCCTTGAGGAAGCTGGCCTGGTTCTCGGTGCACCCGACCATCAGATCGATAGCACCGTTTCCATCGGCAAGGTCGTGCGCACCAACCCTGCCGCCGGCTCCAAGCTCGGCCCAGGCTCCAAGATCAGCCTGATCCTGAGCTCCGGCAAGGAATCCAAGGACACGGCTTCCGCAACTGCGGACACCGCCCAGAGACGGGGCCTTTTCTGAACCTCTCATCTTGGTCAATTCTCGCAGCAGGGGCGCTGCTCTGTTCTTGCGCCAAGCCGACTCCAGAAGATGTCCCCTCCATTCCTCCACGCGAGTTTCTGACGCCTTCCGAGCGTCAGTCTGTCGCTCATGAGGCATTTCTCCAATACCTGTTGCTAGACGACCAAGGGCAAGCGCAGCATGCCTTGGACGCCGCCCTTACGACCCTGTATTACGACGACTCCGACCGCTGGCTCTTCGTGCAGACAGCGCACCAGCTGCGCGATCTGCATCGCAGCGCTGATGCCCTGGCACTTTTCCGCAAGAGCTTGACGTTTTCTGCGGAACCAGAAGCCTCCGATTGGGAATTCCTGGCTGGCCTCTTCTTGGACTTGAATCAGGCCGATTCGGCGCGTACCGCCCTGAATCACGCCCTTGCTCTTGATTCCTCATCCCGCGAAGCCTTGATGGGCTTGGCGCTGCTTGCTGAACGCGAGGGACGCGCCCCGGAAGCCGCCTCCCAATACGCTCGTCTGGCGCTGCTTTCCGAAAACCCGGCCCCCTTCTCCCAGAAGGCCTACGGGCTATGGATGCGGGCCGGTCACAACGACAGCATTCTCGCCCTCTCGCGCGCGCTTTGGTCGCGCAATGCTTCGGTCCTAGATGGAGAACTTTCCGCTGAACTGCTGTCTCGTCAAGGCCGCATCGACGAGGCGCTTGGCATCCTGGATACCATCGGACGCGAAAATCTGGATGAAGACACCCTGCGCCCTGCGCTCTTGACAGTGCGCGCAGAACTGCTTTCCGGCCGTCTGGACAGCGCTCGATTGCGATTGCGGGCCTTATTGTTGACGGCACCTCGCGAAGCCGATCAGGGCTTGACCGGCGGGCTTCTGATGGATGGCGATTCCGGCGAGACGGTCCGCGGACTTCTTTCCGGCTTATCTGAGGCCGAGCCGCTCAATGCGCGCTACTCTGACCTGGTCGGCAGCATCTTCTTGGCGCGTTCCCAATGGGACTCGGCTCGGGTTTGGCTCGATCGCTCTTTGGCCAGCGACTCTTCCCATGAGGATGTCTGGACACGGCGTACTTTGTTGGAACTCGAAGCCGACCATCCCGAAGAGGCCGTCGCTGTTGCTATTCGGTTCCGAAGTCGCTTTCCAGAACTGGTGCGGGCACGCTGGCTGCTGGTGCAAGCTTTAGAAAAGCTGGCCACCGCCCGCTTGCATTCCCACCCTTGGCAGAATCCCCCTCCGGATTCGGAGCCAGCGGCCACAGTGCTGCGGCAACAAGCCCTGGCGCAACTGGACACCGCAGCCCGTCTCGATTCCTCTTTGCCTCAATTGCGCTTCGAGCGAGCCACGCTGCTGGAACGTCTGGGGCGCTGGGACGAAGCCTACAAGGAATTGCGCACGGTCCTCACCAACGATTCCACCAATCATGTCGCCATGAACTACTTGGGGTATGTGCTGGCCGATCGCAACCGCGGGAACTTGGATGAGGCAACGCACCTTCTGAACAAAGCCTTGGAACTCTCCCCTAAAAATCCCGCCTATCTTGATTCGCGTGGTTGGCTGCGCTATCGACAGGGACACTTCAGCGAAGCCCTAAACGACATCGACTCGGCTCTGGGAACCTTGCACGACGACGAAATCGTGGTGGAACATCACGCCTACGTACTGGAAGCCTTAGGACGCAAAGAGGATGCTCGTCGCGATTGGATGCTTTTGCTCCAACGCCTGCCAGGCTACCTACCGGCGAAACAAGCACTCCAGCGCCTCCCGAACAATGGTTGGAGGAAGCCTTGACTCCGCGTTTGACCATGGCAGTCTGCGCTGCTTTGCTGCTCGGTGGTTGTGCCTCCGCGCCGCGCACCTTTCCGGCCGGCGAGACCCTCCTGGGACGATCTCCGACGACACCCGACTGGTCTGCCGCTTCAGTGCGCGCCCGCTACCAGATTCGCTGGGTCACCCCGCGTACCCAAGCCGTCTTCAACGCCGATGTGCGGACCTTGGGCAGCATAGGACGTACTGATTTTACCTTGCCCAGCGGCATCCCTATTGCCTCAGTGGCTTGGAAAGGCGATCGCTGGCAAGAATTTCTGCCCTATCAAGCCACCATCGTAGAAGGGCAGGGAGAACTCGTACCGCTGGCTCCTTTGGGGATTCCGGCCTTCCCTTTGCTGGAACTAGAGCGGCTTTCACGAGGATTGGTGATTCCCCCCGATGCGGTACGGCGGAAGCTGACCACGCTTTACTCCGGCAAGGGCATGCGCGTGCTGCTTTCCGATCCCGATGCTCAATCCCATCGCTGGGCATTGCATCTCGCAGAATCCGATGGCTTCGTCCAGCGGATCCAGCGCTTCCAAGGGCCAGTGCAGGAAGAAGACATGCAAATCCAGAGCTATCTCCCGCATGTCCCCATCCCCAACCGACTGCGGCGCGAATTCGACACCACGACATTCATAGACATGGAACTCCAAGGCTGGACGGATCGCAATTTCGTTTCTCCTACGGAACTGTTGCTTCCCTTTGACCCGCAGATGGACACCATCGCCATCGGGACAGATCGCTTCGGTAAGCGCTACTACACTCTCCGCGCTTCCCATCCCGACAGCCTGCTCCCCTTTCCTAAGGACTTTCTTGCCGATGTCGTCTTGAGTCCCGACAGTTCCATCGAAGATGCAGATGATTCGGCGGACGATTCGGCCGAAGTCGACAGTCTCGAACAGGACAGCGACATGCCGGACATTGGCGAAGAGGACTTGGAAAGCGCAGACGACAGCGTCGCCGTCCCTCCTGTCCCCAAGCCAGCACCAGCCTTGCCTGCCGTACTGAAACCTCGTAGCGAAGCGCCCTCGAAGACTCCCGCAACTCCCGCCCCAGCCTCGGATCTTCCGTCAGCCCCTCCCCCCACGGAAAGTATTCCTCGCAAGTTCTAAAAAGAGAACCGCCCAGCTTTGAGGGCCAGGCGGTTCAATTTTGCGCGGAGGGATTGGCGGATTGGATTCTTTATTGCATCTCTTCAGAGGAAATAAGACTATTCATCTGATAGCTTATTCTGACTTGCGATGCTGGGCAGTCTTGAATTTCGGTTAACGGGCCGAAAGAAGACCTATTTCTGATCTTAAGGATACAGGAAAAAGCATCATAACGCAAAGTAAGAATAGCGTAATCAACGAGACAAGTTCTCATTCTCACCTCTCGCCAGCAGAATTCTTGATATTTTCTGGTCTTGAACAGGAAAGGCCATCATGAAAAGTCTTGTCATTTCGCTGCTGGTCGCCGCGGCAACCCAAGCCGCAGCGCCAAAGGGCAGCATTCCCCCCGGCATGGTCCGCCTTGTCGGCAGCTGCTTTGAAATGGGCGCAGATGACGGCGAAGCCAACGAACGCCCCCCGCATGAAGTCTGCGTACAAGGCTTCCTGATCGACCGCACCGAAGTGACCCAAGAGGCCTGGGGCAAGACGCACATGGGCAATCCCGCCGGTTTCAAGTGCGAGAAGTGTCCTTTGGAGCGCGTGACCTGGTTCGAAGCCGAACAGTACTGCCGCGAGAAGGGGTTGCGCCTGCCCACCGAAGCCGAATGGGAATACGCCGCCCGCGCCGGAACCCACACCCCCTACCCAAGCGGCCCCTACCTTGATGGCGAGCACGCGTGGTACGATGGCAATTCCGATGGCAAAACGCACCCCGTCGCATCGCTTCGTCCCAATGCCTGGGGGCTCTACGACATGCTGGGAAACGTGTGGGAATGGGTCAACGATGGCTGGGATTCCACTTACTACGCCAAAAGCCCGCGTCAAGATCCCCAAGGCCCCGCTGAAGCCTCCGAGCGGATGGCGCGCGGAGGTTCCTGGTACAACTTTGAAGGCCTGGTGCGCTCCTCGACGCGCATCCATTATCCTCCCGCCCAACGCTTTGTGAACGTGGGCTTTCGTTGCGCCCGCGACCTCGTGCCTCCCGACACCACTCACAAGCGCACGCCTTGAGATCTCCCCGACCTCTGCTCCTGATTGGAGCCGGAGCCATGGGTCAGAAGCACCTGCGCCATCTCAGCGGCGGCGGCCACTTTTCTCTCGCCGGCATCTGCGATTCCAATCCAAGCGTCTTCCCATCTGGAGTGCCCAGCTGGACCTCCCTGACGGAAGCACTTGCGGCATCTGATGCCAAAGCCGCCTTGGTCGCCGTGCCGCCCCAAGCACATGCGGCCTGCGCGCACGCCTGCCTGGATGCAGGCCTTGCGGTGCTCATGGAAAAGCCTCTCGCCCCAAGCTTTGCGCAAGCCAGCGAACTCCGCCAAGCCTTTGCCGCCGCGAAGGTCATTCTTCAGCCGGCCATGGTGGAGCGCTTCAATCCGGCATGGCAAGCGTTGCGTCAGCGTCTGGCTTTGGAATCCATCCGTGCCATTCGCATCCGCCGCGAAGGGGGCACACGACGGATTGGACATGCGATTGGCGTTGGGCAGGACCTCGCCATCCACGATCTCGACTTGCTACTAGATCTGCTTCCTGGCCTACAGCGAGAAAGCCTGCTCCGCGAGGGGACTGCAGGAAATGAACATCGGATCGAGATGCGACTGTCGAGCCAGGGGATCAAAGTGGAGCTATGTGCCGCATGGGATCTGCCGCCATGCCGCACTTGGACCGTTGAAACGACAAAAGGAACTTACGCCGTCGACTTTCGGCACAGTTTGCTCTGCTGGAACAACGAAATAATCCCGCTGCCTAAGGGCGATGCTTTGGCATCCCTTCAGGAGGCGTTTGCCGATCTTTCAGAGCACAGCGAAACGGACCAGGCAGGACTTACCCGCGTCCTTTCCGCCCTAGCGCTCCTGGAAGATTAGCCCAAAAATGCGACAGCTTCGATCTCGACCTTGACGTCGCGCGGCAAGGAGCTCACTTCCACGGTGGAACGAGCTGGCGCCGCCTCTCCCGGGAAGTAGCGGGCATAGACCTCGTTCACCGCCGCAAAGTCATCGAGATCGGAAAGGAAAATGCCAGTACGCACGACCTGTTCCATGCTCGCGCCTCCGGCGATCAGCACAGCCTTGAGGTTTTTCAAGACCTGTTCGGCCTGCTGGGCGGCAGTTTCTCCGATGGTTTTGCCGGTCTTCGGATCGATTGGAATCTGTCCGGAACACCACAGAAACCCGCCTGCCGACACGGCTTGCGAGTAAGGCCCAATGGGCTTTGGAGCTTCTTCCGAAAAAACGCTTTTTTTGTCCATGATCATGCCAAATGAGATACATATTTCCGTCATGCACAAGCGCCATACCAAAATTCTTGCAACCATCGGGCCATCTTCCGAGCCTCCAGAAATGCTGGAAAAGCTTTTCAAGGCTGGACTGAACGCCTGCCGCCTCAACCTCTCCCACGGCGATCATGCCGAGCACGGATCTCGCGTCAAGAACATTCGCGAAATCTCGGCTCGACTGAACTGGCCCGTGAGCATCGTTCTGGACCTGTGCGGCCCCAAGGTGCGCACCGATACCATGACCTACGAGATTGCGGTTGGCGAAACCTGGCGTCTGGTCGCGGCTGGCAAGGGCGATCCGGCCACCAAGCGTATGGGCATCCAGCAGCCGAACCTCTATCAGATCGTCAAGCCCGGCCAGGTCATCCTGTTCGACGACGGCAAGATGGACGTGGTCGTTACGGCTGTTGAAGGCGACGAAATCCTTTGCACCGTCCGCACCGGCGGCAAGGTCAAGTCCCGCAAGTCGGTGAACACCCCGGGTGCCGACAACGGCCTGGACGTGCTCTCCGAAAAGGACAAGAAGGACGCCATCTTCGGTAAGGAAGCCGGCGCCGACTGGGTCTGCCTCTCCTTCGTGCGCCATGCCAAGGATGTCAACGATTCCCGCGCCTACTTCGACAGCATCGGCTGGCACGGCGTGCCCATCATCGCCAAGATCGAGACCCCGCTTGCGGTCGAATGCCTCGAAGACATCGTCAAGGTTGTCGACGGCATCATGGTCGCTCGCGGCGATCTCGGCATCGAGTGCCCCACGGAAGAAGTCCCTGTCATCCAGAAGCGCGCTGTCAAGCTCGCTCGCAAGTATGGCAAGCTCCTGATCGTGGCCACCCAGATGCTCGACTCCATGGAGCGCAACCCCCGCCCGACGCGCGCTGAGGCCTCTGACGTGGCCAACGCCGTATTTGACGGCACCCAGGTGGTGATGCTCTCCGGTGAGACGGCTTCGGGTGACTATCCCGAGCAAGCGGTCCAGACCATGGCCACCATCGCTCGCAAGGCCGAAGGCGTCGCAGACATCCCACAGGACCTTCCGACGATCTGTTGCCAGTCCCAGGAGATGATTGCGGCGGCGCTTCGCCTGCACACCCACTCCAAGTCCCCGGTGCTGGGCATCTTCAGCGACGACGCCGCCGTCATCGGTGCCGCTGCCGCCTTCCATAGCGATGCCACCATCGTCGCCCTGACGACTGACCGTAAGGTCTACCAGCGCGTTGCTCTGCACTTCGGTGTAGTGGCCGTGCTGGTGCCAGCCTACACTCAGATCGACGCCGCCATCCCCGAGGCCATCAAGGAGATCAAGGCGCGCGAACTGGTGGACGAGTCCGATCGCATTGTGTTCCTGTACGCCACCCCGGTGGGCGCCAAGACGCACAACACGATCCGCTTGGTTCCTGTCGCCGGCTGATCGCCGAACTCTTTCGTGTGCATTTGGGCCCCGGGATTTCCTGGGGCCTTTCTTTTTGTCCTCAACGCAAAAAAGGGCGGCTCCAATGGAGTCGCCCTTCGCAGTTCAAAATCTTGGCGGGATCAGCCCTGTTCAAGCCCCAGCGTCTTGGTGGTGGCGTCGCACACTTCGGCAGGTCCCCAATACTGGATGGGGCCTGGGTAGACGTAGGATTCCGTTTCGGCCCAAGTGTCGCGATTAGCGGCCAGGGCGCGGAAAGGAGCTCCGTCGAGTTCCACCAGCGCCTTGCGGATCACGGGCTTGTCTTCGCCGTGACGGCGTTCCATGTTCATCATCATGGTGATGGGGATGCCACCGGGCTTCCAGCCTTCGATGCCCTTAGTGAGGTTCGACACGGTGGCCATGTAACCAGTGTATCCGCCGTTCACGAGGAGCGATGCCACGGTGCCCAAAGAGTAGCAGTAGTCGGCGTCGAAGTTCGACGGTGCAGCGCAACGCCCTTCGTAGCCGAAGAAGTGGTGAAGCGCCGAAAACTTGGCCTTAGAACCAATTTTCGTGAGCTCAGCAGCAACCATCTCCGAGAGGAGCTTTTCCGTCTCGATGCGCGAGACCTGGACGTTGCCGTGCGGGTCGCGATCGAGCAGCAGCTGCCCGCGGATGCCCAGCGGCAGCGAGAAGTAGGTGGCGGCGATGTCGGCGGTCAGGAACTTCTTGAGCAGCTCTTCCTTGGCGGCCTGGTCGGCAGCGGCCTCGAAGGCCTTCTCTTCCTTGGCCATCAAGTCGTTCAAGGTGGCGATCAGCTTCTTGACGTCGGGCATGAACTCGACCAAGCCTTCGGGAACCACGGCCACGCCGAAGTTCTTGCCAGCCTGGGAGCGCTTGTCCACCAAAAGGGCGATGGAGCTCACCACCTGAGCCAGCGTCTGCCCCTTCTTCTCGACTTCTTCGGAGACCAAGCACAGGTTGGGCTGGGTCTGGAGAGCGGCTTCAAGAGCCAAGTGGGAAGCGCTGCGTCCCATGATCTTGATGAAGTGCCAGTACTTCTTGGCCGAGAGGCAGTCGCGCTGGATGTTGCCGATCAGTTCCGCGTAGGTCTTGGAGGCGGTATCAAAGCCGAAAGACGTTGGGATCTGGGCGTTCTTCAGATCGCCGTCGATGGTCTTGGGAGCACCGATCACGGCGATCGAGGAGCTCTGGGCCTTCAGCCACTCACCAAGCACAGCGGCGTTGGTGTTGGAGTCGTCGCCACCGATGATGACCACGGCAGCGGCCTTCAGGTCTTCAAGAACCTTCTTGGCCTTCTGGAACTGCTCTTCGGTCTCGAGCTTAGTGCGACCGGAACCGATGATGTCAAAGCCACCAGTGTTGCGATAGGAAGCAAGCAGCTCCTCTGTGATCTCGATGAACTTGCCGTCCACGAGTCCGGAAGGCCCGCCCAAAAAGCCCAGCACGCGGGAATCCTTGTGGATGGCCTTCACGCCGTCGAAGATGCCGGCGATGACATTGTGGCCGCCGGGAGCCTGGCCACCCGAAAGCACCACGCCCACCGTAAGCGGGCCGCGCAGCGAAGATTCGCCCGCCACGAACTCGGCCACCGGCTGCCCGTAGGTCTTGGGGAAAAGCGCCTTGACACGAGCCTGGTCGGCCACGGACTCGGTGCCTTGGCCGAAGGCGATCTTGACGGCCGCCGGGCCTTGGCGAAGAACAGGAGGAAGTTTGGGCTGGTAGGCCTTGCGAGCGGTCTGGAGAGCCGAGAGCGTCATTTCTTGAGGTTCCCTTGTTGATGTGATCAGTGAAACACCGGCGCACAAAAATAGTTCGAAAGATCCACTAAAACAGAAAGCCCTCCGTCGCAGTGCGACGAAGGGCTCCCATCATCTCCCATGTGGGGGATGAGATTACTTCTTGGCGGTGTCCTTAGCGACTTCGGCCTTCTTGGCGGTGTCAACCTTGGCTTCGGCCTTCTTAACGGTGTCCTTGACGGCAGCGGCCTTCTTAGCGGTCGTATCCTTGACGGCGGCAACCTTCTTGGCCTTCTTCACTTCGGCCTTCTTGACGGTGGCCTTGGCGGAATCCTTGGGGGTTTCGGTGGCAAAGGCGGCGACAGAAGTTACCAAAGCGGCGAACAGAATCTTCTTCATGACATTCTCCTAATTACTGTGGATGAAACACTTTCGTCCAATGACACACGACACCTTTTGCCATCAGCGAAAATCAACGGGACCGGATGGTCTAGCTGGAAAATAAATGCAGGAAGATTCCTGAAACGGCGTCAATTATCCAAAATTTGTTTTCCTGCCCACGCACTTCCTGAAAACAAAAGCCCCGGTCTTCAAAAGACCGAGGCATCTATCATCACCGGGCTTGCGTCGACCTATCAGCCAGCCGCATTCAAAGCCAAGAATCTCCGCGCATCTTGGGCATCGTCGGTATTCGGATAGAGCTTGATGAGCTTTTCAGCCGTCTCCCGAGCGCCCTTTCCGTCACCTTGAGCATCACGGACCAGAACCTGCTGGAACATGACCTGGGAAAGGAAAGGCAGTTGATCCTTGGGTTCCTTATCAAGGCCCCGATCCTTGGGGTCTCCCGTCACGCGCTGATATTTGGACAACACTTGGACAAGCAGGTTTTCCGCCGTCTTGTAATCCTTGCGATCGATGGCGCACACAGCCAAGCCTCGCATGGCAGTTCCTTCGATCAAAGGCAGAGAGCTTTTGGCGCGAGCAACTGCGTAGTTCTTTTCGGCTTGGACAAACTGTCCCTTGCTGAGCTCGATGTCAGCCAAGATCACAGCAGCCTTGGCGGTCTCGATATCGGCGTTGGATGCCGCCACCTTCTCAAGGTAAGGAAGGGCGGAATCCACCTGATTGCGCGAGAGGAGCAAGTAGACCTGCCCCATGTCGGCGCGAGCCTTTTCGCGCGCACTGGAGATCATGTTGGCACGAACCACCCACAGGGCAAGCCCCGCCAGGAGAAGCCCCAGAACGGAATAGGCAACGGTCTGGTTGCGGCGCAGAAAATCCTGCCCCCTGCGCACAGCCTCGGATGCGCGTTCCTCGAAAGGGAGCCCGGAGGCGAGATTTTCATTCGTCTGCTTGTCTGCCATGTCCAAGAATTCCTTTTATTGCGTCGACACTAAGGAGGG
>Ga0302217_10000392_pt1 | contig 10988 bp, 9 predicted proteins | sample II_Fen_N3_3_FD_198779 | JGI IMG/M metagenome (GOLD analysis project Ga0302217, IMG submission 198779) | Peat permafrost microbial communities from Stordalen Mire near Abisko, Sweden - II_Fen_N3_3 | ecosystem: Environmental > Terrestrial > Soil > Wetlands > Permafrost | place: Sweden: Abisko... | reverse complement strand
GAGCCTTCGGGCAGCCAGACGCTGGCGTATTTGGCGGCGGATTTTTTGGGCCGCGTGCGCAAAATGATGCCGTGCAAAATCAGCCACCAGATCGGCTTGGGAATTTCCACCACGCGCGAATCGCTTAAAAATTCGCCCAGGTAGCGGCGCAGCGCCGGGGCCGTGGGCGCGTCGGGCGTGCCCAGGTTGCACAGCAAAATGGCTGTTGTGGACGCTGCTTTGGGCGGCGCGCCGTGCGTGAATGAGGGTTCGGGGGCAAAGGACATGCGGTATTCTCGCTTTTCCATGCTCGACCTTTCCCGCATCAAAGCCATAACCCTTGACCTCGACGATACGCTGTGGCCGATCTGGCCGACGATTGAGCGCGCCGAACAGGTGCTTGCCGACTGGCTGGGCCAGCACGCGCCCGCCAGTGCGGCGTTGTTTGCCGACACGGCGGCGCGCCACGCCATCCGCACCCAGCTCGTCGCCTCGCGCCCCGACTTCAAACACAACCTGAGCGCCCAGCGCCGCGAAACCATCCGCGAAGTGTTGCGCCGCTGCGGCGACGATCCGCTGCTGGCCGAACCGGCCTTTGACGTGTTTTTTGCCGAGCGCAACCGCGTCACGCTGTATGACGATGCGCTGGCGGGACTGGTCTTTTTGGCGGGCCGCTTTCCGCTGGTGGCGCTGTCCAACGGCAATGCGGACATTCACGGCATCGGCATCGGCGCGTATTTCAAGGCCAGCGTCAGCGCCCAGCAGTTTGGCGTGGGCAAGCCGGACCCGCGCATCTTTCACGCCGCCGCGCAGGCCGCCGGGGCGTTGCCGCACGAGGTGCTGCATGTCGGCGACGACGCGGCGCTCGACGTGCTGGCGGCGCTGGACTGCGGCATGCAGACGGTCTGGGTGAACCGCACGGGTCACGCGTGGGCGCATGCTGCCCAGCCGCATCTGAGCGTCACGACGCTGGCCGAACTGTGCGACTTGCTCGGCGCTTGAGTGCGCTTGCGCGGAACACGAATTTTTCTGAAAAAGCGTTTGATCGATGACTTTGAAAATCTACGGCACCGCCGCCTCGCGCGCCGCCCGCCCGCTGTGGGTGGCGCAGGAACTGGGGCTGGATTACGAACACATTGCGCTGCCGTATCTGGGCGGCGCCACGCGCACGCCGGAGTTTCTGGCGCTGAACCCGAACGGGCGCATTCCAGTGCTGGACGACGACGGCATCATCGTCTGGGAGTCGATGGCCTGCGCGCTATACCTGGCCGAGCGTTTCAAGGGCGATGGCCTGATTGTGCTGGCGGCGCAAAACCATGCCGAGCAGGCCGAAATCCTGCGCTGGAGCTTCTGGGCCGTGACCGAGTGCGAAAAGGATGCGCTGGCTTTTCTGATGCACGGCGCCCTGATGCCGCCGGAGCGCCGCAAGCCCGAACTGGCCGCGCTGGCCCAGCGCCGCCTGCTGGCGCCGTTGCGGGTGTTGGAGCAGCATTTGCAAAGCCGCCCTTATCTGGCGGGCGGGCGTTTTACCGTGGCCGATGTGTGCGTGGCCTCGGTCGTTGCCTGGGTGGAAAGCGCGAGTGAGTTGATGGGGGCTTGCCCGTGCGTTGAGGCGTGGCTACAGCGATGTTTGGCGCGGCCCGCGTTTCAGGCGGTTCGGGCGATGGCTGGGCCTTGATCGTGGATAAATTTCCTCGCCCACCAGTGGAAACCAACTTACAAGCGCCAAAACCGGGGCGATGCCGTCCAGCTGCGAGTCAAACCAAGTGCAGCTTAAACTGAGTGGAAAATTGTTTTGACTCGGGGCACTTTAATTTACTACTTCCCAAGTAGTAAATTTTTTACTGCGGGAATTGCTGATATAAATTGATAAATCAATAGACTAATGGCAATGGTTAAAATTACATGCAATTGATATTTGAGAAAATAAAAATGTATTGCATAAATTCCAAGCGAGGCGGTGCCGATATAAGAGATTAGGGAATTTAGTTTTACCATGTTTATGGAGTGTATAAGTCTAGAGATGTCTATGGTTGCGAGTATTCCAGAGATGGCGACAATCATTGCGTATTTTTTTGCCAACCAATTGTTAGTTATAAATTCTGGGGCACCCTGGATGATATTGCTTGGTAGTGTGCGATGCCAGTACGGAATTAGGATTAAAAAAATAACATATGGAATAAATCGAAATGTAACTTGTTTTATCTCAATGAAATGTTTAAATAAAATAATCCCAAGTAAAAAAAGATAAATAGTCCGCCGTGAAATTGATTTGCAAAAACCAAGCCTAATTCAGTAGGCAAACTTGGTTTGGCGATTTTCCAAATAATTAAAAGAGCTACCATTTGAATTGGTAACGACGCTGTATAGCGTGAGAGCTTATCCATTGAAGTGCCACTTGTAGCCTTTCTGATGGATGTTAGGCAAAGCATGAATAAAGACGTGTAAGTTGTGCACCAGAATATGCATGGTAAAAACCATAAAGAACGGTCGGCGTGTCTAAAAATATCAAGAATATATTCTGAAAAATTTTCTTTTGGATTGCTCATCCAGAAGGCAATAATTGTCCAAGATAGGAATGGGACTAATAAGTGAATAGCTGATCGATTTATTCTATAAATTGAAGATTTGGTCAATTCACGAAAGCTGCTGGCCATAGTGAATTTTGTAACCCAGTGTGAAGCAGCAGCACCAGATAAGAATGCAAAAAGTGGCATGTGAAATGAGTAAATAACTCGAAATCCATAGATGTCATCGAAATTTTTTGCTTGCCCTTGGAGAGTATGTCCAAGAACGACTAAAATAATAGCAACACCCTTGGTGAAGTCTAAAATGAAGTCGCGTTCTTTTTTTTGTTTAGTGGTTTCCATATTATTTTTGAGCAGTGGTTTAATCTAACTTCCGCGCCGCCTCCAGCCCCGAGCGCACCGCGCCTTCCAGCGTCGCTGGGTACGGCCCGGCAATATAGTCGCCGCAGGCCAGCAGGCCGGGCGCGATCTGGGCGGCGGGGCGCTGCAGGCCGGGCGTGCAGGCGAAGGTGGCGCGCTTTTCGACGATGGTTTGCACCGGCTGCAAAGTATTCAGGCCAAGCTGGCGCGCTGCCTGGGCCAGCACCTGCTGCGTCAAGGTGGCGCTGTCGCCGTTGCTGGCGCTGATGACAAAGGCCAGCAAACCCGCCGGGCCGCCCAGCTGGCCCCGGTCAAAGACAAACTGTGCCGGTTCGCTGGCGCTGGCGGGCAGCGCCAGCATCGGCTGCTGCAAACGGGCGCCGGGCGCTTGCGCATAGACAGTGCAGAGCGCTTCATGCTGCAGGCTGCGCGCCCGCGCCAGCCAGTCATCGGCGGCGGCGCCGGTGCTTTCAACCAGCCGCGCCGCTTCGTTCGGCGGGCAGGCCAGAACTACGCGCTCAAAGGTTTCGCGGCTGTCGGCGGTGTTGACGTGCCAGCCGCCAGTGGCAGTTCCTGCCGAAGCGTCGGTTCCGGTGCCAGTTCCAGTAGTTGCTGTTGCTGTCCCTGCAGTCGTGGCCGTCCTAGCAGCCGCAGCGGTCACCGTCTCAATCGCTTGCACGCGAACGCCCAAGCGCAGCGCGCCGCCTTGCTTCGTGAGCCAGGCCAGCGCCGCATCGGGCAGCAGGGCGCTTAAATCCTGGCGCGGCAGCAGCAAATTGGAGCCGCCGCTGGCGGCAAACAGCGAGTCGTGAAGCACGCGCAAAAACACCTGCCCGCTGGCGCGATCCGCAGGCGTGTTCAGCGCCGAGACGCACAAAGGCTCGATCAGCGACACCATCGCGCCCGGCGCCAAGCCCCGGCACAGGTCGCTGACCGACTGTTCAGGGCGACATTTAAAACCGCCCAGTTGCCAGCCTAGCGCGACTTTGAGCAGCGACAGCTTGTCGGCCCACGGCCAGCCGCCTGCCGTCAAAATGCCCGCCAGCGCGTCCAGCGGCGCGGACCAGTTCGGCAATTTCAAGCCGCTGCCGTCGGGAAACTGCATCGTCAGCGGCAGGCGCAGGAAGACGGTTTTTTCGTCCACGCTCAAGTCGCGCATCAGCCGCAGCGTTTCGCTGTACGCGCCGATCAGGATGTGCTGGCCGTTGTCCAGCATCAGGGATTCATCGCCTCGCGTGGCCATCACGCGCCGGGCGCGCCCGCCAGCGGTGCGGGCGGCTTCAAACAGCGTGATTTGATGGCCGAGGCGCGTGGCTTCCACGGCGGCGGCGCAGCCCGCCCAGCCCGCGCCGATGATGGCGATTTTCATGCGGCGGGGAGCAGGTGTTTTTCTGGCGGTGCGTTCTCACGCCACGCAGCGCCTGCCGGGTATCGCGCAAGCGAAAAACCAAAAAATGCGCCACTCATACGACGAAGTGCGCCGCTCATACAACGCGGCCAAAGGCCTGGGTTTTCCAGGCCAGCCAGAATTTGCGCACCGGCGTCAGGCTCACGCGCTGGTGCAGCACCTGAAAATTGTCAGCGGCGATTTCGCGCAGCAGCGTGCGGTAAATGCTGGCCATCATCAAACCGGGCTTTTGGGCGCGGCGGTCGGCGTCGGGCAGCAGCGCCAGCGCCTCGTCGTACAGGCCCAAGGCGCGCTCGGTCTGGAATTTCATCAAGGCGGTGAACTGCTCGGAATACTGGCGCTTTAACAGCGTATGGGCCTTCAGATCGAACTTTTGCAGCTCGTTGATCGGCAGGTAAATGCGATCGCGCATCGCGTCTTCGCCCACGTCGCGGATGATGTTGGTCAGTTGAAAGGCCAGCCCCAGCTTGTGCGCGTAAGCGGTGGTGGCCGAGTCGGTCTGGCCGAAAATGCGCGCCGCCACTTCGCCAACGACGCCCGCCACCAAATGGCAGTAGCGTTGCAGCGCGGGAAAGTCGAGGTAGCGGTTTTGCGTCAAATCCATCTGGCAGCCTTCGATGACGGCCAGCAGATGCCGCGCCTCGATGCCGTAGAGGGTGGCGTGGGGCATCAAGGCTTTCATCACCGGATGCGTCGGGTTGCCTGCGAAGGCTTGGCGCACTTCGCCCTGCCACCAGGCCAGCTTGGTCTGGGCCACGCCGGGGTCGGTGATTTCATCGACCACGTCGTCGATTTCGCGGCAGAAGGCGTAAAAGGCGGTGATGGCGGCGCGCCGCTCCTTGGGCAGGAACAGGAAGGCGTAATAGAAACTGCTGCCGGAGGCGGCGGCTTTTTGCTGGACATAGTGCTCGGGCGTCATGCGGGCGATTGTCGCAGGCAAAAATGGCTTGGCTCCGGTCTGATTTCCCTTCACAGCGCAGAGCATGGCATTGACAGGGAGAGGGAAGCTGGTTGCTTGGGCGTTAAGATGAAAAACAGACCAAAAACTGCTCAACTACCCAACACCGAAAGTTTTTAAATGCCTTTTTATGCGTCCGAGCGTGCGTTAGAACTGCTCCGAAATGGCTCAGGCCGTGCTGATGCCACTTTTCGCAATGACCAAGAGCAAGCCATCCGTCACGTCGTTGAGGGCCGAGGCCGCCTGCTGGTTGTGCAAAAGACCGGCTGGGGCAAAAGCTTTGTGTATTTCATCGCCACAAAATTGCTGCGCGATGCTGGTCAGGGTCCGGTTTTATTGATTTCGCCGTTGCTCGCTTTGATGAGAAACCAGATCGCTGCGGCACAAAGAATGGGCTTGCGCGCCGCCACCATCAACTCTGACAACCTCGACGACTGGACTGATGTTGAGACCATGCTTGGCTCTGATGACATTGACATCCTTTTGATTTCACCCGAGCGTCTGGCCAATGAACGGTTCCGTACAGAGGTTCTGGCGGGTATCGCCGGGCGCATCTCGATGCTGGTGATTGATGAGGCGCACTGCATTTCAGACTGGGGACATGACTTCCGGCCGCACTATCGGCTGCTGGAGCGCATTGTCAAAACCTTGCCGCGCAATTTACGTCTTTTGGCCACTACCGCAACAGCGAACAACCGGGTCATGGACGATCTCACTGCTGTATTGGGGCCAAATCTGGAGGTCTCACGTGGCGACTTGAACCGCACGTCGCTGACACTGCAAACCATACGCCTGCCAAGTCAGGCTGAACGTCTGGCGTGGCTGGCCGAACAGCTTGCCACGCTTGAGGGGCACGGCATCATCTACGCGCTGACCGTACATGATGCCAACCAGGTGGCGGATTGGCTTAAAACTCGTGGCTTCAATGTGGAGGCCTACACCGGCGAAACAGGTGAGCGCCGCGAGGAGCTGGAGCAGGCATTGCTCAGCAATCAGGTCAAGGCGCTGGTGGCGACTACGGCCTTGGGAATGGGTTACGACAAGCCGGATCTGGCCTTTGTGATTCATTACCAGACGCCGGGTTCAGTCGTCGCTTATTACCAGCAGGTAGGCCGCGCAGGGCGTGCTCTGGACGCGGCCTATGGCGTTTTGCTCAGCGGGGAAGAGGAGTCGAAAATCACGGACTGGTTTATCAAAAACGCTTTCCCGACTCGGCAGGAGGTTGCTGATGTTCTGGGTGCGCTTGAGCAGGAGCACAACGGTCTTTCGATTCCAGAGTTGTTAAGCCGAGTCAATCTGAGCAAGGGCCGTATTGAAAAGACAATTGCACTGCTTTCTCTCGAATCGCCCGCCCCCATCGCAAAGGAGGGCACCAAGTGGCAGCTTACAGCGGCAGCCCTGAGCGAAGGATTCTGGGCGCGTGCGGAGCGGCTGACTGCTTTGCGTCGCGGCGAACACCAGCAGATGCAGGCGTATGTCAGCTTGCCATTTGGCGAGCATATGGGGTTTTTGATCCGGGCACTCGATGGGGATTCGGGTGTCGTGCGCCCGCCCGCTTTGCCTGTCTTGCCCATTCATGCCAGTGATGGCCTTGTGCGGGAGGCTGTGGCTTTTTTGCGCCGCACCAGCCTGCCCATCGAGCCCCGTCTCCAGTGGCCCGCTGGCGGGATGCCGTTGTCGCATCTGAAAAGCAAAATTCCTGAAAATTTGCGTGCCCAGCCTGGAAAAGCCTTATGCACCTGGAATGATGCCGGTTGGGGGCAGCTCGTCAAGCATGGCAAGTACCGAGACAGCTGCTTTGCCGATAGCCTGGTTGTCGCTTGCGTGAAGATGATTCACGAGTGGAATCCGCAGCCCGCACCAACCTGGGTGAGTTGTATTCCATCACTGCGCCATCCTGATCTTGTACCGAATTTTGCACAGCGATTGGCGGCTGCATTGAACTTACCTTTTCACCAGCTGCTCAAAAAAACAGACAGCAGGCCCGAGCAGAAAACAATGGCCAACAGCGCTCAGCAGGCGCGCAATGTGGACGGTTCCCTAGCCCTCAATGGTCAGACTGTTCCGCATGGCCCTGTCCTACTGGTTGATGACATGGTGGATTCGCGCTGGACGCTGACCGTGGCTGCTTGGCTATTGCGCACAGGCGGCAGTGGCGAGGTTTGGCCGCTAGCGCTTTCACAAACGGGGAATGACCAATGATGCCAGTTCTTTCGCCCAACACGCAGGCCATCCTGCTGCTCACGGCACCTTTAATCGCTGGGCGCGCAACGCCGTCTCTAGAGCTTTTGTCGCCCGGCGAGTACAAGCGCTTAGCACGCCATTTATGGGAGATGCAGCGCCAGCCCGCCGATCTGCTCTTGCCGGATGCAGTGGATCTGCTTTTAGCTTGTGCGCCGGTCATTGAAGAAAGCCGATTGCAGCGTCTGCTGGGGCGCGGTTTTCTGTTGAGCCAGGCCATAGAGCGTTGGCAAGCTCGCGCGATTTGGGTTGTCAGCCGCGCCGATGCCGAGTACCCCCGGCGCCTGAAGGGGCGGTTGCGGGAAAATGCGCCCGCCCTGCTGTACGGTTGCGGTGAAATGGGTTTGCTCGAAGCCGGTGGCCTTGCGGTCGTCGGGTCGCGCCATGTGGACGAGCCATTAACCGAGTACACGATGGCTGTGGGTAGAGTCGCTGCCCGTGCAGGCAGGACTATCGTTTCAGGCGGTGCAAAAGGAATCGATCAAGCGGCTATGCGCGGTGCGTTGGAAGCTGGCGGGAAGGTTTGCGGCGTTCTGGCCGATAGCTTGGAAAAAACGGTGATGAACCGCGAGCATCGCAATCTGCTGATGGAGGGTCAACTGGTGCTGGTATCACCCTATGACCCGAGTGCAGGCTTCAATGTCGGACATGCCATGCAGCGCAATAAGCTGATTTACGCCCTAGCCGATGCCGCTTTGGTCGTGAGTTCTGATCTGAACAAGGGTGGAACCTGGGCTGGCGCGCTAGAGCAACTCGACAAGCTGCGCTTGGTTCCTGTCTATGTCCGGGCAACAGGCGAAGTGTCAGAAGGTCTTGAGGCGTTACGCCACAAAGGGGCTGTGGCATGGCCAGACCCCGAGGATGCGGATTCATTTCAAAGCGTGTTTGAGGCAATCACGCCAGCGACTGAAGTACCAGTCACTGCAGAGCTTTTCTCAAGCGGTGAGCCTCCTGTGTCTGCACCCGTTGCGATGGCTGCGCTTCCTGCGAGTCTGCCAGTGAAACAGGCCGTGCCACACCCCCCGGAAGTGGTGCCAGCCCTGAAGGTTGAACCGCAGGACGACAAGCTCATGCGGGTGGAGTCAAACCTTCTGGGTCGAGCCTTGTTTTCAACGGTGCGTGAAGTGATTCAGCGGCTTTTAACCACACCGATGAAAGAGGCTGAGGTTGCCAGTGCGCTGGACATTTCCCCGACGCAAGCCAAAGCATGGCTGCAACGCCTTGTTGATGAAGAAGTGTTGGAAAAGCAGAAAAAACCTGTGGCTTATAAGCTCAGAGAGCCCCGTTTGATTGATTGACTCTGATGGTTTTTCGGTGCGCTCCAAAATTTCTTTGACTCACATCCACAGCGTGCGCCAGCCCATCACGGCCACATCCCACGGCCCCAGTTTGGGCCGCTGCTGCAGCGTGTTGAAATCCAGCGCCTCGATTTTGTCCAGAATGCGCAGGCCGCCTTGCACGACCAAACGCAATTCCCAGCCGCCGCGTCCCGGCACTTTTTTGACCAGCGGCGCGCCTTTGCGCATCAAGGCTCGGGCCGAGCGCACGCTGGCCGCGATCAGCGCGGTGGTGCTGGCGTTGCGTTGCAAGCTCAGCAATTGCGCTTCATCGACGCCGTGCGCTGCCCACGCATCGGCGGGCAGGTAAATACGCCCGCGTGGAATGTCCACGCCCAAATCCTGCCAGAAGTTGATCAATTGCAGCGCGGTGCAAATGCAATCGCTTTCCCGCAGCGATGGCGCATCCTGCACGCCGTACAGGTGTAGCAGCAGCCGCCCGACCGGATTGGCCGAGCGGCGGCAATAGTCAAAAAGCTCGGCTTCATCGGCGTAGCGCTGCTTGATCACATCCTGCTCAAACGCGCTGAGTAAATCGGCGAGCAGATTCACCGGCAAATCAAACGCCCGCATCATCGGGCCAAGCTGGCCGAACACGCCCGCCCAGCGCGGCGAGGGCGTTTGACCGGCGGCGGTGGCGTGTAAATCGGCGCGGTAGGCGGCCAGATCGGCCAGCCGGGTTGGCGGCGCGGCGTCGCCCTCGTCGGCGATGTCGTCGGCGGTGCGGGCAAACCAATAAATCGCGGCAATCGGCGGGCGCAGGCGCGGCGGGCACAGCAGCGATGCCACGGGAAAATTCTCGTAATGGCTGACGCCTTGCGCCAGCGGGGAAGAGGCTTGAGTCATGGGCCATGATTGTCGCTTGACAATTTTTTGCATTTCTCCTAGATTACTAACCAGTTGGTCAGTAGCGGCGGGTTCGCCACTCTCTTGGCCTGATTCATTCGCACTCTTTCACCCCACACCATGAAAAAAACCATTTTCTCCTTGGCGAGCGTCGCCTTGTTGCTGGCCGCCTGTTCCCGGCCGGAGCCGCCCCAGGAGCCGGTTCGGGCGGTGAAGGTGATCACCGTCGGCGCCGAGGCGTTTGCTTCGCGCCATGAATATGCTGGTGATGTGCGGGCGCAGCACGAATCGCCGCTGGGTTTTCGGGTCGGCGGCAAGCTGCTCAAGCGGCAGGCTGAACTCGGCCAGCATGTCAACGCCGGTCAGGTGCTGGCGCAGCTCGATCCGCAAGATTACCAGCTCGCCGCCACAGCCGCCCGTGCGCAGGTGACAGCGGCGGCCACCAACCGCGATCTGGCGGCGGCGGATTTCAAACGCTACCAGTCGCTGAAAGTGCAGGGTTTTATCAGCAGTGCCGAGCTGGAACGGCGCGAATCTGCGCTCAAGGCGGCGCAGGCGCAGCTAGACCAGGCGCAGTCGCAGTTCGCGGTGCAGGGCAACCAGACGGGCTACGCCGTGCTGACGGCTGATGTGGCTGGTGTCGTGACCGCCATCGAGGCCGAGCCGGGCCAGGTGGTGGCGGCGGGCGCGCCGGTGTTGCGCATTGCCGCCGATGGCGCGCGCGATGTGGTGTTTTCGGTGCAGGAAGACCGGGTCGCGACGGTCAAGGTGGGCGCGCCGGTCAGTATCCGGCTCTGGTCGCAGGGCGCTGAATTGCCCGGCAAGGTGCGCGAGGTGGCGGCCAGCAGCGATCCGGTGACGCGCACTTACGCCGTCAAGGTGTCGATTGACGCCAAAGAGCCGCCCGCGCTGGGTGCGACGGCCTCGGTGTTGCTGGACGCCGGGGGCGCCGTGGGGCTGCCGGTGATCAAGCTGCCGACCAGCGCCTTGCGTCAGGAAGGCCAGTCCACGGCGGTCTGGCTGGTGGACAAGGCCAGCATGACGGTCAAGTCGCAGGTGATTCAGATTGCGACGGCGGACGGCAACGAGGCCGTGGTGGCTTCCGGTCTGCAGCCGGGCATGTTGGTGGTTAGCGCGGGCGTGCATGTGCTCTCGCCCGGCCAGAAAGTGACGCTGTACCAGCCCAAGGCGGCCAGTCCGGCCCTGCCCGCGCAAACCCAGCCGGGTTTTGTGCTGACGCCGGGCAATGCGGCGTCGGCTGCAGCGCCGGTGACGGCGGCGGCATTGACGAAATCAGCCGCATCGGCTTCTGCTGCGGCAGCGGCGCCTGC